>Ga0114129_10002061_pt1 | contig 27609 bp, 24 predicted proteins | sample RhiMetdeltSRZDD1_FD_80071 | JGI IMG/M metagenome (GOLD analysis project Ga0114129, IMG submission 80071) | Populus rhizosphere microbial communities from Tennessee, USA - Rhizosphere MetaG P. deltoides SRZDD1 (version 2) (version 2) | ecosystem: Host-associated > Plants > Roots > Rhizosphere >... | reverse complement strand
TTGGGCACGAGCACGGACGCGACCGGGCTCGCGCTCTCTCACATTGCTGGCGCAGTAATTCTAAGCCTGGCAATCATCTCATGGCTGGCGCGCGACGTTCCAGCCGGCACGCTGCGCGACGCAATGGTTTGGAGTTTCGCCCTTGCGCACGGAGCCGCCGGTATTGTCGTGGCGCTTGCCGTTTGGGCGGGTACCTTCAACTGGCTTGGCTGGCCCGCAGCGGCGCTGGATGCATTTTTCGTTTTGACGTTCTTGTGGCTGCGCCGGCAGGGCTAGCTTTTTCTTCCACGAATCGAATTTAGAGGTGTCAAATGGAGTGATCTGAGCGAATTGCGGGCAAAGATTGCCGCGAACACAGCGTGCACTGGACGCTGGGGACTGCCCGAAGGGCGTGCCGCATTTTCGAGCATCTTTCTGGCTTCGGGTTTTTTCTGCTCCCAAGCAGAGTCCACGCTCCGCCCACACGCAGGTAATGCACACCGTTGGGCGCATAGCATAATTGTCGAATGTACACAATGAAAACTAACAACGAAGTAAAAAACACTTGGCTTGCAGTAATCGCTTTTGTTCTGGGAAGTAGTATGCTTGTCCTCGCCTGCAATGTAACGTCTGTGTTTCAGCCAAGTACTGCTACGCCAACGAATACTCCAACGTTTACGGCTTCCCCTACCGTAACTGCATCTCCCACTCGCACGAGTACACCAACTCGAACTCCTACTCAAACTCCTACTCCTGAACCGACACGCTCAATCCCATCTGGCACGCCTGTGTCCGCCTTCCACCACATACCCATTCGGTCTGATGCTGTGGGAGCAGAAGGGCAACCTGAAGATCGATGGTATACCTATGTCACGGAGGTGGACCAAGACCTCATATTGGACTATTATCTGCAACGACTTCCTTCCGTTGGATGGGAGATCGATTGGGTGAGTGAGAATGACCATGGAGGATATATTATTTATCGAAAGAATGTGTTGGATTTCCTCTACATTTTTGAAGATGAAGAGCGTGGTGTGACATTTGTGGAAATCTTTCTGTCTACCGGCAGCCCTTCGCTAAACCCATAGCGGTTGTTATGTTTGTGAATGCGCCCAACACGGCGTGCGCCCCCTTCGACACGCCCTATCTGGCAGTCAGGGCGGGCTGGTAGGACTGCCGCTTCGCGGCGTGCGCGTTTTTGGACAGGTTGCGTGGCTTGAGGTTGGTTCCGGCAAAATGGTGTTGTCCCGTCCCGGGAGAGCGCCGGGATGGTGCCCAATCCCGCCCACCAGCGGGTAACGCCAGCAGTTGGGCGCTCCTTGAGAATCTTTAGTGGATCCATGAATGCCTTGTTGTAGAACATTGCTATGAACCATGAAGAACATAAAAAAATGCTCGCAGTCAACGAGAAAATTTCAACTGTAATCTTGTTGTTCCTGTTGTTATTGCGATTAGTTGACCAATATTTACCAGGTTGGATATTTGGCGTCGACATTCCAAACTGGTATGGTTATTGGTATGTGGGGATTGCGTATATTTTGACGGTAGCAATGGTGGGGTTGAACAGACACAGATTGGCATCTCTGAACATAGACACACCTTTTGTTATTGCCCTGATGGTTGGTGGATTCCTTTATCTATTTTATCTACCTCTAGACGTGGGTATACCTGTTGTAGCTGCAGCAGGGTTTTTGCTCTGGGCGTATCAACAGAATCACTTTATCTTAAAAAACACAATCGAATATCCTTCAGGAACCTTTCCTCTCATCTTAATTTCCGTATTCCTCGCCCTGTTGCCCATTATTCTGTTTCATCCCAGCATAAGAAACCCTATAAACCTTCGGTTGATCCTTGCAAGCGTTGCGTCTACCTTGCAAGTACAATTGGCGTTGATTGCCTTTGAAGAAGTGATCTTCAGAGGGGCACTTTGGGCATATTTGCGCCATCTTGGTTTGAACGAACTCACGATCTTCTTCACACAAGCCTTTTTATTCTGGATCGCACATAGTAAATACATATTCCTTGAGAAACCCTATTCGTTTTGGATAGCCGTTCCTTTAGTTTCACTTTTACTCGGCTTCCTAACGTGGCGTGCAAAGTCTTTGACTCCAAGCACGATTGCCCAATTACTTTTCAATTCTACAATTACGCTTATCAAGAACATTCTTTAGAAGGTTGAGGTGCTCGATAACTTGTGGAGTCATTCTTCGTGGTATATGAAAGAGGATGTTGCTTGCAAAACCAAAAGTGTGCCAACGATGCGTGCACCCCCCTTCGACACGCCCTATCGGGCAGTCAGGGCGGGCTGGTGTGACTGCCGCTTCGCGGCGTGCGCGTTTTCAAGCAGTTTCAGTGGCTTGGAGTTGGTTCCGGCAAAGGGGCGTTGTCTCGCCCCGGGAGAGCGCCGGGATGGTACCCAATTCCGCCCACCAGCGGGTACCCTTACAGGGAGCTAACGCAAACGCACACCGTTAGCCCGCGGCAAAGATAAAAGGAGATGTCGGAATATGAATGCGTTGGATGACTCGGCTCCAAAGCAGGTATACGGGAATATTAGCGTCGCAGTTGCGCGCCTTATTGAACGCAAATTTTTCAATGCCATAGGATCAACTGAGCTTGAATTGATCGGTCAAGAGCTCGCTCTTCGGCCCGACTGTTCGCTACTAGATATCGGTACCGGCAATGCGAATGTTTCGATATGGCTGACGGAAAAGTTCGGGATGCGAGTCGTTGGCCTTGAGCCTTCCGAGTCCATGATCGACGAGGCCAGAGCAAATGTGGCCCAAGCCAAGCTTCAGCATCGAATCGAAATCATCCAAAACGATTTTTTCTCCTGGGATCAAAATCATGATCGAGCGGAGGTTTTTGATAATGTCATTGGTATCGATACTTTTTGTTATTTCTCAGATAAAGCTGAGCTGTTCCGCCGTCTCGCTGCTCGACTAAAGTCTCTCGGCAGGCTAGCCTTTACTGATCTGTTCGTCACTCATTCGGAAACAGACGACCTGTTGCAAGAATATCTGCGCCGATACGCGTTAGCGGTTCCCCTGCGCTTTGACGCATACCGAGAAACCGTTCGGTCTGAAGGTTTCGCTTTCGTCCGATTCGAAGACGTTACGTCGAAGTTTCTTCAACATTGGCAATGGGTGAATGCGCAAGTGGTCGAACATCGCAACCAGATTGTGAATGCGCTTTCGCTGGATGCTTACCAAGAGTATCGGAAATCATCGACTGCGCTCCTGGCGGCGGCGGAAGCTGGGTCGGTGGGGTACTTGTTGGGCATTGCTGAAAAGGTGTCGCAATCGACCCCTAACGACACGTAACCTATGCCACAGTCGAGGATGTCGGCACAGATTGCGGGCTAATACAGCGTGCATCCCCCCTTCGACACGCCCTATCGGGCAGTCAGGGCGGGCTGGTGGGACTGCCGCTTCGCGGCCGGCGCACGCCCTACGGGCAGTCAGGCACTTTCTGTGGCCTGGAGTTGGTTCCGTCAAAGTGGCGTTTTCTCGTCCCGGGAGAGCACCGGGATAGTGCCCAATCCCAACCACCGGTACCCCTGACGGGGCATAACCCAAGCCGTTGGGCAGCGAACAAACAAAGTATGATTAGATCAAAACTTACTGATTGCGATGACTAAAGACTATTCTGTCTTCTTACGGAATAATCGGAATCCTAACATGGCGCCAATTCGTAGAACGTTGGAGGAATTGGGGTTTACTGAGGTCGCCAGCCTTGGTGCTTCAGGCAATTTCGTCTTCTGCGCGCCTGAGGCTGAAATCGCGCTGCTAGAGCGGCAAATCACGGATGCAGTCGGAGCGGAAGCGATCGTGCGCACCCGACAAGAACTCGCGGTGATTGTGGCCAACAACCCTTATCTTGGCCAGCCAGGCGCAAATTTATTCCTGGCACGAGAACCCATCGATAAGACCAGGGCCGTTTTTCGAGACGCATTTGGACCAGAGGGTGCTCCTCCCGTCCCTTCTGGTACCACTGTCTATTTCGTATGGCCAACCCGGTTCTCGGGTCGTAAGGCCGTTGTTAACTTCGAGCGTGAACTCGGTGTCTTAGGCACCATGCGGACATCGAGAGTCATTGTTCGAATGCTAGAGATGATGAACTCTTGAAAGGTAACAGCTAAAAAATCCTTGTCACAAATATTTAGCTGCCCAACACAGCGTGCACCCCGCTTCGACAAGCTCCGGGTGGGACTGCAGCTTCGCGGCGTGCGCGTTTTCAGGCACTTTCTGTGGCTTGAGGCTGGTTCCGGCAAAGTAGCGTTGCGTTATCTCGTCCCGCCAGGTTGATTAGCGAAGCCGTGTCGAAATCACCAGCAGCTACCCTTTCAGGGTGCTCATACAGACGCAGACCCTGGGACTGCATTCTAGACCTATACACCGATAGAGAGAATTCCCGTGAATGTGTTTGTCTCCAGGCCGGACGTCGCTCTACAAACTGGTTTCTTGCAAATGGTGGACGATTACGAGGCGTATGATCCAGGGAATGGTAGTCACTATATTACGGCACGTTCTGATTTCGTCGCCTATGTGCAGAATTTGCATGAGGATGAAAGAGGTTTGATCGGCGTGGTGCCCTGTTCCCACCGCTGGCTGGTCAACAGTGATGCAACAATCGTTGGCGTGGTACGCATACGGCACCAGCTCACTACCGCTTTCCTTGCCAATGAAGTCGGACATATCGGCTATGATGTTTCGCCCTCTCAGCGCGGGCACGGGTTGGGGGTGGTCGCACTCCATGCTGGACTAGATCGCGCCCGGGAGCTGGGTTTGACGCAGGTAATCCTGTACGCAGACACAGACAACCCTGCATCGTGGCGGACCATTGAGCGCTGCACCGGCGCCTTAGAGTCTGAGCACTACTCGCCACATTACCAGTGTCTTGTCCGTCGTTACAGGATCTTGCTGAAGTCTAAGTGAACTCGTCGGCCCGAGAATGTATGCGTCCCAGCACAACAGGCGCCGCGGACTGTTAAGCGGCTTTCAGAAGGGACAAACAAAGGTCTAAGAACCACATGAAAAAGGCTGTAATTTTCCGTACCATCATCGCTTCGCTTTTGCTTTCGGGATGTTCCGGCCCGAGCGATCGGGAGCTGGGGCAAGCTGTTCTGTTAATAACACCTACTGTTTTCATCATTTCTCTTGGCTTTCAATATTTGTTTTTTCGACTGTGGAAACTGATCTATCCTCAACTCACTCTATCCTGGCTTCCCAATTTCATTTTTTATATCGTCTTGTTGATCCTGGCGGGCATCTACGGAAATGGGAATCCCGTCTGGTTCCTGACTGATGATTCAGGCTTGCGTGGTATCGTCTTTTTGATTTTTGGACCATCGTTCTTAACGATCCTGTTTATTGTCATGCGAATCTGGTTGTTTTTTAATCCTTCCAGGGTTTTTACCTGGGCCTCCATCGCCGTGATGTCCTTCTACGTACTTTCGACCTTTCCAATGATTGCCGAATTAACAGAAGGCACTCCGTACAGCGAATACATTGCCTATTTCTGGATTTCCCCTGGAACGCTGCTTCTTTTCTCTCCTAACTACGGATGGCCAGGTTCGCTCACGGCACTGGTCTTCCTTATTCTCCTGGTGGAGGTTTTGATTCGAATCAAAAAGACGAGTAAAGGCTCTGACTAGGCGCCGCCCAACACAGCCTCCCGAAGAGCACCGGGATACCCCTGGCACTGCGCCCAGGGCAAGTGTAATGCACCTGACCCCTGGATGAACACCAGGACTGTCGTGGTGGGAGTCGCCTCGTTTTCAGGCACTTTCTTTGGCTCAAATGTTGTCCGCGCGTCCCGCCCACCAGAGAATGACACACATTTTGGTTAGTTCATGCCGAGAGCTAAATCGACGACCCAACTCTTACTGTTATCATAGCATCCATGCTCGAAACACCTCAATTCAGAGACGAACAAATCATCAACTGTTTGCGCGATGCGTATGGACTGCATGTCGAAGAAATCGCGCGGCTTCCGCTCGGTGCGGATACGGGCACGTCTGTGTATCGTGTCGTAACCAAAGAGGGAACCATTTACTTTCTAAAGCTAAGGAAAAGGGAGTTTAACGAAGCCTCTGTCGCCGTTCCGAATTTTCTTAGCGATTCAGGTATCCGGCAGATTATCCCGGCCCTTCCCACCCGGCGAGGACAACTCTGGGCCAACCTGCATTCCTCTAAAGTGATCCTGTATCCATTTGTGGATGGGCAGCCTGGCCTGGATATAAGAATGTCGAAGCAGCAATGGTTTGAATTTGGCGCGGCCCTAAAACGATTTCACACCGCGGCTATTCCTGCACAAATAACAGGCAGCATATCAAGGGACGATTTCTCTCCCCGGTGGCGCGATATGGTCAGGGTATTTCTGGAGCGTATCGAGAACGAAACTTTCGATTCGCCTCTTGCGATGGAATTGGCAGGTGTTTTGCGATCCAGGAATAACGAAATCCTGGAAATTATCAAACGGGCGGGACAATTGGCGCAGAGGTTACTGGAACAGCCTCCCGAATTTATCCTGTGTCATTCCGATATTCATGGGTACAATCTTTTCGTCGATCATCATGGCGCGCTGTACATCGTCGATTGGGACGGGTTAACGTTTGCCCCCAAAGAACGGGATCTGATGTTTATCGGTGGAGGGCACGGAGATAGCGGTTATAGGCCACAGGAAGAAGAATCCATGTTTTACCAGGGCTACGGACAAACAAAGATAAATCAAGTCGCGATTACCTATTATCGCTATGAGCGGATTATCATGGACATTGCCGATGATTGCGACATCCTCCTCAGGTCTGAAGAGGAGGAAGAAGCACAGAAAGGAGCACTGGAAGACCTGAAAAACAAATTTTTGCCAGACAGTTATATTGAGATCGCAAACCAGTCTGATCAGAAATTGAAAGGTGTATAGAATAACGATATGTCACAAATCCTGGAATCTGCACAAACCTTTATTTTGAGCAATGCCCGGCTGCTCGAACGTCACCTGTTTGCCTTTCACTTTCGGCAGGGGGATCCGGATCCCGTCCGTGCAGCGCTGCTCGCCTATCAAAACGCCGACGGCGGCTTTGGAAATGCACTCGAGCCTGACAAACGGACTGCCAGCAGCCAGCCCATCGATCAGGAAATTGCCCTGCGCGTGCTGGATGACATCGGTTTCGATGCGGGTATCGCCGTTCAAATCTGTGACTTTCTCGAAACGATCACCACGGCAGAGGGCGGCGTTCCGTTCGTGCTGCCGACCGTGCGTGATGCTCCACGCGCCGGATGGTGGGATACAGACCTGGAGGAGGCGCCTGCGTCGATCAACCCGACCGCCAGTATTGCAGGATTACTGCATAAGTACGAAGTCAGCCATCCCTGGCTGGCGCGCGCCACGGACTACTGCTGGGAGTATATTGAACACTTGCAAATCAGCAGTGGCCATGACTTTCTATGTGTCCAATCCTTCCTCGAGCATGTGGCGGACCGTGAGCGGGCAGAACGCGCCTTCGAGCAGATCAGCAGACAGCTGATGGAGGGTGGGCACATCACCTACGACCCATCCGCAGATGGCTATGTCTTCATGCCGCTGGTCTATGCCCCGTCGCCGCACAGTATGTCCCGCCGGCTCTTCGATGCAGCGACAATCCAGAACCATCTGGCCGCCCTGGCCAGCAGGCAGCAAGCGGATGGCGGCTGGCCGATCTCGTGGCCGCCGATTAGTCCGGCGTGCGAGCTGGAATATCGCGGGATTGTCACCCTCAATGCACTGATAACGCTTAAGGCATATGATTATATGAAGTAAAACTGAAATGCCCCTCATTCGTGCTCCACTCAGCCCGGCAAAGAGCGCCGGGCTGCTACGCCACAGGAAACGCCAGACATTGGCGGTTTCTCTGGGCGAGAGAGACTCAAACCATGTATCCCAGTCAGAATCAAAGTCATGATTGGAAAGTCCTTTTGATTGGTGGAAGTTCGGGTGTTGGGAAAACAGTGGTTGCCCGTGAACTCGCGAAGCATCTGTCCCTATCCCTGTTGCTGCTTGATGATATAAGGCTTGCATTGCAGCAAGCCACAAGCGGCCAGACACATCCAGAATTACACGTTTTTCTGGATTATCACCCGGAACAATGGAAAAACTCCGAATCGGTCTATGCTGATTGGATTGCGGTTGGCAGAGCAATGCTCAAACCGCTCCATGCCATAATTAAGCATCATTGTATCGTTCCAGATGTAGGACCGATCATTATCGAAGGCGATGGTATCCTGCCGATTGCAAGCAGTCCGTTCCCAGACCCGAAAGACGTGCGCACACTTTTTATTGTTGAGCAAAACGAAACGCAGCTACTGCATAATTTACGGTCGCGTGGGCGTGGTTTTAACGAATGGGATACATTGGAGCAGGAAGGCTTTGCGCACGCAAGCTGGTTGTATGGTCAGTGGCTTGCCCGGGAAGCAGACAAATTAGAATTGCCTGTGATCGCTGCCCAACCTCAGAAAACCATCCTTGAACGATTGCTTTCCATTGCGGGCTAATAAGTCGAAAACTGCCAAAACGGTGCGTTCTTATCGTACAAGCGAATACCCTTACATACTGATAACACAAACCTGAGCCCCGTGGGCTGGATTACAATCCTATCACCCCTCAACCACACCAACAACAGGTGTGCAGATCATGAAAAGGAGACCGTAAATGATGCAACCACAAGGTCCGATCATATCCGTAATGCTGGCGGTGGCGGATACGCCAGCCGCGGTCGAGTGGTACACGCGCGCACTCGGCGCGACGCTCTTGTGGAGTCTCGGGTCCGTGGCTGGCCTGGAGATTGACGGTGCACCGTTTTTCCTGGGGGAGCCAGCGGACAACGGTTGGGAAAGTCCCTCGAAACTGGGAATCACGTCCACGCGGGTCGAAGTGTTCTGTGACGACCCTGACGCTTTCATCGCACGCGCCCTGGAAGCGGGCGCAGTGGGCACTCTTGACGATATCCGGGATCACCAGGCGCCATGGGGAATCCACCGGCAGGGCGGATTCACAGATCCTTTCGGGCATATCTGGCTCGTAGGCGACAGATCCCCGCTGAGGCAATACCCGCGCTAATGTGCATCCAGCCTGCTGCCAAGCGACTCGCAGGCAATCGTAATTGTAGAAATCGACGAACGATGAGCGCCGCGAAAGAGTTGATCCTTCAAAGCTACGGGTTATCGCCGAATGATTTGATCCATACGGGAATGGAAGCCGAAGTCTATGTGCTCGGCAGCGATAGCATATTAAAACTATATAACGGTACAACGAATCTCCATTATCTAACCACCCTGCAAAATTTTTACGCAACGATCAATCCGTCTGCTCTATCCTATGCCTTGCCATATATCGAAAGCGTTGCGGTGGAAGGGGAGATCTGCATCAGCATTGAAAGACGGTTGCCTGGCGATCCCATGTCAGCGAAGCTCCCCTCTCTCACAAAAAAGCGAATGGAGCAGGTGATGCACGCGTACCTGGCTGCCTCGCTTGAACTGACCAAGATTCAAATCCCTACGGATTTTGATCATTACAAGCTCTTTGATGCGGAAGGCATGAGCCGCCGGACCGATGATGACTGGCACCAATTTCTTGCGCGCTATCTATCTCAGAAACTGTCTCAGGTCGCGACCTACCTGAATCGTGATGTCACGAATTTCGATTGGAAGGTACAGCGGCTTTATACGATCCTTGCTCAACGCTATACTGGCAGTTACCATGTCATTCATGGCGATTTCTTCCCCGGCAATATCCTGGTGGATGAGAAATACCAGATCACCGCATTGCTTGATTTCGGGCTATTGACCATGTATGGCGACTCCCTCTTCGACATCGCCACAGGCTGGGTCTTGTTCGATATGTATGATGAGCTCCAGGCAAATTTACGCGAGCGTTATCTTGCGGTGGTGCTGGAAACATTGGGAAGTCACGTCCGTGAAAAGATGTATCTCTATATGCTTTTCTATAGCGTGCTCTCTGCCAATACATATTCATCCACATGCGCCGATGGTCATTATCAATGGTGTGTCGATAATTTAAACAATCAGGAGTATTGGAGACATCTTGTGTAAAACATCCTGATGATCTTTATGAAGAGAATCACACAGCGCCCATTCCTGTTTCATCCGGCCACCGTGCTCGTCGCTTCGATCCTTGCCGCAGGGATCTTTGCTTTTTTTATACACCTGTTATTTGAGGGCGACCTGCGCTGGTTCCTGCTTTATTATTTCGTCCCGATCGGAATCCCCTTTGTTGCCTTCCTGTTCGACCGTGCGGAGCAATATGGCTCCATTTCTGTTGTCTCATGGCTCATTGACCTGGCTGTGCTCATCCCCGCGCTGACGCGAGCTTTCGTACGGCTTCCCCTGATATCCGGGCATGCGCTCTTTTTGGTTTATTGCCTATTTACGTCGCGGTCCAAAGTCGCTCGCATCACAGCAGGTCTTGTGTTAGTGCAGGTCGCATACCTCAAGATATTTGTAACGCACGATACCGCGCTGTTTGGAGGTGTAATTGTGGGAAGCCTGGCTGCACTTTTCTATCGACGGGTTAGACGTTATTCATACTTTACCGAGGGTGCTTTATGACTCCTGTGATTCGCAAAGTCTTTGCCTATATCACGGACCGGAACCGGCTTTTGGTCTTCCGTCATACTGATTTTCCCGAAGCAGGCATCCAGGTCCCGGCCGGGACGGTGATGACGGATGAAGACCTGGAAGCTGCTGTGCTGCGGGAGGCAGAGGAAGAAACCGGACTGCGTGATCTAACGATCAAAAGCTATCTGGGCGATCAGGTCCGGAACATGGCAGACGTCGGCAAGGACGAAATCCACCACCGCCACTTCTATCATCTGCTCTGCGGCGGTGACGCGCCGGAGCAGTGGCAGCATGACGAGACCGATCCCAGCGATGGTGGTTCCTCTCCCATTCATTTCGAATTCTTCTGGGCAGAACTGCCGGACCAGATCCCGGAGCTGATCGCCGATCATGGAATCATGCTGCCGCGACTGGAAGAACAGATGGGGTCTGAAGATCAGGGGATGCCCTGAAACGATTCGGAACCTGTGAATGTTTAAGAAACTAGTCACCGCAAAGTTTCTTTGAGGACCATCCGTAGGGGTTTCGATACGCATGGAAGAACATCGCATTAAGAGCCTCTCCGCGCTGAGCGGAGCCGCAGGCGCAGTCGAAGCGGGATAGCACAAGATTGTGAGATTGCTTCGTCTGCGGCTCGCGATGACGTAAGTGTTTTTCAAAAACATTGCGGCAGCTACTTAGTTTAGGAATATCTAAAAAACAAATGTTGCGGGCGAGATGGGTGGACTTATTTTCGGCAAATAAAAACCAGCGTGCTATGGTCGGCTGTTGCGGATTCCTCGCGATAATCGCCGGTGATCTGTATCTCGCGGAAGCCGGCACGCTCCAGCATGAGGATCAGCTCATGCTTACTGTAATCCTCCACCTTCTGGGTATGGATTTCTTCCTGAAGCATTTCTCCATTTTTCCACAGCCGGGCGCGCATCTGGCGCGTCGCGACATCCTCCAGCGGATCCATTTCAATCGTTCTAGTGACAAGCTCGAGTTCGCAGCCATCCGCCAGGGGCTCGCGTTCGCCGGACTCCGGCCACTCATCCGGAAGCGTATGGCGGACCTCCGGCAGCCGGGATAGCCAGGCTGGTGGATCGTTCCAGCGCGGGCTGTAATCGAAGACAAATGCGCCGCCGGGCCGGAGATGCTCATAACAGCGCGCCATCGCCTGCATGGTGAGTCGCCGGTCTCCGCCGAGCCCCACCACGCCACAGGCAAAGATCGTCCGATAGCGGCGCGGCAGATCCAGCTCGTAGGTAGACTGTTGATAAAGCTGCACAGCGAGCCCTTCCCGAGCTGCGCGTTCCTGGCACTGCGCGAGCATATCCTGGGAGTAATCGCAGCCATCCACGTCCAGGCCTGCTGCCAGGTAGGGCAGCAACAGTCGTCCGGTGCCGCAGCCCAGGTCCAGCGCGGGCTCTCCAAACGTATCGATCATCGTGCGGAAATAGGCAGCCTCCTGCCCGCCATCGGTTTGAAACTCAGCCCAGTCCCTGGCAACCAGACCGTAATGCCAAATTTGTGGTTGTGTCATTTTCTACTTGTATCCTTTTCTATAAAGAGCAAATTATCCGGGCGGAGAGCCATGGCTCTCCGCCCGGATGAATTATTCGTTTTCGATCTCTCCGCGCCAGAGGCGCTGCATCTCTTCGCTGGTCGCAAGCAGGTCGTCCAGCTTGCCCTGTGAGTCGATGCGTCCATCCTTTAGCACCACAATCCAATCGGCGCGGCGCAAGGCCGGGCGGCGGTGCGAGACCACCAGGCAAGTGAGTCCGCCGCTGGCAGTCGCGCGGCGTTCATCCAGTCGTTTCCACAGCAACTGCTCCGTTTCCACATCCAGCGCGGACGACAGGTCGTCGAACACCAGCAGCTCCGGGTCGCGCACGAACATCCGCGCCGCGGCGGAACGCTGGATCTGCCCGCCCGAAAGACGCACGCCGCGCGGCCCAACCAGTGTATCGAGGCCTTTCTCCAACCGGGCGACATCGGGCTCCAGCACGCTCGAATGGATCGCGCCCGCCAAATCAACTTCCTCTTCCGGCAACCCGAGCAGGATGTTATCCCGCAGCGGCTCCGAGAACAGGCGCGGCACCTGAGCCGTGTATGCCGCGCGCGGCGGACGAAAGAAGGCAGAGGGATCTGGGACCGGCTGCCCATTCCAGCGGAGCTCGCCAGAATCAGGGTTGAGCAGGCCGCTCAGAATCCGTGCCAGGGTGGATTTTCCGCTGCCCACCCGCCCCGTAACCACCACGAAATCGCCGCGCTGCAGACGGAAGGAAACTCCCTGCAGGGTCGGGCCATTATCGGAAGATGGGTAGCGGTAGTTTAGGTCGCGTACTTCCAGGGAATCCAGCCGGTCGGCAGCGGTCTTGACCGGGACGGGCACCACAGGCAGAGGACCGCTATCGTAAATGGGATTTGGCTCCACCAGAGCTGAGGGCGGCTCCGGGCGGATCAGCTCCAACAGGCGCTCGATCGAGACCGCCTGAGTCTTGTAGTCGCCATAGAAGGTGCCGATCTCCGAAGGCACCTGGGTTGTAAACCACAGATAGCTGACGAACAGGGCGAAATCGCCCACGGTAAATGTGCCCTGGCTGATCGCCGTTCCGGCCATCAACAACATGACGCCGATGCCGAAGCTCACTACCGAGTTATTGAGGGCGAATAGTACGCCGCGATAAAAGACTTGCCGCATTTCCACGTCCGCGCGTGCCTGGTTCAATGCAGTCAGATGATCGACCACGCCTTCCTCCGCCCCGGCTACCTTCACTGCCTGGACGGCGTCAAACGCCTCGCCCAGAAAGCCCGTAGCTGCGTCAAACGCCAGCCGGCCTTCGTGAAAGGTACGCAGCAGCCTGCCCCAGGCCATCCGGCTGAAGATGATGATGCTGAAGAGAGGGATAAAAATGACCAGCGTAATGGTCAGGTTGATGCGCGCCATGATCACCACGGCGATTGCCGCGGCGACCCATTTGCCCACCTGGTCGGGGATCCAGGTGGGGAAGTCGGTGACCTCTCCCATATCCTCATGGTGACGAAAGCGGTTCAGCGCCTCGCCGGAGGAGACCGGCAAAGGCTGGTCACTGCGGCGGCGCAAGATGCTGGCAAGCAGGTTGGCGCGCAGCAGCGAACTGACCAGCAGCCGGAAGGTCATTCCAAAATATTCATAGCCGATTGCCACGAGCAGGCGCGCCATCTCGATACCCAGGTACAGGGCGATCATGCCCCATAAAAAGGTCACGTCGCTTTGGGCGCCCTGGCCCGCGAGGCGGTCGAAGATTGTTTTGGCGATCAGGCCCGGGGCAAGCTGCTCGGCGAAGATCAGCAAAGCAAAGAGGAAGTGAACGGTATACACCTTCCACTGGTTTCGGATCATCAGCCCGGTGAGCTTCCAGGTGGGGATGGTCGGGTTGGTGTGAGGAATGCTGGTCATGCGAGAGCCTCCTCTAAACCGGTCTGCAGTAGGTGATAGAAGCGCGAGCTCGGGTCGCTCATCAGCAGGCTCCGGGGACCGTATTCCGCCACGCAGCCGTTTTCCAGGATCAGGATATCGTCGGCGCGCTGGACGGTCTTCAGCCGGTGCGCGATCACCACGCCCGTGCGTTCCGCGAACAGCCGGTCCACGGCGCGCTCCATCAGGGTTTCAGTAGCCGGGTCCAGCCGCGAGGAAGCCTCGTCGAGGATTACCAGCCCGGGCTTCTTGAGAAACACCCTCGCAAAGGCCAGCAGTTGTGCTTCGCCGGCTGAGAGACTCTGTCCACCCGCCAGCGGTGTATCCAGTCCTTTTGGCAGGGACTGCGCCCATTCCCACAGACGCAATTGCTTAAGCACAAGCTCCAGCTGCTCATCCGGGATGGCACGGTTGAAAAAAGTCAGGTTGTCGCGCACGGTGGCTTGAAATAACTGTACATCCTGGGTCACCATGGCAACCCGCTGGCGCAAGTCATCCAACGTAACCTCACGCAGGTTTAATCCACCTAACTGCACAGAGCCATGGTCCGGATCGTACAGGCGGAAAAGCAGGCGGGTGAGGGTGGATTTTCCTGAACCGGTGCGCCCCAGCACTCCCAGTACCCGCCCAGGGTGAATCTCAAAGTTGACATCCATCAGGGCTCTCTGTTTATCTTCAGGGAAGCCGCCTTCTGATGTGTCCCTGCTTCCGTTCTGGTTGTCCTGATACTGGAAAGCGATGTCCCGGAAGCTCACGGACAATGGACCGTCCGGCAGGGTTTTTCGAGGGAAGCTATTCTCGTTTAACGGGTTACTCACCTGTGGCTTCAGGTTGAACAGCTCATTGATGCGTTGAATGTTGGCGGAAGCCTGCTGTAAATCCTCCGCCTGTCCGCGGATGCTTTGCAGGGGGTCCGAGAGCATGCCCACGTAATACGTGATCAGGTACGCCGTGCCCAGACTGGCCTCGCCCCGCATATACAGGATCACACCCACGGCAAGACCCGCGGCATACCCCAGCACGTACACGAGGTTGGTGAGGTTATAGGTCAGGCTGGAAAACACGACCGCGAGGCGGGTCTTGCGGGTAAAGTCGCGCATATACTCGTAGAGTTTGCGCATGACATAAGACTCAGCGCCCGCCGCGCGAATCTCCTCGGCGCCACTGATTCGCTCTTCAATATAGCCATACAGCATCGCACTGGACTGGCGTTCAGCCGCCCAGCGCGGCACCGCCAGCTGCTGAATGAACCGCAGCACCAGCAGGGTCAACAGGGTGTAGACCAGCATGCCCAGCCCCACCCAGGCATTCTCACGGAACAGCAGCAGGAGGATGCCGGCCACCAGTAAGCCGTTCCCGATCACATGAACGGTAAAGGCCGAGAGAAAGTTTGAAAGCTGGCTCACATCGCCATCTGCGCGGTCGATCAGCTCGCCGGGCGTGCGCGATTTGTGGAAGGGCATATCGAGCCGCAAGATGTGCAGGGCCAGGTCCGCGCGCAGGCGGTTTGTGGAGGACCAGCCTACCAGGGCGGCTGTGTAGTGGGTCGCCAGGCTCATGCCCTCCTGCAGGATCGCAAAGAGCAGGAACAGGCCCGCCGCTGTCGTCAGGCTGCGCCTCGCGCCTCCAGCCTGGGCAGTATCGAGAAAGTAACGCAGGATCTGCGGGTTGATCAGCTTGATGGCAATCCCGATCAGTAACACGGCCGCCATCAGGATCACCCATTTGATCTGAGGTTTGAGGTAACGGGAAAGCAGTTCGCGGTACTGGCGAAGCGAAGGACTCGCCGGGGACCGCAAGGAATCATTGAGCGTTAAATCGCTCATAAGTTTTCATCTCCTGATTGTCTGAAGAACTTTAAAACAAAACCACGGATGGCGTAAGCGCACCCGTGGGCATGGTTTCAGAATCAGGAACCAGGTTTAGTGTATAGGCGCGCTCATATGCCGAAACAGCACGGAAGTATATAAAGCTGTTGACATTTGAGGGCACCTCCTTCGCAAAGAATTTTGACTTAACTAGATTTAATGTATCAAATTACTATATCTTTGTCAAGTAGGAAGCGCTTCCGATTTGCCTTTTCATATGATTCATTTGCAGAAGTAGCCCTGGAGCCGTAAGAAACGTCTGTACAATTTATCTCAAAAACAGCCCAGTCCCGTCATTGCGAGCGGAGCGAAGCAATCTCACAAGACATTAACCTGTGCAAACGGGCTGAGAGATTGCTTCGTCGGGAAGAACACTCCTCCTCGCAATGACGGAAAAGTATTTTTGAGACAAGTTCTAGTAATAAGCACAGTGAGTTGTTTGAATTGATCCCCATATTTGGTATGATTTGTAAGGGAACAAGACGGTCGAAGTCATTCCGAGCATACGAGTACTGGAGGATAAATGGCAGAATTTCAGGCGGAGGATTTTTCTGAGAAAGAGAAGATCTACATTTTGGCTGAGTTTCCCTATCCTTCCGGATCAGGCTTGCACATCGGACATGCCTTCACCTACACCGGCGGCGATGTATATGCGCGCTTCCAGCGTATGCAGGGCAGGAACGTGCTGTTCCCGATGGGATGGGATGCATTCGGGCTGCCGACCGAGAACTACGCGATTCGAAGCGGACAGAAACCCCGGGATGTCACAAAAACAAACACAGAGAACTACCGCGAGCAGATGACTGCCCTCGGCTTTTCCTTCGATTGGAGCCGGGAGGTCAATACCACGGACCCGAATTATTACAAATGGACCCAGTGGATTTTCATCAAGCTCTTCGAACAGGGATTGGCATACAAGGCTGAAATGCCAATCAATTGGTGTCCCTCCTGCAAAGTGGGTCTGGCAAATGAGGAAGTCATCGATGGGCACTGTGAGCGCTGTGGCACCGAAGTCACGCGCCGCAACATCAGCCAATGGGTGGTACGGATCACGCAATACGCCGACCGGCTGATTTCCGGCCTGGAACAAACCCAGTTCATCGAAAAGGTCAAAGCCGCCCAGGTCAACTGGATCGGCCGCTCGGAGGGAGCAAAAATTCGCTTTCAGATTGACGAGCAGGAGGCTACGCTCAAGATATTCACTACCCGTCCGGACACCTTATGGGGATGTACCTTCATGGTCATCGCGCCGGAACACGAACTGGTCGCGAAAGTCATGGATCAGCCCGGCGTTGCAGTCTATGTGGAGCAATCCCGAAAAAAGTCTGAACTGGAACGCGCCGAGGAGTCGCGTCCGAAAGATGGGGTCTTCAGCGGCCTGACTGCCCGCCACCCGGCGACGGGCCAGGAGTTGCCGATTTGGATATCGGACTTTGTATTGCTCAGCTATGGCACCGGTGCAATCATGGCCGTTCCCGCGCATGATGAACGCGATCACCAGTTTGCCATCCAATATGGCTTGCCAATTCAACCGGTGATCCTGCCAGACGCGGAATGGGATTTCTCCAAGGCAGCTTATACAGGGATGGATGGCAGGGTGCTCCATTCAGGTCCCATCGACGGTTTGACGCCGTCCGAAGCGATCCCCGCCGCGATCGACTGGCTGGCGAGTGAGGGCCTGGGAGAGCGCGCGGTTTCCTATCATCTTCGAGATTGGATTTTCAGCCGCCAGCACTACTGGGGTGAGCCAATTCCAATGATCTATTGCCAGGAATGCGGCTGGAACCCTGTACCGGAGGATCAGCTGCCTGTTTTGCTGCCCGAAGTGGATCGCTACGAGCCGACAGACACGGGAGAGTCCCCCCTGGCGAACATACCAGAATGGCTCGATGTCCGCTGCCCGAACTGTGGCGGAGCTGGCCGGCGCGAGACAGACACCATGCCGAACTGGGCCGGCTCAGACTGGTATTTCCTGCGCTTCTGCGACCCTCATAACGATCATGAGTTGGCAGATATGGCAAAGTTGCGCTACTGGATGCCGGTGGATGTTTATATTGGCGGTGATGAGCACAATACCCTGCATTTACTCTATTCACGCTTCATATATTTGTTTCTGCACGATCTGGGCGTCGTTCCCCCCGAATACCCGGAGCCCTATCTTAAGCGCCTCTCACATGGAGTCATCCTCGGACCGGATGGCCAGCGCATGAGCAAGACTCGCGGGAATGTGATTGTTCCACAAGAGTATGTGGAGAGGTACGGGGCAGATTCTCTGCGAGTTTACTTATTATTTCTTGGTCCCTATGATGCCACAATGGCCTGGAATGAACGCGCGTTGTTGGGAGTGAAGCGCTTCCTGGATCGATTCAGTCGCTTTGTAGAAGATCACGCCGGTCAAAGCCAGGAGTCTGGGCCGCGGGTCAAGGCTGCAATCAACCGGATGGGTCAGGAAGTGGCAGAAGACACGGCATCGTTCAAATACAACACCGCCATCGCCCATATGATGGAAACGTTGAACAAACTCCAGAGCCTGGTGGAATCCAATGACGCTCCGCGCGAGAGGGTAGCAGCTCAGGAGCTCCGCACCTCTTCCCAGATTCTGGCGCCCTACGCACCGTTTACGGCGCAGAGCTGTTGGCAAATAGCAGGCGGCGAAAACAGCGTTCACAAAACCCGATGGCCTGTCTATGATCCGGGCCTTGAATTGGAGGAGCTGGTCACAATTGCCATCCAGGTCAATGGAAAACTGCGCGGTACCGTGGCTGTGCCCCACCAGACGACTGAATCGGAAATTCGCCAACTGGCTGAAGCAGGACCCGGGATCGCAAAATTTTTAATAGACAAGAACATCACGAAGGTTATCTATATACCTTTGAGGACGATGAATTTCGTGGTGGAGTGAATCCCGGGATAAGAGTTCAGCCTTACCTTCCCTCAGAATTGCATACCAAGGAAAGGATCTATGGACCGACCGCGCCTCATTTTTGTGGAGGGGATCATGGGCTCGGGCAAATCTACGACCGCGCGCTGGCTGGCGCGTCTCTTCCGTCGGGCAGATATTCCGGCGCGACCCGTGCCTGAGGCACGCCCGCATCCTACCAATGTCTTTCGGTCCCTGCCGCATTGGAAGCAGCCCTGGCTGGATCTGACGCCTGAGGCACTTATGACTCGCAGCTATGCCAACTGGCAGGCTTTTGTGACTCGGGCCCTCTCGGATCCCCACATTTTCATCTTTGATGGACAGCTTTTCCACGGGGACTTTACCTGCCTGTTCCTCATGGGTTGTGCACCTCAGGTACTGAAACAATATATACACACCGTCCTGCAATTGGCGGGACCCTTGCATCCCATCATCATCTATTGTTACCAGGATGATGTGGCGCAAGCCATCGACCGCATCGGCGCGCAGCGCGGGCCGGGATGGGTTGAGTCTCAAGTGGCCTGGAAAGTGGCAAGCCCGTACGGGCAGCAGCACGGATTCGCAGGGGTCGACGGCTGGAAGCAACTGTATCAGGACTATCGACAATTAACAGACAGTTATCTCGAAACGCTCTCCGTCCCTAAGCTGGCGATCGAAACCAGTGCGGCCCAGTGGGACAGCTATCGAGCACGCATCTGTACATTTCTGGATCTTCCCTTCAGCCCTGAGCCGGTCTGGCAGCGCTGGTTCTACAGGGTCTACGATTATCTAGTCGATATCCGCTAGCGACCCCCTCCCCGCCTCCCCCAAATACGACATCATAATCCTCGTTAATTATCGAACTTTCACTGTCGTATTTGGGGGAGGTGTCACACAGTGACGGAGGGGGTCTACCCCTTAACCGCTCCGGCGGTAATGCCCTCGATCAACGTGCGTTGCATAAAGAAGTAGAGCATCAATAACGGGAACGACATCATTGTCGTCATAGCCATCATGTAGTGGAACAGGGGAGCCTCTTTGGATAAGCTTTGCTCGAAGAACTTGAGCGCCATGATCAAGGGATACTTCTCGCCGCTGTTCAGGTAGATCAGGGGGCCCATAAAGTTGTTCCAGTTGCCGATGAAGCTGAGCACCGCAATTGCCAGCAGCGCCGGCTTGACCAGCGGGAGCATGATATGCCAGTAGATCTGGAACGTGTTTGCCCCGTCGATGCGGGCGGCTTCCTCAATCTCTTTGGGCAGGCTCAGGAAGAATTGCCGCAGGAGAAAGATGTAGGAGGGACCCCAGGCGAACCAAGCGCCGAGGGTCATTGGGTCGTAAGTGTCGATCAGCTTCAGCTCACGCCAGAGAATGAACGTCGGTACCAGCGTGACAACTGACGGCAGCATCATCGTGCTCAGCATGAGGATGAACAGGAAATTGCGCCCCGGGAACCGGAAGCGGGCGAAGCCGTAGGCGACCAGGCTGCAGGTAAGGATCTCGGCTGTCATCGCCAGGACGGTGATGAAAATGGTATTGGCGGTAAAGCGCGTAAACGAGACCGGCAGAGCGTACCAGGCGTCGATGTAGTTCCTCCAGACGATCGGGTCCGGGAAGAACTGTGGGGGGAACTCGAACAAACGAGTCTGGGCCGTGAGGGAGGTTTTTACCATCCACCAGAACGGCACCAACACGATTGCCGCGCCAAGAGCGAGCAGGAAATACGTAATCGCGTCGACCAGTGTTTTTTGCTGCTTGAGCGATGAGCCTCTGACCGGGCTGACATTCTCTCGAGGAATTGCTTGCGTGGCCATTTATGCTCCTCCGTGGGGCGTAGGTTGCCCCTCGCTTAACTGTTGACTGGCTCGTGTGCCTGCTACAAGATCAGGCTCACGCACGCGTTTCTTCCCATCCTGCTGCAATTCACCTTCATAGTACACCCACAGCGCCTGAGAACGGAACACCAGCAGTGTCAGGAGGAGAGTCAGGACCAGCATGATCCAGGACAATGCCGAGGCATAGCCCATCTTCTGGGACTGGAAGGCCTGCTGCCAGATATATACCTGCAGGAACGTGCCTGCCTCCCGCGGCGTTGTGATGAACAACGCCGCGGTAAAAAACTGCAAGGCGCCTATCATGGAGGTGATCAACACGTAAAAGAGCGTCGGGGTTACCTGGGGCAAAGTAACATGCCTGAACTGACCGAACAACCCGGCACCGTCCACAGTTGCCGCGTCGTACAGCTCGCGCGGCACATTTTTTAAGCCAGCCAGCAGGATGACGGTTGTGGTCCCGAAAATCCCCCACATCCCCATGATCACATAGGAGGGCAACACCAGTTGAGGATCGGTAAACCAGGCTGGCTTTCCCAGGCTGAACAAATTCAGGATTGGACTCAATATGGTGTTGATCAGTCCGCTGGACGGGTTGAACATCCAGCGCCACAAAAGCGCCGTAGCGGCAGCGGGCAGAACGGCCGGCATGTAGTAAATCGTGCGCCAGATCCCAACACCCCGGACATCGCGAGCGAGCAGCATTGCCGTAAGGAGGGATCCCGCCAGACCCAGTGGGATCGAAATGGCTCCGTACAACAGTGTCAGCCTGATGCTTGGCCAGAAGTTGGGATCATCCGTGATCGCGTATTGGTAGTTTTTGAAGCCCACCAGAGGGGGAAGCTTGTCGAGCGAGAGCGGCCGCAACAGGTTGTATTCCGTCAGGCTCAAGTAAAAGGAAGTGAGAAACGGATACAAACTGAAAATGAGAAAGCCAAGCACCCAGGGCATGATCAATGCCAGGCCCGTGGCTGCCTCCGCATTCATCCCCAGCGACTGGAGCAGGCGGTTGGTGAGCACGATCACCAGGATAACGGCCGCACCGACCAGCAGCCAGTGACTCAACGTCAGGCTATAGTCTTGAACCCATGAACCAGTATCAACCATAGGACACCTCCAATACCGATCGCAAGAGCGCAGCAGGGGTGAGGAAGACTCACCCCTGCTGGTTTCTCATTTACTCGGCCGGAAGTACTTCTTCCAGCTTGGCGCGTGCAGCCGCAGCCAGCTCAGCCACGGTGCCCTTTCCGTGATAAAGCGGGTCCTGAAACTGCTCCCAGAAGATCGTATCCCATTCCGCATGTCTGGGGATGATATTGAATGACCGCATGGACTCCGCTGCCTGCAAGATTATCGGAGCGGATTCTGCCTTGCCCGGCACAGCTGCCGCAATCACATCGGCCGTGGCCAGCGACTTGCGCGGGGCCAGTACTTTCCAGTGATGGATGCCCTCGGTCAGGGCGACCATGGCCTTTACCGCCAGATCCGGATTTTTGGTCTGAGCGGAGACAGCCGTGATGGCAGTCCAGGCGAAGGTGGTACGATCCTTCGGTCCTTTGGGGACCAGTGCCATCGTCAACCGGGCGTTCTGCGGGTCATTCTGGTACGCATAATCCAGGTCATCTGCCGCTCCACCAAAGAACATGGCGACCTTGCCGGCTTTCGCCATCTCTCCGAAACCCTGCTCTTTGATGACCTCTTCAGGCACAGCATATTCAGGATTGTAGATGATATCGGAGTAGAATTCTTCACCCTGTATCGCTTCCGGGCTATCAATTGGGGAGCTCCTGAGGTCCGGGGTGATTACCTCACCGCCAGCCTGCCAGATGAACATCTGGATGGGCGGCCAGCCGTTAAAGGCTGTCCCATACTGCGTAATGTTGCCGGAGGCATCCTTAACGGTCAGCTTCTTGGCGGCTTCCTTGAAGGTATCCCACGTCCAACTCTCATCGGGTGGGGCGACCCCGGCCGCCTCAAACAGCTCGGGGTTGTAATACAGCACAACGGGCTGGGCAATCCAGGGCAGTCCATACAGCCTATCGTTGTACTTGGCGACGGCGATGGAGCCAGGATAGTAATCATCCAGTTGAGCGGCAGGCATGTCACTTAGCGCGGCAACCTGGTCGGTGATATCCATGATGGCGCCGTTGTCGGCGAAGTTCGCCACGTATTCCTGCGATAACCACATCAGGTCTGGCGCCGTGTTTCCAGCGATCATGGTCTGTATTTTGGTGTAATAGTCCGCCGGGTTTGGCTGGTGCACGATCTCGAAATCGGTTGCCTCGGCGTTCACCTTGTCGATGACCGCTTGCAGCTCGTTTGACTCGTCGGCTCCGGCCCAGGTGGCCAGAGTGATTGTTACCTTTTCGCCCGAGGCGGCAGTGGCCGGCGCTTCTGTGGCTGCCTCCGTAGCGGCTTCGGTTGCGCCGGGCGCTTCCGTCGCCGCGGGTTCTTGCGTCGTCCCGGGAGCCTCCGTTGCAGGAGGGGCTTGCGTTTCACTCGGTCCGCATGCTGTCAAAAGCATGCTGAACAACATAACCAGAACCAAAATCTTGCGAATCATAGACATTTTCTCTCTCCTATTTCTGTTTGATCAATAGAACTTATCTTTAAGTTTTACGACATCATTCGTGAGTTGCATCACCTCCTCTCATGCTCAGATGCCACCGTATGGCGATCGCCCTGCTCCGCGGGTTTTCTGACATCGTCAAGGCTCCTGAATGCTCAATTGCCCCAGGTCGATATCATATGTGAGGACAAGATGGCCACCTGGACCCGTGAAAGATCTGGTTAGTTTTGCCGGCATGAGTAAGAAACCATCGATGGCCGCGGACCGCGCCGGATCCGCTCCCCCGTATTCAAGCGTAAGCGTATGGGAGCCGGCAGCGAGGTCAATAGGGGGGGAAGCCAGTCGCTCCAGCCAGAGGTAGTCGCGATCTGGCGAGCCTGCCTGAGGCTGGCTTCGGAAACTTCCTCCATCGAGACTCCAGCGCAGTGCCACAGCATCTGGGCCGGTCGCAGGGGCTACTGGCGTATTGGCATCCGGCGATAACTGCTCGACCAGGATGGTCTTTACCAGATTGGCGGCCGTATCGGGATCCATGCCGGAAAGGTCCTGGAAGCCACCGCCGCTACAGCAGCCGCGTCCGAGCTCCAGACCCATCTCGTGACCTGGTTGCACCTGGTCGATGCCCAAAGATTTCCACGGTAGCGCCGCCTCGTAAATATAGAAGCCTTCGCCTTGCTTCCAGGCCAGCTGCGCGCCGGGCAGGTAGCTATTCACTTTCCAGTTCCAAACCTGGGGGCCCTCAGGCGTTTGAGCAAGGGTCAACTTGGCGTCCACGCTGCTCCGGTCTCGACGGGTATCGAGGTAAATCCAAAGCGTGTCTCCCTTCCATACGGAGGGGCCAATCTCCGCCTGGCGGTGTGCAGGCGAAAGCACCCGGGCAGCCACGTATAAGTTTTGGTTGTCCCACATCACGTGGCCGACAAAAGCATCCTTCTCGGGCCCACCCCAACCAGCTGTGCCTCGCAGAATGTTGGCTGTGGCTGTGACTAAAAGGGGCTGGGCGACTGTCCACTCGCTCAGATCGCCGTCAATCGCTGGTGGGGTAGCGGCCTGCATCGCCTCCACGGTAAGACCGTCGCGCGCTATGCCCTGACGCAGATAGGCGATGTAGAGGTAATACGGGCCGGCATCCGGCACGGCAAATTCCTGGGTAAAACTGTCCGTAGGGCTTAGCAGGATGTAGTGACCGTTGCTCCAGCTCGCTTCCCCAGTGCCCCGCGCCGCGCGGTACGATTTGACCGGATCGCCGCGCGTCTGGTGGGCATTCTCCGCCTCCAGGACTTGCCAGGGATTGCCCTCTTCCGGCTGGTAAAGCAGATAGCGAGTAGCGACGGGATCGCCGTTGACGGCCTGGAGTGCCATCAGCGCTTCAATGGTCGACTCGGCGCCCGCGTTCCTGTTCACACGGAAGCTGCTTGGACCCTGGAGTCCGTCAAATCCACGACCGGTGGAAGGATCGTACATAGCGAAGTCCGCCGCGTTGTTGCCATAGAACCAGCCTGCAGTCAGGCCGGCCAGTTTGCCGTAGGTTTCATCCCCCGTCGCCTGGTGTAAGGCTACAAGTCCCTGGATCAGGCTGTTAGTGCCGTAAGCAATCTGCGGAAATTCTTGAGGAAGTACACCCCACTCGCCGACCATCTTTCCTGCCACCAGTCGTGCGTAGAAGGTGTCTGCCTCACGTTGCGCAGAGCTGATCCATTCGGCACGGCTGAGCTGCTGCCCGGCGCGGGCCAGGGCGAACACCTGGGTGCTTCCCCAGGCATGCCAGCTGAAGGACGAAGTAGCGTTATCGGGGTGCCATGCAAACGGATAGTTGCGATCATCGCCCGCCTGATAAGCTGCCAGGCCCTCGCTTAACTTCGTCAGCAAATCCCGGGTAGCGGTGTCCTGACCGCCGGTTGCGGTGTCATGCTCGAGCAGAGCCAGCACGGCGATGCTGGTGATGTCGCTGCCGCCATCGATCAGCCAGGCGGGAACCTGAAGTCCATGTACCTGGTCATACTTTCCATACGTAGCGGCGACCTTACTCGTCCAAACGTCACGAATGCGCTGAAACGCCTGATCAAGTTGGGAAGCGTAGGCAGGGTCAACGGAGCGGATCACCCGGTCGCCTGCAGCCAGGGCGCGCGCCGCACGTGCCGCCCACCAACCGGAACTCTTGAAAGAAGTATTCCCGGTTTCGTTGATGGTACCGGCGCGGTCGAGGATGAAGTTGTAGAACTGTCCATCATCCGCCTGCATATATAAGGTGAAGTTCAGCAGCCGCCGGGCCTTATCCAGGGAAGCAGGGTCGGCTGTGTATTCATAGTCCGTGAGGTAAACAAGAGCCGCCCGGGCGGCATCGTCCACGGCGGCAATGCCTTCTCCGGAGGCATCCACCCACTCGTAGCTTGGATACTCGCTGTAAATATGAGTGATTGCCATAGGCTGGCCCGCGATCTCGACATCCTCAACCAGGAAATTGAGGTGTGTCAGTTTGACATCACCGCGCTCGATGCTGATTGCCGGGGACTGAAGAGTGCTTGCCGTGGCTATCGGAGCTACGGCCACAGCCGGGGTAGAGGTAACTTCTGGCGCAGAAATCGCGCTACAACCGGATGCCAAAAGCCCGCACAGCAAAAGGAGACGGGCCTTATCGTACAAGGAGCGCATTTTCATAACCTACCTACACTAGTGCCATCCGCGCAAAGATTACAGAGCTCCTCTGCCTTAAGGGCAATCTTGTGCATTCAAGTCACCTCGATTTTGTCCGTGGACCTCAGGGGACAGTGCTTATAAGTGTGAGCGAATTATTGGGGATTCGACGTTAGCTCTGGGAGATGTGCTTGCGGATTAAACCGCAGCGATTCCTTCTACAACGTCTGCTGGATGCGGCGCCACAGGAAAATGTAAATATTCAAAGTGCACGTAACTCTACGATCAGCGCTGCTAAACATCATACGGTAGATTCATGGCGATGTCAACGTAGGGTTTTCCAGACCGAATCGAAGGTTGTGTACTGTAGCTTGATCATTCTCAAGAATGGAAGACTACATCATAGCCGCGCATCGCATCCCCCTCGTATTCAAATTTTGCGGAAAAGAATTTTCCCTCTCGTATCCACTTCATGAAGATCTGGTCGCTCTGCCAGAGATTGAGATCCAGAACGTTCTCGTCCGGGATCCATTCCAGTGCACCTTCGGGGGAGTCGATCAGCTCGCCGGTGGATTCACTTGCGGTGAAGACAAAGACATACCAGTCGTTACCTTTGAACTGAGGGAACATCAGCAAGCCGCAGAGTTTCGGGTTGCGAATAGATAATCCCGATTCTTCATATACTTCCCGGATTACACATTCCTCGGGCGTTTCCCCAGCTTCGAATTTGCCGCTTAGCCCATTCCATTCGCCTTCGTGGATGTCATTGGCTTTTTTGTTGCGATGTTCCAGATTTAATAGCATCCCTGTTTGTTACTGTGACCTTGTAGAGTTCACCAGAAAAGACCTGATAATCACTAAATATTATTAGGACGTACTCGTTTCTTATTTTGCCTTGTCTGCGACTTTCTTGACTGCAGTACCAAACCCTGCTAGCGGATTCCCCAAGGTCGCCACGATCACATCTAGCACATCAGGCACCACGCTGCGATGTTGCAGAAGCGGGCCGATAAAAACCCTTCATCATCGGAGAGTCCCTCACGGTTTCCAGCAAAAACGGTCACCAAAGGAACCTGATACTGGGCAGCTAATTCAAGCTGCTTGGATAGCTCATCTTGAAGCCAGGCGTGATGCTCGCGGCAGCTGAAGCCCTTTTCTAACGGACGCGGCCCTGAACCACTGACGATCACTAAACCTGCTTCACGCGCCTGATCCCATAGCCCCTGCGGCAGCAAATCCACGCCATGGTAGCCTATCGTTTTGGCTTCTTTCAGTAAGCGTGTGGCTGGCACTCCTTGGTTTTCAAAACACCACCAGGAAAAGGATTGCCTTAGTCGATTCATATGCGGCCTTTTGTCAAGCTAAAATTTGAATTCAGAAAGAACCTGGTTGAGTATATCTGGACGGTTGGTCTCCACCCCATGAACACCAAGGCGAATCAGGCGACGCATCTCATCTGGATCATCTGGGTCCCAGGCCCAGGTTGCAATACCGCACAAACGGCTTTCCTCCATAAAGGCCCGGTCATAACATGAATAATAATAGGCGACGATGTTTGCCCTGGATCGAAGAACCTGATCCATCACTTGCTTGGGTGTCAGGCTGCCGTCGTGCGGGTAAGGAGTACTGATCAATGGATAGCGGGGTTCCAATTCCTTCGCCCGTTGAATTAGGATGGGAGAAAAGGAGGTCAGCACAGCCCGGTCTGTCATTCCGGCTCTATCCAAAAATTTGATCACAGCTTCGGTTGTGGCTAAGCCCTCTTTCAAATAT
>Ga0114129_10002060_pt1 | contig 27613 bp, 27 predicted proteins | sample RhiMetdeltSRZDD1_FD_80071 | JGI IMG/M metagenome (GOLD analysis project Ga0114129, IMG submission 80071) | Populus rhizosphere microbial communities from Tennessee, USA - Rhizosphere MetaG P. deltoides SRZDD1 (version 2) (version 2) | ecosystem: Host-associated > Plants > Roots > Rhizosphere >... | reverse complement strand
GGCGATCTTCCGGCCGATGACCTCCGGCGGATCGCCGTGCGTCAGCCACGCGTCGCATCGCGCGGCGATCAACGCTTTCGCCGCCGGCGATTCTCCGCCAGCGAAAATTGTCGGGCGCGGCTGTCGCACCGGCTTCGGTTCGAGCACCGTCTGATCGACGGTGTAGTACTTGCCCTGATGGGAAAACACGGGCGATCGCCAGAGACCGTCGACGACGTCGAGCCATTCGGCGGTACGCGCGTAGCGGTCGTCGTGCTGGTCGAACGGCACGCCGTACATGCGCGCCTCCGACGCCCACCAGGACGAGACGACGTTCAGTGACAGCCGACCATTGCTGATGTGATCGATGTTGGCCGCCTGCTTGGCGAGGAGCGCCGGCGCGTGAAACGTCGGCCGGACGGCGACCATGATCTCGAGCTGCTCGGTCACGGCCGAGAGCGCCGCCGCGGTGCTCCACGCGTCGAGCGACGGCGCCTGGACCCCCTTGATGTCGTTCAGATTCAGCTCGGCAACGAGCGTGAGGTCGAACCCGATCTGCTCGCTCCGCCGCGCGAGCCGGCTGACGTACCTCCACGTCGCCTCCATCGACTCATCGTCGACATTGCGCAGCCAGCCGCCGAAGACGGGAAGCCAGTATCCGAAGCGCATCAGATCACCCCCGCGGGCTGAGCGACGGCAGCAAGCTCGGCTTCGAGCCAGTCCGCCAGAGACACAAATGGATCGAAGCCGATGATGCGTGGCGCGTCGGCGACGAAGTTCGACAGCGCGTTGACGTCGTAGAAGTACGGCCGGCCGTCGCGGACGTCGATCATGTACTCGACGCCACCGAGCTCGACACCCGCTGCCGCGGTGATCCGCTCGACCGCATGGATGATCTCAGGCGGCGGTGTGTAGCCCTCCACGCGAAGATTGTTTTTCGGCGCGTCGACGGGGCACGCCGGCCGCGCGAGCTCCGCGCCGTCCACGCTCTGGCAGACGTCAGCGGGGCACAGATTGAAGCTGTCGCCGGGCGTGTAAATCCGGATCGCATACAGGTACCGGCCGTTCAGAACTTCGACGCGGACGATCCGCCCGCTCTCGGGCGTCACGCACTCCTGCACGAGCGCGGTGCTGTCGATGCCGAGGTCGAGCGCGCCGTCTTCCGCAACGCGCTCGAGCGCCGCCGGCGAATCGAAGCGCCGGATTCCCGCGCCGCTTCCGCCGATGTTCGGCTTGACGATGATCGGAAACCGGAGTCCCGCGGCCGCGGCCGGCGCCTGAGTCGGATGATGAATCACACGCGCGCGCGGATACGGCAAGCCGAGTTGTTCGAGCAGCGTGAGCTGGTACGCCTTCGAGATCTCGGTGCGCCACGCCGTTGCGCCGTTGATCACGCGGACACCCAGCCACTCGAGGTGCGCAAGGTACTGCAGCGTGTAGAAGATGAGATGGCCGCGGCCCCTGAGGTAGGCCGACGGGCTCATGCGATTGAAGACGACCGGATACGGCGACGTCTGGTCGGACGGATCGTATCGATGAGCGTCCGCAAGAATTGCCTCGTACGGCACGCCGCGCCGATCCAACTCCTGGAAGAGCGGCCGGTACCAATCCGGATGTTCGTAGTAGATGCCGAGAATGGCTGCTGTCGACCTCGTCATGTCACCCCTCACGGACAAAAAAAAAGACCCTTCTCGGGGAGAAGGGTCTCAGCCTGAACAATGAGTGCTTCGCGAACTAACTGGATCTAGCTACGCGCACAGGCCGTCCCAATCTCCCCGGACGGGGAGCTGCAACAGACGCAGGGACAGCAGCCGAGCACGAACATTCAAGGCATCGTAGCGGTGGGACAAGGGACAAGTCAACTGCATCGATCTATCGATCTATCGGTTTATCGATCTATTGAAGAGCTTTATGGTCGGGTCAATCCAGTGAGCCCGCGTCCCGCCGTCCGGCGCATTACTGAGTGAGGAACAGAATCATGACCACATCATCTTTGCTCATCGTCGCACTCCTCGCGATACCGCCCACGGTCAACGAACGCCCCCACCCCGGGAATCCCCAGGTTGCGGTGCAGTCGATTCGGTCGTTGCTCGCGCCGGACGCCTTCCGTGTTGATTCTGCAGATCGCCTGAAACTGGATTTTCGACCCGAAGCCAGCGAGTTCTCCAAGCTCGCAGCAACGGCAGATCGGACAACGAAGCAACTCTCCAGTAGAGCGCGATCCCAGAATCACGGTCGCTCCATCGCGCGCAAAATCGTTGGCGCCGCGCTCGGAGCGTTCGGCGGTTTCTTTCTTGGTGGATATGCGGGCGCGGCGATCGAGGGCGATCGCTGCAGCTGCGACGACCCAGGCCTCCAAGGATTTCTGATCGGCGCACCGATCGGTGCCGTCGCAGGCGGCATTTTCGGCGCATGGACCATGAAGTGACTGCCGTCGCGACCCCGTCACTCCTCCCGGAGGATCCGCGCGACATCCATGCGCACCGCGGCGATCGCCGGCTTCAGACTGACGGCGAGGGCCAAGCCGAGGATCGTGGCCGAGACCGCGACAAGAGTGGTCGGATCGAACGGCTGTACCTCGAACAGAAATGACCTGATCGTGCTGGCGCCCAGCCACGCCAGCCCCAGTCCGGCCACGAGGCCGAGCCCGACCAGGCGCACGGTCTGCAGGAGCAGCAAACCGCCAAGCGCCGACCTCGTCGCGCCGAGCGCGGCCCGGATGCCCATTTCGCGCTGCCGGATGACCGCGATTGATTCCGCTAGCACGTACGCGCCAAGAACCGTCAGGAGCACGGCGATACCGCCAAGCACGCCAAGCACGAGGGCGCCGAACTGCTGCGGACCCATCTGCCGGCCGATTTGTTCCTGCAGCGTCAGCATCGGCGGCGGCGTGACGGCCGGGTCGATGGCCCGGATGGCGTTCTGCACTTCGCCGGTCGCAGCTGCGACGTCTGTCGCCGCCCGTACGAGTACAGTCGCGCCTCTCGAGACCGGCTTCTGGGTGGTCGTGTAATACACGGCCAATGGCTCGCGCGCCGCGACGTTGATGACGACGTCCGGTACGACCCCAACGACTTCCGCAACCGCTGCGGGTTGTCCGGGCGCCCTGGAAATCTCGGTGACCTTGTGGCCGATCGGATTACCGCCATCGGCAATCAACCGGCCGAACGATTCACTCACGATGATGACGAGCGGCGCCGTGCCGGTGTCGCCAGGTGAGAAGTCGCGGCCCGCCAGGATTCGCATCCCCATCGTCTTGAAGTACCGCTCATCGACCGCGCTGTATGCGACCGTCGATGGCATCTGACGCGGCTGTCCGTCGATTCTGATCTGTCCGCGCATGCTGGCTTGAAACTGCGCGAACGCCAGAGAGGCGATCGCCGGATTGCTGCCAAGCCGATTGCGCAGCTCGTCGAAGAATGCCGCGGCGCGGGTCGTCGTGTAGTCGTACGGCGTCAATTCGACGGAGCCGCTCACCAGCCGATGCGGCTCGAATCCCGCATTGAGTTGGAGTGCGGAAATCAGACTGCGAGCGAACAAGCCCGCACCCGCAAGCAGCACCAGCGAAATGGCAACCTGAGCCACGACGAGAATCGAACGGGTCCGGCGTCGCGACGAGGTCACCCTGCTCCCAGCTTTCGAGCGGAGCACGTCACCAATCTTCGCGGTAAACCCGAATCCTCCGGCCACGATCGCGATGAGAAATGTCATGGCAACGGCGCTACCGGATGCGGCGAGGAACGCGCGTGTGTCCGGACGGAGAGTCAGCAGTTCGATGTCGACGCGTCCGGGCAGCTGGAATGCCGCCAGTCCCTGGCACAACATCCAGGCCACCGGGATCGCCAGCAGCGAGGCGGCAACCGACAGGCTGGCGGCTTCGATCGCGATGCCGTACGCCAATTGCGTCCGGCTGGCGCCAAGCGCAAGACACAACGCGAATTCATCACGCCGCGTCTCGGTGCGAATCAACAACAACATCCCGACCGTCAGACCCGCAATCAGCAACAGGAGTCCCACGGTGATCGACAACAGTCTGGCGAACTGCGCCATGGCCGGACGCGCGGCCTCAGGAATGGCGGCAGTGTCGAGCGGCGTGAGAACAAACGCCCGATTGGCTGTCAGGGCGGGAGGAAGCCCATCGACCGGCGATGGAAGCGCATTGACCTGCGACAGCGTGCGATCGAGCGTCGCACCTGATTTCAGACGGCCGACGATGGTGAGCCAGGAAAATGGCGAAGACATGCCATTCGCGACCGGGTCGCCGAAGTAGTTCGAAAGCGGGTTGCTCACCGCGCGGAGCGTCTGCAGCGGCAGATACAGATCGGGGGCCGTCGACAGATTCAGCCCGCGGAATCGCGGCGGCGTGACGCCGACGATCGTCGCGGGTGTATTGGCGACAACGACCGTGCGTCCGATAACGGCTGGATCGGCGTTGAGCACGCGTTGCCAGTAGCGATGCGACACGACAGCGGTGAGCGGCGCACCACGTTGATCGTTGTCAGCCGAGAACCCCGGCCCCAGCTGCATGCGAAGCCCGAGGGTCTCGAAAAAACCGTGACTGGCGAAGTAGATGTTGCGGGACTGCGCCTGTCCGTTTTCAAGGACCAGCCGCGGCTCCTGGCCGCCGGCTGCGACCTTTTCAAATGCACCGCTGTCCCGAAGCGCAACGAAGACGGGATAGACGTGTCCGGTGGCAACACGCGTGCTGCCGCCGCGCGCCGGGTAAAGGGCGTCTACTTCGACTAGCTGATCCGCAGAGGCGACCGGGAGCGGATGGAGCAACACCGCCGAGACGAGCGTGTAGGTCGCGGCCGCCGCGCCAATCCCGCACCCAAGCGTGATGACCGACGCGATCGACGCGCTCGGGTGCTTTCTCAGTCGGCGGAATGCCAATCGCACTTCGTCGACATTGAAGCGCCCGAGACGCGACTCCGACCAGAATGGTGCGCTCGCGCGCCGACGCGCTTTGTACGCGGATGCGACTGACCGGGCTTCGCGGATCAACCAGACGTTCGCCCTTATGGAGCCGACTACGGGACGGCGCCGCGCGAGGTCCTCTTCGAGATCGCCCAGCGTGGTGAGCAGCTCCGTTGGCGTCAGATAGCGCTTGAGGTGCCATTCGACGAGGCGCCAGAGGAGGGCACGCACGTCACAGGTCTCCGAGAATGGGCTCCAGGCCCTTGTGCATGCGCGTCAGGACCGCAACCGACTGCTTGACGGCCTTCACACCGGCGGGACTCACGCGGAACAGCCGCTTCGGTCTTCCACCTCGTCCCGGTGTTGCATTCCCGATCTTGGAGGCGAGGAGCCCTTTTTCCTGGAGTCGCTCCAGGGTGATGTAGACGGCGCCGCGCGAGACCTGGCGGTGCGACCGGCGTTCGATCTCGTCGCGGATGGTTGACCCGTACGCGTCACCGCCCAGGTGAAGCACGGCCATGAGGATCACGACCTCGAACTCGCCGAGCGGGCCGGCCGGGGCCATGCTTACAATGTAGACACTGATCAGGCCGGCGTCAATGGGCCGCCGAAGACCGGCGGCCCGAACTCAGAACTCAGAACTTAGAACTCAGAACTTAGAACTTAGAACTTAGGGCTCCGCTCAGACCGCGAATCTGCAGTGCAATCTCGACCGGCCCGGTAACTACCTCGATAGGCCCGGTGATCTCGAGCGCGCGAAAGATCGACTGCATTTCCAGCGCGCGTGGATGCGCGAGCGAGAGACCACTCCACACACAACCTGAGTCCGGCAGCGCATCGGTGGGATGCGCGCCGTTCCACTGAATCACGGCCGGAATAACCCCATTGAACACGAGCGAGCCGTCGGCCGGAACGGTGAGGCGCCATCGGTACGAGCCGCGGGTGAAAGGCAACGCCTGACCGAGCGCCGGCACGCGCGCGACCGCCGCGTCGATGTCACCGGTCCTCGCGACCCACGTGAGCACGAATGGTTCCCGCGCCGCGCGTTCCCGAACGGCGTCCGTGTCGAGCTCGAACCAGCGCGGACGGTGAGGCGCCGTCGCGTCCGGATCGATCGCCAGCACCTCGAGGTACGCGTTCGCGCCAAGTCGCAACAGTCGATTGTGCGTGCCCATCGTCGCGTGTTTCCCGCCGGCACTCACCTCGACGCCGAGCTGGCGACGGATCCACTCCGCACCCTGATCCAAATCAGCGCACGCCACGACGAGGTGATCGAATTCGCAAGGCACGTCAGTCGTCGACGAAGGCGTCCGCTTCGATCTCGACCAGCATGGCCGGATCGATCAGCGCCCGCACCTCGACCATCGCCGTCGCCGGCCGCACCGCGCCGAAGATTTCACCGTGCGCCTTGCCGACCTGCTCCCAGTCGCGGGCGATGTTGACGACGTACATCCGGGTGCGAACGACGTGACGAAGCGCAGCGCCGGCGCGGGCCAGAGCAGCTTCGATGTTGCGCAACGTCTGCACGGTCTGCGCATAGGCGTCGCCCGTCCCGACGATCTGCCCGTCGGCATTCGTGGCGGTCGTTCCCGACACCCAGACGTGCGGTCCGACGCGCACCGCACGCGAGTAACCGACGATCGGTTCCCACTTCGCGCCGCTGGAAATGTTCTGACGTGTCACAGCTTCGCCCAGTCCCAGATCCCGAACTGAATCTCGGTCGACACCTTGTGCCCGCGCTGCTTCAACGTCAGCAGGATGCTGCCGCGATGATGGCCTTCGTGCGCGATCAGATAGCCGAGCATGGGAACGACTCCGGGTTTGAAGTTCTTGACGATTCCACCGGCCGACACGCCTCGCTCGAGCAGCGCCGCGATCGCGTCGGTGGACGCGGCAAGGTGTTGCTTCAACACGGCCTTTGACGGGCTGATTTTGGCATCGAGCTTCTCGAGCCCCTTCGCGAGATCCTTCGCGCATACTTCGAGCCATGACAGCCGGACGTTGTGGAGATGCGCAAACTGGCGCGCGACGTCACGCCCGCCCCGTGTCGACAGCGTGCTGCGCATCCCTTCGGGGGAGATGTGATCGAGCAGCATGTCGTTGACGCGATGGTTGATCTTCCAGGTCTCGATTACTTGTTCGGCCAGCATGGGGGGTAAATTATGCCGCGGCCAACATCCGAGGCCGATCCTTCGTCCTATACCCCCAGGATGTAGCGAGGGACCAGATGGCCTGGTGGAAACGCGCCTCTCAGACTGAGACGGACGGAACGGGCGAGATGCCCTTGATCCGGCTGCAGGGCATCAGCCGGACCTTCGAAGCCGATGCCGAGGAGCCGGCCGTCGCCTTGCGCGACGTGACAGTCGACATCGACCGGGGCGAATACATCTCGGTGTCGGGCCCGTCCGGCTGCGGAAAATCGACGTTTCTGTCGATTCTCGCGCTGCTCGACACGCCCACGACCGGCCGGTACTGGCTGGGCGGCCGGCCCGTGGACAAGCTCACGCCCGGGGAGCGCGCCCGCACGCGCAACGTGGACATCGGCCTCATTTTCCAGAGCTTCAACCTGATCGGCGATCTGACGGTCTTCGAGAACGTCGAGTATCCGCTGACGCTGCGCGGCGTCGGCACCGAGGACCGCCGGACCCGTGTGATGAATGCGCTCGGCCGCGTGGGAATGGCCGGTCGCGCGAATCAGCGCCCCTCGCAGCTCTCAGGGGGCCATCAGCAGCTGGCCGCCGTCGCGCGGGCAATTGCCGGCCAGCCCCCCATCGTTCTCGCCGACGAGCCCACCGGGAATCTGGACTCGGTCGCGGGCGAGGCCGTCATGGAAATGTTGCGTGAGCTGCACGCGGGCGGATCGACGGTGTGCATCGCGACGCACGATCCCCGGTACATCGCGATGGCGCATCGCCACATTTATCTGTTCGACGGGCGGGTGGTGGACAAGCCGGAGGTCTGAAGAACCCAGCTAAGGCAGAAGGCACAAGGCAAAAAGGAAGCCACGTTTTTGCCTTCTGCCTTTTGACTTCTGGCTTGTCAGGCCTTTACTGCCTTCTGTTCTCTTTCCTGCTGTGTCCTCAGAATGCTGCACCAGGCCTTGTGCTCGGCTATGGGCATGCCGCATTCCACGCAGATTCGGACCCGTTTGACTTCTTTTCCCTTGCCAGAGAACAGCTTACGAAGAAAACCCATCGCCATGTCTCCCGGTTATAAGTCGATGAGACGTAATTCGAGGCATTTTCGTTTGTTATCTGTCAAAGTTTCCTGGAGCGAGGCGGCCATTCGCACAATTCTGACAATCGCGCTCCTGACGATGCCCGTCGCGATGGCGACATCGTCCCAGACGCCCGGCGGGCAGGCCTATCGCCTCTACGTCGCGTCGGAAGCGGCCGACACGATCGCGCTCGTCCGCTTCGACGCCGCAGGTGGGCACGTCGAGCGTGTGATCGACACCGGCATCATGCCGACCGACATCGACGGTCCGCACGGGCTCGCGGTGTCGCCGGACAAGAAGTTCCTGTACGTCTCGCTCGCGCACGGCCAGCCGTTCGGTACGGTCCTCAAGTATTCGACTGCGACACACGCCGTCGTCGGCCGCGTGACGCTCGGCATGTTCCCGGCGACGCTGCAGACGACGCCGGATGGCGATTTCCTGTACGTCGTGAACTTCAATCTCCACGGCGATCGCGTGCCGTCGTCGGTGTCCGTGGTCGCCACCGATGGAATGATCGAAGCGGCGCGATTGAAGACCTGTCGAATGCCGCACGGGTCGCGGCTCAACAAGAGCGGCGACCGGCAGTATTCGGTCTGCATGATGGATGACATGCTCGTCGAGGCCGACACCCGCGCGCTGAAGATCGCGCGGCATTTCATCCTGACCGCCGGGCGCGAACACGGCATGACTGGCGCCCCGGAAGCGGCCGCGGGCAACGACGCCGCACACGCGGGTCACGGCACCGAGCCGCCGCCCGCCGGATCGCAGGCCTGCTCGCCGACGTGGGCTCAGCCCTCGGCCGACGGCGACACGGTGTTCGTCGCGTGCAACGGCACGAGCGAGATCGTGGAGATCGATGTCCGCGGGTGGTCCATGCGACGCCGATGGCCCGCCGGATCGGGTGTCTACAATCTCGCGGTCACACCGGATGGCCGACTGCTGATTGCCACGAATCGTCGAGGCCAGTCCGTGTCCGTCTACGACATCGCATCCGGCACGGAGCGCGCGCGCATCTCCACGAAGCGCCGCGTCGTCCACGGCGTCGTCGTCTCGCCGGACAATCGCTACGCGTTCGTGTCGATCGAAGGGATCGCCGACGAGCCCGGCACCGTGGAGATGATCGATCTGACTTCGCTCAAATCCATCGCGAGCGTCGACGTCGCGCCGCAGGCGGGCGGTATCGATCTCTTTGACGTCAAATAAGGCTCGTTCAGGAGGGGACAGGCCTCGGTCTCAAGGCCTGTCCCCGCTGTCGTTGATTGAGGCCTTACGCTCGTCCGAGAACTGCTACTTGTTCAGCTTCGTGATCCAGATCCCCGTGTTGATGTCGTTGAAGAAGATCATGCCGTTGTGCGGCTGTGCGCCCCAGGTGAACGGAAGATTCGGGCGATAGCCTTTCGGATCGCCGGTCCAGAGCCGCGCCACTTCGCGCCCCTGCCGGTACAAATCGCCGCGCAGCTCGCCTGAGACGTCGACGACGCGCGCGCCGGCGCCGTAGTAGCCCATGTACATGAGATCGTCTTCGACCCACATGTTGTGCGCGCCGGCCTCCGGGACGTCGTAGACGGCGACGTCGCGCGGGTGCGCGATGTCGCTCACATCGACGACGTGCACGACGCCCTTGGTCGGAATGCGATCGCGCGCGACCAGATCGAACTGCGCGGGGAACACTTCGTCGCCGACGAACACGTAGTTCTTGTAGCGGAAGACGGCATGGGCGCCGGCCAGCCAGCCTGGTCCATACAACGCCGAGTAGTTGAAGCGGATCTGGCTGACGGGCTTTGGCGAGGCCGGACTGCCGCCCTTCAAGCCCGCGCCGACGTCGAGAATGACGAGCCCGTCGCGCCAGTACGCGAGGTACGCGAGCCCGTCCTTCACGTACACATCGTGGAGGTAGACGCCCGCGATGACCTCACCGTGATCGGGAATCGCGACCGCCTTCGTGAAGGAATCGGGCTTCCAGCGCGCCACTTCACGCGGCCGCTTCGGATCCTCGACGTTCAACACGCGCAGCGATCCGGTCGCGTCGTCGGTGAGGTAGACGTGGCGGCCGTCGATGAACGCGCTGTGCACGCCGCCGGTCACGCCCTCCGTGTACGTGCCGATGACTTTCGGGTGCGCGAGATCCGAGGTGTCGATCAGTGTGATGCCGTCCTTGCGCGTCGACGAGCCCTCCATGGTCAGGATGCCCAGCTTCTTGTCCGCGGAAATGCTGAAGTCGTTGAGCACGCGCGCATCGAAGCTCAGCGTGTCGACCTTGAGCGGCTGTGCGGGATTCGAAATGTCGTAGACCCAGAGCTTGCCCGAGATGGCCGACGTCACGTACGCGAAATTGCCGACGATCCACTGCTCGAGCGTTTGAAAATCCTCGAGCGGCGTGCGGCCGACGACGGTCAGTTCGCGGCCCACGTTCCTCGGCGTGATCACGATCGACGCGGCGCCCGATCGATCGCCGCTCGTCGCGGTGATGACATACGACCCGGGACGCTCGGCCACGAACCCGCCGTCGGGATCGATGGACGCTCCGGTTGCGCCGACCGACCAGCGAATGGCCGGCGCGGTCACAAGCGCGCCACCGTTCGACGCAGCTTTCACGGTGAAGCGCACGACGTCGCCTGTGCGCGCGGTCGTCGTCCGCGGCTCGACCGCCAGCGACACGACCGGATTCCGGATCACGGTCACCGGCACCTCGGCGCTCGCCGTTCCCGACTGCACACGAATGTTTGTTTTGCCCGGCGCCACTCCGGTGACCAGCCCGGCGGGATCGACGGTGGCGGTCGCCGGTGACGATGACGTCCACGTGAACGGCGCATCGTCGCGCGGGATTCCGGCTTTGGTGCGCGCGGTCGGCTGCAGCGCGACGCCGGCTCCGACGACGAGCGACGACGACGGCGACGCGACGTCAATCCTGGCGACCGACTCCGGCTTGACGCGGATGGTCACGGTGCCGGGCTTGCCGTTGACGATGGCACCGACGACCAGTTCGCCCGCGGCAAACGCGGTGACGTTGCCGTTCGGCTCGGCCACGCCGACGTCGAACGGCGTCGCAAACCACGCGCTCGGCTGCGCGTCAATCTTCTTGCCCGCCGCGTCGAAGGCTTCGGCCTTGAACGTCAGCGTTTGACCCACCTCGGCCTCATTGGCCGGCGCAATGACGCGGACCACTTCAGGCCGCGGACCGGACGGCGGCGGTTGCTGCGCCGACAGCGCCGCGGCGGTGAGAGCCAGGATCGAAGTCAGAGCGGTGCGACGCATCGATACTCTCCTGCTTCAGTGAACTGGATCTGCGCGTCTGAAGCGCAAAAGAAAAACATGAAGACCATGAAGGGGCATGAAGAACATGAAGAAATGTCTTTCAATAATTCTCCTTCATGATCTTCATGTTCTTCATGACCTTCAGGTGTGCTTGGATCTACTTCGCCAGCGTCACCGAACCGGTGCAGTCGAAGTTCGCGGATCCGTCCGGGTTGCCCTTGCCTTTGCAGCTGCCGCTGCCCTTGGCGCCGGCGAACTTGCCGGTCCCGCCGCTGACGGTCCAGGTGTTGCTGCCGGATTGGAACTGCTTGTTGCTGGTGGTTCCGGTGGCCTGATAGCTGATGTAAATCTTGTCGCCATTCGCCATCGTTTCCACGAACATGCCGTGGCCTTTGCCGTTATTGCCGGTGGCTTCCATGAACTCCGTGCTGATGCCTTCCTTGTCGGCAATGCCGGCGATCTCCCCTTTTGTCGCCGTGCATTTTCCCTGTTGAAGGACGTACATGTGGTCGGGCGCGTCGCCGACCGGCAGAGCGTTGACCGGGTTCGGCGCTGCGCATTTCCATGAAGACGCCACCTTGACCGGTGCGGGCGTCTGCGCCTGCGCGAAAGCGACAATCACGCAGAGCGCTGCGGCAATCGAGAGAATTCGTTTCATCGCGGACCTCCGTTCGCGTGCGTTGCAGCCGTAAGCTACTCGCAATGCCCGGCGCACGCAAGAACGGGGGCCGTCGGCGCGGCCGCCTATTTTTTCGCGTCGAGGCGCCTGTTGAGCTCGGCGATCGCCTCGGTCAGCGCCGCTCGCCGCCGCTCGTGCGTCGTCGCCGCCAGCTGCCGCTCGAGCTCCGTCCGCGCGAGCCGGAGCGATTCCTTTTCCGCGTCTGATTTCAGGTTCCCTGCGTCGCGCGCCCGCCGCTCGTCGCGCTCCCGCTCGAATTCTTCGCGGCGTTCCTGGATGCGCGATTCGTTGTCAATCAGTCCTTCGCCTGCGTCGCCCATGGTCAGTTCTCGTGAGTCTTCCTGGGAGGCGTCTCGATAGTACACGACGCAACCCGCTTTCGGCGCGTCGATCTCACATCAATTCAGTGTTTCCTCATGGCGTGCTCACGACTTGCCCCCTCGCGCGCGCCTAGCCTGTCCACAGGACGATGCCGCAGCCACTTAGGATTCGCAGCCGCTTTCGCGCGATCACGATCGTCGTTCTCGCCGCAGGGTTCGCCGCGACGTTTCATGCTGACGCGAGGCATGAGACAGGCGGCCAGAACGACCCCGACAAAGCCGCCATGTGTCGCGCCCGAGGGCTCGCGCTCGGCTACAACCACGACTACACGCAGGCGTTCGCCGCATTCAAGGAAGCCATCGCCGCGGATCCCGACGATGCGACGGCGTATCGGCTTCTGGCCGCGAGCGCCTGGGTCCAGCTGCTCTTCGCCCAGGGCGCGATCACCGTCGAGGACTACCTTGGCCAGACGCGTGCCACCCTCCCCCGCCGTTCGCCCGACGGTGAGCTTGCCGCCATCTTCAAAGACTCGTTGACCCGCGCGATTGCGATCAGCGACGCGCGTCTGCGCGAGCGGCCGAACGACGCCGACACGCACTATCAGATCGGCGCCGCCTACGGCTTTCTCGCGTCGTACACCGCGACGGTCGATGGACGCGTGATGGAGAGCCTGAAGTCGGCCCGCCGCGCCTATCGCGAGCACGAGCGGACGCTCGCGCTCGACCCATCCCGCAAGGATGCCGGCCTCGTCGTCGGCATGTATCGCTACATCGTGTCGACGTTGTCCGCGCCGTTGCGGCTGGGCGCGTATCTCGCGGGCTTCGGCGGCGATCGGGCGCGCGGTCTTCGGATGATCGAGGAGGCCGCGCGCTATCCGAGCGACATCCAGACGAACGCGATGTTCATGCTCGTTCTCTTCTACAACCGCGAGGGGCGCTTCGACGAAGCGCTGCGGGTGATCGGCGATCTCCAGCAGCGCTATCCGCGCAACCGACTTCTGTGGCTCGAAGCCGGCAACACGGCGCTTCGCGCCGGGCGAGCGGCCGAGGCGCGAGCGTCGGTCGAAGAAGGCCTCGCGCGGCTGGCCGCGGATCCGCGGCCGCGCGCGCCGGGAGAGGACGCCCGCTGGCAGTACACCTACGGTGCGTCGCTGGTTGCGCTGCACGAGGCCTCGCGCGCCAAACCGGCGCTGCAGGCCGCGCTGACCGGCGCGACGCGCGACTGGGTCCGCGGCCGCACCCAGAAAGAGCTCGGCAAGCTCGCCGACCTCGAAGGCGATCGGACCCGGGCGATCGCGGCCTATCACGAAGCCGACCGGCTGTGCCGCGCCGATCGCGACGACGTCTGCGCGGCCGATCTGAAGACCCTCATCAAGCAGGGCTATCAGACGGGAGCATCGCGATGACCGCACGCGGCTCGATTCGATGGATTGGGGTCGCATTCATTGTCGCCGGCGGTGTGCTGGCCGCTTCACTGTGGTCACGCGCCTCGGTGGCGCCGATGACGCGCGACACGCTGGCGGCCAACTTCGAATCGGACCTTCGTCATGTCGTCTACGAGTGGGACCCTGACGATTCGCGGCCGCTGGAGGAACGGCGCCGCGCCCTGTTCGACTTCATCTACGAGACGTACAAAGCGTCGGCCTGGATTCCGCAGTCGCTCTTCGACAGCAATCTGGTCACGCAGGCGGTCGCCGGTGACGTGGACACGATCGTCGGCGAGAAGGTGGGTCTGGTCCTCTGGAAGGACAACGCGCTCGTGCCGGCGTTCGGCATGGCACCGAACGCCGAGTGGGCGCCGCTCGACGACGACGATCTCGGCGCGGCGCGTCAGGCAGCGCGTGAGCCGCTCAAGTGGACCGTCAATTGCCTGGTGTGCCACACCGCCGAGATCGACGGTGTGGCGTATCTTGGCGCCGGGACGAAAACGTTCGACGAGCTCTGGCTCGGCGAGGCGTTGAAGCAACTGACGAGCGAGCGCTGGCGGCGCATGCGGCCGCTCGGGTCGGCCGACGACGCGCTCGCCGCCGACGCGAACCGGATTCTGAACAGCCATCATCATGATCGGATCGACTCGCTGACGCGCGCCCGATCGACGGCCTTCGCCGCGTCGCACGTCGAGTTGTACATGCGCTCGAACGGGAGCCGGATGCCGCAGGTCGAGGACGTCGGCCGCGGCGACGTGAAGACGCCGCCGCTCTGGCACACCGCCGCCAAGATGCCGGTGGGACGCTGGTATACCGACGGCAGCTTCCACGGACCGTTTCCACTGATGGCCTCGTCGATGGAGCTCGAGAAAGATCGGCCGTTCGATGCGCTCATTCAGGTCGTCGTGCCGACCATCAAGAGTGAGTTCGTGTCGGTCGTGCAGCACTTCCGGCCGCCGAAGTATCCGTACGAGATCGATCTCGGGCTCGCCGCACGCGGACGCGAGCTGTTCTATTCACCGGAGATCGGCTGTTCCCGCTGTCATGGGGTCTACGACGGGCGTGGCAACGTGCAGTGGCCGGGCGTGCACGCCGACGTCGGCACCGATCGATCCCGCATCGACGTCGTCTCGGATCAATTCATCGCCGCGTTCAACAGCAGTCCGCTCGCCGGCGACGGCGCACTCGTCAGGAGTCACGGCTACGCGGCGACGCCGCTCACCGGCGTCTGGGCGAATTTCCCGTATCTCCACAACGGCAGCGTGCCCACCGTCTACCATCTGCTCGGTCCTGCGTCGGAACGGCCGGCGATCTTCGAGGTCATGGCCGCGCGGAAACTCGACCGGACACGTCTCGGCCAAACGCTCTACACGGATCCGCGATACGGCGAGCTCGGCGAAGCCGCGCTCATCCGGCGCTTCGGTAATGATCGGAACTGGTTCAACACCGCGCGGCCCGGCAGCGCCAACACCGGGCACGATTTCTGGTCACGCATCCGGACAGACGCCAATCGGCGGGCGCTGATTGAGTATCTGAAGACGCTATAGAAAAGACCTCGGGTGTCTTTTTGACTGGTCAAAGACGCGGGAGAATTGTTGCGATCCGTTGAGGCGTCTTTGACCGGTCAAAAAGACACCCGAGGTCGTGTTCTCGTCATCGGCGCCGGTCCCGCAGGCCTGGCGACGTCGCACGAACTGGCGCGGAACGGCGTCCCGCACCTCGTCGTCGAACGCGGCCGGCACGTCGGACAGACGTGGGCCGATCTGTACGACAGCCTCGTGCTCCACACCGCGCGCGGGTTGTCGACGCTGCCCGGCCTCGCCTTTCCACGAGAGACGCCGATCTTTCCGAGCCGCCGGGAATTCTGGCAGTACCTGAGCCGATATGCGGAGACGTTCAAGCTGCCCGTTCAAACGGGCACCGACATCGTCGCGCTGCGGCGCGACAACGACGGATGGCTCGCGCGAACGGCGTCGGGTGAGACGCTTTCCGCCCGCGCGGTCGTCGTCGCGACCGGCATCGTCGCGAATCCATTCGTGCCGGAGATTCCCCACCAGGACCGCTTCGGCGGGCGCGTGTTTCACAGCGTTCACTACCATCGCCCGGATGATCTGGCGGGCCGGCGGGTCCTCGTCGTTGGCGCGGGCAACTCGGCCGGAGAGATCGCGGTCGAGCTGGCTCGCGAGCGCTCGAAGGTCGCTCTCGCCGTTCGGACGGGCGGTGCCGTGCTGCCGCGCGATATTGCCGGCATTCCGATGCACTACCTGGCCGTCGGCCTGAGTTTCCTGCCGAAGGCGTCGCAGCGCGCGGCGATGGCCCTTGCCAATCGAATCCAGATGGTGGCGCGTGGTCCCGGCGTCCTCCCGCCACCCGCCCCCACGCGTTGCCTGAAGATTCCGCTCATCGGATTTCATCTCGTCGACGCCGTCCGTGAGGGAACGATTCAGATTCGCGGACGACTGAAGGAATTCACGCCGGATGGCGTGAGATTCGGAGACGACGCGTCCGAGCCTTTCGATGCGGTGATTCTGGCGACCGGGTACCGCGCGGCGGTCGGCATGCTGCACGGCTCGATCCGGCTGGACGATTGCGGGTTTGGATTACGCCGCGATCGCGTCGTGAGCGTCGATCAGCCCGACCTGTATTTCGTCGGGCACAACTACGACATCCGCGGAGGCCTCTTCAACATCGGCCGCGACGCGAAGCGCGCCGTCCAACGGATCATCGCCACGACGCGTGATACGTCCCGAACAGCCACTGAAATATCGCGACCAGCGAGTGAAAGATGATGGGGATCGTGCCGCCGAGCCAGCGCTGATCCGGCCGGCGGACCATCCGGACGATGTATCGCACCACCATCGCACCGAAGTAGAGATAACTCCACCACAACGCCGCGAGTCCCAGCGCGGGCATCGGGCGTACCCAGAATCCGGCGCCCCGCGAGAAGTCCATGGAGATCCAGATCATCAACGTGAGGACGATCGCCTGACCTGCGACCAGCAGCGGATACGGGAGCAAGCCCGACTGCCACTGCTCCATCGGCGGCAGCCACCGCGGCGCCCAGCGCGCGACGATGAGCTGGCCGACGACACGGCCGACCAGGAGTACCGTCAGAATCCACAGATATGGACCGTAGATCGTCGGGTTCATAGTTTCTCAGTCTTTCTTCAGCGAGCGCGTCCGGCTTCCCATCCGACAATCGTGGACGAGGCCAGCATGCAGACTCCGTCCACGTCTGTCGTCGAACGGGAGGCATACGAGACCGGCGCGTCGGTCAATGACATTCATTCGCAGCTGAACGAAACTCGCGTCGCGGCGATCGTCAAGCCGCGCGATCTCGGCGAGCTTCGATCCACGCTCACGGAAGCCAGACGGTCGGACCAATCGATTTCGATCGCCGGAGGCCGGCATTCCATGGGCGGTCAGCAGTTCGGCGAAGGTACCGTGTTGATCGATACGCGGACACTCGATCGCGTGCTCTCATTCGACCCTGCAACGGGCCATCTCACCGTGCAGGGCGGCATCCAGTGGCCCGCATTGCTCGCCTATCTCGAGCGCGCGCAAGCAGGATCGTCCAGGCCGTGGGGAATCTATCAGAAGCAAACAGGTGCCGACCGGCTGAGTCTCGGCGGCGCGCTGTCGAGCAACGTGCACGGCCGCGGCCTGACGTTGAAGCCGATCGTCCAGCAGGTCGAATCGTTCGACCTGATGGACCAGACCGGTGACGTAGTCCGCTGCTCGCGCACCGAGCGCCCTGACCTGTTCCGGCTCGCAATCGGCGGCTACGGGCTGTTCGGCGTCATCACGAGCGTGACGCTGAGACTGCGTCCCCGGGTCAAGGTGCGCCGTGTCGTCAGGATGACGTCGACCCCGGAGGTCATGCCGCTCTTCGACGATCGGATTCGCGCCGGCTTCCTGTACGGCGACTATCAGTTCATGACCGACGAAGCGAGTGACGGCTTCCTCGACCGCGGCATCATGTCGTGCTACCAGCCCGTTGCCGGCGAGACGCCGCTCACGGACGATCCCGTGCACTTCACGCCCGAGGAGTGGGCGCGCCTGACGTTCTACGCGCACTGCGACAAGCGGCGCGCCTTCGAGCTGTACTCGCGAAAATATCTCGAGACCTCGGGTCAGATTTACTGGGGCGACTGGCAGCTGTTCTCGTCGTACGTCGACAACTACCACACGGATCTCGATCGTGCCCTGCGGTCGGGCGCCAAGGGCACCGAAATGATCACCGAGCTCTATGTGCCGCCGTCACGCCTCGCGCCGTTCATGATGGCCGCGCGCGATCTGCTTCGACGCCGCCAGGCCGATGTCATCTACGGCACGGTGCGGATCATCGAGGAAGACGATGAGACGTTTCTCCGGTGGGCGCGGCAGCGCTACGCGTGCATCGTGCTGAATCTTCACGTCGAGCACACGCCGCGCGCGGTCGCCGCCGCCGCCGACACATTTCGCGACCTCATCGACCTCGCGATCTCGGAAGACGGCAGCTATTACCTCACGTATCATCGCTGGGCGCGGCGGGATCAGGTCGAGCGGTGCTATCCGCAGATGCGCGACTTTCTCGCGGCCAAGCGGCGGTATGACCCGGAGGAACGGTTTCAGAGTGACTGGTACCGGCACTATCGACTGATGTTTGGTGGAGCAGCCTGAGAGCTGGAAAGCCAGAAAGCTCGAAAGCAAGAGCTCTTACTTTCAGGCTTTCGGCTTTCCGGCTTTCAGGCTTAACGGGCGACCAGCTGTTTCTTCAACCACGCGATCCGATCACGCATCGCCTGATCGTTCAATTCGTGCCCGGCGTCATAGAACAGCACGTCATGAGGCGCGCGCACGGACTTGATCACGAGATCCGCGCGCGCTTTGGCGACATGCTCGTCCGTGTTGGCAAATTGCAGCAGAACTGGGACGTCGAGCTGAGCCAGGTAACGGGTCGGGTCGAGCGGCGCGAGCTGATCGATGAATTTCTGACGCGCATCGGGCGGCATGGCCGGACCGTAGAGAAACCAGTCGCTGAACGACGGCGCGCCCGCCATGAAGACGAACGCCCGGACGCGCTTGTCGTTCGCCGCGGCGAGCGCCCCGTACATCGCGCCGAAGTCGTGCCCCACGTAGGCCACGCGCGCCGGATCGAGGTTCGGCTGCGCCAGCAGGACGTCGAGCGCGCGCCGCAGGTCCTTCGGCTGCTCCACCGACCGCGCATAGTCCTCCTCGCGCTTTCGTTTCTTGAAGTACTCGGGGTCCGACCACGGCGTGTCGATGAGCAGCGAGACGACACCGGATCCCGCCAGATCCACCGCGTCGGGAATGAACTGCGTTCGATTGGACGTCGGCCTGGGCGGGCCGTACCAGTGCACGAACAGCACGGCGGGACGACGGCCGCTCGCGGCTTTCGGCTCGACGATCGTCGCCGCATTGCGCGTCGCGCCGTCGAGCATGACGTAATTGATGTCGCGGAGAACGGCGGTCCCCTGCTCGCGACGGCCGGTGTCCTTGACGTCGAGAGGCGGGTGCCGGTTGTCGTCGAAGGTCAGCGTCGCCTGAGTGAGGAGCAGGACGCCGGCGAATCGCGTCATGGTTCGGAGGATCCTGAGCATAGGCGTATTTGACCACGGTCCAGGACGCGGCGATTCTGCAGCTGACGTAACATCTACCCGCAGCAGGCCCGTGCGATTCCTGGCTCCTCTCGTGTCGATCGTCCTTGCGGCAGCCGCCGTCGCCGCGCAGCAGAACGCCTCGCCGCAATTCCGCGCCGGAACCGAGCTGGTGGCGGTCGATTTTCAGGTCATCGACGAGGCGGGTCGGCCCGTCACGGACCTGAAACCCGGCGAGCTCACGCTCAAAGTCGACGGCAGGGCTCGCGACATCCGCGCGCTGCAATTCGTCAAGGTCGCGGGGACGAGCACCGAATCGCCCGGCCCCATCACGTCACTCCCGCTGCCGTTCGCGACGAACGATGCCGTTTCTCCCGGCCGCATCATCATCATCGTCATCGATCACGAGCAGCTCAGGCCCGGAGAGGGCAAAGCGGCGATTGAAGCCGCAGGCCGACTCGTCGATCGGCTCTCGGCCGCCGATCGCGTCGGCCTGGTGACGCTGCCCAACGGACGGGTCGAAGTCGATCTCACGACCAATCACGAGCGGGTCCGGAAGGCGCTCGCGACCATCGTCGGCCGGGCGCCGCGGAGCTCGTCGATCTGGAACATCAGTCTGTCGGAAGCGATTGCCGTCGACCGGGAACGCCTCGACAGCGACAAGCCGGTCACCAACGAACTGATCGGCCGCGAATGTCACGGGCCGGGCGACAGCTCCTGCATCACCAACGTCGTCACCGAGGCGATGCGGCTGGCCCGGGAGATCGACTTCCGGTCGCGCAGCTCGCTTCAAGCGCTCGACGACTTCCTGAACGGCGTCTCGCATGTCGAGGGTCCGAAGACCATCGTCCTGCTGTCGGGTGCGTTCATCCGCGCCAGCGTCAACGACACGCCGCTCGATCTGGACGTCGTCGCAAAGGCGGCCGCGGCCGCGCGCGCCCAGTTCTATGTCGTGCAGCCGCACGAGTCGATGATGGACACGCAGAACCGCAACTCGGTCGCCACGCTGACGAAAGACGAAGAGTTGCGCCGCGAAGGGCTCGAAGATCTGGCCGGCGTCACCGGCGGCGTGCTGCTTCGCTTGTCGGGGCTCGGCGACACCGCCTTCACCCGCATCGCCGACGAGGTGTCCGCGTATTACCTCCTCGGATTCGAGCCGCGATCGCAGGAGCGCGACGGCAAGCGGCACAAGATCGAGCTGGCGACGAAGCGTCCGAAAGTGCTCATCCGTGCCCGGCCGGGCTTCATCATCGACGAACTGGATCGGTTCGCCGAACCGCTCGGCCCGCAGGCGATGCTGCGCGATTTCGCCGTCCATCGCGATCTTCAGTTGCGCGCCGCTGCCTTTCCGTTCCGGAACACGGACAAGGAACGGATCAAGGTCGTCGTCGCGCTGGAGCCGGCCGATCCGGCGGCCACGCTGACGTCGGCGGCGTTTGCGATGATCAACGTCAACGGCCAGATCGTCGCCGAGTGGAACGAGGACGGCGCCGGCGTTGTCCTGCGGCCACTCGTTACCGCGGCTGTGGTCCCGCCGGGAGACTACCGGTTGCGGGCGGCGGCGGTTGACTCCACGGGCCGGCGCGGCGCGGTCGACTACGAGTTCACGGCCGCGCTCAGCTCCGCGGATCCCCTCAAGCTGGGAACGCTGATGGCGGGCATCGCGGACCGCGGCAACTTCCGGCCCCGGCTGCAATTTGCCGCAACGAACACTGGCGTGACGGGCTATGTCGAGATCTACGGAACGCCGCCTCCAGGCGGAACGATTGCCGCCACTCTGGAACTGTCGATCGCCCCCGACGGACCTGCACTGGCCTCCGGCACCGCGAACGTTTTGATGTCGAGCGACGCCGACCGCCTGGTCGCTACCGGCGAGATTCCGTTGGCCGCCGTGACACCGGGCGATTATGTGCTGCGCGCGATCGTGAAGCTGGATGGCCGGGTCATCGGTCAGGCCACGCGGACGATTCGCATTTTCCGGCCGGGATCGTAAAGAGACGTGGCGGACTTGGAAACCAGTCCGCCCTACGTACGCCCCTCGCCACAGTACTCGCATCTCGGCATCTTCCTCGCGCTCGCGATCCTTCATACCTGGCCGATTGCAAGTGCACCCTGGCGGCACTCGCTCAATCACAACGCCGATGCGCAATTGTGCGCGTGGACCATCAGCTGGATCGCGCACGCGCTTCCGCGCGATCCCATTCACGTCTTCGACGGCAACATCTTCGCGCCCGAACCCGCGACGCTGACCTACTCCGAACCGATGGTGCCGCAGGCGTTGATGGCTGCACCGGTCCTCTGGCTGGGCGGCTCGCCGGTGCTCGCCTTCAATCTCGTCCTGATCGCCGGCCTGGTTCTCACGGCCTGGAGTGGATGGTTCGTGGTCGCGAGGTGGACGGGTTCCTCCCGCGCCGGTCTCGTCGCCGGGGCGCTGGCCGCGTTCAACGTTCATCTGCTGACGCGTCTACCCCACCTGCAGGCCGCGCATGCCTGGACGCTGCCGGTCACTGTCTACTTTGCGGATCGATTGCTGAACCGAATTGCCGTGCGAGACGTCGTCCTTCTCGCGCTGGCCATCGGCGCGACGGCGGCGAACTCTGTCTACTGGCTTGCGCTTGTCGGACTCGTCGTGACCGTTGCCATTACCATCGCGATATCAACCCGGCGATGGCGCCATGCGCTCGCGATTGCTGGCGCGTCCTGTCTGGGCCTGACGCTCGCAGCCCCGGTGTTGATGCCGTACGTCCGCGTGGCCGGTTCGGGTGCGACGCGTCCGATCGAGGTCGTCGCGCAATTCTCGGCGACACCGGCCGGTTATCTCACGTCGACGAGCCACGTTCATCGCGGCTGGAGCGCGATGTTCTTTCGAGACGACGTGAACGTGCTGTTCGCCGGGATCGTCGCGCTGACGCTCGCCGGGATCGGCACATTCGCGTTCCGCGGAGGCAGTGGCCATCGTCGTCGCATTGTGCTGCTGGTCGCACTGGCCGCCATCGGCATCGTGCTGTCGTTCGGCCCGTCGACGCCAATCTACCGCTCGCTCTACGAGTGGGTGCTGCCGCTTCGCGGCCTGCGCGCCGCTGCCAGGTTTGGTTTCCTTTACCTGATAGCCGTCGCTCTCTTGGCCGGACTCGGCGTTGCCTGGCTCGAGCAGCGCCGGACATCGACGCGCTCGGGGACCGCGCTCGTGGCTGTCCTGCTCGCCGGCGTCACCATCGAGGTGTGGCAGAGCCCGATCCGGACACAGCCCTTCGACCGGGTGCCATCCATCTACGCGTTGCTGGCGGAAACCAGCGAGCCCGTGATGCTTGTCGAGGTGCCCTTCTATCCGGCGGACGCGGTCTTCGAAAACGGCGAGTACGTGCTCAACGCGACCGCACACTGGAAACCGGTGATGAACGGCACGAGCGGCGCGACACCAACGTCCTATCGCCGTCGGGCCGAGAGCTTCTGGTATTTCCCCCGCGACTGGGCGATCGCCGCGATGAAGCGCGAAGGCGCGACCCACGTGATGGTGCATCTCGAGCGATTCGGATCCGAGGCGCGGGAAGTGGTCGCGGCGCTTGCGGACCGCCATGATTTGCAACTCCTCGGCGCCGACGCGCAGGGGCATCGGTTGTATAAGTTCAAATAGCCCCCTTGCGATTCGCTCGCGCCTTGACCCAAGACACATAGTCCTTGGGGACATCGAGCTTCTTGAGCTCGTTCCAGGCGGCGATTACCTCGGCACGCGTCGCCTTCTTGTCGACTGCGAGGAAATCAGCGACGAAGTTGCAGTAGCAACGGATAGGGATCCTCTCGAATCGCGGCATCTTGTTCAGCGCAACGTACCGCCGCACGAGATCGCCGTACGTCGGGTGCTTGCAGCTCGTGATCTGTTCTTCTCGCCAGCGGTTCAGCCGATACCAGACTCCGGACTTCTCACGAACATCCGGCGCCATCAAACGGGCCTGTGCGACGATGAAGTTCTTCGTTTCACGATTGCTCGTGTAGTTCTGAATCCGGAGCTTCAGGTTGAGGCCACGGTCAACATCCTTTACGCCGGTCTTGCTCAGGGAGCGCTTCGTCGGCAAGGCGGCCGTGCCTGTGCGCAGGAACGCCACGATCGCCGTTTCGAGTTCGTCTTTTCGGAGCTTCTTCGCCGCTGGGATGCCGATGCGCTCGGCGAAGCTCTTTAATTGGTCGAGATACCAATAACCGTTCTCGAAGTCGCGGACCGTCATGGTCGAAGAGAGGGCATTGGCCATGCTTTCAGGCTTTCCGGTTTCCGGGCTTCCAGGCTTCCTGGCTGAGGTGCTAAATTGGCTGTTTGTGTGGTGAGTGTAGCTCAATGGTAGAGCACCGGACTGTGGCTCCGGTGGTTGCGGGTTCGATCCCCGTCACTCACCCCAAATTGATTCTCGCCTGACCGCTGATCCAATCGGCCACCAGCGCCGCCGCCACCCAGAGCGGCACCTGCAGAGCAAAGCGCGCGATCGGTCCGAACCTCGCCTGCCAGTTGCGTTCGACGATCAGTAACCAGATTGGAAACGCAACGGCCCAGCCGACGATTCGTGCAAGCGCGAGTCCCACCCGTCCCTCGAGGGAATCGGGCACGACGACCAGCACGATGACCATCGAGAGCCATGCGACGACGTTCTTCAGGACGAACAGCGAACTGGAGCGGTTTCGTGGCTTCGCTTGGGCGTTGGGCCCAGGGCCTTGGGCCTGATCTTTCAGGTCAGCTCCCACACGATCGCGACCAGCTCGACCGACACGCCGCCGCGCTTCGGACCGAGCGACATCGGATCGCTTTCCGTCCTGGCCGGAAGATCGAGCCGCTGGGTGCGCGCGAGCCATCGGTCGAACGCTTTCGCCCAGCGGGTGAACGTCTGAACTTTCATGGCCACGCCAGGCAGCGGCAGGTAATCGCTGCGGACGGGCGGTTCTTTCAGCAGCTGGTCCGGCGTGAGGTCGACAGGTTTGGCGTTTTCCCAATCGATGGCGCGGGCCTGGGCATCGAGGGGAATGACGAAGGCGACCCGCCGCCGCTCGTCGATTTTCTGGCGGCGGGTGCCGAATTGGATGGTGGCTGCGCCATACAGCCGGGGAGCATATACGCCCTTGCCCCCGCCGGGCAGGTAAAACTGCGGGATTTCCACCGATCCGAGCGGTCGGCTCGGGCCAGCTAGAGTCTGCTTCTGCTCCTCGGTCGCCACGGGTCGATGTTAGCCGGGGTCGGGGGCTGTTTGCCAACCGCAGCCCCTGGCCGGAATTGAGAATCAGCGTGGTTCGTTTGACGACGTTTGCGTCTCCGTCGCGACATCGTCTCCGACCAGCACGAGCACGATCGACCCGACTCTGATGTGATCGCCTGCGACCAGCCGCTTCGGCGCGTCGATTCGTTCGTCCCGGACGAACGTGCCGTTCTTGCTTTCGAGATCCTCGACGGTGACTTCATCACCGGCAATCTTGATGACGCAGTGCCGCCGCGAAACGCTCGTCGAGTCGAAGGACAGCGCCAGATCCCGGTCACGGCCGACGACGTTGTCACCTTCGAAAAGCTGAAAGTGCGTGGTTTCCCACGCCAGCGAGTAGTGCGACGGTCTGGCCAAGGCCGCCGACGCGACCGGCAACGCCGTCCCGCAGAAGGCATACCCGAATCCATGCACGGTTCGGATGAAGCGCGGCGTGCGAGCGGTGTCGCCGAACGCCGTTCGGATTTCCGTCACCAGCGCCGGCAGGTTCGCCTCTGAAACGAACGTGGTCGGCCACAGGTGCGCCTGGATTTCCTCCTTCGAGACCGCGGACGGGCGCCGCTCGATCAGCAGCTTGAGCAGATCGAACGCTTTCAACGTGAGATGGAGTTCCGTCGTCCCTCTCAGCAGCTGTCGGCTGGCGGCGTCGAACGTGAAGTCACCGATACGGAGGCGCACGATTCCCTGAGGATCGATAGACGCGGAAGCCTAGCAGGTTGCTCAAAACCGGAGCAAGACCTCGGGTTTCGTCGTGGTGGCGTCAGACCGGGGTCAGACCCCTGGAGTTCGGGGTCTGACCCCGGTCTGACCCCACCGCGTCTTCAAGCGGTGGTCAGGTCTGTGGGCAGGTTGCCGAGGCCGGGCCGGCGAGTGAGGAAGCGAAGATCCGCGGCAAACGCGTCGACGTTGGCCACGCGAAGATCGGCGGCGAGATCGTCGGCGCTCGCGTAGCGGCGGGCAGGCACCGGATCGGTCGCGCGCTCGATCACGCGCCGGAGAGAAGGATGAAGGTGCGGCCGCGTTGCCTCGAGGGAAACCCGCCGGCCCTCGTCGTGCGCACGACAAAGATCCGGTACCGACTCTCCCGTCACGGGATAGCTGTCCGTGACCAGATGGAACAGCAGCACGCCGAGGCTGTAGATGTCGCTTCGTACGGTAACGGGCTCACCGCGGAGCACCTCGGGCGCCAGGTACAGGGGCGTCCCCGCCGGGAACGACTCGTCTTCAACCTTCCGGCCCGCCCCAAAGTCCATCAGCACGATCCGTCCATCGTCGGCGCGCATTACGTTGTGCGCTTTGATGTCGCCGTGCAGGAGACCCGCGTCATGGACGGCGGATACAGCACCGCAGAGGTCGAGGCAGATCGCTGTTGTGTCGGCATCGTTGAACGCGACCCCTTCTGCGAGCAGCTCCTCCAGCGTCTTCCCCCGCACGAACTCCATCCACAAGCCGACCGTATCGTCGATTCGTTCGGCTCCATAGATGCTGACCACGTTCGGATGCCGGACACGGGCGAGCAGGCGGCCTTCGTCGAGTGCCAAGAGCGTCACGCCGGTCGGACGGCATTCGACGGCCGGCAGCAGCTTCAGCGCCACTTCGCGTTCGAGCTGCGGATCCCACGCGCGGTACACGTGGCCGAATCCACCGTGCCCCACGTGCTCGAGGAGCCGCAGATAGCTCCACGTGTTCGAGACTCCGAGGTCGACGGCCGTCTGCCGCGGCGAACGCTCGACGTCCGGATCCGTGGAGTCCAGGTGGACACTCGCGAGCCACGGCGGTGTTCGATGCGGCGTTCTGGGACCGTTCCGATCGATCAGCGTCGCGCCGACGATGTCGGCGCTCGATTCGAGCGCCCACTCGAGAAACGCGCTGTCGAGTCTTACGCCGACCAGGTCTTCGGGCGGCTGGTTGTGCCCTGCCAGGTGTGCGTTCACCACGATCCCTTCGCCTCGGTATACACACCATGACGCGACAGGGCCGCGGAAGTCCTTCGACGGGGCTCCGATTTTCCTTGGTTTTTTCTTGGATCTATCCTCGAGCGCGCTTTTTCATGACCGGCCGCGCTTCGTCTTTGCTGTTCTTGGTGGCAATTTTCGCCGGCTGTTTCTTGCCGGACGAGACCCGCTCCAGGCTCTGGCGGAGGGCGTCCATGAGGTTCACGACCTTGGGCGGGGCCTCCTCGACGGGCGCCACGACCTCTTCGCCCGCGATCTTGGCGTCGATAATCCGCCGCAGCTCGTTCTGGTAGTCGTCCTGGTATTGGGTGAGGTCGCCGCCGGTCTCGAAGTTGCCGATGACCTGCCGGGCCAGCTTCACCTCGTCGGGCTTGATCTTCGACGGCACGCTCTTCAGCTCGTCGATGGCGCCCATGTCGCGGACCTCGGTCGCGTGACGCAGCGTGTACATCACGAGGCCGTTCTCCCGCGGCTGGATCGCGACCAGGTACTCACGCCCGTAGAGGGAGACTTTGCCGACGGCGGCTTTGCCGGCCATTCCCTCGCGCATGACGGCGAACGCCTCGGCGGCCACGTTGCCGTCAGGCGCGAGGTAGTACGGGCGCTCGACGTAGACCGGATCGATCAATTTCGCGTCGGCGAACTGCACGACATTGATCACGCGCGTCGACTCTGGACGGACCTTGGCGATGTCGTCCTCGTCGAGCACGACATACTTGCCCTTCTCGAACTCGTAGCCCTTGACGAGATCGGTGTTGGGCACCTCGGTCTGGCACGTCGGACACCAGCGTTTCTGCTGAATGCGCGTACGGCATTCACGGTGCAGCTGATTGAAGCTGATGGTGGCCGCCGCGTCCGTGGCTGGGAACACACGGACGGGGATGTTGACCAGACTGATTTTGAGGTAGCCCTTCCAGGTCGGACGCGCCGCCATAAAGACTCCTTGGTCTCCGGCAAAGGGGCATTATCGGTCGAAATCGCTTTGGCGACTATCGTGCCCGGATTTTCACACTCTGGCAGACAAGAG
>Ga0114129_10002059_pt1 | contig 27619 bp, 13 predicted proteins | sample RhiMetdeltSRZDD1_FD_80071 | JGI IMG/M metagenome (GOLD analysis project Ga0114129, IMG submission 80071) | Populus rhizosphere microbial communities from Tennessee, USA - Rhizosphere MetaG P. deltoides SRZDD1 (version 2) (version 2) | ecosystem: Host-associated > Plants > Roots > Rhizosphere >... | reverse complement strand
GATCGCTCGCCGGCCGAGACGAAGTAAAGCGTCGAGCCCTTCGCGAATCGGCGCGGATCCGGCGCGACCGAGAAGGCCACTGGAGCTCCCTGGTAGCTCAGGCTCAGATCGTAGGCCGAGACCTCGCGGCCTCGGATTCCGAACACCTGCTCGAAGCGCACCCCGTAGAGCCCCGCCTCGCGCGTCGAAAGCTGCGCGACGAGGCCCGCAGCAGCCGCACGCCGGCGACCGCGCCTGAGCGGCGCACCCTCCCCTCCCAGACCGCGCTCGCCCGTCCGCTCGCGCTTGCCCACGACTCCCGTGCCCCGCTCGCCTTTCTCGCGTCCCGCAAAAACCACCCGCACTAGAAGCCGCCGCGCCAAGAGCAGCTGCCCCGAACCCTCGTCCCAGCGCAATGGAGCCAGCTCCAAGAGCGCCTTCTTCAACTCGCCCTGGAAGCCGACTGAGATCACGCGCGCCGCTTGCTCCGGGTACGCTCCCCGCCACGCTCGCCGCGCCGCTCCTCGAAGACCCGCGCGAAGCGTACCGTCGCGCCCCACCTCGAGCTCCGGCACACCAGCCGCCTCAGGACGGAGCGCGAAGCCCGCTACATCCCGCGCCACAACAGACTCCACCCGCACGCCCAGGCCCACCAGAGCCTCGAGCATCGTCCGCTCCACAGGCAGCGACGCCAGGCCCGGCTCGGACAAGGTCTCGAAGCCCGGAACCGTGAGACGCACCGATCCATCTGCAAGCGGCTCGGCGTAGAAGCCGCCCGTCAAAAGCTCCAATGTCACGCTGCGCAGGCCGCGCTCCACCACCCGCAACGACACCCTCGTTGGATCGCCGTATGTGCGCTGCGCCTTCAAGCTGGGAGCGGCAGGCGCGGGCGCGGGCGTGGGAGCCGCAGCAGCCGCCGCCTGAGGCATCGCCACCACTGGGCCGTGCAGCTTCGTGCGGCCCGTGCTCTCAACGTCCTCGAGCTTGTAGTAGTAGCTTCTGCCGTTCACGAGCCCGCTGTCTCGCCACGAGTAACGCGCGCCCGAAGGCGACGAGCCCTGACCCGGAATCAGCGAAGACGTGATCCGCGTGTAGGGTCCCGACTGCGACGTCGCTCGATAAACGTGGAAGCCCAGGTTGTTGAGCTCCGACCCCGTCTCCCACGAAACCTCCGCCGCAGAGTCGGCGCCCGTCGCCGCAAACGACGTCAAGGTGACCGCGGTCGCGGCATAGAACTCGTCGGCGCCGATGTCCGGCTGCGTCGCGTTGCGCGGAGAGCCGTCCACGTCCAGGACGATCGGCAGGTTGACATCCCCGTCCAGGTCGGCCCCGTACGAGCCCCAGAGCGCATTGGAGTCGTTCAGCAGGTGAAGATTCTCGCTGCCAGGAACCACGTTCTTGAAATAGGTGGCGTAACTGGTCTTGTTGATCTGGGGCAGCGCGCCCGGGGCCGTGTTGTCCGAAGAGACGTTGTTGGTGGATCCCGCTCCGACGGTGCTCGAGAAGCAACTCGCATTCGCCGGGCCTTCCTTGACGTCCAAAACGACCGTGTTCTTGATGTAAAGGGTTCCGGTGCTGCTGCCGGACCTCGACACACCCCCGGTGCTCGCGGAGACGGCCCCCAGCTGCTTGATGTCGTACACCGTGTTGTTGAAGACGTACAGGTCTCCCGCCATCGACGAGGACATCCTGATCGCGTTCGTGTTGTCACCGGTGTAGTTGTTGGTGTTGTGGATCGCATAGATGATGGAGTTGCTGATATGCCCGTAGCCGTTCTCGAATGCGATGGCGTAGAGATCGCTGTCGTTCGGGTCCGCTATGTCCAGATTGGAGATGTGGTGGATCAGGACTTTGTCGATCCGGATGTCGCTGCTGGCGGGCGGCGCCGCGACGCCGGGGAATTGGACGCTGATCCCTTTCATATGCTGTGTCGCAATCGCCTGGGATCCATCGATCTCGATTCCCTCGATGCGGACATGGTCGTCGAGGATATCGATCACATCGTAGCCCGACGGCGGGGCAGCGTTGATGGGCCGAAGGCGGAAGCCGGTGCCCGTCCTTCCCGCGTGGCGTTGCGAGGATCCAACCTCGTAGGGCGGCGTCGGAGTGAAGATGCGGATGTAGGTGGCCGGCCCCGTCGTGTAGCCGTCGATCGCGATGCCCCCGTCGTTCAGCGGGCCGTCGTTGTAGCAGGCCCAGTGCAGCTGTCGCTCGGCAACCACGAGGTCCGACGTATTGAGATGGCTCGCGTCCGATGAGCCGGCCTCCGCCGCGGTCAGGCTCCCGAAAGCGCGGGTGATGGAGTTGACCGTGGCGCCAGCGACGTCGGGAGGCACACCTCCCGTGGCTGTCGAGACGGAATAAAACGTAGAGCTGACGCGGCCGGAGATGTAAGCCTTGCTCGATCCGTTGTAGGTCACCTCGTCGCCCACTCCGATGTTGTCGGGCTGGGCCACGCTGAAGGTGGCGTCGCCAAAAGCCAGGGTCAGCGTGGGCGAGCCGCTCTTGAGGTCGGCGGGATAGGATGTGCCGACCGAGTAGGTAACCGTCGGGTTCCGGACTTTCGCGATGAAGGCGTCGGTCCCGCCGTTCCAAAAGAGATCGGGGCCCACGGTTTCCGGAAATGTCGCCTCCGTCGAGCCCGTGTAGCCTGCGACGTACGCGAATCCCAAGCTGTCCACGCCAATGCCTAGGGCTTGCTCACCACCGGAGCCGCCGATGTATCCGCTGTAAACGAGTGCCATTCCGTTCGCCCGGACCCGGGTCACAAAGGCGTCTTGCCCCCCGTTTTGGGTCAGGTCGGGGCCGCCGAGAACCGGAAACGTGGCCTCGCTTGACTGGGTCCAGCCGGACACGTAAGCGCCACCCGCGGAATTGATGGCGACCCCCGTGCCCGCATCGACATCCGAGCCTCCGATGTAACCCATGTAGTCAAACGCCAGGCCGGAGGACTGCAGCTTTCCCACGAAGGCGTCGTACGATCCGTTGTGGGTGATATCGGGACCGACGCCGACGGGGAAGCTCAGTTGGTCGGACGTCGTGGTGCCCGCAACATAGAGGTTTCCGGAAGCGTCGACATCGACTCCGTTGATTTCCTCGGTGCCCGCTCCCCCCACAAAGCCGCTATACAGGAACGGTGCCGAGCCGTCGAACTTGATCTTCGTCACGAACGCGTCGCTGGTGCCGCCGTTGAAACTGGAATCGGGCCCGCCCACCGTGGGGAATCCTGTGGTCGAGAGGGTCTGTCCTCCCACATAGGCGTTGCCGGAGCTGTCGACGTCGATCGCGTTGACATCCTCGTCGGCGGTGCCGCCGAGATAGGTGCAATAGATGAAGGCGCTTCCAGCGGAGCCGGCGGCGTTGAGCTTCGCGACCCAGCCATCCTTGAAGCCCCCGCCTCCGGGCGTAAGGTCCGGACCTACGGTCTCGGGAAAGGAGGCCGCGGTGGATTTCGTATATCCCCCGACGTAGGCTTGGTTCAAGCTGTCGACCGCGACCGCGTAGGCCTCGTCATCCATCTGTCCTCCGATGTAGCCGCAGTAGACGAGAGCCGTGCCGCCCGGATTGACCTTGGCGATGAACGCGTCCGGTCCGTCGAAAAACATGGGATTGTTATGGGTCAGGTCTGGTCCGACGATCACCGGAAAGCCATTCGTCTGTCTGGAAACCGTGGTGCCGACGACGTAGGCGGCGCCCGTGCCATCGACGGCGACGTCATAGGCGATGTCGAAGAGAGTGCCACCAATGTAGCCGCAGTAGACGAGCGCCGTTCCCGAGGAGTTCACCTTGGCGATGAAAGCATCCTCGAGCGAGCTACCGCCGTAGGTCAGGTCGGGACCTACCGTCTCCGGAAAGTCCGCCTCCGAGGACTTCGTCGCCCCGACCACGTAGGCGTTCCCCGAGCTGTCGACCGCGACACTCCGCGCTTGGTCGTCTCCCAAACCACCGATGAAGCCGGCATACGTGAGCACGACCGGATCCAAAACCAGGAGCTTCGTCCGGTCGTAGCTTCCCACGCGAAAGCCGAAGCGAACCGCGACGCCCGGCGCGGACTCTTCTGTGATGAATGCCGAGGCGACTTCGGTTCGGTGGTCGCCATCCTCCTGGTAGGAGTACGGAGCGTCCTCCTCGAATCCCCCCACCGTCGTTTCGACCTCGAGTCGGCCCGCTTCCGTCAGCCGGACGGAAGTCGCTCCCTCGTACCGCAACCGTATCTGACCGGGATCCGCCCCCGGCTTCACGAGGAACGTGTACTTCAGCCGGCCCGAGGTGCTCCCATACACGAGGTCGATGCCCGGCCACAGCTCCTCGTAGACGACACTCGCGTAGGTTGGCAGCCCCGTCTTCCACTCCGCGGCCTGACCCTTGAAGTAGCTCACGACGGCCGCGGTCCGCTCGCGTCCTGTGACCGTCACCTTGGGGTTGGCTCCTTCGAAGGCGAGGCGGATCGCATGACGGCGGATCGCTGCGGGTTCAACGCTCTGAGGCCCGACAGACAACGACGCCGGCCTCACCCCCTGGCCGTCTTGCCTTTCCCCAACCCGGCTCGTCAGCTCGAAGACGATGCCCGTCCTGGTGAAGTAGACGCTGTTCGCGGCGCCCTTCGCGTAGTAAGCCACCCTCCGGTCGACCTGCCCGCGGTTCTCGACGAAGTAGAGCGGCAGCTTGCCGAGCCCGGCCTCCACTCTGGCTCGCGTGGCCGCGTCCGCGGGGGCGAGGCCGCCTGCTCCGGGCAGGGGAGCGAGGGTCTTCGTGGGCGTGGCGCGGCGAGGGGTGACTGCGCCGGCGGCCATGGTCGGAAGCGTGAGCAGCTGAATCAGCAGTAGTGCCAGCGCCCTATTGGCCACCCTGAGGGTTTGAAGCCGACCAGGCAATCTCATCCTTGAGTTCCAATCTGTCGATCACGAATCTGGGCTGAAGGCCGACTAGGCACGGCTGTTACGTGAGCAAGTCCTGTTCCGGCAGCCAGCTGGGCATGGATGATCGGAGTAAGTACCATCACGACAGTGAGATGCAGAGATGCTGGCGCATCGAGGATGGGGGCGCCTCTCGTCGAGCTGTCCGCCTTCCAGCCACGGATCAGTCGAGCCAGACCCCTGGCCCACTCGAGCCTTCGGTTGTGTGTCGGCTAGCGGATCTTGAGCGCGGGGTCGCCGAGCAGGTGATAGAGGGCGATGAGCTCCGGGTCCGCGCCGGTGTCGGCGTAGGCCGCCTGGGCCGCCAAAAGCGCATCCCCCAACCGCTCGTGCTTGCCGCTCACGAGCTCGCTGAGCAGCGCCTTGTGGTAGACGTGCGCCGGGTCGTTGAAACTCATCCCCGAGGAGGAAAAAGCCGCGATCGCTCCCTTGTCCTCCACCTTGATCAGCTTCTCCGACAAGGAATTGCCCACCGGCAGATGGAAGAAGCCGTTCAGGCAGTTCATCGTCACCACCAGCCCCTGCTGGGCCTGCGGCGCAAGCGCGTCCACGTCGTTGGGCCTCAGCACCTGCTCCGAGGCCCACAGCATGCTCGAGCCGTGGCCGATGTAGCTCATCAGCGACACCCCGCGGTCGAAGGCCGCCTGGATCGCCGTGCGGGTAGCCGCGCTGCCGAGCCGCGCCAGCGAGATGTGCTCAGGTGACCGCGAGGCGAGGATCGTCCGTGCGATCTCGTCCGCGTCCGCCTCGAAGTCTCCCGCCTGGTCCGGGTTGTCCGAGACGAGTGTGGCCGGGCCCTGTAGCGTGAAGCCCGAATCCTCCCACGCGATCAGCTTCTGGATCAGGCCGTGCGCTTCTTCCACTGTCGAGGCCGACAGCCGTCCGATCGCGACGTCGGGCAGGCCGTCTTCGCCGTTGATCGCCGCGAGCGACGGGTCCGATGCCGTCCACAGCATCGACGAGCGGATCAACGGCGTCGGCACGAGCTGCTCTGGGTCGCGACCTCCCAGGTAGTTCTTGGGGTCGTAACTGGCATCGCCCAGAAGCAGCACGTAGCGCGGCGCTGGAGCGCTCCACTTGTGGTACGCGTAGGCCAGGAAGTCGCGAATCGCCTCGGGCCGGGACTCCCCGTGCCCAAACTGCGCGTACACTTCCTCGACGGCGACCCCCAAGGTGGTGAGACCCTGCGCCGCGCGGTGCGCCAGCAGCGCTTCGGCTTCCCCGAGATACGCGCGCGGTGCGATCACGATGTAGTCGGCCTGATGCGTGCTCGCTCGAAGTGTGCTTGGCACTACCGGCCGGACCACGGGGGCGAGGAGTCCCTCGCTCGAGACGGCGAAGTAGCGGTGGCCCGCCTCGGCGCGGAACGACAGCCCGCCCGGGCTCGAGATCCCTCCCGTGAGCCAAATCGGGGTCGCCGAGGTCATGTCGATGAGCGCCGCTCCCGAGCCGAGCCCCGCGAGTGTCGCCTGACCGGAGAGCGCAAAGCTTCCTTCGAAACGCCCCCCCAAGACCCGAAGTGCTCGCGGGTAGCTCAATGTGACCCGGTCGAGATACACGAGCGAGTACGTCGCGGGCGTGTCGCCCACGTTCTCGAGCTCCAGCGAGTTGTCGCCCTCGCGGAGCACCCCCCCCGGGACTTCGGCTACGAGCGTCTTCGCCGTCTTGCCGTCCCACGACACCTCACCCACGTACGTGCCGTTGACGCTCGCCCGCACGTGGTGGTCCGGCGTCACCGGGTAGTCCGAGATCCCCATGAGTCCGATCTCGATCCGACCCGCCGTGCTCGAGGCCGCTAGCTGCGACAGCGGCAGCACGACACTCTTTCTCTCGCCAGTGCGCACGTACTCCCACAGCCACGGATCGGGTGCCGTCGTGAGGTTGGAGAGGTAATGCCGGTTCGTTTCGTACTCGCGCGTCGCGAGCGCTTCAGCGAGTGAGGCTCCCCCAGGAGTGGCCGTGGCCTGAGCCATGCTCGACCCCGCCTCGCCCGTGCCGAGCTCGAAAACCGCCTCGTTGCCGTAGGGGTTGGATCGCTCGCCGGCCGAGACGAAGTAAAGCGTCGAGCCCTTCGCGAATCGGCGCGGATCGGGAGCAACGAAGAAGGCCACCGGACTCTCCTGGTAGCTCAGGCTCAGGTCGTAGGTCGAGACTTCGCGGCCACCACGGGCTCCGAACACCTGCTCGAAGCGCACGCCGTAAAGCCCCGCCTCGCGCGTCGAAAGCTGCGCGACCACGCCGGCAGCAGTCGTGCGCCGGCGAGCGCGCCTGAGCGGTGCACCCTCCACTCCCAGACCGCGCTCCCCCGTGCGCTCGCGCTTCCCCACGACTCCCGTGCCCCGCTCGCCTTGCTAGCGACCCGTGAAAACCACCCGCACCCGAAGCCGCCGCGCCAAGAGCAGCTGCCCCGACGCCTCGTCCCAGCGCAATGGAGCAAGCTCCAAAAGCGCCTTCTTCACCTCGCCTTGAAATCCTACCGAGACCACACGCGCGGCTTGCTCCGGGTACGCTCCCCGCCAGGCGCGCCGCGCCGCCGCGTGCACCCCTGCCCGAAGCGTGCCGTCGCGGCCCACCTCAAGCTCGGGCACACCCGCCGCCTCGGGACGCAGCGCGAAGCCCGTCACATTGCTCGCCTGCACCGAGGTCACTTGCACGCCCAGCCCCACGAGCGCCTCGAGCATGGTCCGCTCCACCGGCAGCGATGCCAGGCCCGGCTCCGACAAGGTCTCGAAGCCCGGCACCGTCAGGCGTACCGAGCCGTCCGCAAGCGGCTCGGCGTAGAAGCCGCCCGTCAAAAGCTCCAGCGTCGCGCTGCGCGGGCCGCGCTGCACGATCCGCAAGGACACTTGCTTCGGATCGCCGTAAGTACGCAGGGACCTCGCATTGGCCGCGGCAGCTGCGGCCGCGGGCGCGGGTGCGGATGCCGGTGCGGGCGCGGGAGCAGCAACAGCCGCCGCTTGCGGTGTCGCCCAAACCGCGTCGTGAAGCTTCGTGCGGCCCGTGCTCTCCACGTCCTCGAGCTTGTAGTAGTAGCTCCTGCCGTTGACGAGGCCCGCGTCGCGGTAGCTATAGCTGGTGCCCCGCTCAGAAGACCCGAGGCCTGGAATCAGCGAGGACGTGATCCGAGTGTAGGGCCCCGACTCCGACGTCGCTCGATAAACGTGGAAGCCCAGGTTGTCGAGCTCCGAGCCGGTCTGCCATTCGAGCCGCACCGCACCGTTCAAGCCGACCGCGCGAAAGGAGGTGAGGGTTACTGCAGTCGGGGGGGCAGCGTGAGCATTGAACGCCATGTAGAAGTAAGTAGTGCCGCTTTTGTTGACCGCATTAGTCTTTCCGACCTGGAAACCATCGACCTCCAGAGCCTGTATCAAGTTCGCTGCGCCTGCGGCCGCGAGGAACTGGAATGCAATATCGGTTGAGACGCCCGAAGAAGAAGGCTTGTGGATGGGAGCCGAGTTGAAGTCCGATTGAACGATCACGTACTCAGGCTGAAAGCCGATTCCCGTGATCGAGCGATTGTCGGTGAAGTCGCCGACGTAGGAGCTGACTTTCGTCTTTCCGGCAAGGGCTTTCCAGGCGATGTAATGGTAGGTCGTGCCGTTTCCGTTCACGCCGGTATTCGTCCCGACCTGGAATCCGTTGGCCTCAAAGGCCTGGATATAGTCCGGAACCTTAAAGCCTGAGGCGTTGAACGTCGTATCGGCTGGCATGCTGGACGAGCTGTGGACAGCAGGCTCTCCTGCTAGATCTGCCGCTACGATCACGTAATCGGGCTGAAAGCCGATTCCGGTAATCGAGCGATTGTCTGTGCCGTTACCCACATAGGAGCCCACCCTCATGAAGCTCAAGTAAGCATTGAATGCTATCCAGTGATAGGTCACGCCACTGTTGTTCACGTTCAAGTCGGCCCCGATGGTAAAGCCGTCCGCATCCAGGGTTTGAATTCTGTCAGCAAGGAGAGCCGTAACGTCCCCCATGTCCTTGGAGAGATCCCCGTTCATGCTGGATGTGCGCAATACCGCTACTCGGGCGGTTTCGGCTTTGATGATCACCACCTCTGGCTTGAAGCCGACTCCGGTGATGGCGCGGTCGTCGGTCAGGTTGCCCACATAAGAGCCAGTGGCTACCTGGGCCTCGGCTGGCCCAAGCCAGCAAAGGACCAAACTCAATAGGAGGAGGGGCCGAACAAGCGTGCGACGGGCTTGAGTCGTCTGCTCCAGCTGCCGCACGATAGCGCAGTCCCTCAAAACCCCTCCCCGAGTTGATAAGAGCAACAACCATACCGGTAACCCTAAATGGCCTTAAAATCCTAACTTTCAACAAGTTACGGTGATTGGCGCGCTTCGGCCCTGTCCGCTTAACCGCCATCGTGTCTGTGAATCCGCTCGTGCGCGAGCGGGCGTACCGCAGCAGGCGCCGGCCCCCGCTGGACCTTGCCTGAGCCGCTCCTGCTGCGGCCAGGCGCCACGGGCGCCGAACACGCCGACGAGCTACTTGATCCTGAGAGCGGGGTCACCCAGGAGGTGGTAGATGGCGAGCATCTCGGGGTCGGCGCCGGAGTCGGCGTAGGCGGACTGCGCGGCCAGCAGCGCGTCGCCCAGCCGCTCGTGAGTGCCGTGCAGGATCTGGTCGAGCATGGCCTTGTGGTAGACCTTGGACGCCTCGTTCAAGCTCATGCCCGAGGATGAGAAGGCGGCAATCGCGCCCTTGTCCTCCGCCTTCACCAGCTTCTCCGCCAGCGAGTCGCTCCATGGCGTCTGGAAGAAGCCGTTCAGGCAGTTCATCGCCAGCACCAGCGGCTGCTGCGCCTGCGACGCGAGTGCATCGACTTGGCCTGGGTTGAGCATCTGCTCCGAGGCCCAGAGCGTTGTCGAGCCGTGGCCGATGTAGCTCACGAGCGACGTGCCCCGCTCGAAGGCGCCCTTTACCGCGCTCCGGGCATTGAGCGTCCCGAGCTGCGAGAGGTAGATCCGCTCCACCTCACGCCCGCCGAGCCAGCCCTGGGCGATCTCCTCCGCGTCCGACTCGAAATCCCCCGCCGGGTCGGGGTTGTCGGCTACGAGTGTCGCCGGGCCTGCAAGCGGAGTAAAGCCCGCGCTCTCCCAGGCCAGGATCTTCCCGATCATCGTGCGAGCCTCCTCGGCGGTCGACGCCGACAGCCGGCCCAGAGCAATGTCGGGGAATCCATCCTCCCCGTTCAGGCTTGCCAGCGCCGGGTCCGACGCGGTCCACAGATAGCTCGTCAGGACCTGGGGCGTCGGCAGCAGATTCTGGCGGTGCAGGCCCAGGTAATCCTTGGTGTCGTAGCTCGCGTCGCCCAGGAGCAGCACGTAACGCGGCGAGGGAGCGCTCCAGTGGTGATACGCATGCGCCAGGAAGTCGCGGATCGCCTGAGGACCACCTTCGCCGTGGCCGAACTCCTCGTAGATCTCTTCGATCGCGACTCCTCGGGCAGACAGCCCCTGGTCGCGGCGGTGCTCGAGGAGCACCTCCGCCTCCGTGAGGAATGCCCGCGGGGCGAGCAGCAGGTAGTCCGCCTGGTTCGACACCGCCCGCAGCGTGGACGAAGCTGCCACCCTGACGTCGGGAGCGAGCACCGCCTCAGGAGACACGGCCAGATAGCCGTGTCCCGCCTCGGCTCGGAAGCCGAGCCCCTGGCCGTCTGCCACCGCGCCCATCAGCCACACCGGCGCTCTTCCGGTCGTGTCGAGAAGCACCGCTCCCGCAGCGAGCCCCGCGAGCCTCGCCTCACCCGAATATGCGAAGCTTCCTTCGAAGCGCCCTGCCTCCGCCTGGAGCGCCTGCGAATAACGCAGCTTGAAGCGGTCGAGGTAGACGAGCGAATACCCCGCGGCCGTGTCGGGCAGGTTTTCGAGCTCGAGCGCGTTTTGTCCCTCGCGAAGCACTCCCGCCGGCACATCGGCTACGAGGGCCTGGCCCAGTTTGCCGTCCCACGAGACTTCGCCCAAGAACGTGCCGTTGAGAGAAACGCGGATGTGGTGGTCGGGGGACACCGGGTAGTCCGAGACTCCCTGTAGCGCGATCTCGATCCGACCAGGCGCACCCGAGGACACTTGCGTCAGGCTGAACGAAAGGCTCTTGCGCTCGCCCCAGCGCACGTACTCCCAGAGCCATGGCGTCCCGACGCTCGAGAGGTAGTAGCGATTCAGCTCGAAGGTCCGCTCCGCCGTCGACTCAATGAGCGTCGATCCGGCGGGTGCGGCCGAAGTCGCGGCCATCACCAGACCCAACTGCCCCAGGCTCAGCTCGTAGACCGCCTCGTTGCCCTCAGGATTGGCGTCGGGGCCCACGCTCACGAAGTAAAGCTGCGACCCGGGAGCAAAGCGGTTCGCATCGGGTGAGATGTGAAACGCCACCTTCGCACCCAAACGGCTCAGGCTCAGCTCCGAGGCCATCACTCCGCGCCGGGAACCCGGCAGCACCTGCTCGAACGACACCGCGTGTAAACCCGCCGCGAGGGTCGAAAGCCGCGCCACTACTCCCGATACTGATCCCTTGTCCCGAGGAACCCGCCGCCCGCGCGAACCCTGGCCGGACTCCTCCGCCTCGCGCCCCGCAAACACCACCTCGACCCGGAGCCGCTGTGCCAAGAGCAGCTGGCCCGAGCCTTCATCCCAGCGCAGCGGGCAAAGCTCCAAAAGCGCCTTCTTCGTCTCTCCCTGGAAGCCCACGCTCACGATCCGCGCCGCCGATTCGGGATACGCGCCGACCCAGGACCGCCGCCCGGTCCGCCGCCTCGTCGGCCGCACGGTGCCGTCCCGGCCTACGCTCACCTCGGGCGCGCCCGCATCCTCGGGACGCAGCGACGAGAACGACATGAGCTCAAGCGGCTGCACCGAGGCGATCCGCACCTGTCGCCCCACCCGTGCCTCGAGCATCGTCCGTTCCACCGGCAGCGACGCCAGGCCAGGGGCCGACAAGGTCTCGAACCCTGGAACGCTCAGCCGCACCGTGCCGTCGGCAAGCGGCTCCGCGAAAAAGCCCCCCGTCCGGAGCTCCAGCACGACACCGTTCGCGCCTCGCTCCACCACGCGCAGGCCCACCTTGCTCGGATCGCCGTAGCTGACCCGCGCAGGACCAGCCGCCGGCTCCGCAGCCGGCGTGGGCGGTGTGGTCGACACTGCCGCTACGGGCGTCGCCCAGACCGGTCCGTGCAGCCTGCTGATGCCCGTAGTCTCCACGTCTTCCAACTTGTAGTAGTAGACCCTGCCGTTCACCAGGCCCGCGTCGCGGTAGCTGTAGCGCGCGCCCTGAGGAGAAGATCCGAGGCCGGCAACCAGCGACGCCGTGATCCGCGTGAAAGGACCTGCCTCCGACATCGCTCGGTAGACGTGGAAGCCCAGGTTCGATAGCTCCGAGCCCGTCTGCCACGCCAGCTCCACCGCGGAGTCAGCGCCGGTCGCCGCGAACGACGACAACGCGACCGCGGTCGCGGCATAGAACTCGTCGGCGCCGATGTCCGGCTGCGTCGCGTTGCGCGGCGATCCGTCCACGTCGTCGGCGATCGGCAGGTTGGGGTCCCCGTCCAAGTCGGCTCCATACGAGCCCCAAAGCGTGTTGGAGTCGTTCAGAAGGTGGAGGTTCTCGCTGCCGGCAACCACGCTCTTGAAATACGTGGCGTAGCTCGTCTTGTTGAGCTGGCTGGCTGTTCCCGGTGCCGTCGCATCCGAAGAGACGTTGTTGCTGGGGTTCGTAAACGCAGCCAAGCTCGCGAAGCACTGTCCACTCCCCGGAACGTTCGGCTCTTCGACGTCCAGCGCCACAGTGTTCTTGACGACCTTGGTGCTGGTGCTGCTGCTGCTTCGTGACACACCCACCGTGCTCTCGCCAGCGGTGGTGCCCAGGTTCTTGATGTCGAACACCGTGTTGTTGTAGACATACCAGGTTGCTGGCGTCACACTGCTGGTGCCCCATCGGATCGCGTGCGTATTGATGGAGCCGTTGGCGATGTTCTGGTAGTTGTTAATGCCATAGATGATGGAATTGCTGATCTGCCCGCTGCCCATCTCGATATGGATTCCGAAGAGATCGCTGTCGTCGTCGGTGACCAACGAGCCCGCTTCGTGGGGGTTACGTATGTCGTGGATCAGGACCGTATCTATCCTGATGTCGGAAGCGGTATTTGAGATGCCGCTGTCGGCGTTGATCGCATCAAAAAACCGGAACCCGGTGACCTGCGATGCATCGATCGCTATTCCCTCGATGCGGACATAGTCGTCGTTGATCTGGAATCCCTTGACGCTCTCCGTCGCAGCGGCCGCATAGTTGTGCCTCAAGCGAAAGCCTGTACCGGCCCTTCCCACATGGCGTTGCCAGGACCCCACCTCGCTGGGCGGGGTCGGTGTGAAGATGCGGAGGTAGTTGGCGGGTCCCGTCGTGTACCCGTCGACTTGGATGTTGCCGTCGTTCATTGGGCCGTCGTTGTAGCATGCCAGGTGGAGCTGCTTGTCGGCGGCCACCAGGTCCGATGTGTTGAGGTGGCTCGCGTTCGAGGAGCCCGCTAGCGCCGCGGTCAGGCTCCCGAAAGCGCGGGTGATGGAGTTGACCGTCGCGCCGGTCACGTCGGCCGGCACGCCGCCTGTGGCCGTCAACACGGAATAAACGGTGGAGCTGACGCGGCCGGAGATGTAGGCCTTAGTCGACCCGCTGTAGGTCACCTCGTCGCCGACCCCGATGTTGTTGGGCTGGGCCACGCTGAAGGTTGCGGCGCCCGCGACGAGCGTCAACGTCGGCGAGCCGCTCTTGAGGTCGCTCGGATAGGACGTACCCACGGAGTAGGCGACGAAGGGATTGGTGCTACTGATCTTCGCCACGAAGTTGTCGTAGCCGGGGGTGGGGCCGTTGTAGGTGAGGTCGGGCCCGACCGTCTCTGGAAAGCTGGCCTCGAGCGAGTCCGTCTGGCCGAACACATAAGCGTTGCCCGAGCCGTCCACGGCGATTCCCGCAGGCGTTTCGTCGTCGTTGCCGCTGGGGTTCGTGCCCCCGATGTAACCGCAATAGACGAGGGCCGAGCCCGCAGCGTTGATCTTCGCCACGTAGACGTCGTTCCAGCCGCCGTTGTAGGTGAGATCGGGCCCGGCAGTGACCGGGAAGGGGACGGTGTCGGTCTCAGTGGATGCCGTCCAGCCCGTCACGTAAGCATTGCCCGAGCCGTCCACTGCGATGCCGCGCCCGTAATCGGAGTCCGAGCCCCCGATGTAACCGGAGTAGACGAGGGCCGTGCCCGCCGGGTTGATCTTCGTTACGAAGGTATCGGTATTCGTGTTGTACGTAATGTCCCAGCTCCCTGCGACCACGGGGAAGCCCGAGGCCGGAGTCGAGTTCGTGTTGCCCACCACGTAGGCGTTGCCCGAGCCGTCGACCGCGATGCCACCGCGCTCGGAGGTGTTTTCCAACCCTGAGCCCCCGATGTAACCGGAATAGACGAGAGCCGTGCCCGCCGGATTGATCTTCGCCGCGAACGCGTCCGCGGAACCGCCGAAGGTGATGTCCCAGCTCCCTGCGACCACCTGGAAGCCCGATGCTGGGTCTGAGCTCGTGTAACCCATGATGTAGGCGTTGCCCGACCCGTCGACCGCGATGGCGCGGCCCTCATCGGGGTTCGTGCCCCCGAGCAAGCCGGAGTAGACGCGGGCGGTGCCCGCCGCGTTGATCTTGGTCACGAAAGCGTCGGGCCAGGAGCCGCCACTGTAGGTCACATCCCAGCTCCCTGCGACCACGGGGAACTGGTTCGCCGGGCTCCCCGATGTGAGCGAGGTCGTGTAGCCCACCACGTAAGCATTGCCCGAGCCGTCGACCGCGACGCCCTCGCCCTGGTCGCTGTTCCCGCCGCCGATGTAGCCGGAGTAAACGATGGCCGTCCCCGCCGCGTTGATCTTCGTCAGGAAGCCGTCGAACGAGCCGCCTTGAAACGTCGTGTCCCAGCTCCCTGCTGTCGCTGCGATACCCCCCGTTGTGCGGCCGGTCACGTAGGCGTTGCCCGAGCCGTCGACTGCGATACCGCTGGGATACCCCCCCCCGAGGTAGCCGCAGTAGACGAGGGCTGTCCCCGCAGCGTTCACCTTCGCCACGAAGGCGGACTGGCTCGCGTTTGTCGTATTCCAGCTCCCTGCGACCACCGGGAAGGCTTCGGTGGTTCCGTCCGACCAGGTGGAGGACGTCACATAAGCGTTGCCCGCGGTGTCGACCGCGATGCCGCCAGCCAATAACTCTTCGAAATCCGTGCCACCGATGTAGCCGCAGTAGGCGAGCACGATCGGGTCGAGGACGAGCGTCAGCGTCCGGTCGTAGGCCCCCACTCGGAAGCCGAAGCGGTACTCCCCGCTCTGAGCCTCCGCTTCCGGCTCGAAGGCCGCCGCGACTCCCGTCTTCGTCTCTCCTTGCCGCTCCTGGTAGGCGTAGGGACGATCCTCCCCGAAGGAGCCCGCCGGCGTCTGGACCTCCAGCCGCCCCGCCTCCGTCAGACGCACTCCGCTCACACCCCGGTACACCAGTCGGATCCGATTAGGGTCCGCGCCTGGCTTGACCACGAAGCTGTACTTCGGCCGGCCCGACTCGCTGCCGTAGACGAGGTCGATCCCCGGCCACAGCTCCTCGTAGACCACACCCGCAAACGTGGGGAGCCCCGTCTTCTGCTCGGAGGGCTGAGCACTGAAATAGCTCACCACTGCGGGGGTGCGTTCGTGCCCCACGACCTTCACGTCGGGGTTGGCACCCTCGAAGTCCAGGCGGATCGCGACATGCTGGATCGACGCCGGCTCGACGCTCGAAGGCCCGGCAGCATGCGCAGCCGGCCTGACCCCCTTGCCGTCTTGCTTTCCCCCCACCCGGCTCGTCAGCTTGAAGACGATGCCCGTCTTGGTGAAGTAGACGCTGTTGCTGGCGCCCTGCACGTAGTAGCGCACTCGGGAGTCGATCTGCCCGCGGTTCTCGACGAAGTAGAGGGGCATCTTGCCGAGCCCGGCCTCCACTCTGGCCCGCGTGGCCTCATCCGCGGGGGCGAGGCTGCCCGCCCCGGGCAGCGGCGCGAAATGCTGCTTGGGCGTACCACGGCGAGGGGCGACAGCGCCTATGGCTAACGTCGGAAGAGTGAGCAGAGCGACGAGCAGCTGGGCCAGCGCCTTGTTGGCCAACCTGAGGGTCCGGAGCCTTCCAAGCGATCTCATCCTTGAGTTCCCAATCTGGTGATGACGAATCCGGGCTGAAGGCCGACACTGGTCCCCACGCCCGGATAGGCTGAGACCGCAATCAGTACAGGAGCGAGCACGGCGAGGGTCGTGCGGGATGAGCCGATAGGTCTTCCCTGGGACCCATTCGAATCAGCCGATCTCCGACCACACCCGCAGCTACGCACGGCCGGGTCTATGAGCAAGTCCTGTTCCGGCAGCCCGCGGGACTTGGTCGGTCGAACAACTACCAGCGCGGCAATGAGTTACGACGATAGGCTCTGTCGTTCGGGAAGGCGAAAAGGACGTCTCCGCATCAAGCCTGTCCGCCTTCCAGCCACGGATCGGTCTAGGCGGTCATCGAGCGCCTGAAGGCGCAGTCGTCGAGCTCGGGAGCTGAGGGCGCTAGAGGGGGCGGGCGCGGACCACGTAGCGCCGCGGCGCGTTCCCGACGTAGTCGAACGGGTAACGGGTCACCAGCGTCAGGAGCGGCTCGCCCGTCGACGCGACGACGTCGGTACGCGCGGGATCGACGATCGCGAGCCACTCGACCCGGTAGTCGAACGTGCCGTCCGGCGTGGTCAAGCGCAAGACGTCGTCCGGCCAGATGTCCTTAAGCATCTGGAACGCTGTGTCGCGGTGACCCATGAGGGCCACGTTACCCATCTCACCGGGAAAGGCACTCTCCGGGAAATGGCCCACCGCGACCCCGAGCGTCTTCTCGTCGACTCCTTCCGCCACGAGAGCCGACAAGCCGAGGCGCGGCAGCTCGATACGGCCCCAGGCCTGCCCTGCCCGAGCTTCGGCCCGCGCCTTCGGTTCGATGGCGGGAGAATACGCCGTGCCGCCTTCCAACAACGGGGACAGGCGACTCTGCTCTAGGGCAGTGAAGAGGTGCGCCCTGACCTGCGCGAGCGCGTATGTGCCCGCGCAGGTCATCGCCACGGCCAGCAGGCCGCGTTGCGTCGCACGCCAAAAGCGCCCCGACATGCTCAAAAGCGAGCCCGCTCCCGCGAAGCAGGACTCGCATCCGCGGAAGGCGGGAACTCCCTGACCGCGGGAGACATTCCTGCCGGCGGGCCCTCGAGCAGCATCACCTTGTCCGCCATCTGGCCCGCGGAGCCGATGGCGTGATAGGCGACCTGCACGCGACTGCCGACGGCGAGCAAGGTCGGCATCTGGGTTGTAGTCGTGACCAGGAAGCTGATCGTGTGCCCGTGATCATCGGTCCGAATCGCGATCGAGGTGTTGCCCACTGAAATGACCTTCCCCGTGGCGACGAGGTCCGGCCCCTTCACCACGTGGGGATCCTGGGCGACCAAGGGGCCGACGAGTGTCAGGGCCACGAGAGCAGACACTGCGGCAGCAGGGTTCCTCATCGTGTTTCCCTCCTGCTTTACGTGCTGCAACGCCCGTGCCCTGGCTGGAATACTGGAGTCTGACGATCGGTCAGGGCCTGGGACTCAAGGGCTTACACCTGCCCCGTGGCCGCGGGGCCTTACGGCGCGCGCACTGCAGACTCTACAAATGGGACGGCACGTTTTCTGCAACCGCTTTCGCTAGATGGCGCGCGCACTCGTCGTCGATGACGACGCGAGTTTTCGTTTGGGCCTCGCAGACGTGCTCCGGCTGGAGGGGTTTGTGACGGATTGCGCGTCGACCTGCCAGGAGGCGCTCGGCGAGCTGGCGAAAGGCAACGTCGACCTGCTCGTCCTGGACGTGAACCTTCCCGACGGGAGCGGTTTAGACCTGCTTCCACGCCCCGAAGCACCCACTGTGATTGTCGTGACGGCGGAGCCGTCCCTCTCGCTCGCGGATGAAGCGCTCAGCCTGGGAGCCTGGGATTGCCTGGCCAAGCCTGTGGATCGGATGCGGATCCGGATGACGCTCGCAAGTCTCGCCCGCGAGCGGAGGATGCGGGACGAGATCAGCCGCCTGCGACAGGAGCTTGCGGGTCCCCGACGCTTGAACTTTGTACAACCCACAGCACAGCGGAACCGCTCCGAGCTCAGGAGGCCCCGTAAACGTTGAGTCGGTTGTAAAGCGTCTTCAGGCTGATCTTGAGCAACTCGGCGGCCTTCTTCTTGTCTCCGGCACAGTGCTCGAGCGTGGCCGTGATCAGGGCCCGTTCCACCTCGTCGATCGGAGTGCCCACGCGAACCATGAGGCTCGAGCTGCTCCGCTCGGCGAGGCTGTCGAGCGGGAGGGCGTCGAGATCGATGTCGTCCGCCGCCATGATGTAGGCCCGCTGCACGACGTTTCGGAGCTCGCGCACGTTGCCCGGCCAGCTGTGAGCCCTAAGCCGCGCGAGGGCGGCGGACGCAAAGCCCTTCGGCGGGCCCGGGCTCTCGCTGTTGAGGGCGTCGAGCATGCTCAGGGCGAGCAGCACCACGTCGTCGCCTCGCTCTCGCAGCGGGGGCAGAGCGATCGGAAAGACGTTGAGGCGGTAGAGCAGGTCCTCGCGCAGGCGGCCGTCCGCCACCGCCTGCTCGGGCTTTCGGTTGCTGGCGGCGATCACGCGCACGTCCACCTTCACCGTCCCCCCGCCGCCCACGCGCTCCACGGACTTCGTCTCGAGCACCCGCAGCAGCTTCACCTGCAGGTCGGCCGGCATCTCCGTGATCTCGTCCAGGAACAGCGTCCCCCCGTTCGCCTTCTCGAAGAAGCCGCGGTGCGTGCGCTCGGCACCGGTGAAGCTGCCACGCTCGTGCCCGAAGAGCTCGCTCTCGATCACGCCCGGCGCGATCGCCCCGCAGTTCACCGGCACGAACGGCATCTCACGGCGTCGGCTCATGGAATGCACCGTCGCAGCCACGAGCTCCTTGCCGGTCCCGGTCTCGCCGACCACGAACACCGCCACTTCTGTGGGCGCGACCTTGGCGATCAGGTCATAGACACACTGCATCTCCCTGGACGCCCCCACCAGGCCGCCGAAGCGGCCGAGCCGCCGCAGCTCGCCGCGAAGCGAGCCGATCTCGCGCGAGAGTTCGCGCGTGCGGGAGAGGTTAGCGAGCGTCATCTTCACGCGCGCGAAGTCTACCGGCTTGGTGAGGAAATCCGCGGCGCCCAGACGCAGCGCCTCCACCGCGAGGTCGACGCTCGCGTGACCGGTGATGAAGATGACGCCGGGCGGCAAGCGTCCGTCGGCGGGGGGGATCAGATCGAGGCCGGAGCCGTCCGGCAGCTGCAGGTCGATCAGGAGGGCGTCGGGCTCCTGGCGGGCGAGCTCGTCGCGCGCTTGTGCGAGGCTTCGAGCGGTGGCGACCGTGAAGCCCTCGCGCTTGACCGCATCCGCGAGCCCGAGCACGAAGCCCAGGTCGTCGTCGACGAGCAGGGCATGCGGCATCGGCTCAGGCGCCCCCCTCGGCGAGCGGCACGAGCACGAGCACGTCAGTGCCACGGCCGAGGTCGCTTTCGATCCGGATCTCGCCGCCGTGCAGCTCCACAACGGCACGCGCCACGTGAAGGCCGATGCCGCTGCCGCCGTTCTTGGTGCTGAACTCCGGATCGCAAAGTCGCGGCAGCGCGTCGGGAGCGATCCCCGGGCCGTTGTCGCGCAGCGCCACGCGAGCGCGCCCGCCCTGCCGGACCGCCTCCACGCGCAGACGGCCGCCCTCCGGCATGGCCTCGAGCGCGTTCACCGCCACGTTCAGCAACGCCTGGCGCAGGCGGTGGGGATACCCACGTATCGGCAGCGAACGGTCGGGAAGGCTCATCTCCACCTCGACGGACTGGCTGCGTGCCTGGGGCACGAGCAGGGCGACGAGATCGGTCAGCGAGCCTTTGAGGTCGAAGCGCTCGGGTGGATTCTCCGGGACGGTCTGGGTCAGGATCCCCAAAAGCGACCTGTTGATGCGGTTGAGCTCGCGACGCAGCACTTCGACGTGGCGCCGCGCCGGCGTGATCGCTTCGCCGCCCCCCTTGCCCAGGATCTCGTGCAGCAGATCGAGATTGATCATCATGGCGCCGAGCGGCGCCCGAAGCTCGTGGGCCAGGGTGCGATAGACGCGACCGAGGCCATCGAGCTGAAACAGCAGGCGGGCGTCGGCCTCGAGCGCCTCGAGAGCACGCGGATCGCGCAGCACCACAAGGTAGTCCTCGGTGGGCTCCTCGAGCCTGTGGAGCTCGGCGTAGACACTTCGTCCCGGCCCGACCTCGAAGGTGAGCGCGGGCGACGCGCCCGGGCTCATGGAACTCTCGGCCAGTACCCGGTGGAGTTTGGGCCGGAGGCGTTCCCAGGCGGCGCGGAAGGCCGTCTCGTCGGCGGATCCGAAGAGGTCACGGGCCCGCGCGCTGACGTAGTCCACCTCGAGCCCGCGGCCCGCGACGACGACACCCACCTGCAGGATCCGGGCGAGAGCCCCGACCTGGAAGCCGCGACGTTCGCTCACCCGGCGTGCCTCTTCGAGATCGCTCTTCACGCGGCTGGCGCTGCGCAGTACGCGTGCGAACTCGTCCGCAGGGACGACGGACTCCTTGGGAGGTGCTTCACCCTCGAGCGCGGCCGCAATCGACGCCGCCCGCCGCGACAGCGAGACTTGCAGCGAAATCCCCACGGCTCCTACCGCGGCGAGCCCCAGGAAGCCCAGGGCCATCAGCCGCGACCGGCCCTCCTCGTAAAGGGAAGCGATCCGGTCGCTGTGCAGGCCGACCCGAAGGTAGCCGGCCATGCGGCCCTCCTCGACCAGCGGGACCAGGACTACGTAGTCGCCCCCGCGCAGGAAAGACCAGCGCCCGCGCTGCTCCAGGCGCGATTGCGGAGGCCAGCCGAAGAGCTGCTCGGCGGGGGCGAACTGCCCGCGGGCCTCTTTGTCCTGGCTCGCCACCACGTGGCCTGCCGCGTCCATCACGGCCAGCGAGGTCACCACCTCGGAGAGCGCGGTCAAATCCTCGATGCGCTCGTGGAGCCGGCGCCGGGAATCCGCGTCGGGGTAAAGCAAGGTCGCCATGCTGCTGTCGTGGACGAGGTTGACCTGCTCGCGTGCCAGAAGGCGCACGGTGTCGGCGCTCAGCTGGTCCTCGAGCGAGCGCAAGGTCCGCTCGAACGCGACGGCCAACGCAATCACCAGGGCTAGATGAGCCACGGCCAGGCCCAACGCACTCTTGATGCTGACCTTCATCCCTCTTTAGGTTGTACGCCCCGTGCGAGGGTCTGTCTACCCGGCCGGAACGTCGGTCGTCCCGGCCGGGCACGTCGGTCGTCCGAGAGCGGCTCAGTGCCGATCGCGGGACCGCGCCGAATCCGATGCTGGTACGCGCAATGCGAAGCCGGCGGCGACGTAGTGCGGGCTGTTGCGATTCAACCCTACGCCTCCCTCGACCAGGAGATCGACGCGATCGGCGACCGCGTAGCGGATCCCCGGGACCACGTAAACGCGCGTGAAGTCCGTGCCGACCGCGTTGTCGATGAACTCGTAGGAGATGCTGGTGCCGGCGTAGAGATCGAGCCGATCCGTCGCGTGCGTGTGCACTTCGGCGGCGAGATCCAGGGCCGTCGAGTCCGGTGCGTGGGACAAGAGGGCTTGATGTGCACCGACGCCGAGCGACAAGGTCGTGTCTCCGTCACGCAGACGGAACTCGCCGTCGCCGCCGACGAGCGTCACGCCGTCGAAGAAGGCTGCCTTGCCTTCCAATCCGAACGAGTCGCTGAGTCCATAACCCATGCGGAAGGCGCCACCGGTGCGGTCGGGACCCCCGTTCCGGCCGAACATGTGGGTTGGCGCGCCCGTGATCCTCAGGTAGCCGGGACCGATCATCTCGAGTGACCCGGTCAAGAAGTTCTGCGCCCGCGCCGGGACTGCGAGGGTCGTGAGAGCGAGCGCGGTGAGGCCGAAGCAAAGTTGCTTGCGCATAGCCACCTCCGCGGTTTTGTGGGGCAAGGTTCGAGCCAGGCTCGCAGCACGGGATCTAAAGGGCTGTGGCCACGCCGCTTAGATCGCCCAGAAGCCCCAGCGAGGAGGCTTTTCCCATCCGACGTGCGGGCCGCTGTTTGTAGAATGTGCACGCTCGCCGCCGTTCGAGCGCCGGCAAACCGGAAGACAATCCGTTGTTTTGCCGTATTGGAAGCGCTGGCTCGGCTCTTGCTCCACTCCTTTCCAGGAGGCAGCCATGCGCACTCTGCTGCGTTTGATCGTCGTCGTAGCCCTGATCCTGGGCGTGATCTGGCTGATCCAGAACCGGAAGGCGCCGTCCCGGCAGGAGGTTCGCTCGGGTGTCGACTCGGCGGTGCACGAGACGAAGGAGGCGGTCAAGGACCTGAACGTCCCCGACATCAGCGAGGAGCTCAAGCGAACGGGTCGGATCGTGCGCCGGAAGGCGGGACAGGCGATCCGCGAAATCGCGGATGCCACCGAGGGTGCGGAGACGACCGCGGCAATCAAGGCCAAGCTGGCGCTCGACCCGAAGCTGTCCGCTCTCGACATCGCCGTCAACACCACCTACGGGCGCGTCACGCTCTCCGGCCGCGCGGACTCTCCGCAAGACATCGCTCGGGCGGTCCAGATTGCCCTCGAGCGCGACGATGTGCGCGAGGTCGTGTCCACGATCCAGCTGCGTACGCCGGGCGACAAGAAGGTGAGCCTGGTCCCTTAGCGGGGGCGCTCACCCCCCAACCATGAGCGTGAAGGGCCACACGTAGGCCTGCAGCCACACCAGCAGTCCGACGAGCGACGCCAGCACGAAGCTGTGCAGGAAAACGCGGCGCAGGATCTCACCTTCATGGCCGTGGGCGCCCGTGGCCACGCTCGCCACGACGATGCTCTGGGCGTCCACCATCTTTCCCATCACGCCCCCCGAGCTGTTCGCGGCGGCCATCAGCACGGGCGAAAGGCCCGTCTGCTCCGCGGTGATCTTCTGCAGGCTGCCGAAGAGGACGTTGGACGCTGTGTCCGAGCCCGTGAGGGCGACGCCTAGCCAGCCCAGGAGCGTGCCGAAGAAGGGATAGAAGGCGCCGGTTCCGGCGAGTGCCAATCCCAGCGTCGCGTCGGTACCGGAGTAACGGCTGACGTAGCCGAGAGCCAGCATCGCCGCGATCGTGAGAAGCGAGAAGCGAACCCGCTTCAGCGTGCCGGCATAAGTGCGCAGAAGCTCGCGCGCCGAGCAGCCCATCCAGACACCCGCGATGACGGCCGCGACCAGGATGCCGGTGCCCGTCGCGGAAAGCCAGTTCAAGACGAAGACGGCCTCCTCGGCTCGCGGGATCGGCACCACGGGCGGCACGCGCTCCACCAGCTGGTCGAGATACGCGACCTTCAACCGCGGCGCAGAGATTCCGTTCAGGAACGTCTTCACCGTGGGCAGGCCCCAGCCGAAGACACACGCGCTCAATAGCAGCCACGGCCGCCAAGCGTCCCAGACCTGACGCCGCGTGAGGACCGAGCCAGAGCCAGGTTCCAGCGGATCGACCCTGGTACCCGCAAGGGTCCAGCCGTCACGAGGCTTCCACCACCGGAGCAGGAGCGCAAGCGCGGCCATCGAGACGATGGCCGAGACGACGTCGACGAGCCAGGGGCCGTGAAAGTTGGAGATCACGTACTGCGGCACCGCGAAGGCCGCGCCGGCGACGAAAGCCGCCGGCCAGACGCCCCACATCCCGCGGAGCCCCGCAAGGACCGCGACCACCCAGAAGGGAACGATGAGAGCGAACACGGGGAGCTGCCGTCCCACCATGCCCGACAGCGCGTGGAGGTCGAGCCCCGTGACGCCTTGCAGAGCGATGATCGGCGTCCCCAGCGCGCCGAATGCCACCGGCGCCGTGTTCGCGATCAGAGACAGGCACGATGCTGCGAGTGGCGCGAAGCCGAGCTGGATCAAGAGCGCCGCGGTCACTGCCACGGGCGTGCCGAACCCGGCCGCGCCTTCGAAGAAGGCTCCGAGGCAGAAGGCGATCCCGATCACCTGAATCCGCGGATCGGGAGACAGCCGGGCGAGGCTCGTACGCAGGACCGCGAAGTGGCCGCGGGCAACGCTGAGGTCGTACAAGAAGATGAGGTTGAGCACGATCCAACCGATCGGGAACAAGCCGTAGGCCGCGCCGAAGCCGGCCGCGGCCAGGCCTGCCGAAACCGGCATCCCGAATGGACCGAGGGCGACGACGAGCGCAACCCCGAGCGACAGGAGCGCCGCAACGTGCGCGCGCGCCCGAAAGAAGCCGAGGGCTCCCAGCAGCACGACGACCGGCAGCGCCGCCAGGAGCGTCGACAGCCCCGCGTGGCCGAGCGGATCGTAGACCTGCGCCCAACGCATGGAAACGTTGGCTCAGCCGTTCCGCTTGAGGCGCTCCACGATCTCCGCGAGCTTGCGCTCGGCCTCGGCCGCGGGCAGCAGGCACGTGCCGGCCCCGGTGTGGCCGCCGCCTCCGTAGTCGGACATCAGCTCGCCCACCTTGGTGCGACAAGTGCGGTTGAAGATCGAGTGGCCCACCGCGCACGCAACGTGCTCACGCTTCGGCCCCTGGTGGACGCGCACCGAGACGTTGGCCTGTGGAAAGAGCGTGTAGACCAGAAAGCGATTGCCGATCGGGATTTTGTCTAGCTCGCGAAAGTCGGTGAGCACGACGTTGCCATCGAGGCGTGAATTCTGCTGGGTGACCTCGCGGAAGTGCCGGTCCTGTTCGCGCATGCTGCGGATCCGCTCCTGGACCTCGGGGAGCGACAGCACCGCCTCGATGGGCTTGGTCTGGAGCGCGTTCACCAAGGTGAGGAAGTACTCGCGATAGGCGCCGAGCCCAGTGCGGGGGTCGAGGGTGAAGCCGAGCAGGATGTACTGCTTGGGGTCGAGGACGTCCTCCACCTCCAGGAGCGCTGCGTCGAGGCGATCGGTCTCGGCGAGCAGCACTTCGTAGGCCTGCAACGACGGCTTCTGCCCGACGTAATACTCATAGACGACGCGGGCCGCGCTGGGGGCTAGTGCGTAGCGTCCGTCGAAGTTCGCGGGCGGGCTCTCGTTGCTCTCCGTCAGCAAGTGATGGTCGAACCACTTTCCGCATCCCGCTTGGTAGGGCAGGTTCGCCAGGATATCGTTCGCGGTCGCCCGAAATTTCTTGTCAGTCACGTCCTGCGGATGAACCAGCAGGATCTCCTCGATCTTCTCGCAGAGAGTGATGAGGACGGCGCAGGTGAGACCGTCGAGATCGCCGCGCGTGACAAGCCGCATGGCGCGAATCGTACATCAAGCCCTGAAGTTCGTCAGTTGTGCTCGGGGACCCCTGTTTGCGTTCCGGGCGGGTCGATGAGATGGCTTGCCTCGAGGCGCGCGTGGATCCACTCGGGGGTCATCTCGCCCATCCACACCTCAAGAGCCCGCCCTGCCTCGTTGTCGAGCAGCGTGCCGTTCGCCCAGTTGGCGAAAACGTCGGCGAAGTACTCGCCGTCAGTGGCGCTTCTGTTTTGCTGATAGGGCTGCGCGACTGCAAGGCCGTCCACATCGCGCACCGGCAGGCCCCAGGCGGCGTCGTTCCACTGCCGCGCGGACGCATCGGGCAGGCGTTCGTCATCGATGGTGTTGTAGGGCTTGAGATTCGCCTCGTCGTGCAAGCCGAGGGCCTCGTAGGCATTGTGCATCGATGCGTTCAGCGCGTGACCGAACTCGTGGGCGATGTGGTACTGGAACGCGTTCGCCATCCCGTCCCATCTGTTGGCGTTGCTGAAGGTGCGGAATTCGATGAGCGCGGAGTTGCGCGTGATGCCCCCGCCATCGAGGCCCTCGTCGACCAGACGCAGCGTGATGTCGCCGCGGGTCGCGAAGAGTGCGTCGAAGGCCTCCCCCGCCGCGAAACGGGAGAGCAGCGCGTCGGTGTCCGCCGCGCGAAGGGCACTCTCGATGCGAATCGCCTGGGCCAGGACGTATTCCCGCCGGACATCGGTCCAGTCGGCCTCCGCCGAGGTGTCGTCAAGCACGATGCCAAAGGCGTCCAGCCCAGCCTCGGCGTCAGCGAACCCCGCGGCCACTCGGACGTCGAGCTGTGCCGCGTCGAAACGCTCTCGAAGGCTGCCCAGGGTGGCCAGTGGGGTGGACACATCCGGACTGTCTTGCATGAGGCCAGCGCCCACGAGGCCGATGCTGGCGCGAAACGCCTCGGAGAACTGGTGGAATTGCTCGCCGTAGAAGCCCTGAAGCGCCGGGAAGCGAACGCCGAGCGCGTTTCCAAGCTCCGTGCTGAGGGTAGTCTCGAGGCTGTCGGTCCCCTGCAAGATCTTCGCGACGACGAGTTCCTTCAGCTCTGGCCGCATCGCAGTCGCGTTGGCGACCAGAGCCTCGGTCTCCGCCATGGCCTGTTCCACGACGGCGCTTCCGGTCGCTGGGATCGCGCCAGGCAGGCCGCCGGCGGTGAGGACCTGGTAAGCCTTCCATGCCTCGGCAACGGCCTCGCCTTCGGCAGCCTGCGCATCCTCGCGTGGCAAGTGGCGTCGCTCCGCCGGCTTGACCACTTCGTAAAGCTCGTCGAAAAGCGCAACCGCCTGCTCCGCTTTCGCGGCGGCGTAGTTCAGCACGTCGGCGCGGTCTTCGAGAGGCAGGTGGTGAACGATGTTCGGGGTGGCAGCCTTGAGCGCCTCTGCACGGATCACCGCGCGGGCCTCGTCGACGGTGTCGGGTACTTGGGGTGAGTGGACTGCAGTCTTCAACGACAGGGCCGCGACTTCCATGTGGCCGACCGTCCGCTGCGGCGTGTTCACGCCGGCGTTCCGGAATGGGTTGACGGGCGAGCTACCCATGAACGTGTCGGTGGAGGGATGGCACACTGTAGGTTTTGGCCTCGAGGAAGGCCGGGCCGACGGGACCTTCGTGTGCATCGAGCCTCTAAAGCCGATCGGGTCGATGGCCACGCTTCGCCTCCAGTGTGGGATCTGCGGGCAAAACGTAGCGCAGAGAGCAGACGCGGAAGGTGACCGAAATCACAGCCCCAGCGTTTGAAAGCGCGATCCGACCCGAACGACTAACTGATGACCATGAAGTGGAAACCGGCCGCGGCAGATCCTCTGCCAAGGATTCAGTCGCTCGACGGATGCGCACCTTTCACCTGGTCGGGGGCGGGTGCCCAGAGGCTCGTCGTCTGTCGTGGAGCCAGATGGCCGTGAAGACCACTATCAAGATGACGGGCAACAAGGCCATGTAACGCAGGGCCAGTCTCGGGCCTGCGCGGTCATAAAGGCCGCCCAGGATCCACGTGAAGATGGCGGCGGAGAGGGTGCCGGTGCCGCCGACGATGGCCAGGGCGAGCGCCCCGCCTTCGGGGAACCTCTCGCTCGTGACGCCCAGCATCGTCGGCCAGAAGTAGCAGATGCCGATCGCGAAGAGCGTCGCCGCGGCGATCGCCGTCCAGGCGGAATCTGCCGCACTGAGCCCGACCAGGCCGATGGCTGACACAGCCGCCGAGCCGATCAGCAGGCCGATGGGCGAGAGGCGGTCGACCATGGGCCCGGCAAAAAAGCGGCCGACAGCCATGAGGCCGTTGATCCAGACGAGGACGAGGATGCCGCCCGCGGCCAGGCGCGCGGTGTTGGACAGGATGTAGGCGATCCACTGGTTCGTGGCCAGCTC
>Ga0114129_10002057_pt1 | contig 27628 bp, 29 predicted proteins | sample RhiMetdeltSRZDD1_FD_80071 | JGI IMG/M metagenome (GOLD analysis project Ga0114129, IMG submission 80071) | Populus rhizosphere microbial communities from Tennessee, USA - Rhizosphere MetaG P. deltoides SRZDD1 (version 2) (version 2) | ecosystem: Host-associated > Plants > Roots > Rhizosphere >... | reverse complement strand
CGCCCGACATGACCGCAGGTCTCCCTGGGGTAGAGTCCCAGCCCGATGGCGCAGGAAGGGCAGCCCTTCTCGACGGCGTACCCGACGCTGGCGTCGCTGAAGGCCCTGGCCGAAATCTGGAACGCGTCGCCCTCGATGAACCACTTCGGCGCGAAGCTCGACTTCGAGCGCGTGGACCGCGTGCGGGCGGTCATCGATCCCGTCCGGGACATTCACCGCGGCGGACTCGGCACGGATGCCGTCAACGGCGTGGTGCTCGCGGGCCTCTTCGACCTCGTTATCGGAACGGTCGGCTGGCTGACGCGTCCCGACATGCGGTCCGCGACCGTGACGCTCGCGATGTCCTTCTTCCGCCCGACGCGCGGCGATCGCGTCGTCGCCGAGGCGCGTCTGGTCCGCGCCGGCATCAACCTCGTCTTCGCGGCGGCGGAGATCTTCGACGGGGATGGGAAAGCCACGGCTCGATGCGAGGGCACCTGCGCGATCGCCCTCGGCAAGTCCGACAGCCAGGAGATCTACGAACGCATGCGCGGCGGGGGAGTGGCCCCTTAGTTTCTAGGGCGCTGGAGGTTCGAGAAGCTTCGCCGCCTCGCGAACCTGCGCCGCCGCCCTGTCGATCGCCGCCGCTGTTTCCGCCGCGGCTGGGTTGACGTCGCTCCAGCGCTTCTGCTCGAGAGCCTCGCGTACGGCCGGGAGCGTCTTGACTCCGTAGCCCGTGTACGCGCCGGGCGCGTAGACGAGGTGCTTGTACCAGGGACGGCCGGGCAAGCCTTTGTCCGATGTCAGACTACGTTCGAAGTCCCGGAGAACGGCGTTGAGTGCCTTGCGGCGCTCGGGGTCGATCGGCGTCGCGCGGGCGGCGAACGCCGCGTCGAACGCCCGCGAATACACACCCGCCGCCGCCGTCAGCGCGTCGGAGGCATTCTGGAGGGGCGAGAAGTCGAAATGAGGCACCGGAGGCTCGCGCCGGGGCGCCACGAACGGCTTCTTCGGATCCGCGACGGCCCACGGGAGGTTCTCATCGAGCTGGCGGTTGGTCTCCTCGGTCTCGCGGCGCTTCGTGTCGGCGATCTCGCCGACTTCCTTCACGTAGCGCGCGATCGCCTCGGCCGCGGCGGAGAAGTCGAGCGGCAGGATGTCGGCGTTGGCCAGGCGCAGCGTGACCGTGCCCGCGCTCTGCGCCAGGGCGCGCGCGTACGCGAAGTCCGTGTCCGAAAACCGCGTGTACCAGGTGAAATCGTCGTAGATCGAGTGGTAGATGCCGCCGTCGCTCTCTCCGGCGAAGCCGAGGTTCAGCGCCGCCATGCCGATGTGCTGGAGAAACGGCGTGAAGTCGGAGCCCGATCCCAGCGCCTCGATGCGCAGCAGCGCGGCCCGTTCGCGGGCTTTCTGTCGATCCTCCGGCTTTTCGGCATCGGCGATCTGCTTGAGCTTCGCGCGCGAGAAGACACTGATCTTCTTCTCGGGGTCCTCGACTTCCGTAACCGACGCGCTCACCAGCGGTTCCAGCGTGTGCGACCCGCCGGCATTGAAGAAACCGCGGTCGTTGCCGTCGGTGTTGATGTAGGCGACCGCCTTCGCCTTGAGCTCGTCGGCATGCGTCTCGGCCCACTCGGTGGATCCGAGGAGGCCCTGCTCCTCGCCGTCCCAGGCGCAGAGCACGATCGTGCGCTTCGGGCGCCAGCCCTTCTCGAGCAGGACGCCGTAAGCACGCGCCTCCTCGAGCATCGCGACGAGGCCCGAGATCGGATCCTCGGCCCCGTTGACCCATGCGTCGTGGTGGTTTCCGCGGACGATCCACTCGTCCGGCCACAGTGCGCCCGGGATCATGGCGACGACGTCGTTGGCCGGTACGAGCTTCCAGTCGAAGACGAGCTTGACGTGGACCTTCGCGGGACCGGGTCCCACCCGGTATGTGATCGGCAACGCACCGCGCCAGCTCTCCGGAGCGACGGGGCCTTCCAGGGCCGCGAGGAGCGGCTTCGCGTCCCCGTAGGAGATCGGGAGCACCGGGATCTTCGTGATGGTCTTCGCCTCGGAGCGCTCGAGGCGGCGGGCGTCCTTGGTGGCGCCCACTCCGGGAGTCAGCGGATCTCCCGAATACACGGGCATGTCCGCGACGCTTCCGCGCTGCACGCCCTGCTCGGGGCGGAACGGGCCCTTTGGATACGTCTCGCCTTCGAAGTAGCCGTCGTCCTTCGGGTCCGAGTAGATGATGCAGCCGACCGCTCCCTTCTCGGCCGCGACCTTGGGCTTGATCCCCCGCCAACCGCCGCCGTAGCGGGCGATGACGATCTTTCCCTTCACGTCGACGCCGAGCCGCTCCAGCCGCTCGTAGTCGTCGGGCACGCCGTAGTTGACGTAGACGAGCGGGGCGGTGACGTCGCCGTCGATCGAGTACGCGTTGTACGTCGGAAGCTGCAGAGCGGTCTGGCTCGAGGTGGGATCCTCGCGAAGGACCGTCTCGGCGAGCGCCGCCCGAAACTTCACCGGTTCCACGAGCTCGACGACGCGCTCCTTCGGAGTCGGAAACAGCACGTCGAACGTTTCGATGCGCGCGTCCAGGCCGTACTGCTTGAAGCGCGAACGAATCCACTCGGCGTTGTCGCGTCCCTTCGCGGAGCCGAGGTGGTGCGGCGCGGCCGAGAGGACGCGCATGGACTCGCGAGCAACGGTCGGATCCGGAATCGCGCGGAACTCGCGCTCCACTCTCTGCTGCTCGATCGCCGCATCGGGAAAAAACCCGCGCGGAGGCGGCTGAGGCGCGGCAGGCGCGGCCGCGACGAGAGGGAGCGCGGGAACGAGTCTCGCGAGTTTGCGCATTCGGAATTCCTTTCGACGGCGCGCAAGCATAAATCGATTGCCGCGGGGTCGCGCGGCGAGTAGAATGAACGCGTTGAAACCCGGGACGGGGACGTCAATCCCCGCTCCGGACGCTGCGGAGGTCCGATTGGCGCTCGACCTCGCTTCCAACGCAGCTTCGCGGCGGCCGGCTCGGTCCGCCGTGCTTCCCGCTCTGGACCGGTGCGCATGAAGCTCGTCTGGTCGCAACCCACCCGTCAGTCCGACGACCGGCCCCGAAGCCTCCTTCTGATCTCGGTCCTGTGCCTGTTTCTGGGAGGCGTGGTGGTCGGGGCGGGAGGACGGGACCTGGCCGAGGCGCCGCGTCCGGTGCGCGCCGCCTTCGCGAGCCTGCTTTCGACCGGCGCGGTTCTTTTCGTCCTCTCGCTCGCCATGATGGCCGTGCGGCGAAGCCGGAAGCCCGGCCGGGCGCGGCTCAAGATCGCGCCCGCGGACAGCACGCCGGACGGAAACGACACCGAACGGCAGTTCGGACAGGAGGAACGACGGTGAAATACGACAACGTTGTCCCTTTTGACCCCGCGCACCGGGGAAACATGGCGCGCCGCGGCGCGCCGGACAAGAATTCCCGGCGTTCCCCGCAAGACGAAGCGATCGTGATGGACTGCCCGACGTGCGCGTGCGAGCTGCGCCTCGAGGCCGAGTGGCTCGAGGGGCTGACCGAGGTGCTCTGCGGGCGTTGCGAGACCGAAATCGGCCTGGTGCTCTTCCGAAAGCGGCGGGAGGCGAGCTCGTAGAACGAGGGCCGCGTCAGCGGCCCCCGAGCGGCTGGATGTACGTCCAGCGGTTGGGCATGTCGAGGAACGTGTGGAAGCGCTCGATGAGCGCCCAGCCGAGACGGCCGTCGTCGCCCCAATCCGGGAAGATCTCCTCGCCGGAGATTCGGAGCGGCACGGGCGGCAACCGGGCGAGCCCCCACCGCAGTCCGTCCGCCTGATTCGCGCCTTCCAGACCCACGCGCTCCGCGGTTTTCGGCGCCAGCGTCATCGCGGCGGCGGCGCCCGTGTCGCTGCCCTCGACCAGGCGAAGCTCGTGGCTGCCCCGGTACAGGATCGCGACCGGCCGATTGCCGTCGTCGTCGGTCACGATCCGGAAGAATCCCTCGGGAAGGGTCCACTTGGCGGGGTCGTGGATTCCGTACCGTTTCTCCGCCGGGTCGAGCTCGGTGACGGACTCCCGAAAGATGCATCCCCCGGCGACGGCGTCGGCGCCCGCTGCGATGTCCAGCTTCTGTGCGAAGAGGGCGGGCCAGGTCGCGCCGCCGATCGAAAGAGATGCCCCGGCCGCAATTTCGCGGCCGTAGACGTCCCTGGAGAACGAGAGGTTTAGACGCGTCGCCAGCTCTGGGGATAGGCGCAGCAGACCGTCCGCCGCAGCGTCGATCGCCAGCCGGACCGGCTGTCCGGAGACGCTCGCCGGCACGATCAGCATGCCGCGGAGCCTCTCGTAGGCCACGCGATTGGCGGGCGCGTCGAACCGGGAGCGGCCGCCGCCAATCTCGGGCGCCGGGATCGAGCCGGTGGGCAGCCCCGTCCAGGCGATCTCTCCCCGACAGCTCTTCTCAGGGTCCGACACGTCGCGGAATTCCTGCGGCGAGGAGAACTCGAGGTCGAAGCGGGGGGACCGCGCCGCGACCAGGCCGCCGTCGCGCCGGGAAAAGACGAGAAGGAGGGGGTTTCCCCCTTCCGGCAGGAACCGGACGGAAACCGTGGCGTCGTCGGCGGGTCCGGGCCAGATCCGTGCGCCCTCGCGCTCCGAAAAGAGCCACGCCCTCCGCCAGAAGTAGGAGCGCGTCAGGAGCTCCCGGAGAACGGGCTCGGACCCGACGCGGGTGACTCCGTCCTCGTCGGTGAAGTAGGCTTTGCCCGACTCGATCCCTCGAACCGTCGTCATGCCCGCCGACGACACGCTCTCACGATATCGCCGGGTCTCCCAGAGGATCTCGGCGTTTCCGGAGGCGGCGGGCGATCCCGCGACGGAGGCGAGGCGCAGGCGAATCATTCCGCCCGCCGGCAAAGGCTTGGCGCCGGAGACCTTGCGGTAGCGATCGAGGATACGGGCGCAGATGCGCGAGGGCGCATTTTCGCCGCAACCCCCGTGCGCGAAGGCCGCGAGGAGCACAAGGACGAGCGCGCGCCGCCGCGCGGTCCGTCTCGTTGGCGAGTCCATCGAAGCGCCCGATCCTATCTCGAAGAGCTCTCGGCCGCGTTTTCGGGAGGTGAGAATTTCGCGTGCCCGCTTGATTTTTCTTGCTTCTCGGCGCGCGGAGAGGTCTAGAATACGCCCTCAGTTTGATACGCCCGCGAGGGCGATTCCAGATAGAAAAGGGGTAGTGCATATGGCAAAGGACTCCAAGGCGCTTTCGAAATCCAACATCGCCGATCACCTCTCGAAGTCCACGGGCACCACGAAGAGGGTCGCGACGCAGTTCCTCGACGACCTGACGGCGCTCGCCTACAAGGAGGCGAAGAACAGCTTCACGATCCCGGGCGTGGGCAAGCTCGTTCTGGTGAATCGGAAGGCGCGCATGGGCCGCAATCCCGCGACGGGCGAGGAGATCAAGATTCCCGCAAAGCGCGTGGTGAAGTTCCGCGTTTCGAAGAAGGCGAAAGACGCCATTCTCGGAGCGAAGAAGTAAGAGCCGATCCCAAGTCTCCGAGGAGAGGAAGAAGCGGTCCCGATCGGGACCGCTTTTTTTATTGCGAAAGACAACTCACGGAGCTGCGAAGACCAGCCGGACGACGTTCTCCTCCTCGCGTTTGGCCCCCAGCTCGGCGCCGATCGAGGGTTTGACCCACGCCGGGATCGTGGCCGTGATTCCGCCGCCCAGCGTGCGCGAGCGCGTGATCTTGGCCGTCAACTCGACCCCCGAGAGCTTCTGCGGCAGCCCCGCGGCCTGCGCGGCGCGGGCGAGGTCGCGCGCCGTGTTCATCGCCGAGTCGACGAACTCGAGGACGCCCGGCACCAGCGGGCGCGGCACCGCGCTCCTCCGGCCCGAGGCCGGGATCTCGAGCGTGAGCTCCTGGAGAAACGCCGTCTCGGCGGAGCGCGAGGCTTCCGCGTCGAGCAGCAGGATCTCGATCTTGCCGCCGCCCTTCGTCTGTCGCCCGACCGAGAGATGGAACTCGATCTTCTGGAGGACGAGACCGGTCTCGGCCATCGCCGGGTTCCGGCCGGCCGCCACGTCGGCGATCGATGCGACGAGGTCGGCCGGCGTGATCGGCTCGGGCGCGGGTGTCACGGGCGGAGCGTTCGGAGTCGACGCGCAGCCGGCCGCGAGCGCGGCCGCGATCACCAGGACAGGAACCGGGGTCCTCGTCCTCATGCAACCTCCTTCGAAATCCAGACGCGCCGCAGACGCCGCACGCCGTCTTCTTCGCGGACGACCGCGTGTGTCTTTCGTTCCAGGGCGAGCGGCCGGGAATCCGGAAACCGGTCGGTGGTCTCGGCGATGCGTCGCATGCGCGCGAGGTGGCGGACGAACGCGCGCGCGTCTTCCTCGTCGTCGGGACCGGCGCCGTAGATCCGGGAAGCACGCAGGAAACCGGCTTCGGAAAACTCCAGCGTGAAGGGATCCGAGATCTCGACGGCGGCGCCGTCGGCGGGCCCGTACTCGGGTCCATGAAGAAAGAGATCGCGGCGGCGGCGGCCGCGCAGCCTCCGGTCGGCGCGCCCATCCGCGCGTCGCCGCATCAGGATCTCGCCGTCGCGGGCAGCAGGCAGCCGCGCCGCAATTGCCTGCGTCAGCGCGGCGGGCACCGGCTCCTCCGGCCTCGGCACCGGAACGCCCGGGTCCTCGTCCGGAGAGAGCTCGTCGGGCACGTCGGGGCTTTCGAGCAGATGGCGGCGATAGAGCGCCTCGGCGATCGCCTGCGCCGCGTCGTTGCTGGTCGAACGGGCTTCGCGGACGATTCGCCGGGCGACCCCGCCGAAGAAGTCCGCGCCCGTCGGCGCCGTTTCGGCGGCGGCGACCGCGTGTCGCGATAAAGAGCCTGCGGCGGCGGCCAACGAAGCGGCCGCCGTCGGAAAGGCGCTCGAGTGGAACAGCACGACGAGCACGTCCCAGAACGCGCCCGTCATCACGCGGCAGAAGGAGTGGGGCTCGGCGGACAGCGCGCGCGCCGGCGCGTCGTCGGGGAGCGTTTTCGGGTCCACGTACTGGAACTCGTTGACCGCGTCGCGCAACGATCCCGGGAGGGCGGCGTCGGGCCCGTACTTGTCCCGCACCGCCGCGCCGAGCTCTTCGGCCAGCCTCGAGACGAGATTCGAGCGCGCCGGATCTCCCTTCGTCTCGGCGAGAATGCTCTCGACCAGCGGTGGGTCCGCGAGCGCGACCAGGATGGCCGCGAAATCGCCGAAGGCCTCGTGGAACGCGGCGACCTCGAAGTGCGGCGCGTCCCACAGGTCCGGACGGACGGCGTCGAGGATGGCGTGTCCCTGCTCGTGCGTGACGACGTCGGTGCTGTCGCCCGCCTCGACGAGCTGCCCGGTCTTCGCGTCGACCTCTCGAAAGAAACGCAGCGCCTTGCGGTCGTAATACGCGTTCAGGTCCGTTCCCGCCGCGGGATAGGCCGGCAGCACAGGCCCGGGAATCCACTCGCCCGACGGCAGTCGCTCCGTCCACAACTTCTTGCCGCGGTCGAGCGCCGAGGAAACCTGCCAGTACAGAGACTCGGGCGTGTCAGGCTCGTAGGCCTTCGGTTCGGGAGCACGGCCCTCGACGCGAAAGCCCCAGGGACCGCGCTCGGTGTCCACCGGCGCGTCGACGGAGACCTGCCGCTGGCCTCGGCTCTCCGGGTCGTTGAGGAAAACGCGGATGCGTGCGCGTTCGGATTCGTCCACGCTTCGACGACTCGAGGGAAGTCTAACAAGTGCTGCTATTCTCTTCGCGATGCTCCGACTCGTCTCGGTAATCTTTTTTTCGGCGGTGCTGCCCACCGCGGCGCAGCAGAGTGGTGCACCCCAGGCCGGTCCGAAGCAGACCGCGTGGCCCCTTTCCCTGCGCGACGGGCTCCCGAAGCAGCTCCCGGGCTACGAGGCCGCGCCGACGGATCCGCTGCCCGACACCGATGAGAACGACATGGGAGTCTTCACCGAGGTCTCGCGCTTCTTCCAGCGCATCGAGAGCCCGACGGTGACGCGGCAGTTCCGCCTCGTGGTGCAGGACTATGGCAAGGACAAGAACCTCGAGCCGGAGATCCGCAAGGCGGTCGGCGAGTCGGCAAAGGTGCCAAGCGTGGAAGCCAAGGAGGTCAAGGTCGCGGGACTACAGGCCTTCGCCGTGACCGACCGCTCCGGAGGCAATCCGACGACTCTCGTCACCGTCGTGGTGCTTCCGTCCCGGCTCGTCCTCGCGCAGGGCGCCAACGTGGACCGCGATACCGCGCTCAAGCTCATCGCCGCCGTCGACTTCGCGCGGGTCGCCGCGACGAAGTGAGCGGCCGCGCAGCGGCGCCCATTCGCGTGCGGCGCGCGCGCCGTTCCGACGGCCCGCGGATCCTCGAGATCGAGCGCGAGCTCGCGGCGTGGGAGAGACTCCCGCCGCCGGGAAGATCCGAGGCGCGGCGGCTTCTCTCGATGATCTTCGACAAGCGCGAGGTCGAGGCGCTCGTGGCGGTCCGCGGGGGCCGCGTCGAGGGCGTCGCGCTCTATTGGTTCGCCCTCGGTACTTCGTTTCGCGCCCGAAACCTCCTCGGGCTCGAGGACCTCGTCGTCGCCGAGAGCGCGCGCGGAACCGGCGTCGGCCGGGCGCTCATGGCCGCGCTCTCACGCGAGGCCCTGCGCCGGAAGGCGATCCGGATGGACTGGGACGTGCTCGACTGGAACGAGTCGGCGCTGCGCTTCTACCACCGGATCGGCGCGCGATCCCGGGCGCCGTGGCTGCGCTACACGCTCGACGAAAAGGCGATGAAGCGCCTGGCCGCTACCCGTTCGGGACGTCCCAGAGGTCTTTGACCGCCGGGTGATCCCAGGGGATCCGGAGCTCGTCGGGGCTGGCGGGATCGAAGGTCTCCGTCACGAAATACATCAACGCGCAGGGATTCGTCAGCGGCCGGTAGCCGTGCGCCACGCCGGCGGGGATCCGCACGAGCAAGTCCTGGCCGCCGCCCGCGACGACGACCTGGGTCTTGCCGAACGTCGGAGAGCTCTTGCGGACGTCGAAGAATACGAACTTGGCTTTGGAGGGGGGAGGCACGAACCAGATGTCGTCCTGCTTCAGGTGGTAGTGGAGGCCCTTGATGTGGCGTTCCGCGTCCACGATTGAAAAGTTCGCCTGGGCGATCGGGACGCCGGAGAAGAACTCGGCGAGCTCGCGGCTCTCCGGATGGTTGGCTTTTGCCCGAAAGATCTCCATGAAGAACCCGCGGTCGTCGGTGAAACGCTTCAGGCGCAGCACACGGACGCCCTCGATCGGTGTCGGCTTCGCGTAGTCCTTGGGCTGCGAGCGGAACTCGGGCGCGATGTCGTCGGGCTTCACAAAGATCTCCTGAGGCGATTGTAACCGGCGCAAACGAAAAGGCGGGCGGCCGCCCGCCCGCCTTTCCGGAACCGAGGCGCCGCTAGTTCTTGACCGACTTCGACGCCTCGGCCGGGATCTCCCCCTTCGCGGTCCAGGCGATCGTGAAGCCGTTGCGCTTGTCGTAGGAGTACTTGGGGTTGCCGTCGGTGCCGTTGAAGTGGTGCTTGGACATGGCCAGCACGAAGCCTTCGTTGGACGTCGAGCCCCAGTACTGGAGGTTCTTGACCACGACGGGTCCGTTCTTGTCGGGACGATTAGTTGCGGTCTTGTCCAGGGAGATCTCGGAGAGTCCGCTCGCCATCGTGGCGTGCGCGCCCTTGTCCGTCTGCTCGAACGTGATCGCGTCCTCGCGGGTGGAGAACCTCTTCCATTTCACCGGGAAGACGATTCCGAGGACCTTGCCGATCGCCTCGCGCTGCGCCGGCGTGGTCTTCTTGTCGAACGTCACGACGGCCCACTCGGTGGGCATGCCCGGGCCGGGCTTGTGGTGCCATTCGCCGCCGAGGTCGAGGTTGACCCAGACGATCGCGTCGGAGAGGTCCACGTTGCCGTAGTGGCTTCCCTTGCGGAACTTGTAGACGTTGTTGGCCTCGCACTTGTGCTCGTCGGCGGACGCCGAGAAATAGCAGGTGCAGAAGAGCGGGCAGGAACAACCTTCGATGGTGTCGGCGGTGACCTCGTAGGTGGACGCGTTTCCGGCGTGGGTCGTTCCGACCCCGACGATGGCGATTCCAGCGACCAGGACGGCGACGACGGCGACCTTGGCTTTCAAACTCATACAACCTCCCTCGAAAATGAAACGGTCGGAACTCCGGGTCCGTAAGAGAGGAGCGGAAGACCGGCGGTGGAGGGCCGGCTCGCCCCGAGACGTCTATTCTCCCGTCCACCGCCGACGGATTTCAAGACCCGGCTGCGTGGGAGGGCGTGCTAGGCTCGCCCGTCTTAAAGGAGGATCGAATGCCCCGACTCCGGACACTCGTGGCACTGCTCGCGTTCGCGATTCCCGCCGTTCTCGCGGCCCAGACCGGCCCGGATCCGCGCGAGAACAGCTTTCAGTTCATCGTCGACGGAACCCAGATCGCCGGCGTCATCGGCTATCAGGTCGCGTTCAACCACGATCCGCAGACCAAGAGCGATTCACGCCAGCTCAACACGCTCTATTCGCCGGACAACCGGCGGCTGTCGATCACGGTGACACAGAAGGGGCTCAATCGGCTGCAGGATTGGCTCAATGCCGCCACGAACGCCGACAATCCCATTTCCAAGTCGGTCGCCATCGTCGCCAAGGACAACGTCGGGAACATCCTCGTGCGCTGGGAGCTGACCAACGTTCAACCGGCCACGATCTCGTCGGTCGGAGCCGGGGTCCTGACGGAAGTGCAGGCGACGATCGAATTCGCCTACTCGACACTGAACCAAACCCAGGCGAAACCGGACTAGGGAAGGCCCTTCCGCTCGTCCTCAGTGCTCTCTGTTGAGGTTGCGGATGGCGTCGAGGAGGGTGACCGGAGGTCTCTCGAAGCGCGCGCCGAATCCCGGACGCTTCGACGCTGTCGCGGCAGCCTGCTCGAGGAAGACGACGTTGCCGCGGACGCGGAAGCTCCTGCGGTCGCCGGGCAGGGAGAAGACGAGCTCGACGTAGTCGCCGATCTCGGGCACCTTCGAGGTGGCGACGTACATTCCCGAGACGTTCACGAGCTCCACGAAACCCGAGAGCTCCTGTTCGCCCCACTTCAGCGTCGCCGGGGCGCCGATGCGGATGCGCTCGGATGCTCTCTCGTTGGCCGGTGATCGGGGATGTGCGCGACGCTCCCTCATGGCCTCGGCTTTTCTAGTTTCGCGATTGGCCGGCATCCTAGCACAGCGTTTGGATTCGGCTATTTCTAACGGTTTTCAAGGGCGGGGAGCAAGGTCTTTTCCAATTTTTGATACAGCCGGGCGGTTGCCTCGACGTCCCGGCGGCAATAGAGCGCGATCTCGCGCAGCCTTCCGGCCCGGTAATAGGGCCCGACCGAGTAGCCGTCCATTCCCTGCTCCTTCGGACTTTCGACCCCGAACGCCTTGCAGGCGAAGTCCAGGTTCCACTTGCGGGAGGCCCCGAAGAACGTGATGGCCTCGAGCAGGTCGGTGTGCGGCCGCAGGGAGTAGCGGTAGCCGACGAGGTTGCGGGTGACGGCGATTCCGAGGGCGGCGCTGCGGAGCATCAGAAACGGTCCGTCGAATCCCCGGCCGTTGAACGTCACGAACCGGTGGAAGCGCCGCATCGCCTTCCAGAACTCGGCCAGATACGTCGGCTCCGCGTCTCCCACGAACGTGAAGAGCCCGTCGGCGGACTTCTCTTCGAGCCGCCCCTCCGTTCTCTCGTACCAGATGCGGCCGCGTCCCGAGTCGGGATTGAGCATCGCGACGACGATGATCCTTCCCGTGAACGGCCACAGCGACATCGTCTCGGGAAGCTGCAGGCGCTCCTCGTCCGTGCGCGCGTTCTTCTGGAGGTACGTCTTCTGCGCGTCGTCGAGCGCGTCCCAATCCTGACCCGCAGTTTCGATGTCGAGGACGACGGTCGCCATCGCGGGGGATGCTATTCTCTGGCGACACCGATGAAACGTCTTTCTTGGGGTTTTCTTGCGCTGGCCGCGCTGTCGGCGCTGACCTGCGCGCGCAAAGAAGCTCCGTCCGCTCCGGCCACCGTACTGTCGCGACACCTCTTTGCGGACGCGGCCACTCTGGACCCGACCACGACGACCGAGGAGGCCGCCCTGACGGTCGAGGCCTTGATCTTCCGCCCGCTGCTCGGCATCGACGCCCAGCGGCGGCCGTCGCCGGGGCTTGCGACGTCGTGGACGGTCTCGCCGGACGGCCGCGTCTACGAGTTTCATCTCGATCCCAAGGCCACCTGGGAGGACGGATCGCCCGTGACCTCCGACGACGTCCGCTTCACGATCGAGCGCGTTCGCAATCCGAAGGTCAACGGCGCCGCCTGGAGTCCCGCGTTCGACGGCCTGGCCTCGATCGAGACGCCCGATCCGCAGACCGTGCGCGTCCGGTTCTCCGAGCCCTACGCCGAACGCGCCTTCGCCTTCAATATGCCGATCGTCTCGGCCAAGGCGTATGCGCGCGCTTCGGGTCCGGCCGAGACCGACCGTCATCCCGTGGGGAGCGGCCCGTACCGTCTCGCTTCGTGGGAGCCCAACTCGAAGATCCGCCTGGTGCGCCGCGAGGGCGCGTCACCGTCCGAAGCGGGATTTTCCGAAGTCGTCTTTCGGATCATCCCGGACCGCGCGACGTTCTACCAGGCCGGGCTGCGCGGAGAGCTCGACGAGTTCCGGGTCACGCGTGACCGCGTCGAGTCGGCGAAGGCCTCGCCCGAGTTCAACGCCCGGAATCGGCTGCTGAAGGTGCCGCAGTTCATCGAGGCCCTGGTGATCTGGAACTGCCGCCATCCGCTGTTTCGCGACACCCGCGTGCGCAAGGCGTTGTCGCTGACCTGGCCACGCGCCGAGGCCGCGAAGCAGCTGTACCCGCCGGAGGGCGCGACGCTCGTGTCCGGGCCGTATCCTCCGGCAATCCCGGAGAACGCGCCCGACGTCCCCCCGCCCTCGGAGAATCTCGCCGAGGCGGCGCGCCTCCTCGACGCCGCGGGTTGGAAGCCGGGTCCCGATCGTGTCCGGAGCAAGGACGGCAAGAAGGCGGTTTTTGATCTGCTCGTGCGCGCCGAAGCGCCGACCGACGCGAACATCGCCGAGATCCTGCGCAGCGCCTACGAAAAAGTCGGAGTCCAGGCGAACGTCCGGCCTCTGGACTGGGCGGCGTTCACCGAGCGCGTCGGCGCGGGGGAGTTCGATGCCCACCTAACGGGCCGGCTCTTCCTGCCTCCCAATGTGGATCCCTACCGGTATTTCCACTCGAAGCAGGCTCCGCCGAAGGGTGAGAACGTGGGCTTCTACTCCAATCCCGAGGCCGACAAGCTGATGGAAGCGGCACGCCTCGAGCTCGACCCGGCCAAGCGGATCGTGCTCTACCAGCAGATCCATCGCGTCCTCGCCGCCGACTTGCCCGCGGACTTTCTCTGGGGCGTGGACCAGTACTGGGGAATGTCGAAGAGGGTCGACGGAGTCGTGATCTCGCCCCTCGGGCTCTTCCACTTCCTGCCCGGGCCGCTCGGCTGGCGCCCCGCGCCGGCCGCGGCCCGCTAGAAAGCCGTACCGTGGCCGCACCCCTTTCGGGCGTGCTGGTCCTCGATCTCTCGCGGGTCCTCGCGGGCCCCTTCTGCACGATGATGCTCGGCGACCTGGGCGCGCGCGTCGTAAAGGTCGAGCATCCGGTGGACGGCGACGTCACGCGCGCGTGGGGCCCTCCGTACCACGATGCGACCGGGCTCTCGGCGTACTACCTCTCGGTAAACCGGAACAAGGAATCGATCGCGCTCGACCTCGCCGCACCCGAAGGAGCGGAATCCGTGCGGCGGCTGGCGCGGCGCGCGGACGTGCTCGTCGAGAACTTTCCGCCCGGCGGCCTGGAGAAGTTCGGCCTGTCGCTGGCGGAGCTCCGGCGCGAAAACCCTCGCCTGGTCACGGCTTCGATCACGGGGTTCGGCCGGTCCGGGCCCGACGCGTCGGCACCCGGGTTCGATCTGCTCGCGCAGGCGGGAGCGGGGCTGATGGCGATCACGGGTACGCCGGACTCGGGCCCGACGAAGGCCGGAGTCGCGGTCTCGGATCTGCTCGCTGGCTGCTACGCCGCGATCGGGATCCTGGCGGCGCTCGCCGCCCGGGAGCGCACCGGAAAAGGCGCTCACGTCGAGACGGACCTCTTCTCGGCGACACTCGCATCCCTGATCAACGTGGCGCAGTCGGCGCTGCTGACCGGGCGCGAGGCCGAGCGCCACGGCAACGCGCATCCGCAGATCGTTCCCTACCGGACCTTCACGGCGTCGGACGGTGATTTCGTTCTCGGTGTGGGCACCGACCGGCAATTCGAACGGCTGGCGCAGCTGGTCGGGCATCCGGAGTGGACGGCCGACCGGCGCTATTCCACCAACGACGGGCGTGTGGCCCACCGCGCGGTCCTCGAGGCGGAGCTCGTGCCGATCTTTCTGCGTGAGAGCCGGGCGACCTGGGTCGCGCGATGCCGCGCGGCCGGGATTCCGGCGGGTCCCGTGCGCGGACCGCTTGAGGCGCTGCGGTCGGAGAACGCGCGCGCCCTCGCGTCGGTGGCGGAGTGCCAGGGAGTCTCCTTCGTCGCGCCGCCGGTCCGCATCGAGGGCGAGCCGGCGCCTCTGCGTTTTCCTCCGGCGCTCGATGCCGATGGGGAGAAGATCCGGAAAGAGTTCGGACTGCCGGGTCGGAAGATCTAGTCTGGCGGCGGCGTCGCCACCGCCGGGCCGCTCGTCAGCGTGCGCCAGGCGATCGCCGACAGCACGATGACCGCCCCGAGGATCGAGAACGCACTCGGCCGTTCCCCCAGAAAGAGGAAGACCCAGATGGGGTTGGATATCGGCTCGAGCATCCCGATCAGAGCAGCTTCGGTCGCCGTGACGTGCTTCAGGCCAAGGACGAAGAGCGCGTATGCCACGCCAATCTGGACGACGCCGAGGAGGACGAGCACCACGCCCTCCTTCGCCGGGACGACGAGCTGCGTCCGAACGAAAGGAAAGAGGACGAGAGCCGCAAGCACGTTTCCGTACGTCACGACCGCTTCGGCTCCTGTACCGCGCTCGCGCCGAAGAGCCAGCACGAGCGTGGCGAAGCCGACGCTGGAGATCAGAGCCGCGATCTCGCCGCGAAAGTCCCGCGACTCGAAACGGCCCACGAAGAAGAGGAGCATGCCCGCAAACGCCACCGCCACCGCCACCGCATCGCGCCGCCGGAAGGGCTCGTGGAGGATCAGCGGAGAGGCGATCAGGACCCATACGACGCCGCAGTACTGGAGGAAGATCGCGTTGGCCGCCGACGTCCACTTCGTCGCGAGCACGAACGTCGTCAGGCACGCCGCGTAGCTGACGATTCCGATCAGGAACGCCGGTGTCCAACGCCACACGCGGGGCCGGAAGAAGACCCAGAGAGCGAACACCGCGGTCGCCGAGCGGTAAAAGGCGATCACCAGGGGAGGCTCCGAGAGCCACTTGATGCCGATTCCTCCGGTGGACCAGAGCAGGGCCGCCGCGGCGACGAGGAGGATGCCCCGGCGCTCGGAATTCACCCCCTCACCCCTTCCCTCTCCCCGGGGGGAGAGGGAGAAGTGACCGCGGCGACGATCGCCTGCGCGACGACCCTCGCGGCGGCCGCGCCCACGCGAAGACGCGCCGGCAGCGGGGGAGTCCCGCCGCCGGGTGAGAGCGCGAACACGACGTCTCCGTCGAAGAGCGTGTGCGAGGGGCGCACGGCGCGAGCGAGACCGTCGTGGGCTTCGATCGCTACGCGCTTCAACGACGCCGGATCGAACGGGACGGACGTCGCGACCACCACGAGCGTGGTATTGCCGCCGAGAAACGGCCCCTCGATCCGCCGCTCTTCGACGAGGGCGCGATCCGATCGGAATCCCGGCTTCGCCGGTCCGGCCAGAAGAGCGCCCGTGTCCGGGTCGACGACATCGCCGACCGCGTTGACGGCCGCGATCGCCGCGACGATCGTCCCGTCGGGCAGCCGCACCTCCGCGGCTCCGATCCCGCCTTCGGCCGCGCGCTCGACGCCGAGGAGCTTGCCGACTGTGGCGCCCGTGCCGGCTCCCACGCGCCCGCACGCGATCTCCTGTTCCGAGGCCGCGTCGCAGGCGGCGCGCCCCATGGCGGCGTCCGGAAACGCCGTCGGATCGCCGACGCCGAGGTCGAAGAGCACGGCGCTCGCGACGATGGGCACGCGCGCCGGCCCGATCAGCAATCCGCCGCCGTGCTCGACGATCCATTCCGCCACGCCGTGCGACGCCGCGAGGCCGAAGACGCTGCCTCCCGCGAGGACGACGCCGTGGATGTCGGAAGTCAGGTTCCCCGGCGCGAAGACCCCGGTCTCGCGCGTCCCGGGCGCCCCGCCGCGGACGTCCACCGCCGCGATCGTTCCGGCGGGCGGCAAGATCACGGTGCAGCCGGTGCGGCGCGCCGCGTCCGTGGCGTGGCCCACGCGGTATCCCGGCGGGAATCGCGTCATCGCTCCGCCGAGCGAAGCCGATGCAGGCGCGCGGGACGCCCGGCCCCGCGGCACGCGGCGCAGTCGCGGGCGCCGCGAAACGGGCGGAAGCGGCGGAAGAGCCGACCGCAGCCTTCGCAGCGATACGTCACACGCGTCCGACTGCTCCGAAACTCCTTGAGGGCCGCCGTTTCGGGTGCGCCGCCGGGTTTCGCGCCGAGCGCGCGGGCGAGCTTGCGAAAGAGCGGTCCGTGACCGGGGCTGCGCCGGTCCAGGCGCCATGCCCACGCGTGGGCGGCCTCGTGCCGGAGCGTATCTTCCTGCTCGGCGGGAGACAGATGGGCCGAGATCACGATCGCGTGCGGCGATCCGTAGACGATCTCTCCGCCGGTCAGCTTTCGCCGTGAGAGGCGGACGCGCGCCGGGTCGAAGCCGAATCGAAAGGCGAGACGGTCGTACAGGTTCTGGAGCCGGCCCTCGGGATCGGAGTCGGCGATGGGGAAGAGGAACTCCACCGAAATAAGATTAGCGCAGCAAGGGAGGAGCCATGCGGATGAAGGCTTCCTGGATGGTGGGAATCGGATTCGCCGTCGCGGCCGACGTCTCGGCCGCGGGCACGATGGTGTCGTATCCGAGCGGCTCGGAGACGGTGTCGGGTTATCTCGCCGCTCCCGGCGGCGCGGGCAAGAAGCCCGCGATCGTCGTGATCCACGAATGGTGGGGAGTCAACGACTGGGTGAAGGCCAAGGCGGACGAGTTCGCGAAGCAGGGCTACATCGCGCTGGCGCCGGATCTCTACCGCGGCAAGGTCGCGACCGACGCCGATACCGCCCACCAGTTGATGCGCGGGATGCCGGAGGACCGGTCGCTGCGCGACATGAAGGCGGCGGTGTCCTACCTGCGTTCCCGGCCCGACGTGGATGCGTCGAAGATCGCGGTGATCGGCTGGTGCATGGGTGGCGGGCTGGCGCTCAACCTCGCCCTTGCCGAGCCCAACCTCAAGGGGGCCGTCATCTACTACGGCCACCTCGTGACCGAGCCGTCGACGATCGCGAGCCTGAGGGTTCCGCTGCTCGGCAACTTCGGAGGGAAAGACCAGGGTATTCCGCCTTCGGACGTGAAGGCGTTCGAAGCCGAGGCGAAGAAGGCCGGCAAGTCCGTGGACTTCAAGATCTATCCCGACGCCGGCCACGCGTTCGCGTCTTCGAAGGATCCGAGCGTTTACCGCGCGGCCGACGCCGCGGATGCCAACGCCCGCGCGGACGCGTTCCTGAAGAAGGTTCTGGGTTAGGCGTCGTAGGGGCTGCCCCGCGGCCGCCCGGCCTCACGCTGTCATCCCGGGCGCAGCGAGGGATCCCGTCAGGATTGGCCGGGCCGGCGTTCAGAGGCGGGATCCCTCTCGGGATGACAGGCCCAATTACTTGTTGGATTTGTACCAGTCGGCGTTGACCTGCTGGTAGTGCTTCCACTTCTCGGGAATCGTCTCTTCCGTGAAGATCGCGGTTACCGGGCAGGCGGGCTCGCAGTTGCCGCACTGGATACAGACGTCCGGATCGATGTAGAGCATCTCGGCCGTCTCAAATCCCTTTTCGTCCTTACGCGGATGGATGCAGTCGACCGGACAGACGTCGACGCACGCCGTGTCCTTGGTGCCGATGCACGGCTCCGCGATGATGTACATCCCCATCCGATCCTCCTCGCCGCGGCCGTCCCGCGGGCGCGGAGATTCTAGCAGGCTGCTGAAGAATGGATGGGTGCATCGCTCCGGGACGCCCTGCGGACAACAGCCGGGGACCACTCTCCGCTCTCGTCGGGCGCGTCGAGCGCCCCTCAAAACGTCCGTCAGTTGCGAGCGACGGTGATCTGGAGAGCCACGTTGCGTCCGCCGTCGCCGGGCTGATACCGGACCGTGACGCGGGCGCCAGGGGTCAGGGTGCCGTTGATCTTCGTGTCGGGGTTCCAGACGAACACGGCCTCGCCGCCGTCCGTCAGCGCGACCGTCACCGTTCGCTGCGAGGCCTGCACCTTCGTGACCGTCCCGGTCGTCGTCTGGGCCTTGTCCTGGGGCGAGGCGAAGGCGGCCGAGGGGAGCAATGCCGCGCCGATGGCAGCGGCGACGACGACACCGAGGGCAAGCCGAGCGAATCCAAGGGTCGTCATGTGATGGGAAACCCGCGCCGGCGGATGCCGTATTCCGACGATTTGACAGGGGGCCGGGGCGTCCCTACAATACGCCGTTTTTTGACGGACGCCGGAAAGGTGCAACCAAGATGACAAAGCGCTGGGCCGACGCGGAACTCCGATTCCTGAAAGACAACGCCGAGAAGATGAGCCCCCAGGCACTGGCGGACGCGCTCTCGGTTCGGATTGACGAGCTGGAAAAGAAGATGAAGGGGCTGGGGCTCCTGGGCGGCGCCTCGGAAAATCTCATCGCCAAGAAGGCCCAGACGCTCAAGGAGCTCTCCAAGCACACCGAGAATGCCCGCAAGGACTACGACCGCGGTGTGGCGGCCCTCCAGAAGAAGAAGCTCGAGGAGGCCGAGCGCCACTTCATCGATCTCATCCAGAAGTACCCGGAGGAGCGCGAGCTCGTGGATCGCGCCAAGGTCTACCTGACGGTGTGCGAGCGGCAGCGGCGGGATCCGCGGCCCGAGCTGACCGAGCCCGAGGACTTCTACTACGCCGCCGTCCTCGAGAAGAACCGCGGCAACATTGCCGAGGCCATCGACCACCTGCAGCAGGCGCAGAAGAAGAACGGCGGCGGCAAGGTCGATTTCCTGCTGGCCTGCTGCTACGCGCAGCAGGGCGCGCTCGAGACGGCCGTCGGACACCTCCAGAAGGCGATCGAAGAGGATCAGCGCCACCGCGTTCTCGCGCGGCACGATCGGGACTTCGACCCCGTGCGGGAGATGCCCGAATTCCAGAAGCTGCTCGCCTCGTAGGCACGAGACCGCGGACGGCGGACGGCAGACGGCAGACGTAAGATCCTCCGTATGAAGCGACGTTCCCGCTCCCGCCAAACGGCGAGCGGGCGGTCCGCGGCTCCGGGAGTGATCGTGCTGGCCGCGGGCGTGGGCTCGCGAATGCGGACCTCGCTACCGAAGGTTCTCCATCGCGTCGCTGGACGCACGCTGGTCGAAGCGGTCCTCGACGCCGCCGCCGGGGTCGAACCCGCGAGTGTGGTGGTCGTCGTGGGGTCCGGCCGCGAGCAGGTCGAGGCGTCCCTGGCGGGCCGTGCCGTGACCTTCGCCGTTCAGGACCCGCCCCGCGGCACCGGAGACGCGGCCCGCCGGGGCCTCGCGGCGCTGCCCGACGCCCGCGGACCGGTTCTCGTCCTCGCGGGAGACACGCCCCTGCTTTCCCACGCGACGCTCGCGCAGCTCGTCGCGCTCCAGGCCGAGAAGAGCCTCGATCTGGCTTTCCTCTCGTTCCGTCCTCCCGAGCCCGGCGACTTCGGGCGCGTCGTGCGCGATGCGCGCGGCCGCGTCGCCCGGATCGTGGAGGCGAAGAACGCGTCGGCGCGTGAGAAGCGCATCGGCGAAGTCAACGCCGGCGTCTACTGTTTCGCGCCCGGAGGCCTGGCCCGGGCCCTCGAGAAGATCCGGGTGGACAAGGTCTCCGGCGAGTACTACCTGACCGACGCTGTCGAGATCCTCGCGGCCGCAAAGGGGAAGGTCGAGGCGATCGAGGCCGAGGACTGGCGCGAGGCCTGGGGCGTGAACACGCGACGGGACCTCGCCGCGGCCGAAGAGATCGAGAGGCGTCGCACAGTCGAGCGTGCGCTGGACTCGGGCGTGACGCTGCTCGACCCGACGAGCGTTCGCATCGGTCCGCGGGTCGCTCTCTCGCCGGACGTCGTCCTCCACCCGTTCGTGTCGCTCGAGGGGGCGACCGAGCTTGGTGAGGGCTGCGAGATCCGTCCGTTCACGCACCTGGTCGACACGAAGGTCGCCGCCGGCGCCGTCGTCGGCCCGCACTGCGAGGCGGATCGGGCGTCGATCGGCGCCCGGGCCCAGGTCGGACCCTTTTCGCGCCTCCGCCCCGGCACGGTCCTCGACGAGGACGTCAAGATCGGCAACTTCGTGGAGACCAAGAACTCGCGCATCGGGAAGGGCGCCAAGGCGCAGCACCTCTCCTACCTCGGCGACGCCGAGATCGGCCCGGGCTCGAACATCGGCGCCGGGGTCATCACGTGCAACTACGACGGCGACAAGAAGCACCCCACGCGGATCGGGGCGAAGTCCTTCATCGGAAGCGACGTCCAGCTCGTGGCGCCCGTGACGGTCGGGGACGGCGCTTACGTCGGCGCCGGGACCACGGTCACCGAAGACGTTCCTGCCGGCGCCCTGGCTCTCTCCCGGGCGCCCCAGATCAACAAGGAGGGCTGGGCGGCGCGGAAGAAAGCGAAGAAGGAAGAGAGCGGGTAGAATAGTTCCTCCCATGACAATCCGCGGCTCCCGCCGGGCGGCCTGACGCCATGTGCGGAATCGTCGGTTACGTAGGTCCGCGTCAGGCGGGACCCGTCCTCCTCGAGGGCTTGAAGCGGCTCGAGTACCGCGGGTACGACTCGGCGGGGATCGCGACGCTCTCCAATGGCGGCTTCACGATCCATCGGTCGCCGGGCAAGCTCGGCAACCTGATCGACAAGCTGGCGGGCGCGCCGGCGGCCGGAGTGACGGGCATCGGCCACACGCGCTGGGCCACGCACGGACGGCCGACCGAGTCCAACGCGCACCCCCAGACCGACTGCAGTGGAAAGTTCGTCGTCGTTCACAACGGCATCTTCGAGAACTTTGCCGAGCGCAAGACGGCCCTGGCGAAGGCCGGCCACAAGTTCAAGAGCGAGACCGACACGGAAGTCTTCGCGCACGAGGTCGAGGAGGCCTTCCACGGAGATCTCCTCGAGGCCGTGCGGACCGCCGTCGGCCGGCTGACCGGCGCTTACGCCGTTCTGGTCTCGTCGAGCCGCGAGCCCGGCGTCCTGGTCGCGGCGCGCTCGGGCCCCCCGATCGTTCTCGGACTGGGCCAGGGCGAGAACTACGTCGCTTCGGATCCGGTAGCGCTCGCGCCGTGGACGAAGGACGTCGTCTTCCTCGAGGACGGCGACGTCGCCCGGGTGGACGCGGAGGGGATCCGCGTCGTCAACGCGTCGGGCGGGCGACTCGAGCGCCCGGTGCACCGGATCGTGTGGGACGCCGTGGCCGCGGAGAAGGGCGGCTACCGCCACTTCATGGCCAAGGAGATCCACGAGCAGCCGACGGCGATCGCCGAGACACTGGGCGGGAAAGTCTCGCTCGAGACCGGTGAGCTCTATCTCGATTCGCCGCTCCTGACGGCGGAGCGCGTCGCCAAGTTCGATCGCGTCCTGCTGCTCGCCTGCGGGACGTCGTGGCACTCGGGCCTCGTCGGAAAGTTCCTCATCGAGGGAATGGCGCGCATCCCGGTCGAGGTCGACTACGGCAGCGAATTCCGCTACCGCAGCCCCGTCGTCAACGACCGTACGCTGACGATCGGCATCTCGCAGTCCGGTGAGACCGCCGACACGGTCGCCGCTCTCTCGGAGGCGCGGAGGGCGGGCTCGCCGATCGCCGCGATCGTGAACGTGCCGGGAAGCCAGATCGCCCGCATGGCCGATGCGGTTTTCCCGACGCACGCAGGCCCCGAGATCGGTGTGGCGTCGACGAAGGCGTTCACGACCCAGCTGGCCGTCCTCTACCTGCTCGCCGCCAAGCTCCGCGCGGCGCGAGGGCTCGCACCGGTGCTCTCGCCGGCCGAACGGAAGGCGCTCGCGCACCTGCCCAAGGCCGTGGGCGACGCGCTGGCGACCGAGCCCGAGATCGAGGAGCTCGCGAGGAAGTACCAGCACGCGAGGGACTTCCTCTTCCTCGGACGCGGCCTGCATTACCCGGTGGCGCTCGAGGGAGCGTTGAAGCTGAAGGAAATCTCCTACATCCACGCCGAGGGCTATCCCGCCGGCGAGATGAAGCACGGCCCGATCGCTCTCGTGGACGAGAACCTGCCGGTGTTCGTGCTGGCGCCGCATGACGCGTGGCGCGAGAAGACGCTTTCGAACCTGCGCGAGGTCAAGTCGCGCGACGGCATCGCGATCCTGCTGGGCACGCGCCCCGACGAGGAAGTCGCCGGCGTCGCGGACCACGTTCTCCTCGTGCCGGAGACGATCCCGGAGCTGCAGCCGATCCTCTCGGTCGTGCCCCTGCAGATGTTCGCGTATCACGTCGCCGTGCGCCTGGGCTGCGACGTGGATCAACCGCGGAATCTCGCCAAGTCGGTGACGGTCGAGTAGGACATCTCGAGTCCCGGGTCTCAAGTAAGATCCCCCGGTGCCTGAGTCCTCCTTCCTCGAGGGACTGAACCCCGAACAAAAACAGGCCGTCCTCCACGACAAGGGGCCTCTTCTCGTCCTGGCGGGGGCGGGCTCGGGCAAGACGCGCGTGATCACGCACCGCCTCGCGCGGCTGGTGGCCGCAGGCGCGGATCCTCGCTCGATCGCCGCCGTCACGTTCACCAACAAGGCGGCGGGGGAGATGCGCGAGCGCGCCCAGAGGCTGCTCGGCGGAGGCCCGCTGCGCTCCTTCGTCGGCACGTTCCACTCCTGGAGTCTGCGGCTCCTGCGGCGGCGCGCGCGCGAGGCGGGGCTTCCGCCGCGCTTCTCGATCGCCGACTCCTCGGACCAGCTCGCCCTCGTCAAGGAAGCCATGGAGGAGCTGGCGATCCCGACGGACCGCCTTCCTCCCAACTCGGTGCGCGGGCGGATCTCCTCCGCCAAGAACGCGCTGGTGTCTGTCGAACGCTTCGCCGCGGCGCAGACGGACTATGCGGGGAGTCTCGTCGCGAAGGTGTACGCGCTCTACGAGAAGAAGCTCGCGGCGACCGGCGCGCTCGATTTCGACGACCTGATCGGGCGCTCGGTCAAGCTGCTCTCCAGCCAGCCGGGGATCCTGGCCGAGGAGCGCCGGCGCGTGCGGCACCTCCTGATCGACGAATACCAGGACACCAACACGTCCCAGGACGCGCTGGTCAAGCTGCTCGGCTCGATGGCCGACTCTCTTTGCGCCGTCGGCGACGAGGATCAGGCGATCTACCGCTGGCGAGGCGCCGAGGTCGAGCACATCCTGCGCTTCGACACGGACTTTCCCGGCGCGCGCATCGTCGCGCTCGAGTCCAACTACCGCTCGACCGCGAAGATCCTGGCAGCCGCGGCGGGGCTGGTGGCGCACAACCGGCGGCGGCGCGAGAAGCGTCTGCGGGCGGATCGGGGAGAGGGCGCGGCAGTGCGCGTGTGGCGGTTCGACGAGGACCGCGCCGAGATCGAGGCGGTTGCGCAGGAGATCGCGAGCACCGGCGCGCCGGGGGAGACCGCCGTCCTGTACCGAACCAACGCGCAGTCGCGACCGTTCGAAGAAGAGCTGGTGCGGCGGCGGATCCCCTACATCGTCGTCGGCGGCATGAAGTTCTACGAGCGCGCCGAGGTCAAGGACGTCCTAGCGTATCTGCGGCTGGCGGCGCGTCCCGAGGACGATTTGGCGTTCCGGCGCGTCGTCAACGTCCCCGCGCGCGGCATCGGCGCGGCCACGCTCGAGAAGCTCGCGCAGGCGGCGCGGGAGACCGGACGGTCCTGGTGGGAGGTCTCGGCCGATCCGCCGCCCCTCCCGGACCGCGCGCGGACGGCCCTGGCGCGCTTCCGGCAGATCGTCGAGGACCTCCACGCGCGCGCCGAGACGGCAACGCCGTCGGCGCTCCTCGAGCATCTTCTCGGCATCACGGGCTATGGAGCCCTCTACGACAACTCCGAGGACCGCGAGGACGTCGCGCGGCGCGAGAACATCCAGGAGCTCCTGTCGTCGGCCCGCGAGTTCGAGCGGCGCAACGCCGAGGGCGCGACGGTGGCGGAGTACCTGGACACGGTCGCTCTGGCCACGGACGCCGACGCCGCAGGTCCGGCCGGCGCCGTCACGCTCTCGACCTTGCACGCGGCCAAGGGTCTCGAGTTCAAGAACGTCTTCGTGGTCGGGCTCGAGGAAGGTTTTCTTCCGCACGGCCAATCCGCCGAGGACGAAGATGAGCTGGAAGAGGAGCGGCGTCTCCTCTACGTCGGCATGACGCGGGCCGAGGATTCCCTGACCGTGACGGTCGCCGATCGGCGTCTCGTCTACGGACGGATCGAGCCGCGGCGCCCTTCGCGCTTCCTGGACGAGATCCCGAAGAACGCCACCGAGGAGAGATTCTTCGGCCGCCCGAGCGCGACGATCTTCGGGCGGCGGTCTTTCGTCTCCGAAGCCGCCGAGGATGAGAGCCAGGAAGTCGACGACCGGCCGCTTCGCCGCGGCCGCCGCGTTCGCCACCCCCGCTACGGCTACGGGGTCATCCTCACCGAAGAGGGCAGCGGCGAGGAGACGCGTTTGACCGTCTACTTCGACCGTGCCGGCAAGAAGAAATTCGTCGCACGCTACGCGGATCTGACGCCGGCGTAGCTCAGAGCCTCGCGATGAGGGCGATCATGCGGCCCGCCCGCGCGCCGTCGCGGCGGTAGCTGGCGTATTTCGGGCCGCCGCACTTCGTACAGTCGGGATGAACGGCGATCGAGGTGCGCGGGATGCCCGCGGCCTCGAGCTGCGCGACGTTGGTGGCCTTTAGGTCCAGCATGAATCCGCCGCCGCAGCCGCGGCGCACGAACTCGCCGGCGAACTGGACGGCGACGTCGCCTCCGACCTCGTAACAACAGGCGCCGATCGAGGGACCGATCCAGGCGCGCAACGTCGAAGGCGCGGAGCTGAGACCGGCGAGCGCGGCGACGGCGGCCCCCGCCGTGTTCTTCGCGGTGCCGCGCCATCCGGCGTGCGCGGCGCCGACGGCCTCGGGCGTGGCGAGCAGGATAGGAACGCAGTCCGCGGATTGAACCACGAGCGCCGTTCCAGTGAGCGGCGTCACCAGCGCGTCGCAGTGTCCGGCATCGCGTGCTTCCCCGCGGGCGATCGCCTCGCGCAATGCGACGACGTCGTTGCCGTGCACCTGCCGCGCCCAGTGGAGCGGCATTCCGTCCAGGCCGAGCGCGCGCGAAAACTGTCGCGCGAGAAACGGAGTCGGCGTCGCCTCGCCGTCGGGCGCATGTCCGCGCCCCGAGAATGCGACGACGAAGCCGGCGGGAACGTCGGACGGACGGATGATGGTCACAACGTCCCGGAGAGTCTCGGTCCACTGCACGACGGAATTGTAGAGGAGCCCTTTGCCGTCATCCCGAGGAGCGCAGCGACGAGGGATCCCGGGATTCATGGCGGGTCGAATCCGGGATCCCTCGCTTCGCTCGGGATGACGGCAAGTACGTACGTCCGACTCGCCCCGCGTGCTAAGATTCATCGGTGTCGGCCATCGAAACGCCCCGTAAAATCAGGGTTTTTCCGGTCATCGGACTCGAAGTCCACGCCCAACTCCAGACCCGTTCCAAGATCTTCTGCGCCTGTCCGGTGACCGTCGGAGCTCCCGCGAACTCGGCGACCTGTCCGGTTTGCCTCGGGTTCCCCGGCACTCTTCCGGTGCTCAACCGCAACGTCGTGACGCTGGCTCTGCGCCTCGCGACGGCGGCCGGCGCGACGATCCACCGTGAGTCGCAGTTCGCTCGCAAGAACTACTTCTATCCGGATCTGCCAAAGGGCTACCAGATCTCGCAGTACGACCGCCCGTTCTCGACCGGCGGTGCGATCACGATCGACACGGCGTCCGGCGAGAAGGCGATCCGGCTGGTGCGCATCCACATCGAGGAGGATGCCGGCAAGCTCCTCCACGACACGCCCTACGCCGACGTCCCGGCGGACGTCTCGCTCGTGGACTGGAACCGGGCGGGCGTGCCTCTGGTCGAGATCGTCAGCGAGCCGGATCTGCGCGGGCCCGAGGAGGCCGCAGCGTACCTGACGGAATTGCGCCGACTGGTCCGCTACATCGGCATCAGCGACGGTGACATGGAGAAGGGGAACCTGCGCTGCGACGCCAACGTCTCGGTGCGGCTTTCGGAGGCGGCTCCGCTCGGGACGCGCGTCGAGATCAAGAATGTTAACTCGATCCGGTTCGTCGCGAAGGCAATCGAGCACGAGATCGAGCGGCAGGCCGAGGTCCTGGAAAGCGGCGGGAAGGTCATCCAGGAGACGCGTCTCTGGGACGAGCGCGCCGGGCGAACGGTGTCCATGCGGAGCAAGGAGGAGGCCCACGACTACCGGTATTTCCCGGAGCCGGATTTGGGCCTGCTCGTGCTGGACGACGCGTTGCTGGCCGAGGCGGCCGCGGGCCTTCCGGAGTTGCCCCGCGCGCGGCGTGCCCGGTTCGTGCAGACGTATGGCCTCACACTCGCCGACGCCGAGACGCTGGTCTCGGCCCGCGAGCTCGCCGACTATTTCGAGGCCGTGGCCGCGGCCGCGACACCGAAGCTCGCCGCGAACTGGGTGACGGGGGAGGTCCTGCGCGCCATGAAGGAGCGCAAGATCTCGACCGAAGAGGCCTCTTCCTTTCCGATCGCGCCGGCGCGCCTCGCGCGGCTTCTCGGGCTCGTGGAGTCGGGCGCCATCTCGACCGCGTCGGCCAAGGAGGTCTTCGCCGCGATGCTCGACTCGCCGGCCGAGCCCGAAGCGATCGTCACGGAGAAAGGCCTCGGCGCGATGCGGGACACGGGGGCGCTCGAGGCCGCCGTTTCCGAGATCGTGGCGGGCAATCCCTCCCAGGTCGCGCTCTACCGCTCCGGCAAGACGCAGACGTTCGGCTGGTTCGTCGGCCAGGTCATGAAGAAGACGGGAGGGCGCGCCGACCCGGCGGCCGTGCGGGCGACGCTCGAGCGCGCGCTCGGAGCCGCCGAGCCCGAAAAGAAATGATCGAGCTCTACGGCGTTTCCAAGAAGTACGGCCAGTTCCGCGAGGCGCTCTACGACGTCAGCTTTCGCATCGCATCGGGAGAGTTCGTCTTTCTGACGGGGCCCTCCGGCGCGGGGAAGTCGACGCTTCTGCGGCTGCTGTTCCTGGAGGAGGAGCCGACCGAGGGGCAGATACTGGTCAACGGCCGCAACATCGGCGTGCTTCCGGACTCGCAGGTGCCGTATCTGCGTCGCACGATGGGCGTCGTCTTT
>Ga0114129_10002056_pt1 | contig 27631 bp, 32 predicted proteins | sample RhiMetdeltSRZDD1_FD_80071 | JGI IMG/M metagenome (GOLD analysis project Ga0114129, IMG submission 80071) | Populus rhizosphere microbial communities from Tennessee, USA - Rhizosphere MetaG P. deltoides SRZDD1 (version 2) (version 2) | ecosystem: Host-associated > Plants > Roots > Rhizosphere >... | reverse complement strand
GTTGCGCTGGCGTATTATCGCTTTGAGCGCATTTTACAAGACCTTGCACCTTATGCGGGGCAATTGTTATTGACGGATGTAGGCAGCAAAGATCGTATGCGAACATTACAAGGCATTGCCAGTTTTTTTCTACCCAATGGAGTTGTCGAGATGGCACGTAAGGCTGAGCAGAACTTACCACAGGAACTCCGGTCCCATGGTTGAGAGTGTTGCTTACAGAAGCAACTGGACTTACGAATTTCGTGAGATTGTCGCAACTCTCCGCCTGGATCTGGCAGTGATGCAAGCCAGGAGCCAGCCGTCGGGCATTTGATATACTCTGTCCATGAAGATCGAATTCACCGGCAAAATCTGGTACTGGCGGGGTCCTGCGCCGTGGTTCTTCGTGACCGTTCCAGCAAAGCAGTCCGGTGAGCTGAAAGCAATATTGGGATTCGTGACATACGGCTGGGGAATGATTCCGGCGACGGTCCGGATCGGCAAAACGGAATGGGAGACTTCCATGTTTCCCAAAGATGGGCACTACATTGTGCCCCTCAAAACGAGCGTCCGAAAAGCAGAAGGCCTGGAAGAAGGCGATACCGTTGAGGTACAACTCGAGGTTCATTGAGAAACGGACGAGCCTCTGCTTGTGGAAGCAGCAGCAGAGGTGTATCGATGGCATGCCGATCGAGAATTTCCCATCCCTTCGGATTTCAAGCCCGGAGTTCAGGGATTCGTGCTTGACAGGGCGTATCCCAGCCCATAAAATAAGCGCACTCGTCCCAAGCAAAGAAAGGAGGCCCTATGACAACCACTATCGTATCCCAACATTCTGTTTTGAGCGCGCCTCCCCAAGGTGAATTTTAAAGGCGAAATCCATTCGTTGCTTTTGATCATGCAACCGCAGGCGTGTCTCACCCTGCGGTTTTTGATTCTGTCACCATCGCAGGGCGCAACCCTGCGATTTGATTTCCGCAGGACGGACTATACAGGAAAACAATTAATGAAAATTTCTCTATATAAGGTAGATGCTGAAGACTTAGACATACAAAATTTCGTAAAGCTCAAAAGCAGCAAAAAGCACAAGCTGAAGGGCAAACAGTCGGTTACACAGCTCGTCTCACGCCCGGAGAACGATTCAGACTCCAATTCAAAATTTCAGAATGCCGATCTAAACGCACTCTCCAAGATGGGCTTTCTTGACGAGTTGATTGCCGGTATCAAAACCGGTAAAGAGGCTTCGGTCTTTCTTGGAAAAAATGCAGAGGGATTTGTGGCGGTCAAAGTGTATACTGACCTGCGAGTGCGATCCTTCAGGCGTGATGCCTCATACAGAATAGGCCGGTTTATCGGTGACTCAAGGATCGAAAAGGCAATTGAACAGGGGAGTGAGAGAGGTCTCGATGCCCATCAGATCCTCTGGGTTCAGGAGGAATTCAGGCAGATGAAACATCTTCATGGATATGGCGTCAATCTACCGAAAGCCATCGCGGTCAATGGGATCTCGCTGATCATGGAATTTATCGGCGATGAGAACGGAAATCCCGCGCCGCGCATCTCCGACCTGAAAATGGAGAAGGAGGAGGCAGAGGAAGCGTTCCGGCAAGCAGTCCAAAATCTAAGCCTGATCCTCAGATCAGGCAGGGTCCATGGCGATTACTCCACGTTCAACATCCTCTGGCACAATGAAAAGGCGGTTGTCATTGATTTTCCGCAGGTAATGGATTGGAAGAGTAATCCGAATGCAAAGTCCTTCCTGGAAAGGGATGTCGTCTCGTTGTGCAAATCCTTTCGGAAGCAGGGCTTGCATGCTGACGAAGCAGAAGTATTTCGACAAGTCCGAGCAGGCGAAAAGGAGAACCATGGATAAACGATTTCACGTCGAGAACAGGCGAAGAATGGCAGGGCAAATGACCGGGGAGGAGGCTATGCTGTTTTTCAGCGGGGAGAGTGTAAGAAAGAGCGCCGATGAGAATTTCCCGTTCTTTGCAAACCGCAACTTTCTGTATTTGACAGGGGTAAAACAGGAGCAATCCGTGCTTCTTCTTATCAAAAAGGGCGACATCCTCAGTGAGCGACTGTTTGTTACGAAGCCCGACCTCGAGCAGGAGATCTGGACCGGCAAGCGTCTCACAGATACAGAGATCAACGAGACCAGCGGCGTGGAACAGGTGGAAGACATCCATAACCTGAGCAGGACATTGGATCAGCTTCTCTTCTCCCAGCCTGGCATGACCCTCTGGCTCTGTTTTGACGCGCTGGCACCGGAACGTTCGTTTGATCTCGAGCGGGAATTCGCGAGGCAGATCCAGGCCAGGCATCCTCAGGTCGTGCTCAAGAATAGTTATCCGCTTCTGGCCAGGATGCGTAAGATCAAAGCGCCCGAAGAGATAGATGCCATCCGCAAGGCGATGCAAATCACCGAAGCGGGGATCCGCCGCCTGATGCGAGTCGCGAAACCGGGTATGATGGAATATGAGCTCGAGGCGGAATTCAACGCTGAACTTGTGGCCCATGGGCAGCGCCGGACCGCCTTTCCATCCATTGTTGCAGGCGGCGAACGGATATTTTATTTGCACTATGCCAATCCGATGAGTGCCCTGGCAGATGGTGAGTTGGTCCTCTCGGACGTTGGATCAAACTATGATGAATACTGCACGGATGTCTCGCGGGTATTCCCTGCAAATGCTCGCTTTGGCGAGCGGCAGACACAGATCTATCAAATTGCCTACGCAGCCAATCGGGCTGTAATGGAGCAGGTACGTCCGGGCAGATTCTTCCCGGAGCTGAACCGCACCTGCCGCGAAGTCTCCTTCGAGGGACTCGAAGCACTGGGTCTACTGGAAGATCTCGCGGATGTCGGCAGATATGTCTGGCATGGTGCAATACACCATGTGGGGCTGGATACGCATGATGTCGGCGGCTATGAAGACCCAATCGGGGAAAACATGGTATTCACAGTGGACGCAGGGATTTATGTCCGTGAGTGGGGTATCGGGCTGCGCATTGAGGACAACGTGCTCGTCACCGCAACCGGGTGCGAGAACCTCTCGGCAGCGATCCCGGCAACCGTGGAAGAGATTGAGAGCTTAATGGCGGCCAGGTAGGCATAGGCATGCTTCCCATCGAACAAGTGACAATCCTACGTGTGAACGGAATACGCCTGCGTGATCTTGAGAGGGAAAGGCAGTGCGCCCGGCCAGAGTCCGGGATCGTGCCCCTGTGCCCTGACAGAACTATCCTACGTTGGAGGTGAGATGTATGGCAAAGCAACCTGAGTTTAGCAAGTATCTACCGTTGGAGGAGTGGTTTCGCAGGCTGCCGGCGACCACCGAAGAAATCGAGTTAACGTTCGACCAGGTCGAGGAGATTCTCGGCGCCCCCTTACCGGTGTCAGCGACCAGGCTGAAAACCTGGTGGACAAATGTCCAACCCAAGATCCAGAGTCATCGCACATCCTGGCTCCATCATGGCTGGATGGTCACAGAGTTTGACCAGAAAGCCCGCTGGGTAAAGTTTGTGCGGGCTCTACCCTGAATTCCCTACCTTTTGCATTCTGTCGAAACCGATCATTTAGCTAAATAGCGTCTGCGTTGACGTTATTCGAACACTTGTGCTACAATAATTTAGATCTCAGATCGAGGAGTCCGTTAAGGCATAAATGCAGAAGCCTTTCGCCAGTTCTACGCGTATCACTTTGCAGAAAACCGTAAGATGTGGGATCGTTATGTCACGCAATTCACCGAGGAACAGTTCGCTCAACCTGCTGGCTACTCGCAGGGCACCGATCACCGCGCATAACTTCTCAGATTACTGAAAGATCTGGGAGTCAAGACAGAGTATCAAGACTACGTTTTCTACGTCTATGAAGACTTGTACGGGAGTCCTTCATGAAGAAATCTGAGCTTCTGGATTGGCTGCAGGAAGAGTACAGGCAATGGGGAGCCTTGCTCGATGAAGTTGGACCCACCCGCATGGACCAACCCGGAGTAAACGGTGATTGGTCCATGAAGGACATCGTCGCGCACCTGACGGGCTGGAATCGCAGGCTTGCCTCCCATCTACAGGCTGCACAACGCAGGGAGCCAGAACCGTCTCCGCCCTGGCCGGCGCATCTCCAGGGGGATGATGAAATCAATGCGTGGATCTATGAGTCCAATCGGGCGCGCTCGGTACGGGAAGTGCTGGTTGAAACGCACCAGATGTTTCAGCAAATCCTTGCGTTTGTGGAAGGATTGCCCGAGGATGTCCGAATCGAACAAGTGCACCAGGGGGAAAGGGTCTATCATCTGGTGTGGCTGGACGGTGAGCGCCTGCAACCTGGTGAATTCTTTGACCACTTCCACGATGACCATGAGCCGGATGTGCGTGCCTGGTTGGCGCAAGTTGAGCCGCACTAGCCGCAGGCAAGGATGGCAATCCAATGGACTCGAGTATAAGGACAAGCATTTGGCAACAGTTTGGGGCCTCGATTGATATGCTTGACAATGCCATGAACGCCTGCCCCGATGAGTTGTGGCGCTATCGATTATGGGAGGACCCCTCCGAGCGACCGGAGTATTCCGAATTCTGGTACCGCGTCTATCACACCCTGTTCTGGCTCGACCTTTACCTGACCGGCGTAGAAGAGGGGTTTGCGCCCCCAGCCCCTTTCACGCGGATCGAGGCGGATGATGACCTGCCTGACAGACCCTATACCAAAGCTGAACTCCAGAGCTATCTCGATTATGCTCGCCGCAAATGTCAGGCAACTTTAGAAGCGCTTACAGACGAGAAAGCGAGCCAGCATTGTACGTTTGGTTGGGGCGACATTAATTTCCTCGAGTTACAGCTCTACAGCATGCGCCACGTACAGGAACATGCAGCCCAATTGAGTCTGCTGCTCGGACAAAAGGTGTTTCGGCCCCGGATTGGGTTACAAAAGCGAAGGGCAAAGCCGATTATTACTAAAAGGGGGCTTGCCTTGCACCGCGATTTCCTTTATGCTTGCAGTGTACACGCTGCGAGGCGACAGGGCGATGTGATCCCAAATAAATGACCCTCGGAGGAGAGGAGTTATTTATGAAGAGTGTGGTCACTTCGACGGAGGTGCATCGGCTCGCAGCGTGCCGTTTTATCACATAGCCCGGGCCTAATCAGGGTGGAGACCTTTTTTCGGTGTTGGCCTTACCAGCAAGCGCAAGCAGGGACTGATACTCGGCAATCGTGATCAGCTGCTGTTCCTGGAGAGAAACGAGCAGGTTCTCCAGTTCAGAGGGCGAGATTTCGCCTTCCTGGATCATTCGCTCAACCACCAGATACGAGTCCGAGGCGTTCATTCTATTCCCTTTCGCAACAATAAATATTCCTGGATATAGCTGTTAGTATCGCGCAAAATGAAGACCAAAGTCAACTGGCTGGGGAATCGCTTTTGCGGTTTGACAGGGCAATGATGTACAATGCCTACGCTTTTGTGAAAGGAATAATCGACCTGTGCCAAGCTTTACAAGTTATAAACTCCTGGAAGCGTGCCGTGAACCGGGCTGCCCGATCTGCCGGTTGGAACAAGAGGGCGTGGAGCGTTATCTGGATACCCAGTTTTATGAGAATGTGAATAGCCCCGCCTGGCGTGAGGACTTACGTGCCAGCCATGCGTTCTGTCACGAACATGCCTGGCTGGGGGTTAATAAACGGCTCGGGGATGCGCTGGGTTTTTCCATCATTTATCATGACGTGGTGAACAATCTTCTCAAATCCTGGAACGACGACGCCAGTTCCCGGCGCAAGCCACGGGGTCGAGCATACATACCCGGACAGGGTTCCGCGTCCCTGCGGACTCGGATTGAGGGATTTCTGGCTGCTCTCGCGCCCCGGAAACCCTGCCCTGCCTGTGAGCAGCGCGAGGAAGTAACCCGCAATACCCTGGCAGCGCTGATGAAGGATCTGTCAACACCAGACCTGAGGGAGGCACTCCAGGCGTCGGCAGGATTCTGCCTACCGCACCTGCGCCTGGCACTTGGGGCTGCCACCGATGAAACTATATACGAAACACTTATCACGATCCACCGGGAGAAGCTGGAAACCTTGAGGGACGAACTCGCAGAATTCATCCGCAAGAATGACTATCAAATTATTAGGGAGGGCTTTGGCGCTGAAGGGGATGCCTGGCTGCGAGCGATTGGGACGATTGTCGGCAGCCGTAAAGATCGATAGCGTCTGCTTGATCCACATCCCCTTAAACAAAATGCCCCGTCAGAGTGAGGGGGGCACCCTGAACGAGGCACGGTTATTTTGCCATAGTTGCTTATTTTTGGCAAGGGTAAATGGCATTCTCAAATAGGTGATACAGGCTATTGGTCCGTATGGATCATGGAATCCCAATCGAACAACCCCATAGGTAACCCGTATATCGGGTAGGGGAAACACCCCATTTTTTCGAGGGCGGTTTTATTGTACATTGGGCGCATGACTACTTTTGAAATCATCTGGAGGGGCGCCATCCTGCTGGTGCTGGCATTCCTGGCGTGGAATTATTTCCTGGGAGGCGTCATCCTGGTAGGCTTGGTTTTGCTTCTCTGCATACCGGTCTGGCTATACATCACCCTTTATAGTCTTAACTACATTTAGAGCGTTTTGACGTTCAAAGGGAGACACTTGAGGGGGTTGTGTATTTAATGCGGAGCCAGGGACTGTATGAAAGAGATTCAGATCCACACCTTTGCAGAACTCCATGAGCTTATCGAAACCTACGATGAGCGCACGACCATTTATCGCGGGATGAACTCCGTCAAGTACCCGCTCATCCCCAAGATCGGCAGGATCGTTCCGCCCAGGTCGATCGGTTCGAGGGAAGCCAACGAGAAGGAGATACTGCGGCTGTTCAAGGAAAGAGCGCTGCGCTTCATCGATTTCACGCCCACCTCCGATTGGGATTGGCTGGCTCTCGGCCAGCAGTACGGCTTGCCGACACGCCTGCTGGATTGGACCAACAACCCTTTGGTCGCCTGCTATTTTGCTGTAGAGGAGCCCAGTGAAGATGACAGTGTGATCTATGCCTACCGCAACCCGGCTTACATCGATGTCGAGGAGTTCCCCGACCCGCTCCAGTACAGGAAGGTCGATAAATTTATTCCGTCTCACATCTCACCCCGTATCACCAGTCAGGGAGGTTTGTTCACCATTCACCCGAAACCATATGAACCTTTTGAGTCCGAGGATATGGAGAAACTGATCATACCCAGCCGTATCCGCTCCACGCTCAAAAGAACACTCAACAAATATGGCGTGGATCGTTTCTCGCTCTTCCCAAGCCTGGATGGTTTGGCTTCCCACATTGAGTGGCTGCAATCGAGGAGGGACTGATCTCAGGCAGGGGGTGCCCAATTCCGTGAGGCAGGTAACCCCACTTTGTGATCCGACTGCGCCCTGCGATCACGTCAAAGGGAAAGGCAAGATGGACGTTCAGGAGGGTATTGGACCTACGAAACCAGAGCTTTCAGCTCCCCGAAACTGAGCGCGGCAAGTCTGGTAAGGCTTCCGAACGGATCCTCAAGGTCGCGGATTCTGTAACCAACTTGCACTGTACAATCCGGGATTTATGAGATAATTTCTTTCCAGAGAACGCTTAATCAAACGCAGACGCTTGGAGATCGCAACGCAGCCCGCATCAAACCCGTCTCCCAGGCTTCAGAGGAGATCGTCGAGAGTGAGAGCCAGGGAATATTCCGGTCCCTTGGGAATCCTTGCAGCGGGCGCCATCGGGCTCAGCCTGCTATGCAGCGTTTCGGCTATGGCAATGGGGGACCTCAATCGCTATATCCCCATTACGCTCGAGCCGATCAATATTCTAGATTTGGCGGTCTCCAACTTCGGGACGGCGGCGGCACTGACCGAACAGATTGTGACTGTCTTTGTGCCAACTGAAACACTGAGCCCTAGCGGCACTCCGGCCCCTGCATCTCTCACAGCACAGCCAACAGATACGCAGAGACGCTTTGTCACTATCACGCCTACCCTGACAAGAAGAGTGCGCACTCCCGTGACAGTGGTGAGCGCAGCCAGTCGCACCGCCACGCCGAGGCCGCCTCCCCCCACCTTTACAAGTACACCGCGTCCAACAATCACCTCTACCCCTCGTCCAACGATTACGGACACACTCGAGCCCCCTCTAACGATCACCTCTTATCCGGACGCACCGACGGGCACTCCTGTGACGCCCTATCCATAGGCTCGGGTTCACCTGTTCTATCTGCCTCCCTTCACCGTGCCAAGATGGACTTATTCACTTGGCATGATCAGCCACAGGATCACGTAAACAGCGATGCCCGGTATACCTCCGGGAATCATGGCGAGCACGAAGCCCAGCCTGAACCAGAACGCGTCCAGGCCAAAGAATTCCTGCAATCCTCCACAGACGCCCGCAACGATGCGATTTGTGCGGGAACGGCGTAGCACTGAACCTCTTACATTCATTAGAAACTCCATTTTCTAAACGTCACTTGCGTTTTAAAAAGACACTCCCCTGCGTCCCCTCATTGCTTGTGCTGTGCCTGATTCCAAAACACAGGCAAACACGCTTGAAATGAGGGGACAGAGGAGAGGAGATAAGCGAGGACCTTGCAGCCTCGCGCAACCGACACCTTACACTTCGTGATCGTGCGGAGGGACGGTGTCTACATGCTCATGCGTTGTGCGCGGCGAGAAGAGGGCAACGAGGAAAGCAATCCCCAGCAAACCGAGCAAGCCGAACAGCACAAGGGTCCACATACTGGTAGGGGCATCCCCACCGGTTACAGGAATCACCCCAGGTGTTAGCACCACGACGACTGTCGGAGGCACGAGGGTAACAGCAGGAGGAGCGACGGTATCCTGTAATTTAACAGCCGTTTGCGGAGCCCCAGTCGACCCAAAGGCGCTTAAAAATAAGGCACTCAGGATCAAAAAGGAAAATAAAATTGTTTTGAGCTTCATGGTAACTCCTTTCATCAATAGAAGCATTCAAATGGAATCAGGTTCCACTTGTCCTCTATAACGAGCAGGCATGGGGAGTGTTACCTCGTGTTTATCCCCCAAACATCCTTGTTAATAACGGATTGATCGCATCCCAGTTCGGCGCAAGCACCTGAGCGCCCTGTGAAGTTTGAAACGGAAGGACCATCTCGCGGGTGATCGTCTGACTGTCCATACCGAAGACGAACGCTCGGGCAAATGCAAACAGCAGACGCGGCCATTGCCATAGCGGAACGTTGGTGTCGATGACTTGTGCTAAGGCGTTCACGAATTGCGGCAACGACATCCACTGTGAGGGATCGATCGTTTTCCTGAGTATCGCCGCGATCAGAATCTGGGCGCGCACCATCCGGCTGAAATCATCGCTGCTGTTTCGCTCACGAACAAAGTTCAGCGCCTCTTCTCCATTCAAATGATGCACACCGGCTGGAAATTCTCCAATTGGCGAATCAAGCTGGATATCCACTCCACCCAGTGCATCGACAATTGCGGTCAAGCCGTACATGTGGATCACCACGTAATAGTGGACTGGCACACCAAAGTTATCACGAATGGTTTGCAGAGCGGCCCGCGAACCCGACCCAGCTTCATTCGCCTCTGCAAAGAAATACGCCGTGTTGATTCGCTGCTCGCCCACACCGGGAACCGTCACCCACAAATCGCGCGGGATAGAGAGCATCCCCACATATGGTTTCAGCGGCACCACAGTGGCCAGGATAATGGTGTCCGTCCGCCCGATGGACCCTCGCTCGGGAGAGTCATCGGTGCCAAGCATCAAGATGTTCGTTCGAAGCGGCGCGAAGAAATACAGCAGGACAACCCCCAGCAGCAAAAGTGGCCAAGAACAACAGCATCCCGAAAAGCGGAAACGGCGACGAGCCGGCAGAGAGCGGATGGGCTGGATTTGGTCCATGCGGCGCGTGGGCTGCGTTTTTTCAAGCATAGGGGCGCAATTGTAAAGAGGAAGGATAAGTAGAGGCTTAGGCAGAATCGCCAACGTCTGGAGACGTTGAGTTCGTGGTGCAAAGCTGTAACCTATTCTTAGTTGACTTTCCCTGTCCGATTTGCTACCATATTCTCAACTTTCAAATGAGGAGAGTGCTATGAACAAAAGCAAGATAAGGTTCCACGCGTTTGTGTTCGTCTTGCTAGCCGCTCTGTTCCTGAGCTCAGCTGTCGGGGCTGCTCCAAAGCAGGGTCCCACCGTCAGCTTGAGCGTGGTGCAGAGCGAATTTGGCTCTGCACAGGATGTGCTGGTGACGGTGACCGTCTCGAACCCGCACAGGCACACCGTGCGCGTTCTCAAATGGTTCACCGCTGCCGAAGGCGTGGAAGAGCCGCTTTTCGCCGTCACCCGTAATGGTGAGCCCGTTGCCTACATCGGACCGCATTACAAGCGTCCTGCGGTGACCGGTAGGGACTACATTTCGTTGAGAGCCGGGGAGAGTATCAGTCACACCGTCAATCTTGGCGAGTACTATGACCTCTCGCAGTCGGGGCAATACGAGGTCTTCTACGCCGTGGCATCCTTCCAGCTTTTTGATGAGCAGGCGAATACCTTTAACTCTCGCGACAGCCTCACGTCTGATAAGATCAGCATGAGTGTCGAGGGGCGCGCCCCCAGAGCCAAGCCGACTCAACCGCCACCGCCGCCTCCCGGTGGTACCGCCTTCAACGCCTGCACGGTGGACCAGCAAAGTCTGCTGCTCCAGGCGCGGACCAGAGCGACAAGGTATTCCAACGACGCCAGAGATTATCTAATGAGCAACAATTCTGGTACGCCGCGCTATCTGGAATGGTTTGGAGCTTACAGCCTTTCACGTTACACCACAGTCAAGAATCACTTCGTCGCCATCGCCGATGCCATGGCGAATGCAGGCGTCACCTTTGACTGCAAGTGCAGGCAGAATTATTATGCCTACGTGTATCCCAACCAGCCCTATAAGATCTATCTTTGCAGAGTCTTCTGGCAGGCGCCGCTCGAGGGCACAGATTCGAAGGCAGGCACGCTCATCCATGAAATGAGCCACTTTGATGTAGTCGCAGGCACGGATGATGTAGTCTATGGCCAGGCAGGGGCACGAGACCTGGCGGATAACGATCCCAACGCCGCGATCACCAATGCCGACAGTCACGAATATTTTGCCGAGAATACACCGCCACTTCCATAAGCTTTATTGCCAAGACACAGGCTCACCCCGAAGGCGTTCGGGGTGAGTTTTTTTCTGCAGAGTGTGGAACACAGGGCGCCAGCCTTCGTTAAATCCTACGAAGCGCAATCCACACGGCGGATTCCTATTCTTAGCATAATCTTAGAATTGCTGAGCGCCAAATGACATCATGGTAGGATTAACTGGAAACCCCAGTACGTTCTCCCAACCTCGTTACGCTTCTCTGCACTCGCTACCGAACCCCATCTAGATGAATCTTCTCGTGGCAAACCATCCTTTGGGCGCGAGTCGGCAGTGCGAGGCGGAAGCCAATCTCACAGGCAGGTGCATATGACAATGATCAATTTCAAACGAACCAGGGGAAGCATGGAAAGTGAAATGGCAATGGACTTCGACCTGGACAGCATGCCAGGAAGCGTAGCAAGGCGACTCCAAAGCTTGTTGACCGATTCGAATTTCTTCGAAGTTCCGGTCGTGAATGACCTGCGAGTCGCCCCGGACGAATATCGATACGATATCACAGTTGTGGCTGGCAATTCGATCCATACCATTCATGTCAGCGACACATCCATGCCACAGACTGTGCGCCCGTTGGTCGAGGAGCTCACGGACCTCGCAGAGACAGCCGCCTAAGGAAGTGCAACGCAACACATATTGAAATTGTGCTCCAGACGTGCTATTGTATAAGCGGAACAGGTCGGTTCCAGAAAGGAGTCCGCTATGACCGACTGGGACCTGATGACTGAATATGTCCGCAATGCAATGCACGTAGTGGATAAGGCACAGGCTGCCTCAAGGCAGCTGCGTGAAAATGCCAACCTGGAGACGTTCGACAACTTCCGCGCCCAGCTGGAGGAGTTGACGCAACAGCTGACCCAATTACAGACCGTGCTCAACAACCAGGAAGCGTTTGCGCTCGATGAGATGGCAGATTGGTTAAGCAAAGCCTTTACCGGCCAAAACTCTCCTTATCGCCGCACTCCTCGAATGCAGCTTGATACGCCCCCACCCGCTGAAACTTGATGCAGGAACGAAGTCTCGAATAAGGTAGAACCTGAGTGAGGATGCAGAATAGATCGCTGAGCCAGCGCTATTCTGCATTTTGTTGATACGAATCTCTGGAAGAGACATTTTGAAATTGATTTGACAAAGGGTAGAATGTGCGGATGCTGGATCAACGTACCCGCATCGTCCTGCCCTTCGCGCTCATCACTGCCATTCTGGCAGTTTCCACATCTTCCGTCTTTATCCGTTTTGCACAGGCTGATGCGCCGTCACTGGCTATTGCTGCGCTCCGGTTGACCTGTGCCACTGCCTTGCTTTTCCCGCTGGCATTCATTCGCCACCATGCAGAGCTACAAACCCTTAAGCTTAAGGAACTTGTCCTCGGAGCGCTATCTGGAATGTTCCTGGCTGCACACTTTGCCACGTGGATCTCATCCCTGGAATACACATCGGTGGCAAGCTCGGTCGTCTTTGTGTCGACGGGTCCGCTCTGGGTGGCGCTGCTTTCCCCGGTACTGCTTAAGGAGCAGTTGACGCGCGCCGCAGTCACCGGGCTGGCAATTGCGATCCTGGGAGGGATTATCATCGGTCTGACGGATGCCTGTACCTGGGATCGAGGAATCACATGCTCTGAAGTGGGTCAGATCATGCAGGGGCGCGCGCTGTGGGGCAACTTCCTTGCGCTGGCAGGCGCCTGGGCAGTCTCTGGATATCTCATCATCGGCAGAAAATTGCGCGCAAAGATGTCGCTGATTCCATATATCTTTTTGGTCTATGGAATGTCTGCTATTGTATTGACCATGACGATGTTCGCTGCCGGTCAATCGCCGCTCGGCTATCCCGCTCCTACCTATGGCTGGATTTTCCTTCTAGCAGCCTTTCCGCAGTTAATCGGTCACTCCACATACAATTGGGTCTTGCGGTATATTCCTGCCACGCTGGTTGCCATCATCACACTGGTCGAGCCGATCGGTTCGGCGATCCTGGCCTATTTTCTTTTGCGGGAGACACCTTCTAAAGGCGTCCTGCTTGGCGGACTGTTGATCCTCTTCGGGATTTATCTTGCGTCACGTCCTCACTCGGACTCGCAGCCCAATTTGCCCTAAACGAGAGCGCGGGCCGGTTGGTAACCTGCCTCACAGAAAGCCTTATGCTAACCTTATCTTTGAAAGACCATGAGATGCTACGCGGCGACTACGGAGCGGCTGCCAGGATGGCCATGTCCATCGTTGCACGCATGGCAGAAGTCGCTGGTGCATCAGAGCTGCTCGATATTACTGGCGCGCACATCGACAGCACAGTCTACATCGGCGATGCGGGGCTGGAGTTCGCGGAGCGCCTCGCAAGCCTCGGGGCTAAAGTAGTGGTGCCAACCACACTCAACGTCAGCGGACTGGATGAACATCACTGGCGCGACTGGGACGTCCCAAACGACTGGGCACGACAAGCCTATCGCCAGATGGTTGCCTATCAAAGCATGGGTACCATCCCCACCTGGACCTGTGCGCCGTACCAGACGGAAATGCGGCCGTCATTCGGCCAGCAGATCGCATGGGGTGAGTCGAACGCCATCGCCTTTGCCAATTCCGTGCTGGGTGCACGCACCGAACGCTACCCGGATCTGTTCGACATCTGCTGTGCCATCACAGGACGCGCCCCCGCGATGGGATTGCACCTGACAGAACACCGCGCTGGAGAATTGCTCTTCCGGCTAGTCGATGTCCCGGAACCTTTGCAGTCGAGTGACGATTTTTACCCTGTGCTGGGAAATCTAATCGGCAAAGCTTCCCTCGATAAGATCCCCGTGCTCGACGGTCTGAGTTTCACACCAGATGAAGACCAGCTCAAAGCCTTCGGCGCCGCCGTGGCGTCTTCGGGCGGCGTTGCCATGTTCCATATGGTCGGCATCACGCCAGAGGCGCCAACACTTGTGGAGGCCTTCCACGGCAAGACGCCGGTCAAAACGATCGATGTCACCATGGATCTATTACGGGAATCACGGCGTGCCCTGACCCACATAGACAGCAACAGATTACACATGGTCGTGTTAGGGAGTCCCCATTTTTCGCTTGCTGAATATAAGCAGCTCGCGCCCCTGCTGCTAGGAAAACGGAAACATCCTGATGTAAAGTTCCTGGTCACGTCCAGCCGCGCTATGACCCAGCTGGCGCAAAAGGCTGGCTATCTTGCGCCGCTGGAAGGCTTCGGTGCGCAGATCACTGTCGATACCTGCATCCTGACGTCTCCCATGCTGCCCGCCGAAATCCAGAACCTGATGACCAACTCCGCGAAGTTCGCGTATTACGCGCCGGGATTGCTGGGACGGAAGATCGCCTTCGGCAGTCTCGAGGACTGTGTCAATTCTGCCGTGGCTGGCGAAATCATTCGAGATGAGTCGCGATGGCTGATCTAACTTTGCAGGGCAAGGTGATTATTCCGGGCGAGGCGAAGGGCAAAGTACTGGTGGGAAATGAGCCACTCTCGTTCTGGGGTGGGTATGATTGGAAGACCGGCGAAATCATCGACCGGCGGCATATGTTGTCCGGCGCGATCGCAAGGGGTAGAATTTTGGCGGTCCCGTTTACGCGGGGCTCCTCCACTACAACCGCCGTCCTGCTCGAAGCCATCCGTGCAAAGACCGCGCCGGCCGCGATCATCACCACCGATACCGATTTCTTCTTCGCACTTGCCTCTGTTGTGGCAGAGGAATTGTATGCATCTCCCCTGCCGTTAGTCGCTCTCTCTGAAGCTGACTTCGCAGAGCTGAACACAAATGACGAAGTGCAGATTGGATTGGATGGCACCGTGATCGTCTCGAGAGGAACCATGGACCTTACAGCCCACACCTTTCTGGATACACGCAGTATCCCCTACGAGCGAAAGAGCTTTCCACCTGATACAGAAAAGGGCGCGGCCAATGTTGCGCATGCATTAGGCTTCTCAGTGCGTCAAGCGGTGAAGACCCTGATCTTTGAGGCGGATACAGGCGAGCGCGTATTGGTGATGCTCGGCGGCGATCAATCCGCTATCTCCGGGCACCTGAAGAAGGCGATTGGCTCACGTAATATCAAGATGGCTGACCCCGAGGTGGTAAAGGAGACAACCGGGTATGTGATCGGCTCGATCCCTGCCTTTGGCTGGCAGCCCCCCGGATTTCGTTCCTTCCTGGAAGCAAGCCTCTTGAAAGAGCCGATCCTTGGCACGGGCGCGGGGCAATGGGGCGAGGAGATCATGGTCACGCCCGAGAATTTGATCCGCGCCAGCCATGCAATCGCAGTCAATTTGACGGATCGCGAGAAGCCTGTCAGGGACGAGAGCTGAAGATAAATTCTGAAGGGAGTTGATCATGGCAAATATGAAATTAGCCCAGGCAAACTCAATCATAGATGTGGCTATTGCAGAAGGTCGCAGGCGCAAGTTTGCTCCATTAGTCGTTGCCGTACTTGACGCCGGCGGGCATCTGATCGCCTTCCAACGGGAAGATGGAGCCGGATTTGCGCGTTTTGACATTGCCTATGGCAAAGCGTGGGGAGCGCTTGGGATGGGGTTTGGCACGCGAGAGCTTGCAGATCGAGGGGCACGGTTCCCGGCATTTGTCTCCGCGATTTCCACCGCCACCCAGGGACGCATAATTCCCTCCCCGGGTGGTGTACTGATTGTAGATGAAGCCAATGATGTGATCGGCGCGGTTGGTATTTCCGGGGATACCGGTGACAATGACGAGGTCTGCGCGGTTGCAGGGATCGAATCAGCAGGCTTCTCCGCGCTCCCCGGAACAAGAGCAGGCTGAGAGAAGCGCTATGATTTACTTAATCGGTGGAGCGCCCAGGGCGGGGAAAAGTGTTCTTTGCCAGCAACTCGCCGCAAAGTTGAACGTCGGCTGGATCTCGACGGACATCTTGATGGAGGTTCTAAAGATAGGCAACGCCGAAGGCATAAAGGCTGCCTGGAACGGAGATCCAAAGGCAATCACCGCAAATGCTGAATGGTTCTTCCCCTATCTCGAACGCTTTATTTGGGGCGTCAGTTCCCTTGCAGACAATTACGTGGTCGAAGGAGTCGATTTTCTTCCAATACAGGCGATGCAGCTTTCCAGCAAGTATGCGATCCGCGCAGTGTTTTTGGGTTGCTCCGAGATGACGCTGGAAAAGCTTGATCAGTTCCCCGGACGCTCACAAGGATATAAGGGTCTGCCCAAGACTTTGCGCCGTCAGATCGTAAACGACGTACCAATCTGGAGCGAGTTCATTCGACATGCAGCCGAGCGCTTCGGTTATCCCTACCTCGAAACAAGCGACAATTTTGCTGGAAAGTTGCAGGAAGCCGAAACCATTCTGAGGCCAAGCGTCTGACCGGAGAGCCTGGAAAACGTGTTAAGCCGCGCGAGGCATAGCGAGATCGGCCCGGTCGAGAAATCCGACGAAATAGTTGTAGTCAAAAGAACGTATATAAGTATAAGCACTGCTTTACGTTTAGAAGAGAGTGTACTCACAAAACATGATAAGGAGCACGGTGATGGAAGTCATCCACTTTGCAGACATTCAGAAAGAGTTTATGGCGCGCGCCCAGCAAGCTGTGTACTGCAACGTCGCCACGGTCGATCCCATGGGACGTCCGCGTTCCCGGGTCATGCATGTAGTCTGGGAGGGGCCCGTGGGGTGGGTTATCACGGCACCCTGGTCACATAAGAGTCGACACATCGCGGCAAATCCATATGTATCTTTGGCATACATAAGGGACCCGATGAAACCAGTCTACGCGGATTGCACAGCGGCATGGGCGTTGGATACCGATGAAAAGCTGCGGGTCTGGGAGCTGCATAAGACGATCCCGCCTCCGCTCGGGTTTGATCCGGCCCTTGGTTACGAGAGCATTGACGATAGGAATTTTGGATTGCTTCAATTTACGCCCTGGCGCATCGAGCTGGCAGAGCTGAAAGCAGAAAGCTTGATCTGGCGGCCACCCAACAGCTAAGTCCTTTATGATTGATCGCTCATCCCGCAACAGCTTCTACGGAACACTAGCTAATAAAGCATTACAAATTTGGAGGGTATCTCAATTGACCTTTTTGGTTCCAATCCGTATACTGATAGAGGGATCATCGATTTCGCGTCGGGACAAGTGAGGATCAATCGAAAGGAATTCATCATGAGAATCAGACAATTCGTAATACTTGTATTGCTCCTGATCGTTATTGCCGGCCTTGGCACTCGTGTTGCATATGCATCAAGTCTGTGTGTGCATCCCACGGGAGCCGGACAGTGCTACACAACCATCCAGGCCGCGGTGGAGGCTGCGAACAGCGGCGACCGGATCATCATTCGGGCCGGAACCTACGTGGAGCAGATAACGATTAATGGAAAGGATCTGACCCTGGTAGGAAGGTCCGGGGCCGTGATTCAAGCACCTACAGCAATGGAGGATACGCTGTCGCCGGTATTCGGCTTTCCTGGACGCCCCATCCTCCTGGTGACCAATGCTGAGGTCACTGTGCGTGATTTGACGATCGATGGCGCGAACTCGGCGGAGGGCAATCCCCTCCTGCAGGGGATCGTCTTCCTCAACGCAGATGGCGTCATCCGAGGCAATGTGGTGAAGGATGTCGGTTTTGGGGAGACGCGTCTGCCGCTCAACGAGAACGGCGAGCCGGCATACCAGGGAGATGCGGTCGTGGTGATCAACTTTACGGCAACCCCGCGCACTGTCACCATCACGGAGAACCGGATCGTCAACTTCAATAACATTGGAATCCTGGCAGATGCCGAAGCAGATATCAACGATCCGACGCTCGCGAACCTGAACGTGGACATCACCAACAACCTCGTGGTTGGCTCGGGCGCGACGGATGTGATCGACCAGTGGGGGATCTTCATCGGCGGGTTTGGCTTTGGCGATCCACAATCCAATATCACCGGCAGGATCAAAAACAACCGACTCCGTGATTTTGTCACCGTCGGGGCATATCCATTACCCGGCGTTGGAATCGTTGCATTCAATCCCTTCCATCTTGAAATAACGAACAACGCAGTTGAGAACGTCAATATCGGGCTGGCTGCCAACCAGGTCGTTGGAGCGCAAATTGCCCACAATCAGATCCTGGGTCCCGGTCCTGATGTGTTTGGGTCCTCGGGCCTCCTGATATCGGGGACGGATTCCGTGGTTTTCGAAAACAGATTCCGGAAGCTGGACGCGGGAATCCTGTTGTTCGTCGACGATCCACAGCTGGGGAGCGCGCTTAACACGGTCTTGAACAAGAACCGCTTTGACAACGTGGCCGCCGAAATCATGAGCGGTCCAGGTGCGCCGGCCGCGATGGCAATGGCTGCAGCCGATTCAAAAGCGGCGCCCATGTGGACGAAACTCCCCAACCGCTAGTCACCGATTCAATCGTTTTCAGTTGTGAGGACTCGAACCCGGGTGGATGATTACATCTACCCGGGTTTCTTTTATAATCCTGCGTATGGTACTTTAGGCCACTGGCATGTATCCCTGCTTGAAAATCTGGCATCGTCCCCCAAGCAAGAATTCTTACAGAAATATTAACATAGCCTGAAATCCGGTAATCTTTTATCTCCTGCTAACGTCGGGAAGTTACAATCGAGATCGACCAAATCAGAATTAACCGTAGGAGGTCCAAATGGCGACATTTACTAAACCATCAGAGGCAGAATTGCGAAAGCGTCTATCTCCCTTACAGTATGAGGTCACGCAGCACGAAGGCACAGAAAGACCCTTCTCGAACGAGTACTGGAACAACAAACATGCGGGCATTTATGTAGATGTGGTTTCCGGTGAGCCGCTCTTCAGCTCGCTGGATAAATATGATTCTGGAACCGGTTGGCCCAGCTTCACGAAGCCCCTGGAGCCGGATAGTATTGCCACGCACGCCGATTTCAAGCTCTTCATGGCTCGCACGGAAGTGCGCTCGAAGCAAGCTGATTCGCACCTGGGCCACGTCTTCGACGACGGTCCCGCACCGACAGGCTTACGCTACTGTATGAACTCGGCTGCGATGAGGTTCATCCCCGTCGAGAGGCTGGAGGAGGAGGGCTACGGCCAGTATCTTTCCCTGTTCAAGGATCAGAAGTAGACAGTTGCCCTCACGCAGCTGAAAATTGATTCTTTTATCAAAACAGTCCCGTCATATTGGCGGGACTGTTTTGATTATCTCAAATACAACTCGTTGAGTTCCTGCAATCGCTCAGAAAGAGCCTCTCCCATATCTTCTTCCTGTATCCGCCATTCCCAGTTCCCGCCGAGCTGCGAGGGGAAGTTCATGCGAGCCTCTGTCCCCAGGCTCAGCATATCCTGCATTGGCGCAATGGCATAGACGGCCACCGACGACCACACCGCACGGATCAAATCCCAGGCAAAATCGCTGCCATCACTGTTCAGATAGCGCAGGGCAAATTTGCGCTCCGACTCCGGCGCCGAGGCAAGCCAGCCCAGGGCTGTATCGTTATCATGTGTCCCGGTATAGGCAACACAGTGCGAAATATAGTTATGCGGCAGGAAGGGATCCGCCGGGCTGACAAAGCCAAACTGCAATATCTTCATACCCGGGAGATGGAAGCTATCCCGGAGTTCCACAACGTCCGGGGTGATCACGCCCAGGTCTTCAGCAATGATCGGCAAGGCGGCATCATTACCCCCGCCCAGTTCGCGGGAGACGGTTGTAAAGAAATCCTTGCCTGGGCCGGTCATCCACTGCCCTTTTTCTGCGGTCGGTTGCCCGTACGGGATCTCGTAATAGCCGGCAAAGCCGCGAAAATGATCGAGCCGCACCACATCCACAAAATTCAGGACGGAGCGCAGCCGCTCCAGCCACCAGGCGTAACCGGATTTTTTGTGGACATCCCAACGATATAGCGGGTTTCCCCAGAGCTGTCCCGTCGCGGAGAAATAGTCGGGCGGAACACCAGCAACAACCGTGGGCAGACTGTCCTCATCCAGAAAGAACAAATCCGGGTTGGCCCAGGCATCGGCACTGTCGTAGGCGATAAAGATAGGGATATCACCAATGATCCTAATACCGCGTTCACTGGCATAGGCGTGTAATCTATGCCACTGGCGAAAGAAGAGGAACTGGTAGCAGGAGTGCCGCAGGATGTCATGTTGATGATCAGAGCGCGCTTTCTCCATCGCAGCAGGTTCACGCTGGCGAAGAGCTTCCTCCCACCCGTTCCATGCACCGCCTCCATTTGCCTCCTTCAATGACATGAAGAGGGCGTAATCGTCTAGCCACGAGGCGTTGTCCACGCGGAATTGATTAAAGTCATCGCTGATATTTTTGGGTGCAGACGATAACCGAGAGAACGCCTTTTGCAGCAGATCCAGCTTCCACGGGATGAGCTGCCCGTAGTCGACGCGTGCAGGATTGAACGCGGGCATCTCTTCAAAGTCAGCTTGGCTTAAAAGCCCATCCTCGATCAACGCCTCAAAGCTGATCAAATAAGGGTTTCCGGCAAACGCCGAGAAACACTGGTATGGCGAGTCGCCATAACCCGTCGGTCCGAGCGGCAGGACTTGCCAGAGATTGCAGCCCGTGGAGGCCACCCAATCTACAAACTTGAAGGCTTGCGGACCCAGATCCCCGATTCCGTAGGGGCCAGGCAGGCTGCTGGGATGGAGGAGGATTCCGCCCGCACGACTAAAGGATCTCATTGGGCTTTCTCCGCGTTTGAAGATATTGTCCGGTACGAACCGTCGATTCATCGTAATCGGATTCGATGACATCCGTTCCCACCTGCGCTTCCGGCTCAATGACATATCCCTTTGGGACAGTACAGTTCTTACCCACGAGTGCAAGCCGGATATTCGCGTCCTGAACACCCCAGCCCACGTGTGCGTTCTCACCGATATGGGAACGCTTATCGATGATGGCGCGCTCGATCACGGCTCCGCTCTCCACGACGGTATCAGTGAGCACAATAGACTCGCGCACAACGGCGCCCGGTCGAATGACAACACCCGGTGAAATAACGCTGCTTTCGACGCGCGCATCTGCACCGATATAAGCCCCGTTACAGATCATACTGGCATAAACGTGGGCATTGGACGGCAGGCGCGCCGGCGGGTATTCTTCCGTCCGGGTATGGATGATCCAGCTCCGGTTGTAGAGCTTAAGCTTGGGACTCGGCGAGAGCATATCCATATGCGACTGCCAGTAGGATTGATACGTCCCCACGTCCATCCAGTAGCCTGTGTACGGAAAAGCAAACACGCGTGCATCGGACTGAACCAGACTCGGGATGATATTTTTGCCAAAGTCATGAGAGGACTCCGGGTTCATCCGGTCGTCCCAGAGCGCTTTATCCAATAGGTCACGGTTGAAAAGATAAACTCCCATGTTCGCCAGATTGGAAGGAGGGTCAGAGGGCTTTTCCACGAATGATGTGACTCGATACTTCGAGTCGGTCCCGAGGATGCCAAACCGTGATGCTTCCTCCTTGGGGACGTGGATCGTGCCCACGGTCATATCGGCGCGCTGATCCAGGTGGAACGAGATCATCGGCTCGAAATCCATGGTGTAGATATGATCGCCGGAAAGGATCAGCACCAGGTCCGGGAAATCTCGCTTGACGAAGCTGAAGTTCTGCTGGACCGCATCGGCTGTCCCGGCAAACCAGTCTGAATCATTTCGCGCTTTATAGGGCGTCAGGATCTTAATCCCACCTGTGAAGTCGCGGTTCAGGTCCCAGGGCGCGCCAGAACCTATATGTTCGATCAGAGACTGGGGCCGATACTGCGCCAGCACCATCAGGTCGAATATGCCCGAATTGACACAGTTCGAGAGGGGAAAATCAATGATGCGATATTTGCCAGCAAAGGGAACCGCGGGCTTTGCCCGCTTTGCCGTAAGCACGCCAAGGCGCGCGCCTTCACCACCCGCAAGAATCACTGCTCGTATTTTCATGTTTCACCTCAGCCTTCGCGAAGTCCGATACCATTTGCCGTACGAAGAGGAGCGGTTGTATCATTCATCAATTTTTTATACAGGTCGAGATATTTTTTTGCAGAATTGGACCAGGAGAAATCCTGTGCCATCCCCGCTTTCTGAAGTGTCATCCAGCGTGAGCGATCCGGATAGCTTTGCAGGGCTCTGCGGAGCGTATCATTGAAGGATTTCACTTTCTTATCCACAAAGACAAAGCCAGTTTCGCTATCTGTGACTGTATCATGCAGCCCACCAACGGCCCGCACCAGCGGGATGCTCCCATAGCGCATCGCAATCATCTGCGAGATGCCGCAAGGTTCGTAACGCGACGGCATCAGGAAGAGATCCGAACCGCCGTAGATCTGGCGTGCAAGCTTGGCATCGTAGCGCGTTTCCACACGAATACGATCCGGCAGCTCCTCCTGCAGTTTCTTTGCAGTCGCTTCCAACTTGAGATCCCCTGCACCCAGCAACACCAGCTGCCAGTCCTGTTTTGCCAAGATCTTCAAGCCTTTGAGAGCAATGTCAATCCCTTTGGCTTGATCCATGCGGGTGACCATGCCGAGCAGAGGAACATCGGGCCTTAAGGGCAACCCGACCCGCTCCTGCAGAGCAGCTTTATTGCGCGGGCGTAGCTCAAGAGTTTCTGCGTTGAAATTTACCGCAAGGATGGGATCCGTTTGCGGGTCGAAGGAAACCATATCCAGGCCATTCAGGATTCCGTGCAGGCTATCGGTACGAGTGCGGAAAAAGCTCTGCAGCCCGGAACCAAATTCTTCGTGTAAGATTTCATCCGCATAGGTTGGGGAGACGGCCACGATCGCATCCGAGGCCCACAACCCAAGCGGCATGGGCATCACTCTTGCCCATTCAGGCAGGTCGGTGTTCGCCAGAGGCAGTCCATACTCCTCGAGGTTCTCCCTCACATTCGGACCCAGGAACGGGAGGTTGTGGATTGTCACCAGAGAGCAGGCGCGGCGGGTTTTCTCGTTCCAGCGCTTCACCAGGTTGCCGTAGGCAGCCAGTGCCGTATGCCAGTCATTCACATGAATAATGTTTGGCTCCCAATTGAGCTGGCGAGGCAATTCGAGTGCCGCACAGGAAAAGAATGTATACTTCTCAGCGTCCAGGGTGTTGTTGGACGAATAGACACTGCCACTCGCCCGGATGGGATCACCGTTTATGAAATAAACTGGCATCCCTTCGAGAATACCCTCGTACACTTCCACCTGGACCTCCGCCTTGCCGCGCGGGATCGAGTAAATACTCACAGGGCGGAACGTATCCGATCGTATGACCGAGTGGTGCGGCAGGACCAGTCGCACATCAATTTTGAGATCCTCGTTGGAAAGGGCACGCAGGGCACGTGGCAATGTTCCCGCCACATCTCCCAGTCCCCCTACTTTTACAAAAGGTTCGGCTTCTGCCGCCAGGAAAAGTACATTGATGGTTTGAGGCATGTAGCAATTGTACAACGAAATTCAAGGGGCTCTTAAGTCAATTTGCAGGCAAATCATCGTTTTTTGATTTTGGATTGACATTTACGATCTAATCCATGATGACACAATACCTCTGGCGCGTGAAAACGCGGCTGCCGGAACGATACCTGACACTTTGCAAGGTTCTGTTACGCGGGAGAATGAACACCTGCCTGGTAGAGTTCGAAGACGGCTTCCGGGTGACTACCAGCCGAAACTATGTGATGAAACTCGAAACGATGCAGAAACGGTTGATGAAGCGATCACCGAAGAAACAGGACCAAGGGCAGGAACCACAGTCCTGAAGCGCCAAAACTTTTTAAGCTCAAAGCGTTCCAAGTGTTATACAATAATAGCAATTCCACTTGCCAAAGGAGGAACGATGAGAGCTTTGACTCTGTCTCGACCCTTGAAAGTGCTTTTGTTCGCCCTGGTGGCTGCCGGACTGGCCATCGTGATCGTGCCACGAACGGAGTTCTACCGGGAGTGGCGCTTTGAGGGGAAAGCGAAGATACGGGAGGGAGATCTGCTTGCTGCGAATATCAACGCCTCTCCCGATCAGCCTGCTGCCGTGGCACCCCCCGGGCCATCCGGATTCACACCTCAAACACGTCTCGGCTTCCCCGTGGATAACGAATGGGAGCCGTCTATCGCCGCGGACCGCTTTGGACATGTATATATGTTATATGCACAGTACAGCGGTGTTCCCGGCTGTGCGGATTGCTCGAACCCGTCCCAGGTCCTTCAGATCAGCAATGACCACGGGGTTAACTGGAGTTCGCCCGTTGTGATGTATCCCGCGGGCGCCTCCACCGGCGGTCAATGGGACTCGCAGATCGTCGTCGATCCTGTGGATGGACGCACCGTCTTTGCTTCGTTCATGCAGAACAACAAGAGCGACATCATCGTCGCCCGATCCACCGACTTTGGCGTCACATGGAGCTATGTGATCGCTGATGCCACCAACTCCGGCACCGACAAACCGATTCTGGCTGTGCGCGGGCAGGATGTGTATGTGGTCTATAACCACTCACAAACCATCTGGTCGGCCACCTCGCATGATAGTGGCGAAACCTTTAGCGAGGTTAAGGTCAATCAGAATGGCAAGCTCGGCTGGTCTCTGGCAGGCGGCGGGACCATCCTGCCGAATGGAACAGTGCTCTTTGCGTGGGTGGGATATGAGGGCAACGGCGGCGCCAAGGGCAAGGTGAACGTGTTCGTCAGTCGCTCCACCGATGGCGGCGTCACCTGGACCACGAAGACCATCGACGTCTCCAGCTCCCCACCGGATTGTTCCGAGCTCCTGTGTGGCTGGGCATTCCTCGGCGCGCAGTTAGTCATGACTTCGGATGCCAGTGGGAACATCTACCTGCTCTGGAACGCGGGCTCGACTGCTCGCGGACCTGAGCGAATTTACTTCGCCAAATCCGCCGATGGCGGCAATACCTATTCCGCCAAAGTAGAGGTCTCCACTGCGCCTGCAGGAACACACCACGCCTTCCCGGCGATTGCGGCTGCAGGCAACGGCGATGTCCGCATTTCCTGGATGGATGCCCGCGCTGCCAACGGCGGGATTGATAAATGGAATGTGTATTACCGCAGCTCCACGAACGGCGGTACTTCCTGGAGCAATGAAGTGGATCTATCGACCGCCGTCACTGGCTTCCCCTATATTTTCACCGATGGATTCCGCTTCCCGTTTGGAGATTACTACGAAATGGATATCGACGAGCAGGGAACTAACCACGTGATCTTCGGCGAAGCCATGAACTATGACTCACCTGGATCCATCTGGTATGTGAGAGGGAAATAACAATAACTCGGCGACTGTGCGGCCCGAAACAACGGGACACCCCTTTCGGGGTGTCCTTCGCTTTGAAAGTTTGATAAAAACCATACGACTGGAGTTAAAGACACATACTATGAGCGCCCCTATAATCCGTCTCAATGACGGGAACAGCATTCCCCAGATCGGCTTCGGCACATCGCCACTGAACGATAGAGATGTCGTACCCGCGATCCTTGCCGCCCTGGAAGCGGGATACCGGCACATTGACGCCGCCTACCGCTACAACAACGAAAAAGGTGTGGGGCAGGGCGTCCGGGAGAGCGGCATCCCCCGCGGGGACCTGTTTGTGACCACGAAATTGGACGGTCCTTTCCAGGGGGATGACCGCGCCATCGGCGGGCTGGAGGAAAGCTTGCGGCGATTAGGGATGGAGTATGTTGACCTGCTCCTGATCCACTGGCCCCTGCCCCAGCGCGAGCAATACGTCTCTACCTGGCAGACATTTGAAACGCTCCTGGCAGCAGGCAAGACGCGCTCGATTGGACTGTCTAACTTCAAACCCGCTCACATCGACAGGTTGCTGGCCGAGACCTCCGTCCGACCTGCAGTCAATCAGATTCAGTTAAACCCTCGCATTACGCGACCGGACCAGAGAGCTTACGATTCCGAGCAGGGGATTGTCACGGAAGCCTGGAGTCCCCTGGGGGCGGGCAATGATCTCCTGCGAGAGCCGACGCTCGTGTCCATTGCAGAGAAGTACGGCAAGACCCCCGCACAGATCGTTCTACGATGGCATATCGAGCTGGGCATTGTAGCCATCCCACGATCAGCCAACCCGCGCCGGATCGCGGAGAACATTGACGTTTTCGATTTCTCGCTCACCGATGCCGAGATCGCCCTCATCTCGGCACTCGATACGGGCGAGGAGCCGCGCGTGGACTCCGACACGTCCGGGCATTGAATCTCACCACACTCAGACTACTCCCCAAATGGGGTCTGTTCGTCTCCAGACGAACAAACTAACCTCTCACAATCCTGAGGCTCCTCAAGCTGCCCGATCTGCTTCGAACCCGGAACATCCACAGAAGGAAGGGTTATTTTCTACCTGGTTTTTTGAGTCACAAGATCCATTCGTTGTCATTTAAGTGTAATGAAGATATCGGGTAATCACTGGTTACAATGGCTCCAACCCAATTGAGAAAGGCTTAAGTAAGTAAGGATGTCTGGAGGCCGGATGCATTTTGAGAGGGGACTGGGTGTCGTGGCTTGACCGAAACCCAGAGGAGTAAGATGATGAAAACCATAATTAAATTCGTGGCTATTCTCGCCATGCTGCTCGCAAGCTTGAGCCAGCCAATAACAGTTTTCGCAGCAGAGTCCATTCAATACAGCGGAATGGGCGCGGATGCCTACTTTTCCAATATCGACGGCTGTATAAACACCGACACGTTTGTGCAAGGGTTGGATTTTCAATACAAGAAACCATCCGGTGAACCACAGTCGTATGCGTACCTCACCGTTTCACAATACAACAGTTGCACCGGCGAGTCGATCATGTACGTGGAGGCTTTCGGCTGGGTATCCGAGGCAGACTTTCAGGTCTCTCCGAAACAAGATACAGCCACGCTGACTGCCAGCGTCACCGGCTACGATTGGGTCTCCCAATCGAACGTGGAGCTCTCCGTGGATCTTACCTGGACCGCCGAGGGACCCGTCACGCGCACGAAAACCAACAACCATTATAAATTTCCGGGCTGCCATATTAATGAAAAATTTACCCAGCTGACCCGCACAGGGGTTGCCTATGGTAGCGTATCGGACGGCGAAATGAACTTCACACCCCAGCCATCCTGGTCAGCGTCGGTCTGGGAGTTCAAGAGTGGCAGCGTGGAGGTCGGCTGCGGTTAGCATCTTTGAGGGCTAAAACCGTTCATCTCCTGCGCGGATCTACCCAACTCGCACAGCCTTTATTTGTTTTTTGGCTTGGCGTGCCTAAACTAAAATGGCAGGTAGCACGGATCGGTTTCACCACTAGACGTTGATCAATACTCTCTTACTTATTCCACACTTTTCTCAAAGACAGATGTGTTTTGATATCGGGGAGTGTCTAAAATCGGAAACAACATGTCATTCTACCGAAGGACACCGGTACGGTGTGAACGACCACTTCGACAGGCTCAGTGTAAACTCCGGGAGTGACACTTGCCCTGGGGCAGTGCCAGGGAGAATCCCTGTGGATTTGAGCCATTCGGCTCAAATCCACAGGAGACCCTTCGCATTC
>Ga0114129_10002055_pt1 | contig 27645 bp, 25 predicted proteins | sample RhiMetdeltSRZDD1_FD_80071 | JGI IMG/M metagenome (GOLD analysis project Ga0114129, IMG submission 80071) | Populus rhizosphere microbial communities from Tennessee, USA - Rhizosphere MetaG P. deltoides SRZDD1 (version 2) (version 2) | ecosystem: Host-associated > Plants > Roots > Rhizosphere >... | reverse complement strand
GGAGTCGGAGTATTCCACGATGAGCTCGACCTTGTCGCCGACCTTCCGGGCGTTGTCCGGCTGGGCCAGCTCCAGCTGGGCGTGCTCCGCCGACAGCCTCACCGCCTGGACGCCCGCCAGGCCGAGGGGCCGGGGCACGCCGTGCTCGCTGCTCATCGCCTTGCCGGAACCTTCTGTCCCTTCGTGTGGGGCCGCCACCTCACGCCGTGGGCGCGGATCCACCCGGCCATGGTCGCGATGTTCCGCTCCATGGCCGGCAGGTCCACCAGCAGCGCCGGCGTGTCGACGTCGAGCTTGCTTCGACCGATCTCCACGCGACCGGCGTCAGACCACCAGGCAGGCCCGCGTGACGTGGCCCCGGTGCTGCTGGGCGAACGCCTCGTTGACCTGCTCCAGCGGGAATTGGTGGGACAGAACCTTGTGGTAAGGGTACTTGTTTCGTGTCCGGCGCAGCAGGTCGAGCGCGCCGCTCAGGTGGCGACGGCCGTAGTTGTTGTTCCCGATGATGGTCACGTTTCCAGTGACCCACTGCTCGGGCACCGCCGCGTAGGAGAGATGGGGTGCCCGGCAGCCGATCTCGACGAAGCGGCCGCCCGAACCCACCATCCGGATCCCCTCCTCGACGACCGCGGGATAGCCGACCACCTCCATCACGACGTCCGCGCCCCAGCCGCCCGTCAGCTCCTTGACCCGGCGGATCCGCTGCTCGGGCGTCGGCGACTCGCGCAGGTCGATCAGCTCGTCGGCACCGAACTCGGCCGCCAGATCCAACCGCTCCCGCACCCCGTCGATCACGATGACCTTCCCGGCTCCGCGCTCCCGGGCGACCGCGATGGCGTAGATACCCAGCCCCCCCGCGCCCTGGATGACGACGTCCTCGCCCACCGTCAGGGCCGCCAGCTCGAAGCCGCAGTAGACCTGGGTCATCGCGCAATTGACCGGCGCCACCAGCTCGTCGGACAGCTCGTCCGGCGCCTTGAAGATCGTGTGCCGGGCGAAGAGGTAGTGGTAGTCGCCGAACGTGCCCCGGAAGTGGGGCCACTCCTCGCTGGACACCTCCATGTGGTCGCGCCGCCGCGGACAGCACCAGTCCTTGCCGGCGACGCAGGCCCGGCAGCGCCCGCACGGGTAGAAGTGGCCGAACACCACCCGGTCCCCGGGGCCGAGCGGCGTGCCGTTGGAGTCCGTCGTCACGCCCTCTCCCAGCGCGGCGACGCGGCCGATGCCCTCGTGGCCGAGGTGCCGGGGCCAGGTGATGGAGCGGTACGCGGCTTCGCCGAGATAGCCGTGCATGTCCGACCCGCAGATGTTTGCCATGGTCATCTCGACGAGGACTCCCCCCGGCTCGGGCTCTGGCCGCGGGTACTCCACGATCCGGAAGACGTTCGGGGGCTCGCGATGACCCTCGTACACCACGGCGCGGCCAGTCGCCTGCATCAGCGAGCCTCCTCGAGGGGGGTGACGCGTGCCAGCCATCGGCTGGTTCCCCGGAGCCCTACGATAGGGCAACGTCACCGACCCGGGCAACTCACGTCGTGAGGCGGTCATGCGCCGTTGCGAGCTCCCGCCACTCGTTGACCCGATTGTTTGTCGGGCGACTCCTCACTGATGGCCGCCCCACGGAAGCACTTGAATCGGGGTCCGTCGTAGTGGCCGTCGTAGTGGCTTGACAGCGCGACGCCCGGTGGTGCTAGGATCTGAACACCTGATCAATCACCCGTGCACATATGTTCACGAGAGCGGTCTCGGCGGCCGACCTGACCCTGCTGGTCCAGGTCAGCCGCATGTACTACGAGCAAGGACTGACGCAGCGGGAGATCGCCCGGGCCACGCGCCTTTCTCGCCCCACGATCTCGCGCGCCCTCGACCGCGCCAAGCGGGCCGGCGTCGTGCAGATCCGCATTCTGGATCCTGTCGGGGACTTGGACGCCCTGGCCCGGACGCTGGCCGCTCGCTTCAAGCTACGCGACGTCGTCCTGGCGGACGTCGACCCCGACGGCCAGGAGAGCCCGCGCACCCGCGTCGGTCGAAAGGTCGGGGAGTATCTTCAGGGCCTCTTGCGCGACGGGTTGACCCTTGGCGTCACGTGGGGCAAGACGCTCCAGGAGATGGCGCTGACGCTCAAGCCGGCGCACCTGGCCGACCTGACCGTCGTGCAGATGATGGGCGGGCTGGCCGTCCTCGAAGACAGCATGGAGACCACACGGCTCGCCCAGGAGCTCGCGCGCATCCTGGGCGGTCGCGCCGTTCAGCTGCTGGCTCCCGCGTTCGTGGCGGAGCCCCGCGCCCGCCAGAACATCCTGGCCACGCCGGCCGTCCGTCAGGCCACGGAGTTCCTGCGTCGACTGGACGCGGCCGTCGTCGGGATCGGCGCGGTGTCGCCCCACGTGTCCTTGGTGGAGCGGGGATACCTCACGGCCGCGGAGATGGTGAGATACCGGCGACTCGGGGCCCGCGGCGAGATGCTGTTGCAATTCTTCGACGCCAGCGGCGTTCCGCTCGAGGCGCTGAACCAGCGCGTCGTCGGGATGTCGCTGGGCCAGCTTCGCCGCGTGCCCGTCGTCGTCGCCGGCGTGAGCGGCCCCCCGGAGAAGAGCGAGGCCGTTCTCGCGGCCCTACGGGGCCACCTCGTGAACGTCCTCATCACCGACGTCCAGACGGCCCGACTGGTCCTCCAGCGCGCCGACTCGGAGCCGTCCGCCGCCCGCCCTCCCAGATGACGTCCATGCGCGTCGCCAGGGTGATGGGTTCCCGGGACATCCGGCTGGGGGATGCGCCTGTTCCCGTTCCCGGCCCAGGCGAGGCGCTGGTCCGCATCAAGGCGGTGGGGATCTGCGGCTCCGATCTCCACTACTACACACACGGGCGGATCGGCGACGTCCGCTTCACTCCCGGGCACATCCTGGGGCACGAGGTTGCGGGGGTGGTGGAGGCGCTGGGCCCGGCGACGCCGGGGCCGACTCCGGGTACGCCGGTGGCCGTAGACCCGGCGATCCACTGCGGGACGTGCCGATTCTGCGTCGAGGGCCATCCGAACCTCTGCCGCCAGCTCCGCTTCTTTGGCAGCCCGCCAACACCCGGGGCCCTCCGGGAGTTTCTGACCCATCCGGCCCACCTGCTTTATCCGTTGCCCCCGGAGATCGTCCAGCCGGTCGGGGCGACGATCGAGCCGCTCGGCGTGGCGATCCACGCGGTGGACCTCGGTCACCTCACCCTCGGGGCGTCGGTGGCCGTCTTCGGCTGCGGCCCCGTCGGCCTCATGGTCGCCGCCGTGGCGCAGCTGGCCGGCTCTCGGATCGTGTGCGCCGTCGAGCCGCTCGCGCACCGGCGGAAGGTCGCCTCGCAGTTCGGGGCGGCGGTGGCGTTCGACCCCGCGGCCGACGACGTCGTGCGGAGCATCAGGGATCGGACGGATGGCGACGGCGTCGATGTCGCCTTCGAGGTCTCGGGCAGTTCGAGCGCCACGGCGCAGGCCGTTCAGGTCGTGCGACCGGGCGGGACCCTCGTGCTCGCCGGGTACTGGGACGCGGACGAGGTCACGCTGCCTGGGATCACGGCCATGCGGAAGGGGTTGACCATCCGGTTCGTCCGACGGATGAAGCACACGTTCCCCCGGGCGATCGACCTGGTCCGCCGGGACCAAGTGAGCCTGTCGGCCCTCGTCACCCACAAGTTCGCCCTGGCGCAGGTGGCCGAGGCCTTCGCCCGGGCGGACCGGCGGTCTCCCGACATCATCAAAGCAGTGGTGCTCCTGTGACCATGTCCCCGAACCAGCCAGTCCAGCACGGAGGTGACACAATGGCCAGAGCGATGAGTGGAAGCCTGAGCCGCAGACAGTTCCTGCGTGCGAGCGCCGCGTTGGGCGCCTTCGGGGGCGCGAGCGGCGCCCTCTCGGCAGCCGCCCAGGCAAAGGAGAAGATCTCGATCTGGGCCTGGGGCGAGGCATCCATCGGCATCCGGGAGAGCGTAGAGAAGGCCTTCGAGGACAAGTATCCCGGCATCGACATCGAGCTGACCGACATGGGCCCGTGGGATCTCATGGACAAGCTCTACGCGTCGCTCGCCAGCGGCGCCGGCGCGCCCGACGTCAGCGAGGTCGTGCGACGCATGTTCTCCAAGTACGGCGAGCGTGGCGGGATGGTCGACCTCACCGAGCGGATTGCGCGATACAAGAACGACGTCCTCCCGACCGCCTGGATGCAGGCGGAGTACGGCGGCAAGATCTGGGGAGGGATGCCGGACGTGCTGCCCGGCTGGGTCGTGTACAACCGCGAGGTCTTCGAGCGGTTCGGCGTCAAGCCCGGCCAGCTCGCCACCTGGGACGACTTCATCGCCGCGGGCCGGGAGTTGAAGAAGGCGGGCGTCTCGATCCTGCATGCCAGCGTCCCAGCCGGCACCTGGGGGACCAACCACTGGACGATGTTCCTCAACTCGCGCCGGGGCAACATCTTCACGCCCGACGGCAAAGTCATCCGGAAGAACGACGCGGCGAAGCAGATGTTCCGGTGGTACTTCGACATCCAGGACATTGCGTTCCAGACGCCCGTGAACGACCCCTCGACCTGGGTTGCCCTGAAACAGGGGAAGTTGGCGACCTACACCATGAACGTGCCCTCCGCCGTCGTGCTCAAGAAGCAGGCTCCGGAGCTGTCGGGGAAGATGGGACTCATGCCGTGGCCGCTCTGGGGGAAGTCCGCCCCCAAGGACACCGGACAGTGGGGTGGCACTCTCTGGGTCATCCCGACACAGAGCAAGCATCAGGACGCGGCGTGGAAGTTCGTCGAGTTCCTCTGCTTCACGGTCGACGGCGCGGTCGCTCTGTGGAAGGGTGGCATGTTCCCGCCCGCGTACACGCCGGCGCTCAAGTCGCCCGTCTTCAACGAGCCCGACCCCTATTTCGGGGGAGCCCGGCCCTTCGAGGTCATCGGCGACCGCAGCATCCCCAACTTCTACTTCTACGACTGGCAGCGGACCGAGAAGATCATCGGCGACGAGATCGACACCATGCTGAAGGCGCGCAAGACTCCCGAGAAGGCGTGGGACGATGCCGAGGCCCGGCTCGTCGCAGAGCTCGGGCGCTGAGGATCAGCCGACGACATCGGGAGGAACGGCGCCGCAGGTCCTGGCGGTTCGCTGACGATCGCCCGTGAACTGGCCCGAGCGCTGGGACCAGCGGCGGCGTGCCCCCTATCTGTTCATCGCGCCGTTCTTCCTGATGTTCATCGTCTTCTGGGTCGGCCCGATCGTGACGTCGATCGGGCTCAGCCTGACGGACTGGAACGGCGTGCAGCTGCCCCGGTTCGTGGGCGCGGCCAACTATCGGAAGCTCCTCGGCAGCGCCGAGTTCTACATCGCCGTCCAGAACACGCTCGTCGCCGCGCTGGTCTACGACGTGCTCATGGTCGTGCTGGCCATCGGCATGGCGGTGCTGCTCGACTGGCGGCACCTGCCGTTCCGACGCTTCTTCCGCGCCAGCTTCTTCGTGCCGGTCACGATGTCGCTTGCCGTGGTGGCGCTGGTCTTCCAGCTCATCTACGCCAAGGAAGGTGGGCTGCTGAACCAGCTGATCCAGGCAATGGGCCTGCCGTACCGCGTGGACTGGCTCGGCGACACCGGCGTCGCGTTGTGGTCCATCGTCGCGCTGCGCGTCTGGCGCGCCACCGGGTACTACGCGATCATCGTGCTGGCGGGCTTGCAGAACATCCCGAAGGAGCTCTACGAGGTCGCCGCGGTTGACGGCGCCACCGCCTGGCAGAGCTTCCGTCGCATCACCCTACCCCTTCTGAGGCCCGTGCTCGCGTTCGTCGTGATCACGTCATCCATCTGGGCCCTGCAGCTCTTCGACGAGCCGTGGATCCTGACCAAGGGTGGGCCGGTCAATTCGACACTGACGATGGTCATCTATCTCTACCAGCACTCGTTCCAGTACGGGGAGCTTGGATTCGGTGCTTCGATCGCCTACGTGCTCACCATGCTGATCGCGGTCCTGTCCCTCCTCCAGCTCAAGCTCTTCGGCGCCGAGAGCTCCCGGTAACCATGGGCCTGTACGCCGGCCGGATCCTGATCTATGCGGTGTTGATCGTGGGGACGCTCCTGACCTTTGGGCCGTTCTACTGGATGGCCGTCTCCTCGCTCAAGCCCCAGGGCGAGATATTCGCCGCGACACTGCAGCTCGTCCCCTCCCAGCCGACCCTCGAGCACTACCGGAACCTGCTCGCCCGGACCGCGTTCCTTCGCTGGACGTTCAACAGCATCGTCTTCGCGCTCGGCACGACGGCCCTGTCTCTATTCTTCTCCACGCTGGCCGGGTTCGCGTTCGCCAAGTACGAGTTTCGCGGCAAGCGAATGCTCTTTGCGATCGTCCTGGCATCGGTCTCGATCCCGCAGTTCGTGACCATCATTCCCATCTACGGCTTGATGGTGAAGCTCGGCCTGACCAACACGTACTGGGGCCTCATCCTGCCCTTCTCGGTGAACGCCCTCGTGATCTTCCTGATGCGGCAGTACATCGCCGGGATCCCGTCGGAGCTCCTGGACGCGGCCCGCATCGACGGGAGCTCCGAGTTCGGCATCTTCTATCGCGTGATCGTGCCGGTCATCCGCCCCGCCATGGGGGCCGCCGGGATCTTCGTCTTCCTCAATACCTGGAATCAGTACCTGTGGCCGCTCATCATGGTGCAGAGCAACGACATGATGGTCGCGCCTGTCGGACTGGCGACGCTGAGCACGCTGTACGTGATCGAATACGGCCAGATCATGGCGGGGGCGACGCTGTCGACCCTCCCGATCCTGGTGCTCTTCGTCCTGATGCAGGAGCAGTTCGTGGCGGGTCTGACATCCGGCGCACTGAAGGGCTAGAGAAAGGAGCTTTCCGATGCCGAGCGTCTCAACCGGGCGAAGCGCACAGGGCGTGGTGGCGGGCCTGAGCAAGTTCCGGCCGCTACAGACGATCCTCGCGTACGACGACTTCGACGAGGGCCTCAACGGCTGGACCGAGCTGACTGGGAACTACCGCCAGGACGCGATGGGTGTCGTGCCCGGCCACGAGCGCTTCACCGACCTCCGCCCGCCCATGCTCAGCAGCGCCACCTTCCCCTTCGTGGGGACCCACGGGTCGATGAGCGGGATCTACAGCATGAAGCTGGCCACGCGGGCCATGGCCGGGCGGGCCGAGGAGGAGATTCGCAAGGGCGGCTTCGCGCAGACCCTGAAGCGCCTCACCTGGCAGGAGCGCGGCCAGGTCCAGTTCGAGATGTGGTTCACGTACAAGCCCGAGGCGGACCGCCCGGGCATCGGCGAGGACGAGTTCCGTGCGTTCGGCGTCCTCTGGGATCTCCAGGACGACGAGCACCGGTACTTCCCGGCGGTGAGGTACCTGAACGCCGCCAATGGGGTGGTGAAGCAGAAGTGGCAGTTCGCCCAGGCGCGCAAGGTCAGCGCCGAGGCCTGGTCGGGCAACCAGGAGACGTCGATCACCGAGGACCGGAAGTCGTCGTGGGGCGCCAAGCCCGGCGTCGATCCGCAGTGGTTCGGCCGGCGATACCCCGACGGGGGCACCGAGGGGTTTCGGGACATCGACAAGGGTCATCAGCGGCTCTGCTACAACGAGACGATCGACAAGATCAACTGGCACTATCTCCGCTTCCTGGTCGACTCCCGCCGGCGCGAGTACGTGGAGCTCCAGTGCAACGAGCGGACGTTCGACCTGCGAGGCGTCCAGCCCACTCTCGCGCCCGCCTACCCGCGAATCTGGAGCCTGCTCAACCTGGCTCTGTGGGTCGAGGCGGACACGAACCGCCGCTGCTTTCTCTTCGTCGACTCGGCGGTCATCTCGGTGGGACCGAGTCCCTCGCGCGCGCCGCGGCGCAAGGGGATGAGCCGATGAAGCGGGTGCACACGGCGGTCCTTGAGCGGTTCGGTACGTTCTCGGAAGACTTTGCCACCGAGCCGTATGAGGCGGGGTGGGCGGAGGAGGCCATCTTCTTCGTCAGGGTAGACGCGGTCGAGGGCGCGAACCCGACCTTGAGCGGCCAGGTCCAGGTCTCACCCGACGGCATCAGGTGGGTCGACGAAGGCACCCGGTTGCCCGTTGTCGAGCAGGCGGGCGTGACCTTCACCCGCGTTCGCCATTTCGGGAACTGGCTCCGCCTGGCGTACCGGGTCTCCGGAGGACACGCGAGGTTTCACGGAACGATCTACCTCTGCCTCAAGGGCTGAGGGGGTCTCGGGAGGCGTAGGCGGTCCGGCGCTCGAGGTCGCGGAGCCGCTCGTACGCCTCCTGATACCTGGCGTAGTGGACATCGTACGCCGGCCGTACGGCGACGACGGGCGCGACGACGTCCCGCACCCGTACCATCCGTCGGACGGCCTCGCGATAGTCGCGGAAGCATCCCGCGGCGAGCCCCGCCCAGATCGCCGCGCCGAGCGCCATCGGCTCGGGCGTCTCGGGCAGCTCGATCGGCCGGCTCAGGACGTCGGCGTGGATCTGCATCCAGAGCGGACTGCGCGAGCCGCCTCCGCCTGCGACCAGGCGCCGGAGCCCGAACCCGTGCGTGGCGAGGTTCTCCAGGACCGCCCGCGTGCCAAAGGCGACGCCCTCGTAGACGCCCCGCAGCAGGTGCGCGCGGGAGTGTCCGAGGGTCAGCCCGATGAGGGCCCCCCGCGCATGCGGGTCCTTGTGGGGCGTCCGGTTCCCCTGGAAGTGGTCGAGCACGAGCAGCCCCTGGGCCCCGGGCGGCAGGTGGCGCGCCTCACATTCGAGCGCGGCAAGGGCACGCGCCCGGCCTTCCGCGTCCTCGGGCGCGAGACCGGTGAGCGTGAGGAGCCACTGCACGACGCTGCCAGTTGCCGTCTGCCCGCCTTCGAGGAGAAAGGCGCCGTCGGCGACGGCGTCCGGGTACGGCCCCCAGATGTCGGCGAAGACGGGCGCCGAGGTCAGCGCCATGTGGCAGGTCGATGATCCCACGATCAGCGCCAGGTCCCCGGCGTCGATGGCGCCGAGGCCGATCATCCCCGCGTGGGCGTCGATCCCGCCCTGCGCGACCAGCGTGGCCGGCGTGAGGCCGGTGGCGTCGGCAACCGCGGGGTGGAGCAACCCCACGACCGACCCCACGGGCAGCACGCGACGGGGCCACTTGTCGGGAAGTTCCTCGAGTCCGCCGGCCTTCAGGACGTCGAGGGGCCAGCCGCCGAGAGGCCGCACATAGTTCCACTTCGCCGTGGCGTTGTCGAGGCTGGCCGTCCACTCTCCGGTGAGCCGATAGGTCAGGAGGTCGGTCGCCTCGACGAGCCACGCGGCGCGCGCGTAGGTGTCGGGCTCATGGTCCTTGAGCCACCGGGCCTTGGGTAGCATCCACTGGGGTGACAGGCTTCCCCCGCAGTAGCGGAAGTGGGGCGAGCCGAGCCGGGTGAGGGCGGCGGCCGCCTCGTGGGCCCGCTCGTCCATCCAAAGGAGCGCGGGCCGCAGCGGTCGCCCTTCGGAGTCGAGGGCCACGACGTTGCACGAGGCGCAGTCGTAGGAAAGCGCCCGGACGGCGGCGGGCGGGACGGCGGCCCGCTCCATGGTCTCCCGCAGGGCGGCCACCGTGGCCTGCCACCAGGTCTCTGGATCCTGCTCCGCCCACATCGGGCGCGGGTGGGAGGTCCGGAACGCACGCGCCGCCGTGGCGGCCAGCCGCCCCTCCAGATTGAAGAGGGCACAGCGGACCCCTTGGGTTCCGAGGTCAATCCCCAGGAGATAGTCCACGGGAGAGCTTACCCCTTGACGGCGCTCCACGTGAGCCGGGTCACGAACTCGCGCCTACCCAAGCCGTAGGCGTCACCACGGTGGGTCCGATCGCATTTATCCAGGGCCAGCGGAGTCTTAGGGTGGCCGGAGTGTAGCGTGCCCCGGCTTGATCGGCAACGGCCGAAATCAGCTCGCGTCTCGGTGAGCAGGCAAATCTGGCTTTCCTTCTTGTGCAGATCGATGCCAACATACTCCATAGCTGCCCCCTCCTCGTGCGCCCGTGAGCGCGTTCTCTCAGTGGGGCATGTAGGTCACCACGTTGAGCTGGGGGTCAGCCGCTTCATTCCCTTTACCCCCATTCGACCGCGATCGCTCCGAAGCGGAAGGGAGCGCCGATGCTGACGACGCGATTCACCGAGCTCGTCGGGTGCACCGTGCCAATCCAGCAAGCCGGCATGGGATCTGCGGCTCCGCCCGAGCTGGCCGCGGCAGTCTCGGAGGCCGGCGCCCTCGGCATGCTCGGGACGGCACGGGCCGGCTTGAACCCGAGCACGTTTGCCTCGTTGCTCGAGCGGACCCGCGAGCTCACGACGCGCCCTTTCGGAGTCAACTTCATCATGCGTACGGGAAGCGTCGCGGCACAGTCACCACGCGAGTTCATCGAGCAAGCCGCGGGCGTGGCCAGAGTCGTCGAGTTCTTCTACACCGACCCGAATCCGGAATTCGTGCGGATCGTTCACGACCACGGAGCCCTCGCCGCGTGGCAGGTGGGCTCGTGTGAAGAAGCGCTTGCCGCTGTCGATGCCGGGTGTGATCTCGTCGTGGCGCAGGGCATCGGCGCGGGCGGACATGTGCGCGGCACCATCGGACTGCTCGATCTGCTCTGCGAGGTTCTCGATGCGGTGACCACGGTGCCGGTGCTCGCGGCCGGAGGGATCGGCACCGGTCGTGCGATGGCGGCCGTCCTCGCGGCAGGCGCGGACGGCGTCCGTGTGGGGACGCGCTTCGTCGCTTCCGAGGAAGCCGGTGTGCATCCGGTCTATACCGAAGCGCTGATCGCCGCGAGCGCGCGGGACAGCGTCTACACACGCACGTTCCACGTGGGCTGGCCGGAAGCGCCGCATCGTGCCCTGCGCTCCGCGATCGATGCGGCCGAGGCATTTCAGGGGGAGATCGTCGCTAAGATCACCGCGCTCGACGGCACCCAGCAGTCCGTGGCACGTTTCGCGACCCGGGTGGCCGATCGGACGGCAACAGGTGAGGTCGCGGCGATGTCCCTCTATGCCGGTGAGTCTGTCGGCGGGGTGAAGCGAGTCCAGCCCGCGCGAGACATCGTCCGTGAGCTCAGCGAGGAGGCGGAGCGGCTCTTGAGCCGTCGTCGCGGCTCGACCGCCGTGTAGTCCGCGCCCCGGCAACGAGCGGTAGCGCTTCTCCACGTCGCGGAACGAGACCAGCGCCATGCTCACGGACCGGCTGGCCTGACGTCCACGGGACTCTGACCCGCCACCAGGCTCGCTGGATCCGCGATCAGCGGAATCACGCCCCCTTGGGGAACGGGGGGAACGAGGGAAACGGCCGGGGAAGGGGCGTTGTGTCAACTACGCCCAGGGCCCGGGTAGCCCGATCCGCCGGCCGGCTGTGCTCGACTCGAGAGCGGCCTCGAGGATCTCCTGGACATCTCGGCCCGCCTCGGGGGTGCAGAGCCCGTCGATGTCCCGGCCGTCCCGGAGGCGAGACAGGAAGCAGGTGGGACCGTCTATCTCGTCCAGGGGGAGGGGGGGCGGCTCTACGAGTCGGCTGCCCGCGGCCGTGACGATCTGGACCCGTCCCGGACCGACGCGCTCGCCCTCGCGGGTCGCCCTTGGTTGGTGGACGAGGAGCGTCCCGGTGTCGCCGTACACGAGGAGCGCGAAGGCAGGCTCGCCCCCGATCTGGGTCCAGCTCCCCTCGAGGAGCCCCAGGGCGCGGGGGTAGTGGAGAACGATGATTGCGTTGTCCTCGGCCGGAAGGTCGGGCTTGCGAAGGTGGGCGGCGACCGCCGTCACGGCCTCGGGCCTCCCGAGGAGCGTTCGACACAGGATGCCCCCGTACCCGCAGTAGTCCACCAGGGCGCCGCCGCCGTTCCGGGTCGGGTCGTAGAGCCAGTCGACGAATTGGGGCGAGCAGCCGAACTCCTTCGGGCCGGCGTGCCCACCCCGGTGGCTCACCTGGACCGGCTCACCGACCGCGCCCGCACGGACCAGGTCGAGCCCGTGCCGGAGCGGGGCGCGCCACGCGGTCGGCCAGTTGACCATGAGTGGCAGGCGCGCGGTGCGCGCGGCCGCGAGGAGGCGCTCGGCGCCCGCGAGGTCGGCGGCCATCGGCTTCTCCACCATGACCGGCAGACCTCGCTCGAGCGCGCGCACCGCCAGTGCCACTGAGGTACGGTTGTCCGCGAAGACGAGCAGGGCGTCGAGATCACGTCGGTCGAGTAGCTCGTCGTAGCGCCCGTGGACGGCGACGCCCCCCTGGGTCCGCACGAGCCGCTCGCGGAGCGCCGGGTCCGGCTCGGCGACGGCGATCAGGCGCCCGACCGAGCCGGCCGCCAGGGCGGCGAGGTTGGCCCACACGTGGTCGTGATGGAGCCCGAGCACGCCGACCCGCAGGGCCCTCATGGCCCGCCCATGGAAGCAGAGGGCGGTGGTGACGTAAACCGGCGGCGCTGGAGCGCCGTCCCGACCTTCATCTGCCTGACCCTCCTCGTCTCCGGATAGCCTGATCACCCCGACCGAGGCGCCGGCATGCGACCTGCGCGCGCTCGTCGCTCGTGGCCGGAATAGACCACCCCTCCGCGACGTCCGTCAAGGCGATCGTCGCGTGCGCGCAGACACGATCGACCCGGAAGATCTACGAGAAGCTCATCGACTGGGCCGCCGCGCACCCGCTGGCGCGGCGCCGGATCAGCGCACCCTTCTGACCCACGGGGGCCGGCCATGAAGGATTCGGTGCGATCATGACCGACCTTGACCGTGAATGGGCGCCGGCCGCAGGATGGCGTCGGGGGCGCCCGGGCGGTCGCGGCGCCGACGCTCGCTCCCTGCCCACGCTGATGCGCGCCCATGTCCGTGCGGCGGTTGGGAACCTCGGGATCATGGAGATCGATCCTCACATGGTTCGCCGGTCCGACGATATGGTCACCTACGAGCCCGAGACCAAGCACGGCCACCTGATCCTCCCCTGGCGCCCGGGGCGGCGGACCGACGGCAGCGAGGCCGCCTTCCCCGCGCACCCGCCCGGGAAGCGGTGACCGGCGGCGACCTCGCAGCCCGAGCCCGGCTGGACGCTGCCTTCGCCCGCGAGGAGCGGCGGGGCCTGATGGTGGCGGCCGCCGCGCGCTCGGCGGCGGTGGTAATCATCCTGGGATGGCTCGCGGTCTCGAACCCCGAGCGGGGCCTAGCGTTGGCCTGGGTCCTCGGCACCGCGGCCTTCTTCCTCGTGAGCGGGCTCGCCCAGCTCTGGCTCTATATTCGTGGTCGGGCGCTACGGCTGGCGGCCTACCTGTTCATCCTCGTGGACTCGCTGGCGCTGGCCGCCGTCCTCCTGCTGCCGAATCCTTACGCCGCCCCGGAGCTGCCGCTGGCGATGCCGCTGCGCTACGCCGGTTTCATGTACTTCTTCGTTCTCCTCATGCAGGCCGCGTTCTCTTTCCGGCCGTCGCTGCTCCTGTGGACCGGACTGTGCGGCGTCGGCGCCTGGACGGTCGGCTTTCTCTGGATCGTGACACAGCCCGAGACCATCACCGACCCGCCCGGCGGGGGCAGCCGCGCCGCCATGCTCACCGCCTACTTCGATCCGAACTACGCCTCGATCCTCAAGTACCAGAACGAGATTATTGTGTTCCTGCTGGTCAGCGCGGGCCTGGCGCTCCTGGTCCGGCGCTCGCGCACGCTGGTGGCCGAGCGGGCCGAGGCCGAGCGCGCCCGCGGTAACCTCGCCCGTTACTTCTCGCCCAAGATGGTGGACACGCTCGCCGAGCGAGACGAGCCGCTGGGCCGCGTGCGCCGCCAGACGGTCGGCGTGCTCTTCGCCGACCTGGTGGGCTTCACGACCATGGCCGAGGAAATGACGCCGGAGGAAGTCATGGCGCTACTGCGGGACTTCCACGGCCGCATGGAAGAGGAAGTGTTCCGCCATGGCGGCTGCCTGGAGAAGTTCATCGGCGATGCGCTGCTGGCCACGTTCGGCGTCCCCGACACCGGCCGCCGCGACGCGACCGACGCCCTGGCCTGCGCTCGCGGCATGCTGGGGGCCCTCACGGCCTGGAACCGCGAGCGGGAGACGGCCGGGCTGCGACCCCTACGTATGGGGCTGGGTCTGCACTACGGCCCGGTGGTGGCCGGCGACATCGGCAGCCGCCGCAGCATGGCCTTCGCGACCGTGGGCGACACCACCAACGTCACCAGCCGGCTGCAGGCCCTCACGCGCGAGCTCCGGGTCAGCATCGTGGCCAGTGGCTCGCTGGTGGCCGCCGTCGAGCGCGAGGCCGCCGACCTCGCGCTGCTGCAAGGTCTGACGACCCGGGGAGCCAGCGTGCTCCGCGGGCGCGACACACCGATCGAGCTGTGGGCGGAGTAGCCATGGACGGCGCCTCCCCCCGGAACGGCCTGTCCGCGGTCGCCTTGGCCCGAGTGGACTGACTTCAGTTCAGATAGAGACCGATCAGCGCGTTAGTGCGTGCTGCTCCTGCATCGGTCGGCGTTCCGAGGCGTCCGCGCTCCCGTTCAAGATAGGCGCGTGATTGCGGCGTGCCGAGATCGCCGATTGCCTTCAACGCAACAGCGCGATCCTCCCAGTCATACTTGGTGCTCTCGGCTTCCTTGACCAGGAGATCAAAATGCTGGTTGGTGCGCAGGACGCCCAGGGAAGAGATGGCTGCCCGCACGATGTCCCCGTCCTTGCTCGTGGAGAGGTTGACCAGTTGTGGAATTGCGCGCGCATTGTTGCCGAAACCCAACGCGCGAAGCCCGCAACCAGGGAAATCACGGGCTTCGGAGCCAGCTGTACTCTTCCGGCTGCGATGGCGCGTGGCGAAGTTGGCGGCCGAATCCGACCGCGGCGGCGTTACGGGCTCGACGAGAGCGGGAAGAGGTAAGGTCTACGACGGCCCGGCCTTCCGGCGAGCGATCGGCACGATTGCGAAGGGCCTGACGTCGGCGCCGCCCGGCGCTCGCGAAGATCGCGCGTATTGAGCGGGCCGCGCGGTGGGGCCCGTCATCGAGGGCCCGGGTCGGTCCCTCCGGCGCCGCTCGGTGCCGCCCCGTTGTCGCGGCTCGATCCCGTCCGGGGGAGGCGGAACATGAAGCGGGCGCCGTGACCCGGCTCGCTCTCGACCCGGATGCGCCCCCCGTGCGCCTCCACCAGGTGACGGCAGATCAGGAGGCCGAGCCCGGTGCCCGCGGCTCGGACGGCCTTCGCGGCGTTCCCCTGGCTGAACCGTTCGAAGAGCAGCGGAATCTCGTCCGGGGGGATCCCCGGGCCCGTGTCCACCACCGCCGCCTCGACCGCGTCGGCGTCGGCCATCAGGGCCACGGTCACGGTTCCGCCGGTCGGCGTGAACTTGAGCGCGTTCCCGACGAGGTTCATGAACACCTGGTCCAGACGATGCGGATCAGCCTGGAGCACGACCCCCTCGGCATTTCCGTGGTCGAGCGCCAGCCGGATGCCCTTCTGCTCCGCAGCCGGCGTGAACTGCTCGAGGGCGCTCGCGGCGACGGCGGACAGATCGACCGGCCCGAGCGCAAGCACCAGCTTGTGGGCCTCGAGCTTCGAGACGTCCAGGATCTCCCCGATCAGGCGCAACATCCGCTCGACCCCGTCGTCCATCCGCGCGACGAAGCGTCGCTGTCGCTCCGTGAGCGGCTCCCCCCGGGGTGACCCGAGCAGGTCGAGATACCCCCGGATGGCGGTCATCGGCCCCCGCAAGTCGTGGATCAGCATCGACGTGAAGGCGACCCGCAGATCTTCGACTTCGGCGAGGAGCCGGCGCCGCTCGATCGCGCCCCGCACCCGTACCACCACCTGGGCGGGCGAGATCGGCTTCGTGAGGTAGTCGACGGCGCCCCCGACGAGACTCCGCTCCATGTTCTCGAGGCTGGCGGCCGTCGCCGTCAGGACGATCACGGGGATCGCCCGCGTCCGCGGATCGGCTTGCAGGCGCTCGAGGACCTCGAAGCCGCTCAGTCCCGGCATGGCGAGATCGAGCAGCAGGCAGTCGGGCCGCTCCTGCGTGGCGAGTGTGAGCCCCTCGGCTCCGTCGGCGGCCTCGAGCACCCGGTAGGCCGCCGGGTCGTCGAAGAGATGACGGATCAGGAGCCGGTTGTTCGGGTGGTCGTCCACGACGAGGATCGTGGCGACCCGGGAGGCGGATGCGGGCGTCTCCGGGAGGACGACCGCCGTCGAGCTCGCGCCGCGGTCAGTGTGGCTCACCGTTACCCTGTCCCCGGCCATCGCCGGCCTGTGGCAGGAGGGTCCACACTAGGTCTCTGAGCGCGGCCGCCTGGACCGGCTTGGTCAACACGCCGTCGGCGCCGAGTTGCGCCGCACGCCGCGGATTGTCGGTGACGGAGTGGATGACGACGGGGATCTCCCGCGTCTGGGGGTCCTGCTTGAGCGCATCGAGCACGTCCCATCCGTCTTCCTCGCCCTGCAGCATGACGTCGAGGAGGATGAGGCGGGGCCGGCGAACCCGCACGCGCGTGAGGCCGCTGGCTGGACTGGCCGCCCACTCCACCTGGATCCTCTCGTCGGCCAGTGCCGTTCGGATGAGCTCCACGGCGTTACGGTCGTCGTCGATCACCAGCACCCGGTGCCGCCTGGAAGACGGCCTGGCATCCGGCTCCCCCTCGGGCTCCTCCGATGGGGGCTGGACCGCGTAGCGGACAGGCAGCCGCACCGTGAAGACGCTGCCTCGACCGACCACGCTCTCGACCTCCAGGTCTCCCCCCGCCAGGCGCGCCAGCCGGCGGCTGATGGCCAGGCCGAGCCCGGTGCCCCCCGCCCCCCCGGCCTGCGCCGTTTCGATCTGCTGGAACGCCTCGAAGAGTTTCCCCACGTCCGCGGGCTCGATGCCGATCCCGGTATCGGCCACCGCGATGGTCACGACTCCGTGCTCCGCCCGCCCCACGCGGACCTCGACGGAGCCCCCCGCCGGGGTGAACTTCACGGCGTTGGACAGCAGATTGAGCACGATCTGCTTCATGCGCGAGCGCTCGTGGAACAGGTCTGGCCCCGTGTCGAGACCGACCGCCCGGAGATTGACTGGCTTCGCCTTCGCCTGAGGCTCGACGCTGGCGACGCATTCGGCCACCAGCCCGCCCACCTGAAACGACTCTGGCCGCATGGTGAGGCGCCCGGCCTCGATCTTCGAGAGATCGAGGACGTCGTTGATGAGGGCTAGGAGGTGCCGCCCGCTCTCCTCCACCGTCTCGAGCGCGGTCCGCTGGCGGGCGGTGAGCGGATCGCGCGTCGTCGCCAGGAGGAGCTCAGTGAACCCGAGGATCGAATTTAGCGGCGTCCGCAGCTCGTGCGACATGGTGGCGAGGAACTGGCTCTTGAGCCGATTCGTTTCCTTGATGCGGCGGTTCTCCGCCTCGAGCGCGTGTCGTTCCCGGAGCGCGAGCTCCGCCCTCGTCTGCAAGAGGCCGGCGTGGAGGACGGCGTTCTCGAGTAACAGCACCAGCAACACGAAGCTGGCCGCGAGCAGCCCGTAGATCCGCCCGGCATAGAAGCCGAGGTCGTACCGTCCGGCGTTCAACACCGCGGATAGCGCGATGTCGAACAGCCACGCGCACATCACGACCATCAGCCACAGGTCGAGCACGGAGTGCGCGCGCCTCCACCACAGCACGCCCAGCGCGAGCAGGCTCAACACCCAGACCGTCGAGACCACGGAGAGCATCGCCGGCGTGTAGTTGTTGCCGCGCATGATCGCGGGCAGCGTGTCCTGGCCCGCCGTGGCGAGGAGCGTCAGTCCGCACACCGCCACGAGGGCGAACGCGACCCGGGACAGGATGGCGGTGCGGACGCTCCCGGGCGACGGGGCCGTCTCGCGCTTGTCGCTGAGTCGCGCGTACCCGAGGACGAACAGCGGGAAACCGCCATGCCAGAACATGTACAGCCAGGCTGTGCTCTGGGGACCGGCGCCCAGCAGGCCGGTCGGCGAGAACAGCCCGGGGAACGTGAGCGCGTGCGGCACGGTGATGAAGGCGGTGAATAGGTAGCCGCTGGCCAGGACGAGCAGCGCGCGCGAGCGCGTGATGCGGAACTGCCCGAACAGCAGCACCGCGGTGATCAGATCGTTGATCACGAGGGCCGATTCGTAGATCGGGATGAAGGCGAATACCGGCGCGAGCCGTACCTTCGCGAACGGCGCCGCCAGGAGAAAGAGCGCACCGGAGACCAGGACGACCGCGAGCGCCCGCCGGCGTTCGCCGCGGCCGGCCGGCAGCGTCGACAGGGAGACCCCGCGCTCGTCGCTCATCCGGAACCGACCCGCGACACGGACTCGATCGCAACGGACGCGGCGAGCGTGACGCCGTGGGCCCGGGGCATGCGCCGACCCGTTCCCGTCATGCCAAATGACTCCGGAGCAGCGCGCTCAGGCGGCGAATGTCCAGGGGCTTGGTCAGATAGTCGTCACAGCCGGCGGCCAACGCGCGCTCCCGATCACCGGCCATCGCCTGGGCGGTCAGCGCCACGACGGGGATGGCGGCCGTCGCGGGATCGGCCTTGAGGAGGCGCGTGGCCTCCCAGCCGTCGAGACCCGGCATCTTGAGATCCATGAGCACGAGGGCCGGCCCGGCCTCTTGGCTGGACCGGATGGCGTCGAAGCCATTGCGTGCGACCAGGATCCGCACAGGGAGGCCGGTGTCCTCCACCACCATCCGAATCAGGTCCACGTTCCGCGGCTCGTCGTCGGCCACGACCAGCACCTTGGCCGGTCCATTTGTCGGCTCGATCTCCGGCGTCGCGTTCATGCGTACCTCTCCCACCACCTCGACCAGGCGAGTGACAAGAGGAGCAACCCGCGTGCCAATGGACGGGCGACGGCATCCCCGCGAAAGTTCAATGGCATAGGGTCCGCACGGGCGGTTCGTGGGATCCAGGGACTGTCCTGGAGCCGATCGTCTTGTCACTCGGAAAGACCGAATTGGCAGGACTCTCCGCCCGCCAGGGAGCCGCCAAGAAGCCGGTCGTGTGCCGTCGCGTGCTCGCGCCGCCAAATGTCCCGCACGAGCCACGTGCCTCTCGGCGTCAGGGGCGCATGGGATCGGGGCGGGGCCGACGACGGGGCGTACCGGCGAGAGCGTCCGTGAGGTGCTCGCCGCGGTCCGCGAGCGGGCGTCGCCGGATCCGCCCACCGATCGGATCGAGCGCTCTCCTCGCTTCAATGGCGTCACGCGGGTCAGCCGTCCGAGCGCATCCGCCCCCGCCTCGGTCCGTCGGGGGGCGCGCCAGCGCAGCGTCGCCTCCAGCGGCGCCGGCGGCTTCTGTCGTGGCGCCGGGGAGCGCCCGCGCCACGCGGGGCGTCTTGACGCCGGGAAAAGCGCCATACCATAGTTGGGCTCGAAGGGGGAACCGTGCTCCTTGTCGGTCCGCACCCGCCAGGACGGCGACCCGAAGGCCTCCCCTGATGCGTTTCTGCGTCATCGGCGCCGGCAGCATGGGCTCGCTCTACGGCGGCCTGCTCGCGCGGGCCGGCTTCGACGTGACGCTCGTCGACGTGTGGCGGGAGCACGTCGACGCCATCCGGCGGGACGGGCTCCACCTGGACGGGATCACGGGCGACCTCCGGATCCCGGTCAAGGCGACGAGCCGGGTGGAGGACGTGTCGCCGGTCGACTGCGCCATCATCCTCACCGACGCCAACTCGACCCGCGAGGCGGCGCAGGCGGCCCGGCGGGTGCTCGGCGGGGCGGGGTTCGCCCTCACCCTCCAGAACGGCATCGGCAACGTGGAGGTGCTCGGCGAGGCGCTTGGCGCGGAGCGCGTCATGGGCGGCACGTCGAACCACAGCGCCGCGCTCCGGGCCCCGGGCCACGTGACTCACACGCACGCCGCGCCGACCTGGATCGGCGAGCTCAACGGACGATCGACCGGTCGCCTCGGCGAGACCGAGAAGGCCCTGGCCAAGGCCGGCTTCACCCCCGTCGTCGTCGACAACATCCTCGCCCATATCTGGAACAAGTTCGTCCTCAACTGCGGCATCAACGCGATCAGCGCGGTCACGGGCCTGCGCCTGGGCGAGATCGTGCGGACGCCGGCGGTGGACGAGCTCCAGACGCGGGTCATCGAGGAGGTGCTGGCGGTCGTCCGCGCCAAGGACGTCCCCCTGACCGACGCCGACCCGATGCGGACGATCAAGGACCACTGCTGGAAGAAGTACAACAAGCCATCGACGCTCCAGCACGTCGAGCAGGGCAAGCGCACGGAGATCGACGCGCTCAACGGCGCCCTCGTGCGCGAGGCGAGGCGCCTGGGGGTGCCGACGCCCTACAACGACGCCCTCACCCTCCTCCTGAAGGGGGTCGAGAAGCACTGGGCGCAGACCGTCCGCGGCCCGGCGATCGACTACGACCGCCTCGAGGCGGAGGCGGCGAAGGACCACGGCTGACACTCGGTCGGCGCGGTCGTCGCGCGCTCACGACCGGATCGCGGCCGCCGCGAGACCGACCTGGGAGGCATCGACAATGAGTACGCTCCTCACCACGCCGTCGATCACGACCGAATACCAGGCCCGCTTCCCGCGCTCGATGGCGCTGTGGGAGCGAGCGCGTCACCTGGTCCCGTCGGGGATCAACCACGACGTCCGCCGGATCGTGCCGTTCCCGCTCTACATGGACCACGCCCAGGGCTGCCGGAAGTGGGACGTGGACGACCACGAGTTCCTGGACCTCTGCACCGGGCACGGGTCCCTCATCCTCGGCCACAGTCACCCGGCCATCGTGAAGGCGATCCAGCAGCAAGCGGAGCGGTTCACCCACCCGTCGGCGCCGACGCCGCTCGAGGTGCGGTGGGCCGAGCTGGTGACTCGCCTCGTCCCGTGCGCGGAGATGGTCCGCTTCCTCCTGTCGGGGACCGAGGCGACTCTCCTGGCCATGCGGCTCAGCCGGGCTCACACGGGCCGCGACGTGGTGGTCAAGATCCAGGGTCACTTCCACGGCTGGCACGACTACGCGATGATCGGGTACATGCCCCCGTTCGACGTGCCCTCGTCGAACGGAGTGCCGGGCGTCGTCGCCCAGACCATGCGGGCCGTGCCGCTCCACGACCTCGACGCGATGGAGGCCGCGCTCCGGCCCAGCGACGTCGCCGCCGTGATCCTGGAAGCCGACGGGCCCCTGGCCGGGACCGTGCCCGTCCAGCCCGGGTACCTGGCGGCGGTCCGTGAGCTGACGGCTCGCCACGGCACGCTCCTCGTCTTCGACGAGGTGGTCACGGGCTTCCGGCTGGCGCCGGGCGGGGCCCAGCAGTACTTCGGGGTCGTGCCTGATCTCGCGACCTTCGCGAAGATCGTCGCCGGAGGCATGCCGTCCGGGGCGGTCGCGGGGCGCGCCGACATCATGAGCGACATCACCTTCCGCGACGACGCGACCTGGAACCGTCGGAAGCGGGTCCGCCACATGGGCACCTTCAGCGCCTACCCGCTCGCCGCCGCGGCCGGCGTGACCGCGCTCGAGCTCCTGGCCGACGGATCGCTCCAGGACCGGGCGGCGACCCTGGCCGATCGGCTCCGGGCCGGCATGAACCAAGCGATGGCGGAGGCGCGCGTCGCCGGGAGCGCGTACGGCTGCCGCTCGATCCTGCGGATCATCGTGGGCGACGACCTGCCCGCCATCCACGAACCGGCCGAGTTCGTCCGGGCGGTCCCGCCGGCGCGGCTCATCGAGAGCATCCGGCCGCCGGTCCTGCAGGCGCTGCACGCCGCGATGTTGCTCGAAGGGCTCGACGTCCTCGGGGGGAGCCACGCCTGGACCTCCGCGGTGATGACCGAGGCGGACATCGACGATGCGGTCGGCCGGTTCGCGCGGGCGCTCCACCGGGTGATGCGGGAAGGGCTGCTGGCACCGGGGCGCTGACGGAACGCTCGAGGCCGGCACGGCCAGAGGGGGTGAGGCGAGGAGCGATCGGGGCACTGGACCGCCGGTGGTGGAAGCGCCGCGGTCTCGGCGCAAGCTCAATTCAACCAGGGAGGGACGGGTGATGAGCGACGGACGACGCGTTGTAGGGGCACTGGGGGTGGTCGCGCTCCTGCTGGGGTCGGTGGCCGGCCCGCCGGCGGCGGAGGCCCAGCAGGTGGTCAAGATCGGCGTCGAGGGGCCGATCACGGGCCCGCTCGCCAAGATGGGCCAGGAGCTGGCTAACGCCGTCAAGCTCGCGGCGGAAGACTGGAACAAGAAGGGCGGCGTCCTCGGAAAGAAGATCGAGGTCGTCGAGCTGGACGACCAGAACAACCCGCAGGCGGGCGTGTCCGCGGCGGAGAAGGCGGTCGCGGATCCCGCGGTGCTCGGCGTGGTGATCGGGGTGGCCAGCGCCATCTGCATCCCCGCGTCGGAGGTCTTCGAGCGCGCGAATCTCACGATGATTAGCCCGGGCTGCAGCAGCCCGAAGGTGACGGACCGCGGGCTCAAGGTGACGAACCGGGTCTGCGCCCGGGACGACTTCCAGGGGCCGGCGATGGCGATCTTCGCCGTCCAGGAGCTCAAGGCGAAGAAGATCGCGATCTTCGACGACGGGACCACGGGGCCGAGGGTAGGCGCCGACGAGGTGGAGAAGAAGGCGAAGGCGCTGGGGGCGACCACCTACCGCTACGTCATCCGGTCCGGGGACAAGGACTTCCGCGCCGTCCTCGGCACGATCCCCAAGGACATCAGCGTCATCGTGCCGGTCCTGTGGGCGCCCGACGCCGCCCTCATCGCCAAGCAGCTCCCGGACGTGGGCCTGAAGGTCAAGATGGTGGGTCCCGACGGGCAGTTCGAGCCGGTCGACTACATCGAGGCCTCCGGCGGCGCCGCGGAGGGGAACTACGTCACCTTCTTCGTCCCGGACATGAAGAAAGTGCCAGCTGCGGTCGAGTTCGTGAAGGCGTACGAGGCGAAGTACGGGCCGCTCTCGTCCTATGGGCCTCTGGCCTACGAGGCGGCCAACATCATCCTGACGGCCATCAAGAAGGTCGGGAAGGCCGACCGGGTTGCGGTCCGTGATGCGGTGCGGGCCACGAAGGGCTACCGGGGGATCCTCGGGCAGGACATCACGTTCAACGAGAAGGGCGACGTGGCGAACCCTGTGCTCTACGTCTATCAGGTCAAGGGCAAGAGCTTCGAGCTGATCAAGCCCGTCGTCGTGAAGTAGGGACCTTCCGCACGCGGGATGGCGCTCTTCGAGACGGCAGGGCTGACGAAGGACTTCGGGGGGCTCCGGGCGGTCGATGCTCTCGACCTCCACGTGGAGGGCGGCGAGATCGTCGGGCTGATCGGTCCGAATGGCTCGGGCAAGACGACCGTGTTCAACGTGATCACGGGTCTCCACCGGGCCACCGCGGGTCGCGTCAGCTTCGATCAGGGCCGCCGGGACCTGACCGCCCTGCCGTCTCACGCCATCACCGCCGCCGGCATCGCGCGCACCTTTCAGAATCAGCGGCTCTTCGGCCAGATGACCGTCCTCGAGAACGTCCTGGTGGGCATGCACTGCCGCACCCGCGCGGGGATCGCGGGCATCCTCCTGGGCACCCCGGGGACGCGAGCGGAGAAGCGCCGGGCGCGAGCGCGCGCGGCGGAGCTGCTTGCGCTCTTCGGCACCCGGCTCCTGCCCCGGGCCGATCAGCCGGCCTGGTCGCTCTCCTTTGCCAACCGGCGCCGGCTGGAGATCGCGCGGGCGCTCGGGACGGCGCCCCGGCTCCTCCTGCTGGACGAGCCAGCGGCCGGGATGAATCCGACCGAGACCCAGGAGCTGATGGGCGACATCCAGCGCATCCGCGACGAGGGCATCGCCATCCTGCTCATCGAGCACGACATGCGCGTCGTGCGCGGCATCTGCGAGCGGGTCGTCGCGCTGGACCACGGCCTGAAGATCGCGGAGGGCACCTTCGAGGAGGTGCGGAACACTCCCGCGCTCCTCGAGGCGTATCTCGGCCGGCGCGGCGCCCGTGCTTAAACTCAGCGACGTTGTCACGTTCTACGGCTCCCTGCGGGCGCTCCAGGGGGTGACCCTGGAAGTGCGCCAGGGCGAGATCGTGTGCCTGCTCGGCGGCAACGCCTCGGGCAAGTCCACGACGATGAAGACGATCCTCGGAATGGTGCGACCGAGCGCCGGCCGCGTGGAATTCGAGGGGGAGCGGATCGATCACCTGCCAACCGAGACGGTCGTCCGGCGCGGGATCTCGCTCGTGCCGGAGGCGCGCCGCATCTTCGGGCGCATGACGGTCTGGGAGAACCTCCTCATGGGGACGCTCGTCCGGCGCGGCGCGCCCGCTTCCGAGCTGAGCCAGGACGTCGAGCGCGTCTACGCGCTCTTCCCTCGGCTCCGCGAGCGGGCGCAGCAGCTCGGGGGCACCCTCTCCGGGGGCGAGCAGCAGATGCTGGCCATCGGGCGCGCCCTGATGGCGCGTCCGCGGCTCCTCCTGATGGACGAGCCCTCGATGGGCCTGGCGCCGGCGCTGGTGGACCAGGTCTTCGACATCATCCAGACGATCAACCGGCAGGGCACGACGATCCTCGTGGTCGAACAGAACGCGGCGGTGGCCCTCAGCATCGCCAGCCGCGGCTACGTCCTGCAGAACGGGCGGATCGTCGTGCACGACACCGCGGAGACGCTGCTCCGGGCGGACCACATCCGTCGGGCCTACCTCGGGGAGAACTGACGACACCGTGAACGACTCACCTCCACGCCGTCCGCAGGAAGGCTAGCCGTGGACCTGCTCCAGATCCTGCCCCAGCAGCTCGTCTTCGGCCTGGCGCTGGGCACCGTCTACGGACTCATCGCCCTCGGTTATACGATGGTGTACGGCATCCTCTTCATGATCAACTTCGCCCACGGCGACGTCTTTATGATCGGCTCCTACCTCGGCTGGGGTGTCCTCGTCGCCATCATCAACGCCCAGATCGGCGGGCTCCACCCCCTCTGGGTCCTCCCGCTGATGCTGCTGGTCGCCATGGTCGGCGCCGGGCTCCTCGGCGCGGGCCTCGAGCGCTTCGCCTACCGGCCGCTCTACCTGCGCGGCGCCACCCGGCTCGGGCCCCTGATCAGCGCCGTCGGGGCCTCTCTCTTCCTGCAGAACGCCGTCATGCTGACCCAGGGCGCCCGGATGAAGGTTTACATGACGAACCTCCTGTTCCCGGGCACGTGGCGGATCCAGGTGGGCAGCGTGAACGTCTCGGTGCTGGTCCTGGTCATGATGGGCGTGGCCCTCCTGATGATGTGGGGGCTCCACCTGCTCGTGCAGCGGACCACGCTCGGGCGGTCGATCCGAGCGGTGGCCGAGGACCGCGAGATGGCGGCGATCATGGGCGTCAACGTCCGCCGCGTGATCGCGACGACCTTCTTCCTCGGCTCGGCGCTCGGCGGCGCCGGGGGCGTGCTGGTCGGGCTCTACTACACGCAGATCGACTTCTTCATGGGGTACTCGGCGGGGCTCAAGGCGTTCACCGCCGCCGTGCTGGGCGGGATCGGCAACATCCGGGGCGCCATGCTCGGCGGGCTCGTCCTGGGCATCGTCGAGAGCCTCGCGGTGACGTTCGTGAACCCGGCGTTCAAGGACGTCATCGCCTTCCTCATCCTGATCCTGACCCTCGTGTTCCGCCCCACCGGGCTCCTGGGCGAGTCCCTGCCCGACTGGGAGAAGGTCTAGGCGATGGGCGGCTCCGCGAGGCGGCTGACGATTGTCGTCGGGGTCCTCGCCGCCGCGCTCGTCGCCCCCCTCCTGGCGCCGAGCGACTACGTGATCGGGGTGCTGACCCGAATCTGCCTCTACGCCACGCTGGCGCTCGGGCTCAACATCGTCGTCGGATTCGCCGGGCTGCTCGACCTCGGGTACGTGGCGTTCTTCGGGATCGGCTCGTACCTTTACGCCTTCCTCGCGTCCCCGCACTTCGGCGTCCACCTGCCGTTCCTGCTGGCGCTTCCGATCATCATCGTGGCGACCGCGGTCTCCGGGATCCTGATCGGCGCGCCCACGCTCCGGCTGCGGGGTGACTACCTGGCCATCGTCACGCTGGGGTTCGGCGAGATCACCTACCTCCTGCTGATCAACCTGGACCGGGATCCGGTGAACATCACCGGGGGCCCGAACGGCATCATCGCCATCGACCCCCCCGCCCTCGCCGGGTTCGTCTTCTCGCGCAACATCGAGTACTACTACCTGTTCTTCCTCGCCCTCCTCGTCGTGCTCGGCGCCTCGGCCCGCCTCCGCGATTCCCGGATCGGCTGGGCCTGGCAGGCCATCCGCGAGGACGAGCTCGCGGCCCGCGCCATGGGAATCAACACGACCGTGGCCAAGCTGCAGGCGTTCGCGATCGGCGCCGCCTTCGCCGGGATCGGCGGCACCTTCCTGGCCTCCTGGCAGCGCTCGGTCTTCCCCGACAACTTCCTGTTCACGGAGTCGGTGAACATCCTCGCCATGGTGATCCTGGGGGGCATGGGGAGCCTGGTCGGCGTGCTCCTGGGGGCGACGCTGCTCGTCGCCTTCCCGGAGATCTTCCGGGACTTTCAGGTCTATCGGATGCTGGTGTTCGGGCTCCTGCTGATGGTCCTCATGATCTTCCGCCCGCATGGGCTTCTCGCCGTGCGAAGTCGGCGCGAAGAGGAGCCGGCGGCCGGCCGGGTCGCGGAGGAGAAGGCCGGAGCCTCCCTGTGACGGCGGCGCCCGTCGGGCGCCGTCGTCGCGTCCGCTGATCGACCTGGACTCCAGTGTGCGGGGACCCCTCCCGAAGTGGGCCCAAGCGAGCCGAAGGCGATTGGCTCACGCCGTAGCCCGTTGGATTTTTGGGGCGACGTTCGGCTGTCGTTCACGGCTGTGGATCTGATCCCTCGCGAACGGGTCGGCGAGCGCTTCGCACACTATCGCTCGAACCCGGAGAACCGGCCGCGGTCCGGCTATGTATCCGCCGAGGCGACGGTCGGGGAAGCTTCGCCCATGCTTGGCAGGAGGTAGCCATGGCTGAACCACCGAAGTGTCCGACCTCACGCTGCCCCGACAAGGGGAAGCCCATGCCGCCCGCTGGCCCTCGTCGACACGACAAAGACCGCAAGATCACGCGTTACAAATGCCCCACGTGCGGGCAGGAGATCACTCAGCGGACGGCCTAAGCGTTCAAGCTGACCAACTGCCGGGCCACCCGTGTCACGCGGGGACGTCACCCGGGACCCCCAACCAGCACACGGAGATGCCCTGGCGGCCGTGGCGCGGGGCGTCCCCACGGCCGCGTTCGCTGGCTGACGGAACCGAGATCTTTCGGTGCGCCACCGTCCAAGTGGGTTCCACGGGCCGGGCGTTCCGACAGAGCCCTCGCGCGGTTTCACGGGTGAGGCCGCAGCGAAACGCGTGGATTCTCTTCGCGGCGTCGTTCTCCTGACAAGCCGGGGCCTTGGAAGCGAACGGTAGCCCGCCCCCTTCCGCGTAGGTCGTGGGCGAGGCGGAGGCGCGCCACCCCCCTTCGGTCTCCAGAACCCGGCCCCGAGAGCCTGAGCCGCCCGAAGAACACGCCGCTGGCGCCGCGGACTGGTCACGCGCGACCGACACCCCGGGAATCGTGGACCACGGCTCTCTAGGGAGTTTGACAAGATCGTACTACTGTACTAGTATTCTAATACAGTACAGAGAAGCTCGATGCGCCTCCACGTTCATGCTCGCAGCCCGATCCCGATCCGCCGGCAACTGACGGAGC
>Ga0114129_10002053_pt1 | contig 27649 bp, 6 predicted proteins | sample RhiMetdeltSRZDD1_FD_80071 | JGI IMG/M metagenome (GOLD analysis project Ga0114129, IMG submission 80071) | Populus rhizosphere microbial communities from Tennessee, USA - Rhizosphere MetaG P. deltoides SRZDD1 (version 2) (version 2) | ecosystem: Host-associated > Plants > Roots > Rhizosphere >... | reverse complement strand
TGAGTCGGCGACATGCCCGGCGCCCAGCCGATCAGCATACCGTCAGGATTGGTTCCACGACGCGCGTTTTCGCGGTCACGTTGCGGATCGCGCGCCGCTTCGGGATTGACGCGCCGCTGATCGAGCCTGATCTCTCCAGCCGGCGGCAGCGGCCCCTGACCGGGTTCGCGAACGCTGACGATCACGTGATGAACCACGCTCGGCGCTCCCCGCTTGATCTCAACGGACTGCACGTACTTATCCTCGGTGAAATTGGTCGGCACGGCATAATACTTATATGGTATCTCGCCGTCGGTGGGAACGCTGAACTCCTCGGTCATCGAGAGCACGACGTCCGGCTTGCCGATGCTCCACCCTTCATTATTGAATTTCGGAGCCGGAGGCAGATCCTTGGGATTACCCTCTTTAGCCCCCCCATCGACCCATGCGATGATCGTGTCTATCTGCTTCTGTGTGAGGCGGCGATCATTAATGAACTCGCCGTGATTCGGGTCGGCGTACCAGGGCGGCATCTGCCGCGACACAACCGTCTCACGGATGGACTTTGCCCAGGGCCGAACTTCCTTATAACTGAGGAAGCTCATCGGGGCGACTTCGCCAGGCCGGTGGCATACAGCGCAGTTCTGAAAAATGATCGACGCGACATCTTTGGTGAAAGTCACAGCCGAAGTGGGCTCGCTGTTGGCTTGCCCCACTCTTTGCGCCAGGAGCAGCCCTCCCAGTATGAAGCCCAGGGCAAGGCCAAGGACGTAAATGCGTTTCATAGATTCTCTCCTCTTTCAAATAGATAGTTCAGAAGCTAATTCTCGCGGCGAGCTGGAATGTGACGCCGACTCCGATTGCTCCCTCCCTTTGGGCCAGCATTTTATAAATGTTTATTGGATTTGGCCGGAGACTAGCAGAACTCAACAAGATTGTCGCCTAGCGAAAGTTGGGTATGGAAAATAAATTGCGATGATTGCTATCGAAAGTTAGGTTGACAGGGTATTAAAGCAGCATTAGTTGGCGCGCCAGAGCCACCGCTTGAGTCCGGCTGCTCACGCTCAGCTTGCCGTAGATCTTGTTCAGGTGCCACTTGGTAGTCCCCTCGGTGATCGTGAGTCTGTCGGCGATTTCGCGGTTCGACAAACCATCGGCGACCAGGCGCAGAATCTTCAGTTGGATCTCGCTGAGCGGTTCGATCAGCGGCTGCGCCGGAGTTGTGGCGCCGGGTGTGGCGTCGATAGATTTGGCGCCGGCCGGGCGCTTGGGAAAAGCTTCAAGCAGAGCGTCGATAAACTCGGGAGCTACAACTCGCCGCTGTGAGAGGATCGTTGCCACGGTCGTGCCTTCATCCAGGAAAACACGGCGATACCCTTCGGGCGCGGCCAGACAGAGCGCCTGTTCCAGACAGTCGAGTGTCGCCGCTGATCGGTTGAGGGATTGGTGGGCGAGCGCCTGCAGGAGGCGAATGATGATGAGACTGCCGTGACGACCTTGGCCCTGAGCGAATTGTTCAAGCTGCAGGAGCAAGCTGTGCGCCGCTTGCGGCCGCCCTTGCGCGAGCAGCAAGCGAGCGAACGTCAGGTTTTCCTGCTCCGAACGATCGTCAGCCGTTGGAGGCAGATCATTCAGAGTGAGCGCCGCTGCGACCGTGTGCCCCTGCCGTAATTGGAGATCCGCCGTCACAGCGCTGATGAGCCGAATACGCCGCTGGTTTTCAGATCGCGCGGCCAACTCGCGCGCGGTAGCCAAAGTCTCCCACATCGCTTCGATTTCCCCCCGCGCGTAGTACAGCTTCGCGAGCGTTTGTTGCCCGACCAGCGCGTAGTAGACCGTGCCCATGTGTTGGCAGAGGGCGATTCCGGTCGTGAGATGATGATAGGCGCGCTCCAGGTCATTGGTCTCGTAATAGAGCATCCCCAGCGGGACGTAAATCAGACCCGCCATCGGAAGCGGGTGGCCGCGCGCATCCATGTGATGGCGGACGGTTTGTTCACAAAACAGAATCGCTTCGCGCAGTTGCCCTTGCTGATACAAGAGCCGAGTCAGAATGCCAAGGGCTTCCAGGGTAATCAGGTGATTCCCCAGTTGTTGGCCCAAGGCGATGGCCTGGCGAAGAGTTTGCATCGCCGCTTGCCGGTCGCCCACTAGACGCTGGGCCTGGCCAAGATGGCTGAGCGCCGTGGTGCGGTAGAACGATTCGGTGTCGCCCAACAACGTCAGCGCCTCTTGCGCGAACTTCAGCGCCTGCGACGGTTCGCCCCGATTGATCGCCAGATAAGCGCGGAACCCCAGCAATGTGCCGCGTTGAAGCGGCGGGTCATCCGGGCGCTGATTTTCTATAGCCAGCGTAGCATATTTTTCGGCGGTGGCAATTTCTCCCCGCAGATAGAGCATCCACGCTTTGTTGACCGACAGATCGCTATCCGCGCGTACGATCTCCTCCGGGAGCGCATTCACCCAGTTCAGGACGGCGGTGAATCCGCCATTGCGGAGCGTCTCATCGACGTTGCTGCGAATCAACCGCACGGCGGACGCTTGATCGCGCCCGGACAGCGCATGTTTGATCGCTTCCGACGTCACGCTGTGCGCCTCGTACCAATGGCTGGCCTGGCGGTGCAAAGCGATTCGTTCCTGCTCCGCCAACTCGGTGCGGAGGAAATCAGCAAAGAGATGATGGTAGCGATACCATTGACGCTGGTCGTCAAGAGGAATGAGAAAGAGATTGGCCTTCTCCAGATGGGCAAGCATTGCCTGAGAGTCGCTCCGCCCGGTGACGGCGTCGCAGAGCGACGCATTGAAGCGATTGAGAATCGCGGTCTGGCGCAGGAAGGCGCAAACTTCCTCCGGCTGTTGCCGCATCACTTCTGCAGCCAGATAATCGATGATGTAATGGTGACCGCCGCCGAAAGCGACAACATCCATGGCCGTCGCGTCTGCGCCGTGCATCCGCACACGTCCCCGGAGGGAGAGGGCCGCCATTTGCAGACCTGCAGCCCACCCTTCCGTGCGGCGTTCGAGCGCCTGCGCCGACTCGGCGGAAACAGCGAAGCCTAAGGTCCGATGGAGAAACGCCTCCGTCTCTTCTCCGGCGAAGCGTAAATCTTGCAGGCGGATCTCTGTGACCTCCCAACGCACTCGCAAACGAGGCAGTGGCAGCGACGGCTCTTCACGAGTCATGATAACTAAATGACAATGTGGCGGCAGGTGGTCTAAGAAGAATACTATGGCCGTTTGCAGGTCGGGCTGTTTGATAGCGTGATAGTCATCAAGCGCCAACACGCTCTGCTCCGATAGACTCGCCAAGTCGTTGAGGAGCAGCGTCATGAGGTGATCGAACGCGGGCAATTGCGGCGTCTCCAAGAAGGGGCGCGCCGCCTGCCCTGCCCCTGGATCAAGAGATTGCAAGGCGGCGACGAAGTGAGTGAAAAAACGGTAGGGGTCATTATCGTCCGCTTCCAGCGACAACCAGGCTATGCGGGGCGCGGTCTGCTCTTGATTGCCCAAGCCATGCAACCAGGAGGCGATCAGCGTGGTCTTGCCAAAACCCGCCGGAGCGGAGACCAGAGTCAACTTCCGCTGCAGCCCTTGATCCAGTCTCTTGATCAGACGCGGGCGGGGAACCCAATTGGGCCGCACGGGAGGAATATAGAGCTTGGTAGTTAGGATCGGAGTAGACATACGATGCAACGGTGATAGTCCGCTGCGCCCGGCGGACGGCAATAGAGTATACCAGGTCGCTATTGTCAGTCATTTCTGCGCGAGACAAACCAAGAGCGTACTGAATCGTCGAACTGATCGACCGCGAGACCAGTTACGGGCAGGAGCCTCCTGCATCGACTGGGAAGTTTTCACTTTCAGACAGGCGCGTCATCGCGATCTGCCGAAACCGAAGGCTGAGGCGATCGAGCCAGCGCTGGATGCTGATGGAGGTGAGAGGATGTTATATCTCCTCAGAGTGAGTAATGAACTATCAGAAAGACCTGCGTGCCCGCAGTGCGTGTCAGAACTGGGTCTGATCCCGCCCCATCAGCTTCGGCAGCAAAAATGAATTGCCCTTTTCCAGCTGGATCGTTTAGTTCGCTCGTCGCTGCCTCCGGATCACCGGTTTCGTGGCGCTTCAAGTTCTGCCCCAAGTCCTGCTTGTAAAGTTCGAGTCCAACGATGGTGATCGGCTTGCCTTGTGTGAAATAGGGAAAGTAGTCTTTGCGAATCGTGGCGCTGAAGTCGCCCGTGCCATTTACGAACGCCGACCATTCGGTCGGAAAGTCATGCCGCAGACTGAAGAGCAGCGAGAGGTTGGATTGGCTCGCTTGTCTGAGCACGTCGTTCAACGCCGTTCTCACCTTGCCGGGCTCCACGCCCTGACGCGCAGTGTAGCGGATGTGCAGGATGACATCCGAGATCGTCGCGTAATCGAAGGCCGGATAGTCCTGGGGCCTGGGAAGCTCCAACTTCCATGTGCTCTCCACCCCCGCGCCTTCGAAGGGCAGAAATCGCTCGTCGCGCAGGTTGGTCTCGAACATCCCGCTGTCATTGTTCGCGCTGCTCGTGACGATGGATTGCACTGCGCCGATGTAGTCCACGAAGCGGTCGTCCTCCGAACCTTGCCGCGCATATTCATCGCCCGCAATCGGGGATTTGCGCAGGCTGCTTTTCAAGAGTGAGAGGGTGCAGTTGACGCTCGTATACGGCCCGATGACGCACGGAATCGAGAGCGCGACATTCTTGATGCGGCGCATGTAGTGTCCGGGACAGTCAAGATCGTAAAGCCATTCGGGAATCGTCACTGAACAACTGCCGGTCGCCTTCAGAGTGAGCAGGGCGAGCGGGTCGAGTTGGCGCAGCGAGACATGGCGCGTCAGCTCCAACTCGCGTTTGTTGTTGTCGTAATAGGCCATCTCCATCCGTTTGATATCCAGATGGAGCGCTTCGCCGGAGAGCAGCCCCTTACGCCCGCCGTCCCAATAGTTGAACTTCACGAAGTCCTGGGCATCCAGTTCGGGGCGCATCAACTCTTGTTTCATCGTCCGCTCCGCCCTCCGCGCGGTGTCGAACGCGAAGCGGAAATATTCGTAGTAAAGCCTTGAAATCTCGCCCTGCATCCAGAGGTGGAGTTCCTCGTTGGTGAACTTGTCGTGAATGAACTGGTCCACCTCCTGGGCATTTGAGATCTGCTGCTGAATGCTCAGATATTCATGATGGGCGATCTGCTCAGCGATCAGCGAGGTGAGTATTTGTCGCCCTATCTGCATCAGTTCATGTGCGGCGAGGTTGTATTGCAGCAGCCATTCGTCGGAGCGGCGCTGGTAAGATGCGGTCTTGTTGGCGCTGCTAGCATAGTGACTTTCTCTACTTGCCAGCAAGTCCATTATGTCCGCCCCTGCCTGGACATTCCTCGTTAGTGCCTCGCCTCCCCATACGAGCGTTCCCCCAATGCCCCAAAAATGGAAATTTGCTGAGCCCGTTGGAATCAAAGAAAGCACGGGAGCAATTTGTCTTGCAACGAATGCGATGGCCTGATATTGCTTAACATTCGGCAAATGCTCGTTCAGCTCAACGTTTTCGTTTGAGTTAAGATAAAGATTCCCGCTCCCAGACGGCGAGGGTGACGACTTTCCGGCCAACTTCAAGTCAGGAAACTGCTGCAGCGTCAGTTCCTTGTCGTACTGCTTGACCAATGCGTCGTGAGCCTCGTCGAAGTTCTCTTCGGTCAGTTCCGTGCGATCGAGCGTCAGGTCGTTTGGCGCGTTCTGATCTTCCGGGAGACCCAGCAGGCGCTGGTAGTAGCGAAGCTTCTCCAGAGATGTACCGCGGCTGGTGAGCAAAGATTGGGTCGCCTCCCTCGCCGATTGCCATTTCAGGAAGCTCACATCCTTGGCAATCTGTTGAATCTGAATCTCATGACGCTGGCGGATCAGCGTCAGGCGCTCGGCGTCGCCCTTCTCTATAGCTGAGAGCAGCCCGCTGCCGAGGCTGCGCACTTCGTTGCAGAGTTCCAGGGCTTTCTGAATCAAGGTCAGGCATCGGACGGGACCGGCGGGCTGGTTGAGGCCGTTGACAATGTTGCTGACGTCTATCCCCGCAGCCGCCGCTTTGACCAGCATGCCGGGGTCAATCGGTGGGTCGAAGAGCGCTAGTGGACGAACGACGCCAGCGATATTCATGCAGTTGCGAATCTTGAAGAGCCGGTCGGCCACCAGATCCCAATAGCCCAGCATCTTGTCGTTGCGCGGTATGCAGAAATAGAGAGTGCGCCCGATGCCGAAGACCGCGCTGGTATCCTCCGCGCTACCGCCACCCGGGGCCCCCGAATTCGGAGCCACGAGATTGAATGGGAATTGCCCTTCCAACTCCACCAACGCGTTGCCGATCGGGCCGAGCCCCTCATTCTTGAGCTGAGCGAAAGTTTTAGGACGCGACATTCCGCGCGGCGGGACCCGCTGGGGCCGCGGCCCCAGCAGGTTGGCGGCGAGCACATAGCGTTGTGTCGCTTCATTGATTGACTCGATCGTGTCCTGCTGGAACAGGTGGTCGCCCCAGGCGATGAGGTTGTCGAGATATTTCATGACCACGTAGTATTGATAAGCCAGATGCCGCGTCCGCGCCACGGCGTGGGGTTGGAAAGGCTTGTTGCGGATCGCGTTGTAGCCGTTCAGAATGTCGGCCTGGCGTAACTGGTCCTCGGGCGTCAGATTCGCGCGCGGGATACTCAGGAGCCGGACGATCTCATCGATCTGTTTACTATCGTTCTCTTTGCGAAAGGCGAGGAATTTCCAGAAGCGAAACGGTGGCTCTACACTCGTGTCATTAGAAGTCGGATCGAAGACATAGTGGAACCACCGCTGGGCCTCCGCGAACCGCTGGCTCTTGCTCAAATGCACGGCGATGGTCAGCGGGATATGGAAAAAGAGTTCCCAGTTGTAGTTCGCATACGGCCGGTGTTCATCGACATCTATCTCCTTTGGGAATGATTCGACATGAACAAGGTCGCTATTTGTCGGCTGGTAGAGATCTTCGAAGAACCCTTGCTTCAAGCTATCCTGCCACCTGGCATCTAACATTCCCGATAGCGAATCCAGATTCAGTTTTGAGATTAGGTCGCCGACGAACGGATGGAAAAAATTCTCGAACGTATAGTTGAACTTCGTGTCTGTGTTTCCATTCGAGACCGCCTCTGTCTGCGACGCCACCAGGGCGTCATGGAAGCCGACAACACCTTTCAAGTTTGCCATTGTTCCCTTCTTTCGTTTCTTTAGATCTTGGTCCTGACTATCAAGCCTTTATCTGGTCTGATCAGTCCGCCATCCTCCAACGACTTTGACCCAACACGAATGCGCGGGCCAGTCGGGAGACCCAGGGGTGAAATATTCACCGCCTCAAGCGAGCTGAAATTGCCCGCTCTGCTATAGTCGAAGAAGGCGCCAATCAATACCGGTTCTATTGTCGTCCTGACCAGGAAGACATGGCGGCTGTCTGCGAAAAAGAATGGGGCATCCCAATCATTCTGAAGCTGGTTGTTAGTGTTATCCGGCACGATGGTGTAATAGATGGTGTGGAACTTGATGGGGGGGCTCAGAACCTGACGCCTTAACGGAGGATTGCACCGATCCTCGTGAAAGTAACTGATGTTGAAGCCAATGATCGGCCTCTCGTTAGCCGTCACCATGGAACGATTCGCGCCAGGATACGTAGAGGAGGACACCTCAGGCACACTGTGCGTGTTGTAGAGCAGGAACGCCGGACTGCCCGCTGATCCAAGTCCAACCTGTAAGATACCCCCTTCCTCAACCGCTGATAAATCCACGAAGGAGCGGCTGAAGCCCATGGTTACGAACGAGCCGAGTTCGGCTGGATGGTCCACATCCGATGTCTTTGTCGGTTGCCATTTGCCATTGTAATACTCGCTCCAACACAGAACTGCCTGCACCGCCATCTGAGGTGGATCAAGATTGATGTCGGAAGTGTTAAGCGCCATCAGCGGGCCAGGGCCGTTGAACGTTTTCCGGAATTCTGGCGCCGGCTGTTTCAGAATCCGCAGCCAGAAGAGTAGCAGGCGCCCATTCCAGACAACTGGCGCAACCGGATTGTCCTCGATGTCCAGCTTGATCTCCTCCCAGGGCGTCCAGTAGCCGTACTCATAACGGCGGTAATAGTACTTGCGGTGCGCTCCGGCGGTGCGCGCAATTACGTGGTCAATCTCCCCCATCCTTTGGGCCGGGTTGGCGGGGGTATGGTAGATGCCGCACGGTTCCAGTTTTGCCACCTCTTCCAACTTCGACAGGTAGTTTAAGAGCGCAGTGGCGGCGGTGTCCTCGGTGATGTCGCTCTGCAGCAGTTCACTCTCAATCTCCTTGAAGAAGGGCGATTTGTCGTCCCGCAGTTCGGGCTCCAGCCAGTTCTCCGGGAAGAGAAAGACCTTTCGGTTTGCCTCCCAGACTCGGTATCGCTTCATCCATTCCCACTGTTTGGCATTAATGGATGCCGGAGAGACGCGGGGCTCGAGGTTCATCAGGCAGCGTTCGATGAACAGTTGTACCGACGAGAGGGCGTGACGGACGCGCGAGGTCTGCATACAAGGCTCCATCTGGACATCCATCAAAAAGTACTCGAACAGTTTGTCCGCCGTGTCGATGTGCTCGGTGTCGGGGTTGGAGCGCATGTGGTGGAGGATGTAGGCCACCAGCGCGTCACGCTGCAGCCTGCGCATCGCGTCGTTGATCGGCTGGACCACATCCCGCCAGTCGGCGGCGGCGTAGCGGGCGCGAAGGGCAGCCTGTAAGTCGCGCAACGTGTCGCCGGTCGGCTCGTTCGTCGTCGCTTTGGTCGACGCATTCCCCGAAATCCCTAACTTCCGAATCAGTTCGAATGCGTCATAGACGCGGCGGAACAGGTCGAAGTGAGCGAGGTCCGCAATATTGCCGCCGAAATGCGCAAGCAGGTCGTCGAGCGATGGTTTGTCCGAGCGGATGAGGGTAAAGAATGAGCTGTCCGCTTTTGCTGTCGCCGCGACGGGGTCTTTCAGGATCGTCAGGATCAATTCGTCGCCCAGCGCCACCTCGGACTTGATGCGAGCGTAATCCAGCAGATCTTGCAGCGGCTTGAGGAGCGCGGCCTCAGGGGCGACGGGGTTGCCGCTCACCCGCAGGACATTGAGCCATCCATCAGCGGCGATCAGATAATCGGAGTCTGCGGCGAAATAAGCTATTTCGTTGGCTGTCAGGCCGAGGCTTACCGCCAGCGACACGACTTTCAAGAAGCGCGTATACACGTCGGTGAAGAGCGTGAGGGGCAGCGGTGGATAGAGATAGCGGGCGGGAATTACCTCTCGCGCCCGTTTCGGGGTCTCCCATTTGACACGCAGCCTGGCTTTGACTTTCTCGACCTTAAACTCGATCTCGTAAAGCGTTCCGGCCTTCAATTCCAGAGGATCGGTGTTGCGATAGACCTTGCCGTTCCGCGTCAGCGGGCGCGGCTGTCCGCCGAGTTTCAGCAACACTGTCGCCCCCGTCTCCGTCTCAATCACGAAATTGTAGAACCCGGTTTCCGGTATCTCTATTTTTCCACTCCAGATGCCGGAGATGGCCGCGCCTGGCGTCGGGTTCGCGGGCAAAGGATTGCTGCCCTCGCCGGTGTAATTCAGGTTCGCGGCGGCAGGGACTCTCAGGCCAACGCTCCCGGTTGCCGTGTCCCGGTAGTAGAACCGCGCCGTGAGGCCCGACATCTCCAGCGCGATAACATCATTCAACGCAGGTTGGCCGGTTAGGCCCGCGGCATGGAGCGGATAGGGAGCGGCAGGAGAGTCTAAAAGGGTTTGTGTGGAGATCAGATCTATCCCAGCCGCCGCGCTGAGCCGCTGCAGGGCATGCTGGCGCTTGCGCCGCCGCGAGAGTTCGGGCCGGAACGCCGCCAGGAGCGCCTTGCGCTTCTGGTCCACCGGGTCGGTGGAGGCAAGATAAGCATCGTAGAGCGGCTTCAGTTCCGGGTAGCGGCCGAAGAACGAGCCCTTGCTGTCTTCGCTTCGAGCAGAGAGCTCGTCCACCGCGTTTTTGAAATCTACTGATACGCCCGTGACATTCTTCAACGTGGTCTGCATCCCCTCAGTCAGAAGGCCCGAGTGTGATAGCCGGCGCCTGAAATCATCATAGGAGATTTTGGAGTCGGCAGCCGTGATCGCTGCCTCCAGCGTGGGCGCCGAATGAGTGTAGCCCACGTCAACTATCAACGTATCATCGAGGAGCGCGAAGAAGGCGTCGGCGGCCTCTTGCCCGTAGACCAGCGTCATCCGCGCGCGGGCGATGTCGCCGCCGAGGTCTTCGGTCGCAGCGAACTGGTCTTCGATAGCGGCAAAGTCGCCGCGCAAGGTCCGGGCGAATTCGGTCACCTGGGCCGGATCCGGTGCGGACTTACCGCTCAGATCCTGGTTCCAGATCAGGTAGAGCGCGGCCGAGGTCTTGAGCGACCTCTCCTTCAGCGATTGTAACAGCGTGACGAGCCGCAGGATCGCCGGGTCTGTCGGGTCGGGCGCGGCGAACGGATCCAGGCCGGTGAGCGAAGTCAACAGTAGAAACTCCAGAACGCTTATTTTCAATTTGCGCGCCAGGTAACCCCGGCGGAAGATCGCGCTGATGTGGGGAATAGTCAGCGGCGTGTTCGCGTTGTAACCGAGTTCGATAACGATGCGGTCATACTCGGCGCCGGTCAGGTTGAACGCCGACCGCAGCGCCTCGGCATGATCGGCCAATTTTATGGTCTCTTTAGCCAGAAATTCGCCGTAGCCATTATCGGCGAAGACGGCGTCTTGCTTCAGGATCGCCGGGTTCAGAAACATCTGCCGGTAAAGCGCTCTATCGCCATGCGCGCCGATCTCTGACCAGCACGCCAACAATTGCAGCAGGTCACGCGCCGGCGTCAAGTTCAGAGCATGCATTACACGAACGAGGATGCCGGTTCGGGGAAGGAGCGTGAGGAACCCGGCATCCAGTTTGGCGAACGTATCTACGTCATCCGCGCCGAGCGGCGACATGTCCTCTCGGTAGAGCGAGCAGATCGCCGCGTCGGTCTGCTCGATTGTCCACGCTGTTTTTTTCCAGAGACGAATGAAGCGTAGCAGGCGGACAAATTCGACTGCTCCGAGCCTGGTGGAGGTATCGCCGGCGCCGGTCATCGGCTTCGAATAGCGAAACTCCAGGTTATCGAAACTACATGGGTCGAGGTTGCCCGTCGGGTCGGCCAGGATAATCAATCCCATGATGCGGGAGAAGTTGGCATCGTTCTTTACCCACGCTTTGACGTCGCCTCCATAAGCTGCCGGGTCGGGCGCGCCCGCTCCTTGCGGCAGCAAGGCATCGAAATCGGCGTTGGTGATCGTGCCGTCTTTGAGAGCCTTGAGGGTGGCGAACGGAACCCCCAGACGTTCCAGCTTCGGGATCAAGTAGCTGTTCGGATTTACGAAACGGGTCTTGAGGATCGCGACGATCTCATCATATGTGATCCCAACCCGGCGCGTGAACTGCTTCGCGTTCGAGAGCGCGACAATCACGGCGGTGTCCGTCGTCGCGTTGGGGACCCCGTACATCCGCCACAACGGGACCTCATTGGAGTCGGTCAGAATCTCGTATTCGTCCCGAGAGAGCAGTAGTTCCTCCATCAGAATATCGCGCCAGCCATAGGGATTCGCGCCGCGTTCAAGATCGTCGCTTTTGCGGAGTCGCTCCATCGCCAACGGCAACGGAACTTCGAATTTGTTGAAATAGCGGCGCAGGCGTTCCAATGGCTGGTGGAACGGCAGCGGCGAGGGAAAGCGTCCACGCTTCAGGGTCGCGTAGGCCGAATCCATGACGAACTGAGGGTTCGCCATCAGGTCCGCCGAATCCGCCCCGTCGGTGTCGTGACCGGCATAGCCATTCAGTGAGAATTGCTGAACGTTGTTGGCGATGAAATATTCGAGCGTTTCGTTGACAACGTCGATATATGGCAGGGCCGTGTTCGTGTTCTCGCAGGTCAGCGGTAGGTGCTGAATGTCCGGGCGGCGGGAGAGAAGTACATTTAACGGCGTCATCTCCGTGTTTGGAATCGGCTGGCCCGGACGCATTGCATTCCAATCGTTCTGATGGTCTGTCCATGCGGCTTGATTCGGAAACGGATATGGCGCGCCGGCATGGTTCGATTTCCAATTGGTCAGGAACTCCGCCGATGCTTGCTCGTCGGCGCCCATGAAAAGTAGTAGATCGACCAGGTAAGCAGCCGGACTAAGGATAGAGCGGCAATGATCACAAGCGCAGAAGTCCATCTCACCGAAGAGCCCTTCGAGCGTGGGGTAGGCAATCACATCGGCCGCGTTTTCATCGAGCAATCCTTTTGGAACCGGTTGAAGTATTTGGGTCGCGGCGCCGGAGGCCTGCCGGACGGCCTTCAACGGTTGCGCGCCAAGCCCGATACCATTCCTGGCAGTCAGGTAACCGATGGCGACATTGAGGACCGCGTTATGCACCTGCACCGATTTATCGTAGGTCTGCGCGGCATTGTCGGCCCCGCCCAGGTCCTCTGCGAACGCCTGGACAAAAGTTTCCCGGTCATAGCGTACGACATGGTGAGCCGCATCGATCCCGCGTTTCATGAGGCCGGTCATCGCCTGGTCGCTCGTCGTGACCTGATATAGACGCTGCACGCGCTTCACCTGCTTCACAATCTCATCGGAGACCTGCAGCTCGGGGACCTGTAGTTTTTTTTGAGCGATGTACTGTTGGACCGGCTGCGCTCCGATCTCGAAATCCTGGTGTTCGGTCAAAAAGGCATGCACCTGGTCTGAGACGCCGGACTTCGCGCCAGGCAACGGCAGGTCGCCGCTCTTGATCATCTGTGCGACCGATGCCGTCGGGTAGCTCACCCGTACTTGCGCCGCTAGGTATTCAGCGTAATTGGCCCGCTTCGCTTCCGGGGTCTCGCCGGAGATCTCCTTCGGGATGGAAATATTGGGAGTCAGCAGCGCAGTCCATTTCTCCGGGCGATGGTAGCCCAGTTGCGCCAGTTGCAGCGGGTCGCTTAGGCCGCCGCCTCCCGCCGTCGTGTGCAACATCTGTATCAGCGGGGCGTTGTTGACCGTAAGGAAGCTCAGCTTTCCGTCCACCTGTAGCTGGTCCGATGTCTGCTGGCCGAAGGCATCTGTCACGGCGTTCCAGAATTTCGGCAAATCGGTCCGGTGCGCCACATAGAGTTCAGCAAACTGCTGCTGCTGCCCGTCGTCGAGGCGCGAAACTGCCAGCATCTGTTTGAGGGATGATGCGCCCGCCAGGGCCGGGCCGGTCAATAGTTTCTGCACGCTCAAGGTCTGGAACTGGGCGACCATCTGTGGGATCGCCGGCGTCAGCGATGTCGGAATCACCCCCTGATCCACCGCCTTGTTCAAGATCGCAGTCAGCGTCTTGACGTCCGTTCTATAGAGCATCTCTTCATTCGCTGGTAGCCCGGCGCGGAAAAGAGCGTAGAAGAAGGCTGGAGAATGCTTGCCAGCCTGCCCTGCATTCACGGCGCGTCGACTGAACCGGTCGGCGAGCGAGGCCATAGCAATCGCACGCGCATCCAAACCGGTCTTGTTTGCCAGATGCGTAATGTCCTGGCGCTCGTCGTCTTCGGTCAGGTCGGAGAGAGAGAGACCCTGGAGGAGCGGTGTCAGTTTCTGGACGATCCGCTCGTGCTCGGAAGGGCATTGATGCTCGTCACTGATGACGAGGTTAACGGTCTCGACTGGCTGGGCGTTGAATAAAGGCTGGGATGAGCCCAACAGGGCGCCGCCGGGATCGAACGCGCGAATGATGAGAACCGCATTCGTCCGCCGGGGGAGACTGAACTGTTCGTAGTCAATTTGATAGTTGCCTGCGTCATCGGTGGTCGTCTCGCCCAGCAGATACTCGCTTCGCAGTCTCTGGCCGAAGGCGCGCACGATGCCTCCGGCCAGTCCTTGGCCGTTCGCGTATAGAACCTGGCCCTGAACGACGAAAGAGTCAGTTGGTGGCGGAGGGTCGGGCGGTTGATCGGGGGGATTGTCATCCTCGGGCACGGGCCTATCGTCGTCCGAGCCAGGTTCTTCGCCGCCTGTGTCAGGGATTGGCCGCAACTGACTAACCGGTTGTTTTGGAAGCGCCATGAAAGCAGAGGCCGATGAGTTGGAGCGACCGGGACTATCAATGGCCCGCAGTTGGATCTCTGCTTTTGCCGTATCTGATACCGGCATGGCCCCGGCTTCGGTGATACGAAAGGAGGAATGAAACTCCCGCGCTTCGTCCGGAGACGGGACCTGGCGTCCGGCACAGCGACAGATGGGGAGATACTCCACGAGATCGCCGGGGCGAAAGCCGGGGAGCGGGGCACGGAAATATTGCGCCTTGCCGGAAGTATCAGTTCTTAGCCACCCTGCCCCCATCGTTTCTATCGCGCCCTGATTGACGCGATAGAGTATTTCAACCCGGTTGCTCGAATCCACGGGGTGGATTCCGACAGTGATTTTGATTTCCGTGCCCACTGGAACGGCCTGCTCCGGAGCCGGCGCATCGGGCGTCCCGTACCACAGAGATCTACCTTCATGCTCAAACCGCATTTGAGTATCTCCTTTCTACTCACTTGGACAGTCCTGACCCGAACTCAAATTTAATTACCGATGAAGTGTCCTTTAATCGCAGGGCAAACCGCTCGTAAACGCGGAATCGATACCGTCCTTCGGTGTCCTCCTGTAAAAATGCCGTAATCGCGTCCACTGCAACCACCAGGTCCATGGTGTTCCCACCCAGCGAGACTAGGACTCCGGTCGTCTCTCTGACATTTGGCGTCGCCCCTGTGGCAGGCAGTGTTCCTGTCCCATAGAACCCCGCCGTCACCAGCGGTTTGATCCGATCCGCTGGCATAATCAACGTCGTCGCCAGTGGCGCATAGGTATCGGCGTAGGGTTCGTTATGGAGCGCCAGGGCATAAGGGCCATAGTGCGCCTGTTGCAGGCCATTACCGCTTTGGAGGCGTGAATACCCATCCGCCACCGCCGCAAACGTCCTCTCTCCGAACCGGCGCGGTTCATTGGGATCAGTTGGGTCATCCGGTTCGAATGCCGTGACTTGAATCACCTGAATCGGATTCGCCTCCGCGGCTTTCACCAGTCCGTCCCCTGCAGGCCCGGATCGAACGCGCACTTTGTTGTCCGCAAACAGAGGATGCTGCACTCCTCCAATCCCATCGATTGCCGACTGCCCTTGAAAGATCACCACATCCTCGGCCTGTGACAGAAGGTTCGCCGACCGGGTCGCCAGGGTCACGGCCGTCATCAACTCGCCCTCGCGATGGACCTGTTGCAGCGTCAATGTGAACTCAACCTGGAGTTCAACCAGCGCAATCGTTGAGGATTCATTTACGGTCAACGCTTGGCCGTTTTCTCGTACCACTGTGTCGGAGATCACGATCAATTCACCCGGCGCCACCGGCCCGTAGAGCGGGATGAACTTTCTCGCTATTTTGGTTCGTTCACATTCGTCGTGAACCGCCTGGTCGATCCGGTTCCATATCTCCTGGCTCCATGGAAGCTTCTCCCGGCCGAGGTTCATCGTGGCGCCATTCCTCGGCGCCATCGACATCATGGTCCTGTACTGCATGGCGCTTTCCATGTTGTTGACTTTTCCCTTTTCCGTTGTCACGTAATCCATTGTGTTCACTGCGTTCATATTGGTTACTCCTTTTCTCTATTACAGATCGTTACATCGGGTAGTTCCTCGATGGATGGTTTTGGCCATAAAGGCGTTAGTCAGGTCTGGTCCTGATATAGACGAGAGGCGCTACATCTCCAATCCTGGTTCCGTCGGGTGTGGGTCGATACAGATATCTATTGTCGTGACCTATCACTTGTTCAGATCGCGCGGTTGTTAGGTCCCACCCTCTTCCTGAAGCAGTATCCCAGACATCTATACCGGCGCTACCAGGTCTGTTCATGCTGGCCGGCGATGTTCGTATGGTAGATGGCAATCTGCCTTCCTGAATGGCTTGCTTAACAAGACTCTTGAAGACGGCATCATTAACTGAGCCGAACTTCGCTGCAGAGAATGGCGCCCCGGAATCGGAGGTTTTCCTGGTGATCTCTGTCGCTTCGTCTCGAAGCCTCAGGAGTACTTGGTCAACGTCTTCCATCACAGAGATTGTTGCTTGTGGAGGCGGAACGGTTGCCCTGGGGAGAGGGGCCGCCGCTTTCGCTACGGCCGATACCTTCGTCACATTTGCGCCCTGAGCCATGGCCTTGCTGGCACGAGCGACGGAATTGAAAGCGGACCCAGCGCCAACTACAGCGCCCGCAACCGCTACCCCTTTGTTAAACCAAAAGCTAGTTTTCCTCGCCCCCGTGGCAGACCAGCGTCTGCCAATTGTGCCGGCCCGATGTATGTAGGGGTGTTCACCTTTAGGAGTAAACTCGAAATGGTTAACAAGAATGGAATCTTTTACATAAGGTATGATCAAGGATGGCGGCACTTCCGAAACAATCATTTCCGACAGCGCTTCACCCGCACCAGAGACATGGGCGCCGCGCGGCTTCAGCGATGGCATTCTCCATTCAACTGTCAGTGGTCCTTCTCTGGATGCTTCCTTTGTGACATCAGTGGGGTTCGGGTTTCGGGCATTCCATCGAAACAATCGGCCAGTTATTCGAATACCACTTGAAGTCGGCTCTAACGTGGTAACTAGTTGCGCGTACTCACCCTCTCGGTGAATTTGCTCCCTTTTTACTATTATGCTTCCTTTAGTTTCGAAATTGACTATCGCGTCTGCTGGAGGATCAGTGCCAGCTGGATCGTTTAATATCACACAATTTCCAAAACAGTACTCGTACAGATTTAGCCCGCTTTCAAGATAGATCGGGTCGCAGTTCGCCCACCTTCCCAACCACGGTAAATAGTACCGCGCTGTATGGTAAGCCAACCCACTTTCCTCATCCCGCTCCATTCCCGTATACCGATACCGTTTCAGGCTCACCTCCGCCACACTTCGTCCTGTTTGGTAAGACGAGCTCCCGTAGGGGTAATACTCCTCATAGGAAATCATCTGCCCCGCGCCATCTAGTTCCAAAGACGCCGAGCCGAGATGGTTGCTGACTTGGTAGCGCATGAGTTGCCCCGGTGAGCCGTCGTTACCGTTCGTGCGTGTCTCCACCAACGCGATGCGCTGCTTGTCGTCCATCACATGCAAGGTCTCGCGCTCCAAGTTGACGCTGTTTCCATTCGCATCGTACTCTCGATAGATCTCAAATCCGCCGAGATAGATCCGTTCGTTCTTACGCGTGCCGTTCTGCCGCTCCGTCACCTTGCGCATGCGCTGCCCTGCGCCGTCATAAACGTAATAGGTCGTCTCAGGCATTCCGTTGTTCACTACCTGCCGCGCGGTCGCTTGCAATTGATCCTTGAAGTTCCACTGCATCAGCGGCAGGTGCGGCATGGAGTTCATGTTTCCGTGCTGATCGTGAGCATAGGTCTCGGCGCCGGGATTGTTGCTGCCGACCTCTGTGCCGCTCAGGCGGTTGTTCTGCCTGCTTGGTTCGATCAGGCTCGGCTCGTTGTAAGAATAACTTATGGTCCAGTTACCGTTCACCGCTTCGTGAATCAGTTGCAGGAAGTTACCGACCGGATCGTACTCGTATCGCTCGGTGTAACGGCGCATGGCTTGCCCGTCGTTTGGATGTGGTAAGCGTACCCGGAATCGATCGTCCCAGGTGGTTTGCGGCTGGGCCACCTGCCCGATGTGCTCGCGCCCTTCTGCATCGATCAGCCGATAGACCGCATCGTAGGTATAGTCATTACTGGGCGACACAACTTGGTTGCCGAAGTAGATAGTCTGCTGGGCGTTATCCACGATCTGCGTAATGTTGCCGCCGGGATCGTAGGTATAGCTCAGGTCTTGCAATCGTTCCGCGCCGCGGAGGGTCTGCAAAATTGTAAGCCGGAAAGTCAACGGGTCATATTCATAGTTGGTCTTGACGTTGTTACCGTAATCGATGAGTGTGCGCTGCCCTTTGGCGTTGTAGTCGATGTTGGTGACGAACGGAGTGGCCGCCTGAGCGCCGCGCAGGTTGACGTCTACCTTCTCAAGCAGGTTCGCCTCATTGAAAGTCGGGCGATATACGCTCTGGTCGGGAGTTGTGACTGATGCTAGCCGGTTGAGCGCGTCATAAGAGGTGCTGACGGTGAATGGCGGCTTCTGCTCCAACCCTGGATTACTCGACCAGTCAGGAATCGTCGTGTAATTCTGCGCCAGTTGGCGACTGCTCCGCAGCAGGTTGCCTTTGAAGTCGAAGGCTTCGTTCGTTACGACACCTGCGCTGTCAAACTGGCGGAACGGTTTCGCACGCAGGTTGCGCTGAATGTCGCCGGGTTGCCCCTCGCCGTACTCCATCTTCCCAAACAGGATTTCAGTTGAGGGATTTTCCGGGTCGGCCCCTTGCAGGAAGCTCAGCAGCGGGCGGCGCAGCGCGTCATATCCGGTGCGAAAGATATGGCCCCGGCTGTCCCAGGCGCGAATAGGCTGACCTGCGACATCGTTCAGCATCCAGCGCTCGCCCGCTTCCATGCTGGCTTGATGGATTTGCGCGCCCAACATGTCGTAGGCGTAGCGCATGACGACGCGATCCTTGGCGTCGATCACATCGCGCTGGTTGCCTTCGATGTCGAAGACGACTCGCGTTGCATAAAACTCTTCCGTCGGCGGATCGGTTGGGGAAGTATCGCTGCGCTTGAAGCGGTTGTGAGCGATGGTCAGGAATGTACGCCCGAGCGAGTCGGCATTGGCCACCGAAGGCGTACCGGAGTGCATCGCGGTCTTCGCGGCGGCGTCCTGTTCCTCCGGGCCGAGCGTTCCGCCTTGCCGTTGCGCATACCAGGTTGGCAGGTATTCGGATTCGGCTAGCCGGTTGAAGAAATCCCCGACATCTGGATCGGTCTTGGGATCGGTGATCAGCGCCGTGTCGTTGACGTCCCAACTCTCCTGCCGCCAGGAATCGAAGACGACCTTTTCCCAGGTGTGATTTGGATGAAGGGTCGCAATCACGCGCGCAGCCGGATCGTAGAAGAGAACCGGGCTGACGCCGATACACACATCAAATTCGAAGCGATGAGTATCGGTGAAGAAAGGCTCGAACTGGCGGACGGGGTTGCCCTTGTTGTTGAAGACCGTCCAGCCGCTGCCCACCCAGCGCGGATTGACTGCCGGCCCGCCTTCGATGATCGGCCCCGGCTCGGCTTGAATCTTCTTCTGAATTTCGCGCCCGAAGCCGTCGGAGTAAGAGAAGGCATGCTGGATTCTGGTCTGTTGCCCTGGCGCCAGATCGGCGTCGTGGGTTTCACGCGCCAGCGTATAGACCACGTTCGGCGCGGGTTGAGTCTCTTCTCTGGTTCGGAAGTATGCGAACAGATCGTAGATCAGCCTAGTAGTCGCATGTGACAGGATCGAGTGCGGATCGGCAAAAGGATTTTCCAGATTAGCGATGATCGTCGCCTCGTCCGGATCAGTCTCGAATCCGCTGAGCGAATCGCCAAGGTTTTCTCCCTCCTTACCCATAACCGCCGTGCCGGTCACCATCCCAAGCGTGTCAAACGCGACGGCAGCGCGGTTACCGTTCGGATCGGTGACCAGGCGCGGCTGCATGACTCTGTAGTCGTTTTCAGACTGCACGGTATTGCCAACAGCATCCCGAGTCTCAACCGGCGCCAGATCGTGAGCGTCATAACTCACCGTTGTGGCGCTGCCGAACGGATCGAGGAAGCGGCGCGGCATGAAGAAGTGCTGGCGCGCGGTATCGAGTTCCTGCCCCGGACTATCGGCGCCATTCGGCGAGAAGAAGATACGCCCCGATGGAATCCACCAGTTGTCGTCGTCCTCGCTGTGAACATAGCAACCATCGGCCAGCATCGATTCGGTCACGCGGTCGCCATATACCTGCTGCAGCAGGCCAGGGGTGAAGGCCAGTTTGTAGCTTTCAAACGGCATGGCCACCGATTGAAGTTGGCTGAGGGGAAGCGGAGCGGTTAGATCATCGCTGCGATAGAGCATGCGAACATGCTCTATCAGGCGGCGATATGGCTGATTGGCTGTCGCCCCGCTTCCATTGACATCCTCATAGGGGAGATCGTGCTGGCCGTCGCCGGCAGCGGGCGCCTTGTCGGCCAGCTCTTGAAATCGAAATAGATTAGTGATGCCGGGCTGATTGGCGCCGGGTGTGACGTTGATCAGCTCGTAACTGCGCGACTCGCATAGCAGCGGTGTGCGGTACGCGTCGGCTTCCCGCACCGCGTTGGTGTAGCGGTTCTCGGTGAGCGTGAGCATGATCGCTCTTTGTTTTGCGCGGTCGGCGGCGGTAAGCAGCGGGTCGGGATCATCGAAGCGCCGTCCGTAACCGATCGCCACCGCCTGGAGCACGTTACCGAATTCATCGACTTCGAGCACGGCATTGTGCGTCACGCGCGGATCTGCGCGCCGCTGCCCGGCGATCTCGTAAAGCTTCCGCTCGTAGTGGAAGTCTATAGTTTCACGCTCGTGTGTAAAGAAGACGGCATGCCGGTTGCCGCCTATTGGCTGAAGACGCTTTATCGTGTAGTTGCGCTCGGAGGCGCTGTAGGGGCGATCTGATTCCTCCTTCCGATCGAGAGCGTAAACTTCCTGGCGAAGGATCGCGCCTTTGAGCGAGCGGCAGGCTTCGCGCTCCTCCTCGGCAGAAAGGCCGTCAGGAAGAACCGTGTCGGGCAGCAGCATCGCTTCGAGCTGTTCGTCGCTGAGTTCCCCCTCGCCCAGACTGGGATCGCCCTCGCGGTAATATTCGCGCTCGAACTGTTTCGAAATGCGTTGGCGCTCGAAATATGCGCCGGTGTGGAACCACGTCTTCGTCAACACCGGCGGAACGTGCGAGGCTACGTCAATATTGGTTGCGTCGGGAAGGCTGTTGCTTGCGTTAAGCGCCGCGAACTCTTCGGTGTCCAGTTGCTCGACTCTCCCGAAGCCGCGAAACTCGCGCTCGACGCCGTCGAAGTAGCCGTGATGATAGGCATAGCGGGTGACGAAGCGGTTGCGGCTGATGCGGTCGAGTGTTTCCACCCGCTCGACCACGTGGACCGGAAAAGGCAGCCTCGTCATCCAGGGATTTCCGGCAGATTTATCCGCAAGATAGAACTTTGTGGAGGCGGCGTATTCGACGCTCGTCTCCGCGCCCAGATTGTTCCTCGTCCCGATCATCAGATGCGGCTTCTGCTCCATCAGCTCGACATACCGCATCGGGCGACGCGCAGCGCCGGGGAGTGGCGACGACCAGACCAGGCAGGCCGTGCCGTCGCCGCGCAGATCGGCTATCGTCACGGATGATGAATCATCGACGCCCGGAAAGATGTCGAGCTTGCGAGCTTCGCTCCATCTATTACCCGACTGATTGAAATAGAGGTCGACGCCATTGCGACCGAGATAGATGATGTCGGTCACGCTCGAACCGTCGATGTCGGCGAGGCGGATTCGTTGTTGATCGAATTGATCCGGCGCATCGAAGCGGGGCGATCCGTCCATGGTCACCTTCGCGCCGAATCGCCCGTAGCCCAGATTCGGCCAGTAACAGACCTCGCCGTTGCGAATGCGCGCCAGATCAGTCAATCCATCGCCTGAAAGATCGGCCAGAAATATCGATTGCGTGGCGTCGGCGAAGATCAGACGCGGCCCCTTCTCTTCATCGAACGACTGGCGCGTCCTCTGACTGGCCCCGAATCCCTCTTCCGCCAGCGATGGATACCAGGTGAAGACTTCATCTTCGGCGATCAGAATGTCAGAGTGTCCATCTCCTGTCAGATCGATAAATTTCAGGTTGGGGTTGCGCCAGTCCAGATCCGGGATCGAATGGAATGGGGTGAAATCTTCCCAACTGCGCTCGAAGCCCCGTTCATAGAAACCCGCCAACGGAGTTGCAAGCTCGACGAGGTCGAGTTGACCGTCCCCGTCCAGATCCATTAATTGCTGCCCGCCATTCAAATTTGCGACTGACGGCATGAACCGGACGACCTCCATTGGTCCGAAGCGTCCATCGCCGATGTTCGGCTTATAAAACCACTCGCCGGATTGTTCTGTGAGAATGCCGGAGATGCCCTCGCCATCGAGATCGGTCCACTGATAGTGCGCCCCGTCCAATCCGTAAGGCAGGTTTTCGAGGCTTTCGGCATCAACTTCGTGAATCCGGCGCTGAATCACCGCCTCGCTGTAATCGAATTCAAGCGGCGGCAGCGATCGCTTCAGATAGACATCGTCGTTCTGGCGAAGAAAACCCGATTGCGTGACCGAGGTCATGAACGAAGCGATCGGTGTTTCGTCGTATGTGAATTCCGTCGAACCGACCAGGTAATCCTCCGTACCGAGTTCTTCGGAGAAATGATGGAACATGAGCGTCCGGCGACAGAGACGGTAAGTCCTCACTTCAAAGCCCGCGCGGAAGGTCGAGAAAGGATCGCGACGCGCTGACCAATCGCGCGCGCCACTGATCTTTGCCCCTGCTAACTGCCTGCCGTTTGCGTCGGGCGCTAAAGCTTCATAATGGCCTTCGTCATAATCGAAGACGATTTCAAAGAGCCAGTCCGTTTGTGATAGGTCCGGCTGGACCAGGTGTGATGTGCGGTTGCCGTATTTGATTCGTTTCAGATAGCGATTGGCCGAGCGGCTTTGAGCGGTGCGATTGCTTTCGTTTGCCTGCGCGAGATCGATGTTATTCGAATCTTCCGTCGCATATTCATAGACGATGGCATTGCCCTTGTCGTCCCGGCTCTCGCAGATCAGCCATGTGAAGACGCGACGCGAATCGGCGGGATCGGCGATGCGGCTCTCCGCCGTTCTGCCGTAGAACGTGGTGATGTTCTCTTTTGAAATAGAGCGCCAGTGAGTGGCGCCCGTTTCGAGATTCGCCCATCGCTCGATGCGCGCAAATAGCCCCTCGATACGCGGACGATAACGGCTGATGCGATAACTTACGCCGTCGACCGTGAGTTCGTAGAGGTCGGGCCGCCAGTCATCGCCATCCTGGATCAGTACCGGAACGAGATCTTCGGTGCCGGAGAGGATGAAGACATCCGATTCCTCCGCTTCCTGATACTTCGGCAGCCCCTTGTCGGTCTTTCGTGTGATTTCGGGTAGCGAGAGATTCCAGCCGAGTCCGAACGAACCGTTCCCAGAACCGGAGTCGTAGGAGAGCGCGAGTTGCGGCGCCAACCCGGAACGGCCGGGAGTGGCGGCTATGGGAACAGTCATCGACCCGGTCCCGGTGACTGGATTGGCGGCAAACTTCTCCCCGATGCCGCGAATGGCCCCGCCACCTTTGGGCAAAGATATAGAAGGCGCGGAAAATTGCGACGTCCTGGCGCTTTGAGCGCCCTGCCTGTCAGTATCTTCTCGACGGCCACCTGCCCCTGTGGTTCCCGCGCCCTTTTCCGATCTCTGATCAATCATATTTGTCGTTGTCGCTCCCGAACCGGCAGGCACATCAACCGGCCGCAAAGTCTGTCACGATAACCATCACTCAAAACTTTTCCTTGAGTGTCTATCGTTACTTTCAGTATTCAGTGGCAACCGTCAATAGTCAGTCTTTCTGCCGAGGAAAGGCTGAAGACGCCGTTTGTAGCATTGCGATCAGACGAATTGCAGGCTCTCACCTGTCTAGCCGAAGCTCGTCTTCTCACTTCGATATGTAAAAGGAGGCGGAATATTACGAGTCGAACCAGGAAAAATTCTATTTTTGTCAGATTCTCGTTGACCCGAGCTCATGAATGGCTGAAATAATGAGAGGGTGATGATTACACAAACCATCACCCTCTCATTCCGGGTCGTCTTTGTGAAGCAGGAAATGACACAGCCCAGTATTCAGCGTAGAGGGGCCGAGGTGAGGCCAACGTAGGCGGGATTACATGGATTCACGTCGTCTACCTCGTTCGGGACCGGAACCTCGTCGGCCGGCAAGACATCAAATCGTTCATTCTCAGGCACGTCTATTACTTCATAGTAATGGAGGAAATCACCGACTTCTGGTTGTACCTGATCCTCTTCTCGAGGACAACGGTTATCCACAAAAATTTCATAGCTGATATCGTGCTCTTTTTTAAGCGTTATCGAGTAATCAGACTGAGGACCATATCTGAGCCGGAATTCCCTTCGATTGGGCAAGTAAATATCGCATCCGACACTTCGCGCTATCCGGGCGGTTCTGAGTGCAGGTGAGAGTCTCTCATCACTAGCCGCTTCAGTGTCCTGTTGTGAGGTCGATGAGCGGCGCTTGATTCTCACCGGTTGAGTATCGTGAGTATAGAAGAGGCCGTTATCGATAAAGATGCTGCGTTTGAGAGCCCCGGCTTTGAACGGAAGCCGCCGGTCATGGAGTTCACTTCCCTCAAAGTCTAAAGCCCATCGAAAATCGCGTGGGTCGTGCGCAGAATCGCGCTTGAAAGGACCGGGCTCATAGGTGTCGACGCCGCTCCCCCTGCGTAATACCTCAAAGAAGAGATCTCCGTCTGGAACCTTAAATGAAAACGTCGGAGAGTTAGAGAGAGAATCCGCCTTGGTCACAATATTGATCTTCAAGCAATGCCTTTCTGCATGCATAATCCCGACCTGGCAAAAGCGGCGCTCTCTTTCAAACGCAAAAAGGAAGAGACCTCTGAAGACCAAAGTAATTGCCGGGGAGTTTGATGTCGCCATGGTTATTTTCTCCTATCTTGATTTATCGAAATTGATGTTGTGCAGTCAGAACCGCGCGGCTCCGCCCATCACCACAAATCCTGCCCATGAATATGGCCGGCGATAATTCAGAGAGCCTTGATGAAGCATATCCAACTGCGCTTCACGAATGGCCCTGGCCGTCGAAAGCTTCGATTGAGTCCGGTAACGATGAAAATCATCCATCATCTTTGCCGTCATCTGCGAATCGATATCCCACAGAGTGGCGATGACCAGGGGGCTTCCGGAGGCAATGAAAGCTCGCGCCAATCCGACCATGCCTTCACCGTGATAGTCGCGCCCGATCAATGTCCGGCAAGCTGACAAAACGACCAGCCTGGCCCGCGGCAGCCTCATTCGGCTGACTTCCGCGGCTTGTAACATCCCGTCGTTATCGGGCGCCGAGGCCTCCGGCTTTGCCCAAAAAGCCAGTCCTGAATATTCAGGCCTTCGCTCATTGACCAAACCATGCGTTGCAATGTGGACGACTTCGGCGTTTGTGATCTCACGTCTGACATCGCCTTCAGTGGCCGCGCGATCGAGCAGCAGTTTCGAGTTATCACCATAGTAGGCAGCGACTTGTCGCGCTTCCTTGATGGTCGAAGGAAGGGATGAATTCAGCAGGCCGGGCTGCTGAAAAACTGATTCCCCGATACTCAGACAGCGCTCGACAGAAACGGACTCTTTCTGCCTGGCGAGATTGGAGGATTGAATAAAGACAGTCGAACTCGGAGAAAAAGCGATGGTGTATTTTTTAATCAGGTACTTTCCAGTATCCGGGTTAATGAGCGCTCCAAATGGGAGATGGTTGAACGGCCGATCGGCAACGATAAAGATCTCTTTGCCAGGATCTAGCCTCGTCTCAACTGGCTTGATCAGAAGCTGATATAGCTCTCTGGAGAGGATCTCTGCTCGATCGCTCAGGTTCGGCTCTTTGAGACATTCGAGATACTCATCGACTTTCCGACCTAAATCCTCTGAGCGAACTGGTCGGCTGATTCCAAAAAAGTCAGAATTGGACACCACCCAAATACACAGCGATTGGTCAAGAGCGGAATATTGAATAATCTGAGCTGAAGCGGGAATCTGATCCCTGATTTGCGACAAAGTTAAAGGGGGGGTGGCCGCCACATCGGCCATACCTTTTAAAGAGGGTTCGTTGGTGGGCTGCATGAGGTCGAGCAAGGACCTGGCGCGACCCCGTTCGGAATAAAGAAAAGCTTCTTGATAGTCATGTTGTACTGTGAGGGACATCTCGATGCCCAATCGATAGATATCCTGTCCGGTTTCGAAGAACTTGATTCTCAGCTTATCATCGTTAATTATGCGGCGGTTCTGCTCAAGCAATTCGAGCGCCTTCCCCAACTCCGCTCTGGCTGACATGTAATCGTGTTGCGCCAAATAGCTCATGAGCCGGCCACGGTGAACATCCAATCTCGCGACTAACAGCCTTCTCGATCCTGAGATTCGGAGGCAATCATTATAAGCATTGAGTGATTGATCGAGGTTGCCGACCTCTCGATAAAAGTGGCCCAACCTCAGTAACGCATGAGCCTTGATGTTCAATCCGTCTGGGCTGTCCCCACATTCTTCGCCTATCTCCAGGTCTTTTCTGGCCAGCGCGATAGCCTCTCGATAGTTTTTCAACCTCCCGTAGATCTCGCTTAGAGATCCATAGGATCGTGAAATTTGGAGCGGACCCTTCATGTCGATCGCCAGAAGGACCGCTTGCTTTTCGAAGATCGCGGCGGTGTAGAGCCTAGAAAAGCCGTTGGCGGCGCCAGCCGATACCCTGTAAATCACCCATAGTAGCGCCGGGGCGACCGGGAAGATGAAGGCAAGGTCAAGGGCAAGGCGAGCATAATACATCGATTCTTCGTAAGCGCCGAGGAGCTGATGAGCGGAAGCCAGTTGTCCAAGTATGTATATCTTTTCGTTCCAATCCTGTTTTCGTTCCGCGATTGAAAGGGCAAGTTTGCTGTATTCAATCCCTCGGGCCGGTCTATTCTGGCTGGTATTAAGATCCGCGATCAGACACAGGGATCGGATGAGGAGCCAGTGGTAACTTCGCTCTTTTGATCTTTGAGCGAGCGCCTCTGCGATTTTCGCTGCCGATTGATACTCCGCCGAGCGTACGTAAGATGTTCCGATCATCAAATCCACGAGCGCAACCTCACAGCTACTCCCGGCGCGGACGAACAGTCGTTTGGCTCGCTGATAAAAGTCGAGCGCTTCCCGCTTCGACTTATTGGTCTGCTCACGCGCTTCCTGGAAAATCCGGCGCGCGGATAACAGAAGAATTGCTTGTTCCGAGTTGATCGTTCGGTAGAAAGCCGCCAGATCGCGGGTATAGAGGTCGCTGTTCTTATGAGCTTCGATTCTCCCTGCCGTGATGATCGGACCAAGCTTAATTTGCGCTTCAGCGCGTTGTCCCCGAGCAAGCAGTTCCAGATACTGGTTAAGCAAAAGTTCAGTGATGAGGTTACCTTTCGGTTGACTTCCCCGCATGAACGACCGCCAAATGCTCTCCTCATCACCCGAGTCATAAGCGGCGAGGAAACTCCGAAAAATCCTGTCGGCGTCAAAAAATGTCCGATCTTTACGTTTTTTCAGCGCCTCTACTCTCTCTCTGGCCTCTCTGGCCCACCCGCTTTCGGGATCGAGTTGCAGGTAGCTCTCCCATCTCTCCAACGCCTGGTCGATCAGGCCGAGCCGCTCCAGGCATAGCGCATGGTTAAACAACCCTTCAACTAACCGGCTGTCCTGTTGCATCGCTTGCGAAAAATGTTCATTCGCCAGGCTCAGGTCTGAAAGTATTTCGCCGGGGAGTTGCTCGGCAGCTTGCGTCTCTTTCTCTTTCAGCGAGTCGAGTTGCCGTTGTTTATTGATGGCAAGCTCCATTAATGCCGCGCCCAGGTCATTATGA
>Ga0114129_10002052_pt1 | contig 27655 bp, 24 predicted proteins | sample RhiMetdeltSRZDD1_FD_80071 | JGI IMG/M metagenome (GOLD analysis project Ga0114129, IMG submission 80071) | Populus rhizosphere microbial communities from Tennessee, USA - Rhizosphere MetaG P. deltoides SRZDD1 (version 2) (version 2) | ecosystem: Host-associated > Plants > Roots > Rhizosphere >... | reverse complement strand
GCAGTCGCCGGCGCACACGCTGTCGGGCGGCGAACGGCGGCGGGCGGAGATCACGCGGGCGCTCGTCGTTTCCCCGAAATTCATGCTGCTCGACGAGCCGTTCGCCGGCATCGATCCGATCGCAGTGACCGATATTCAGAAAATCATCTTTCACCTGCGCGATCGCGGCATCGGCGTGCTGATCACCGACCACAACGTGCGTGAAACGCTGCGCATTACTGATCGCGCCTACATCGTGCACGGCGGCGTGATCTTCAAGAGTGGTACGCCGGAGACCCTTGCGGCCGATGAAGAGGTGCGGCGGATTTATCTGGGGACCGAGTTCCGATTGGACTAGAATTGGGCGTGGGAATTGCATCAGCTGAGGCAGCCGCCGGACGATCGTTATGGCATGCCGAGTGGCTTCAATCATTTCAACTGACGACTCGACAACAAGTTAGCTGACGCGCGCCTTCAATGGGTATCCAGCAGAAGCTCCACACGAAACTCGTTCAGAAACTGATTCTCACGCCGTCGCTGCAGCAGGCGATCAAGCTGCTGCCGATGTCGACGCTCGAGCTCTCCGACCTGCTCAACCAGGAGATGGTCGAAAACCCGATGCTCGAGGAAGTGCCGACCGAGGAACTGCAGCCGGCCGAAGCCGCCACGACGCCGGAAAAGACCGAAACGGAGCAGAAAGCCAACAAGACCGACACCTGGGACGATCAGGACTACGAATACTTCTTCGGCGACTATCTCGACGACGGCTACCGGCCGCGCGCGCCGCAGGAGATCAAGGAGCTGCCGCCGATCGAGAACACGCTCTCGACGGCGAGCTCCCTGTCCGACCATCTGATGTGGCAGCTGTCGATGCAGACCGACGATCCGCTGATGCGCGAGATCGGGTCGGCCATCGTCGGCAACCTCGACGACGATGGGTATCTCGTCGCCTCGTTCGACGAGCTCGCGGCGATGGGACCGTGGCCGGTGAACGAAGTCGAGCGGGCGCTCAAGCTGATTCAGAGCTTCGATCCGACGGGCGTTGCCGCGCGCGACCTGCAGGAGTGCCTCCTGCTGCAGCTTCGGCATCTGGGACTCGAGGGCACGCCGACCGAGAAGGTCGTCCTCGATCACCTGCGGCTGCTGCAGAACCACCAGGTCCCCGAGATCGCGCGCAAGCTGGGGATGACGATCGACGATCTCAAGGAGCACATCGAGATCATCCGGAACCTCGATCCGAAGCCCGGCAGCCGCTTCAATCCCACGCAATCCCAGTACGTCATCCCGGACGTCTACGTCATGAAGGTCGAGGACGAGTACGTCGTCGTCCTGAACGAAGACGGCCTGCCGCAGATGCGGATCAGCCCGGTGTACCGCCGGCTGCTGGACAAGAGCGCGGCGGACAACACGGACGAGACGCGCGCCTACGTGAAGGACAAGTTCCGGTCGGCGCTGTGGCTGATCAAGTCGGTGGAGCAGCGGCAGAAGACGATCTTCAAGGTCGCGAAGAGCATCGTGAACTTCCAGCGCGACTTCCTGGATCACGGCATCGAGCACCTGCGGCCGCTCGTGCTCCGCGACGTGGCGAACGACATCGGCATGCACGAGTCGACGGTCAGCCGCGTCGTGACGAACAAATACATGCACACGCCGCAAGGCGTGTTCGAGATGAAGTACTTCTTCCACAGCGGCATCAGCAGCTCGTACGGCGAGAGCGTCTCGTCGGTCACGATCAAGCAGCGCATCCGGAAGATCATCGAGAACGAAGATCCGCGCAAGCCATTGAGCGATTCGAAGATTGTGAGCATTCTCCAACGCGAGGGGCTCGTCCTCGCCCGGCGCACGATTGCGAAGTACCGCGAGGAGCTGAAGATCCCCACGTCGAATCAACGGAAGGTCCTTTATTGATTCCGCAGCTCTCAGCTGTCAGGCATCAGCGTTCAGCCTGAACGACCGGCGGGGCAGCTGATGGCTGACAGCTGATGGCTGAGAGCTGACAGCCCATATGCGCGTCGAACTCACCGGCCGGCACGTCGAGATCACCCCTCCGCTCCGCCGCCTCGTCGAACGCAAGCTGGCCAAGCTCGAACGGCTGCTGAACCACCGCGCGCTGTCGGCGCACGCCGTGCTGACGCAGGAAAAGCACCGCCACCGCGCCGACATCACGCTGCATGCGCGCGGCGAGAAATTCCTCCACGGCGTCGGCGACACGGCGGCGTGGGAAACGTCGGTCGCGCAGGCGGTCGAGAAGATCACGCAGCAGGCCCAGCGCGTCAAAGGCAAGTGGCAGCCGCGAAAAGGCGGAGCCGCCGGACGCGGCGTCAAGGACGTGCCGATCGTCGGCGAGTCGCGCGAGGCCGCGCTCGTCACGCCGGTCGAACCGCCGTCCGCCCCGCGACGCCGCGGCCGCACGCGGATGCCGCCGATTCTGCGCACGTCGCGACAGGCGATCCGGCTGATGTCGGTGTCCGACGCGGCGCGTCAGGTCGAGAACGGCGACGGGATCGTCGTCTTCCGCGATCTCGAGACGGCCGGTGTCAGCGTGCTCTACCGCCATGAGAACGGCGATCTGACGCTCGTCGAGACGGAAACGTAAAAGCAGTTGGCTCTAGCCGCTGTCTCCGTCGGCGCGTTGCTGCGCAGCCGCCCCGAAGCCTTCGGTCTGCCTCTCGAACTGCTCGCCGGCGCCGACGGCCTCGGCCGCGAGATCACGAGCCCGCACATCCAGAAGACCGGCCTGGCGCTCGCCGGATTCCACGAATACCTCAAGGCCGGCCGCGTGCTCATTTTCGGGGAGAGCGAGATTCGCTACCTCGAAAGCCTCGACACGGTGGCGCGCGTCGCGTCGCTGCGGCTCGCGCTGACGCTCGACTTCCCGTGCGTCGTCATTACCGGCGGTTTTACGCCGCCGCCCGAGCTCGCGGTCGAAGCGGAGCGCGCGCGCCTGCCGCTGCTGAAGACGTCCGTGCCGACGCCGGCGGCGATCGCGAAGCTCACGTCGCTCCTCGAGGATTCGCTCGCCGAGCGGACGATGATTCACGCCGTGCTGATGGACATCCTCGGCCTCGGCGTGCTGATCGTCGGCGAGAGCGGCATCGGCAAGAGCGAGTGCGCGCTGGATCTCATCGTGCGCGGCCACCGGCTCGTGGCCGACGACACCGTGGAGATCCGCCGCCGTCAGGAGACGATTCTGATCGGGTCGTGCCCGGAGCTGACGCGGCACCACATGGAGCTTCGCGGCCTCGGCGTCATCAACATCAAGGAGCTGTTCGGCATCGCCTCGACGCGATCCTCGAAGCGCGTCGAGCTCGTCGTGCAGCTCGAACGGTGGGACCCGTCTCGCGTGTACGAGCGGCTCGGGCTCGACGACGACTTCTACGACATCCTCGGGCTCCGCGTGCCGCTGATTCGCATGCCGGTCGCTCCGGGCCGCAACATCGCCATCCTCGTCGAGGTCGCGGCGCGCAACCAGCTGCTGCGCGCGCGCGGCCACCACGCGGCGCGCGAGCTCGCGCTCAGGCTGGAAGACGCGCTGCGGCAGACGACGCTGCCGATTCCGTCGGACGACGAGGACGAGCAGTAGTGGCCGTGCCGGGCGGGAAGGGCAGGAAGCGCGGGAAGGACGGAGAGCGCCGGAAGGGCGGCCAGCCGTTCATCATCCTCACCGGGTTGTCGGGGTCGGGCAAGACGCACGCCATCCGCGCGCTGGAAGACCTCGGCTACTTCTGCGTCGACAACCTGCCGACGACGCTCATTCCGACGCTGGCGAAGCTGTCGCTGCGCGCGGGCGGCGACATCAACAAAGTCGCGATCGTCGTCGACGTGCGCGAAGGCGGATTCCTTTCGTCGTTCCCCCGCATCTTTCGCCGGCTGCGAACGATGCCGCGGCTGAATCCGGTCCTGATTTTTCTCGAAGCCAGCAACGCGACGCTGGTGCGGCGGTTCAGCGAGACACGGCGTCCGCATCCGCTGGCCCAGAACCGCTCGATCAGCGAGGGCATCCGCGACGAGCGGTCGCGGCTGAACGTGATCCGCGACATGGCCGACGAGATCGTCGACACGTCGGACATGACGGTCCACGAGCTCCGGCAGTTCTTCATGGGGCTGTCGCGGGGTGGATCGAAGGCCGGCCTGGTCGTGACGCTCCTCAGCTTCGGCTATAAGCACGGGCTGCCGCTCGATGCCGATCTCGTGTTCGACGTCCGCTGCCTGCCGAACCCGCATTTCGTCCGGACGCTCCGTTCGCGAACCGGCCGCGACCGCGCCGTCGTGCGGTTCATGGAGAAGGACGCGTCCACGAGGGAATTCATGGACCGCCTCGAGGAATACGTGCGCTACGTCGTGCCGCACTACATCGCCGAGGGGAAGAGCTACCTGACCATCGCGATCGGGTGCACCGGCGGCCGGCACCGGTCGGTGATGATCGCGGAGCGGCTCAAGAGGGCCATCACGAACATCGGCGGCGCGCGGGTGCGCGTCCGGCACCGCGACGTGACACAGACATAGACTCCACCGACCGTGATACCTTCGTGTCCTTCCTGCGCTTCGTGGCTTCGTGATATGCAGGCGTCGCTATGATTGGCGTGGTGGTGGTCACGCACGGGCAGCTCGCGACCGAGCTGGTCAACGCCGCGGAAATGATCGTCGGCGACCTGCCGCAGTTCATCGCGGTGTCGATCGGCTGGCACGACGAGGTCAACGACGCGCGCGTCGAGATCCAGCAGGCGATCGAGCGGGTCCGCGGCGAGGAGGGCGTGCTGCTCCTGACCGACATGTTCGGCGGCACGCCGTCGAACCTCGGGATGACCTTTCTCGAAAAGGATCGCGTCGAAGTGATCACGGGCGTGAACCTGCCGATGCTGATCAAGCTCGCCGGCCTGCGCAACTCGTCCGATCTCCTCGACGTCGCGAAGCAGATGCGCGATCATGGACGCAATGCCATCTGGGTGGCATCCGACTTCCTCCGCGGCGAGAAGAGCGGGAGCTAGATGACGTCGCAGTCGGTGCGCGTCGTGAACGAGCTCGGCCTTCACGCGCGGGCGGCGGCGAAGTTCGTCCACGTCGCGGCGCGCTACGACGCGCGCGTCCGCGTCGCGCGCGACTCGCGCGAGATGGACGGCAAGAGCATCATGGGCATCCTGCTGCTGGCCGCGGCGCGCGGCACGACGATCACCATCAGCGCCGACGGCCGCGACGAGCACGACGCGGTGCGCGCGCTCGTCGCGCTGGTGCAGTCCGGATTCGGCGAGGAGATATGCGCCGGCTGAAGGGCATCGGCGTCTCGCCGGGCGTCGTCTCCGGGCGCGCGGTCATCCTCATCCAGCGCGCGCAGGTGCTCCGCTACCACATCGCCACGCCGCGCATCGATCACGAGCTGCAGCGTCTGGAGACGAGCCGGACGCGATCGCACGAGCAGCTCGTCGAGATCCGCGCGCGCATCGCGCGGCGGCGCCCCGAGCTCGGGTCGCTGTTCGACGCGCAGCTGCTGATGCTCGACGATCCGATGCTCGTCCCGCGCGCGGCGGCGATCGTGCGCGAGCAGCGGGTCAACGCCGAGTGGGCCGTGCAGCAGGTGTTCCGCGAGCTGAGCGCGGTGTTCGACGAGGTCGCGGATCCGTTCCTCCGCGAGCGCAAGGGCGACGTCGCCGATCTCGTCGGCCGCCTGCGCCTGAATCTCCGCCACGACGTCGCGACGCCGCGCGATCTGCTGCGCGACCTCGACGAGTCGTCCATCCTGATCGCCGACGAGCTGACGCCGTCGCTCGCGGCGCAGGTCGACTGGAGCCGCGTTCGCGGGTTCGCGACCGACGCCGGCAGCCGCACGTACCACACCGCCATCCTCGCGCGCTCCCTCGAGGTTCCGGCCGTCGTCGGCCTGCACGACGCGAGCGCGCAGGTGCGCGCCGGCGAGAACGTGATCCTCGACGGCACCGCCAGCGAGCTGATCGTCGATCCGACACCCGAGGAGATGACGCGGGCGGCGCATTCGGCCGACGACCGGCGGCCGTCGATCGCCGTCGAGGGGGAGCGGCGGCGTCCCGCCGCGACCGCCGACGGCGTCCGCATCCGGCTCGAGGCCAACATCGAGTTCCCCGACGACCTCGCGGCGGCGCGCTACGCGGGCGCGGAGGGCATCGGCCTCTATCGGACGGAGTTCCAGCTGACCAACGGCGCGGCCGACATCGAGAACGAGGATCGGCAGTTCGAGATCTACCGCGGAATGCTGCAGGGCATGGCGCCGGGTCCGGTGACGGTCCGCACGTTCGACATCGACGAGGATCAGCTCACGACGAAGCTGACCCAGGAGCCGCTCGACGCCGCGTGGATGCCCGACAGGGAGCGCGGCAGCCGGCAGGGTCTGCGCGGCCTGCGGCTCGGCCTCGCGCGGCCGGACGTGCTCCGCGTGCAGCTACGCGCGCTGCTGCGCGCGGCGAAGTACGGCGAGCTGCGGATCATGTTTCCGTTCGTGTCGAGCGTCGAGGAGCTGCGCGAGGGCCGCGCCATGGTCGCCGCCGCGGCCGACGAGCTCGCGCGGCGCGGCGAGACGCCGCCGCGCGTCCCGATCGGCGTCATGATCGAGATCCCGGCCGCCGCATACACCGCGGATCTGCTCGCGCGCGAGGTCGACTTCTTCACGATCGGCACGAACGATCTGATTCAGTACTGCCTGGCGGTCGATCGCGCCGACGAGCGCGTGTCGCGGCTGTACGAGCCGCTGCACCCCGCGATCCTCCGCATCATCCGGATGGTGCGGCGCGCCGCGCGGCGCCGCGGCATTCCGGTGTCGTTGTGCGGGGAGATGGCGTCCGATCCGGCGCTGCTCACGCTGCTCGTCGGCCTCGGCCTCACGGAGTTCAGCATGACGCCGGGCGCAATCCCGGTCGCGAAGCAGGTGCTGCGCGAGATGCGGAGCGACGAGCTCGGCGCGCTCGCGAAGCGGATTCTGCGCCTGTCGACGATCGACGATATCGAGCGCGAGCTGCTGGCGGCGATCGGAAAGGCCGGCCGCCTCGGCAAGATCACCGGCGGCGTGTCGCTCGGCTGAAGCCCCGCGCTCCGGCGTGGCGTCAGAACGGGATATCGTCGTCGGTCAGCGGTTCCGACGGCCCGTTCGGACCCGGCCCGGGGCCGCCGCCCGCGTCGTCGCTTCCAGAGGCTCCGGCGCCCCCGCGCGACATCTGGCCACCGCGTCCGCCGCCGCTGAGCAGCACGATCCTGTCGCCGCGAATTTCCGTCGTGTAGCGCTTGTTGCCGTCCTTGTCGTCCCACTGCCGCGTCTGCAGCCGCCCCTCGACGTAGATCTGTTTTCCCTTGGTCAGGTACTCGGTGAGCGATTCGGCGGACTTGCCCCACAGCACGACGCGGTGCCACTCGGTTTTTTCCTGCCGCTGCCCGGACTTGTCGTTCCAGACTTCGGTCGTCGCCATGTTGATCGTCGCGACCGCGGCGCCGCCCGGCGTGTAGCGCAGCTCGGCATCGCGTCCGAGATTGCCGACGAGAATGACTTTGTTGACTGAACCCATAGCTTCAGCGACTCACAATCCCGACCTCGGAGTTCAAACGGATCCTGGAAAGAGGCAGACGACGCATTCTACATCGTCGTCGGCGGCGAGGATCGCGTCGCCGGGTCCAGAGGAGCCGGCCTACACGGGATCGATCGTAGCGTCCGCCTTTCCGCCTCCGCTAAAGCTACGGCGGGGCGTCAGGGTCGTTTGAGGCGTTCGAGTCCCTGCTGCGCCAGCGTCGCCATCGGGCTGTCCTTGAACGTTTTGATCACGTAGTCCCACGCGGCGCGCGCGCCGGCGGCATCGCGCAGATTGGACAGCGCCAGCCCTTTGCGATAGTACGCCTCCGGCAGCTTGTCGCTGTTCGGGTACATGCGAATCGCGACGTCGCAGGCGTCGGCCGCCTGCTGGTACTTGCCGTCCTGGATGTACGCGCTGCAGATCGCCACCTGCGCGTCGTCGGCGAGCTCGGACTTGGGGAACGCCTTGATGAATTCCTGGTAGCCGATGATCGCGAGATCGTACTGACCGCCCATGTAGTCGGCCTGCGCGGAGTCGTACATCTTCTGTGGCGACTGGCCGAGCGCGGCCGATCCCGGCGCCGCGCCTCCCGCGCCGGGATCCGACTCGAGCGTTCCCGTCGGCCGCGACGCCTGCTGCAGCGACTGGCGGAGCGCTTCGACCTCCTGCGTCAGCGAGCCGACGCGGACGTTGTTGTCGTCGAGCTTCTCGCGAATCACGCGCACGTCGTTCGACAGGTTGTCGACGATCAGCTTCTGATCGGCGAACGCCTTGCGGTTCGTCTCGGTCTGCTGATCGAGCCGCGTGTTGACCGCCTTGAGCGACTCGTTCAGCGCGCCGATCAGGTTCTGCAGCAGCTGCGCCTGCTCCTGCAGCATGCGGATGTCGGCCATCAGTTGCTGGTGCTCTTTGTTGGCGGCAGCCGCCGGCGCAGCCGCCAGCGCCCCGAAGAGAACGGCGAGAAGGGCGGCGAGGAGTTTCTGTGTCATGTGATTCACTTGGCGGTGATGACGAAATGGGCGCGGCGGTTCTTGGCGAACGCGCCCTCGTCATGTCCCGGGTCGAACGGGAACTCCTTGCCGTAGCTCACCGTCCGCAGCCGATCCGCCGAGACGCCCAAGGTGACGAGATACGCGCGCGCCGCGGCCGCGCGGCGTTCGCCCAACGCCAGATTGTACTCGGCGGTGCCGCGCTCATCACAGTGGCCTTCGATCGTCACCGCCCAGGTGGGGTAGCGCTTGAGCAGCGTCGCATTCTCGTCGAGCGCCTTCTGACCCGGCGGAGTCACCTCGCTGCTGTCGAGGTCGAAGAACACCGGCTTCAGCGGGGAGTTCCGATTCAGGTCCTCCAGCGACGCCGATGAAATCGCATCGCTCGGCACCGGCTCCGGCGGCACGATGGTCGGCTCGGCGACCGGCTCCGGCGGCGACGCCGGCCGTGGTGTCGCGGTCGTCGTCGGCGGTGGCGGCATCGGCCGAGCCACCGGCGTCGTTTTCTTGTGACAGGCAAGCGTTGTCAGTACACACGCGACAGCCAACGCCGTCAGCGCTCGTCGTGTCATCGTCAGCTCTCCGGATGCTGGTCGGCGGTTCATTTCGACCAGTCTGGTTGCTCGTTGTTACCGACGCGCGTGATCTGCTTCAGATCGCGGCCATCGCGCGTCAGCGTGAAGATCTGTTTCTTGCCCGATCGTGTCGACGTGAACGCGATATGCCGTCCGTTCGACGAGAACACCGGGCTCTCGTTCGTTCCCTCGCCGAACGTCAGCTGTTTCACGGTGCGCGTCGCGACGTCCATGATCTTGACGTCGAAGCCGGGTCCGGTCCGCGCGGCAAACGCGATCTCGTTGTACGGCGCCGGCGACCACGTGGGCTTGTCGGCGTAGCCTTCCGTCGTGGTGAGCCGCTGCGGCTGACCGACGCCGTCGGCGGCGATGACGTAGATCTGCGGCGCGCCGGTCCGATCCGACACGAACGCGACCTGCGTACCCGCCGGGTTCCAGGTCGGCGATGTGTTGATGCTCGGGTGATCGGTCAGCTTGCGAACGCCGGAGCCGTCGCGGTTCATCACGTAGAGATTCGTGTGGCCTTTGCCTTCCCGCGGCGATGCGACGCACAGCTTCGTGCCGTCGGGCGACCAGGCGGCGAGCCAGTTTTCCGCCGGACCCTTCGTGACTTCTTCCAGCGTGCCGACGTAAATGTTCGAGACGAAAATCTGTCCCGCGCCACGGCGGTACGAGGTATACGCGATCGAACGCGCGTCGGGCGACCATCGCGGGAACGTGTTCAGCGTGCGATCGGTCGTGAGGCGCCGCTGGTTCTCGCCGTCGTAGTCGGCGATGTATACCTCTTTCGTATCGCGCTTCTCGACGGTATTCGTCATCCGCGCGCCGTCGCGATCCGACACGAACGTCAGCTTGCTCTCGGCGACGCCCCTGAGCGCGCGCTGCGACTGGTAGATCTCGTCGGCGGCCATGTGGGCGTAGAGCCGCGGGTTGGCGCCCGATCCGGTGTAAACCTTGCCGAACACCGACTGGCGTCCACGGACGTTGAACAGGCGAATTTCCACGCGCAGGCTGTTGCCCGTCTTCTGAACCGTGCCGACGACGAGGCCGTCGGCGTTCAACTCGCGCCAGCGATCGTACGGGATGTCGTTGAATGACGTGGCCTTCGGAATCGTGGCGTACACGTCGCGCGGAATGAACGCAAACTCACGCTCGTAGTTGAGATCGTCCCACAACACCTGGCCGATCGTGCGCGCAATCGCGAGCGACTCGGCGTCGGTCGTGAGCGCGATGAAATCAGGAACCGCGAGGCGGGGCGGCGAGCCGCCTTCACCGGTGATTGTCGCGGCGATCTCGGTTGGCTGTTGCGACGGCGGTGCGGGCGGTTGCGGCTGTGCCGCGGGCCACGCGACAACGGCCGCGCCGAGCACGAACGCCGCGTAGAAGATTTTGCTCATCATTGATATTCGAAGGTCAGGTGAACGGGCAGCGTGGGCTGCGGGAATTGATCCGGGAGCGGCGGCAGCGTCCTCGTCATGACCACCGCTCGCAGCGCCGCGAGATCGAGCGTCGAATTGCCGCTGCTGGTTTCGACCGACGCGTTGGAAATCGCGCCGTTGCGCTGAATCGTGAACTTCACTCTGGCGATGCCGGTTGCACCCTGTTTGTCGTTCCACGCCGACCGGATGCGCTCCACCATCAGCGCGATGTAATCCGGGCAGCAGAAGTCGGCGACGTCGAGGAACGAGCCGGTGCCGGCGCCGCCGCCGGTCGACAACCCGAACCCTTGCCCGCGAGCCCCGGTGTACGCGACCGCGTTGCCGGGCGTCGGTTGCGCGCCCTTTGTCGGCGTCCGGCCGCGCGCATCCTCCGGCGCCGTCCTGGCCGGTTGTGTCTTCGATGCACGTGCCGGCGTTTTGTTCGTCGGAAGCACCATCTCCGGAACCGCAGCAGCCGGCGGGCGCGCTGCTTCGCGTTTGGGTGCTTCCTCGGGCGGCGTCTGCGTCTGCACCGGCTGGCTCGCGGCCGCCGTGAATCCGCCGTTGCGCGGGCCCTCGCCGGTGCCGCTGATCGAGATCGTCATCAGGTTGCGCGGCTGCTCGCTCGGCCGTCCGAGCAGACGGCCCGACGCCAGCACGAGCACCGCGGCGCACGTGCCGTGCATCAGCAGCGAGACCGTCAGCATGCGCTGCAGACCCGCCGGCTCCTGAATTCGATCGCGAAGAATGTCGGTGACGTCAGCCATCAACTCTCAGCGCTCGCCCGGCGCTTTCGTCACGAGGCCGACATGGACGACGCCGACCGCCTTCAGCAAATCGGTGACCTCGACGAGCTCGCCGAGCTGAACGCCGCGGTCGCCTCGCAGGAACACATCCTTGTCGGATCGGAACTCGATCTTCTGCCTCACCAGCTCCTGGAGCCGCACCGTATCCATCTTTTCGGGTCCGAGATAGAGTTTCTTGTCGTCACGGAAGGTGATCGGTACCGTGACTTCGAGACGCTCTCCCGTGATCTGCTGCGCTCGTCGCGAGACCGGCAGGTTGACGTCGATGCCGCGCTGGATCATCGGCGCCGTGACCATGAAGATGATCAGCAGCACCAGCATCACGTCCACGAGCGGCACGACGTTGATTTCCGCGAGGGTGGTCGAGACGCGGCGGCCGCGACTGCCGCGGCCCGGCGCCGGATCGCCGCCGGGTTGCACCTTGGGCATCTACGTGAAGTTTCTCTCGCTGATGTTGAGGAACTCCATCGAGAAGTCGTCCATGTCAGACGCAAACAGCTTCACGCGCTGCGTGAGCAGGTTGTAGAACCACACCGCGGGGATCGCCGCCGCGAGTCCCGCGGCGGTCGCGACGAGCGCTTCCGCGATGCCGGGCGCCACCACGCCGAGATTGGTCGATCCTGTCTGCCCGATGCCTTCGAACGACGTCATGATGCCCCACACCGTTCCGAAGAGCCCGATGAACGGCGCGACGCTCGCGGCGGTCGCGAGAAAAGAGATGTGCGTCTCGAGCTTGTTGATTTCGACGACCGACGCGCGCAGCAGCGCCCGATCGACGGCGCTAAGGCTCTTCAGAGTAGGACGACTGCCGCCCGGCTTCGGATTGGGGCCGTTGCTCGTTTCGGGCGTGCTCTGCCTGAGCTGCGCCGTGAGCTCGGCGTATCCGGATTGAAACAGCCCGACGATCGGACTTTCGGCGAGCGACCGGCAGACCGCCTGCACCTCTGAAAACTTGTTGCTGCGACGGAAGACTTCGAGGAACTGGACCGACTGATTCCGCGCGCGGCGGAACACCCAGAGCTTGTACAGGATGATCCCCCACGACACAATCGACATCATCCCCAGGACGAACAGCACCCCCAGGGTCAGATACGACCGGGTGATGAGGTTGAGAATCGACGTCCCGGATCCTTCGGATGGAACTCCGCCCGGCCCCTGCAGAAGCAGGGCGGCGACCAGGCTGCCTAGCGTGCGCAAACGGCCCTCCGCGACGTAGCTGGTGCGCCGCTGGGACAGCGCCGCCGGGGCGCGCGCCCCGGACTCGAAGTGCCAAACTGTATCATGCTGTGAAATTGCTGTCAAACCTATGTTAGCATTGGAGTTCTCGCTTTCCCAATGCTCCGCTTCCTCCGAGTCCAGCATGTCGCCGTTATCGATACCGTCGAGGTCGAGTTCGACGCGGGCCTGAACGTTCTCACCGGAGAGACCGGCGCGGGCAAGTCGATTCTCGTCGAGGCGGTCAGCCTGCTGCTCGGCGGCCGCGCGTCGGGCGACCTCGTGCGGACGGGCGAGGACGTTGCGACGGTCGAGGCGATCTTCGAACACGCCGGTGAAGAACTGCTCGTCCGCCGCGAGGTGACCGCCCAGGGTCGGAGCCGGGCATACGTCAACGGCGCGCTGACCACCGCGGGAGCGCTGAGAGAACTGTCCGAGCGGCTGGTCGAGCTCCACGGCCAGCACGAGCATCACACGCTGCTGGACCCTGCGACGCACCTCGACGTCCTCGACGCGTTCGGCGGTCTGACGACCGCAGGGACGGCGACGGCGACGGCGTTCGAAAGCATGCGGACCGCGCGCGAGGAGCTCGATCGTGTGCGCGCCGCGGCCAGGGATCGCGACTCCAGGCTCGAACTGATTTCGTTTCAGCTCGCCGAGCTCGATCGCGCGGACGTCAAGTCGACCGATCCGCCCGAGGACGTGGAGCTGGCGTCGACGCGCCAGGTGCTGGCGAGCGCCGAGCGCGTCGAGCGGCTGTGTGCCGAGAGCTATGCATCGCTGTACGAGAGCGATGGGGCAGTCCTCGCCACGCTGGGAGGCGTCTGGCGGCGCGTCGGCGAGCTCGCCGCGCTCGATTCGAAGTTCCAGCCGTACCTCGACGCGCGAGACGGCATCAAGTCCCAGCTCGAGGACCTCGCGCTGTTCCTGCGCCGCTACGCCGACGGCATCGAAGCGACGCCCGCGAGGCTGCAGCAGGTCGAGGAACGTCTGGCGCTGCTCGAGCGGTTGAAGCGCAAGCACGGGCCGACGCTTGCCGACGTGATCGCGAAACGTGATGCGCTGAGGCGCGAGCGAGCCGAGCTCGAAGGCGGCGACGAGCGGGCCGCCGAGCTCGAACGCGCCTACGCGGCCGCGCGAAGCGCGTATGTCAGCGCGGCTGGGACGCTGTCCGGGCAACGAACGCAGGCTGCGACGAACTTCGAAAAGGCGCTCGAGCATGCGCTTGCGGAGCTCGCGATGGATCGCACGCGGTTCGAGGTCAGGTTCGGCCAGCCGCTCGCCGAAACAGCCTGGACGGCGCGCGGCGTCGACGCAGCGGAGTTCTTCGTCTCGCCCAATCCGGGAGAGGAGCTGCGGCCCCTCGCTCGGATCGTCTCGGGCGGCGAGCTGTCGCGCATCATGCTCGCGATCAAGACATTGACGGCCGCCTCGCGGCACGGCTTCAGCGACGACAGCGCGCGTCCGCCGAGCGCGGCGGCGCCGGGCCTGATTTTCGACGAAGTCGACGCCGGCATCGGCGGGCGGGCGGCCGACGTCGTCGGTCGAAAGCTGCGCGCGCTCGGGTCCGCCTTTCAGGTGCTGTGCATTACGCACCTGCCGCAGATCGCGGCGTACGCCGACGCGCATTTCCTCATCGAGAAGGCGGTCGGCCGCGGCCGGACCACCACGAAGGTGGCGCGGCTCGATCCCGAGGCGCGCGTCGGCGAGATTTCACGCATGCTTGGGGGCGAGGCGGTGACGCCGCACCTCCGGCGGTCGGCTCGTGAGATGCTGGAGGAGCGGGCCTGGGAGCGAAAGGCGAAAGCGAAAGGCGAAGGTCGCGCGGGCGTACCTTCGCTTTCACAAAAGACACAAAGGTCCGGACGCTGAGGATGGCCAAAACCTACTTGATCGAGACGTTCGGCTGCCAGATGAACGTCCACGACTCCGAACGGATGGCCGGCCTGCTCGAACAGGCCGGCTACGAGCCTGCGCTCGACGCCGCGGAGGCCGACGTCGTCGTGATCAACACCTGCAGCGTCCGCGAGCGCGCCGAAGGACAGCTCTACACGCGGCTCGGCGAGCTGCGCCAGATCGCCGCGGAGATGGGCACCGATCCGACCGTCGTGGTGGCCGGCTGCGTCGCGCAGCAGGAGGGTGAGGCGATCTTCAAGCGGTCGCCAGGCGTCGCCGACGTCATCGTCGGCACTCAGGCGCTTCGCCGCCTCCCGATGCTGGTCGAGGAGTCGCGGACCGGCCCCGTTCTCGACCTCAATCCGTACGACGATGTGACGTGGCCGCTCGGCGTGACGCGGCGCGGCGATCCGGTGAAGGGCTACGTCACGATCATCGAGGGGTGCAACGAATTCTGCAGCTTCTGCGTCGTGCCGTACACGCGCGGTCACGAGCGCATGCGCCCGAAGGCCGACATCCTCGCCGAAGTACGGGAGCTGGCGGCGAGCGGCCGCCGGGAAGTCCAGCTGCTCGGGCAGATCGTCAACCACTACGACGCGCCGGACGATCCGGGCTGCGACTTCACAGCGCTCGTCGAGGCCATTCACGAGGTCGACGGTCTCGAACGGATTCGTTTCGCGAGCCCGCATCCGCGTCACTTCGACGCGCGCTTCCTCGACGCGATGCGGCGGCTGCCGAAGATCTGCCGCCACCTGCATCTTCCGGTGCAGTCGGGATCGACGCGCGTCCTCGCCGCGATGCGCCGACGCTACACGCGCGAGAGCTACCTCGATCTGGTGGCGCGGATCCGCGACACCCTGCCGGAGGTCGCGCTGTCGACCGATACGATCGTCGGCTTCCCGGGCGAGACGGATCGCGACTTCGAGGAGACGTTGTCGCTGACGAGGGCGGTCGGGTACCAGAGCATGTTCTCGTTCAAGTACTCGCCGCGACCGAACACGCTCGCCGAGAAGCGCATGCCCGACGATGTGCCGGAGGCCGAGAAGACGCGGCGGATCGTGGAGCTCCAGCGCGTGCAGCGGGAGATTCAGACGTCGTTCAACGAGCGCCTGGTCGGCCGTACGATCGACGTGCTGATCGACGCGGTGAGCCGCCGGCGCGACACCGAGCTCTCCGGCCGCACGTCCACCAACGTCGTGGTCAACATGCCCGGGCCCGCGTCGTGGATCGGGCGCACGATTCCGGTTTGCGTCGAGCGCAGCGGCCCGCACAGCGTGTGGGGCCGCGCCGCCGACGCGCGCAGCGCGCCCGCGCGAGGAACGGGGCGGGGCCTGGGGGCCCCGCGAGCGACCGAGCCGGGGTGTGGGCCGAATTTGACAGGCGCGGTGGCCGCGCCTAGGTTGTAGGCAGCCATGCAAATTGAAATGACCATCAAGGGGTTGATGGTCGACCCCATCACGAACATGCCGATCGTGATCCTCCGCGACAAGGAGGGGCAGAAGGTGCTGCCGATCTGGGTCGGCATCTTCGAGGCGAACGCGATCGCGCTGCAGATCGAGAACATCGCGACGCCGCGGCCGATGACGCACGACCTGCTGCGGAACGTGATCCGCGATCTCAAGGCGACCGTCCAGCGGATCGTGGTCTGCGACCTGCAGGAGAACACGTTCTACGCGCTGATCTATCTGTCGCTGAACGGCGACACGGTGGCGATCGACGCGCGCCCGAGCGACGCCATTGCGCTCGCGCTGCGGACGCGGGCGCCGATCTTCGTCGAGGAAACGGTCATCGACAACGCCAAGACGTTCGACCCGGCGCCGGACAAGTCCGACACCGACCGGCTCCACAAGTGGCTGGAGAGTCTCGATCCGGAAGATCTCGGCAAGTACAAAATGTAGTTCGTGAATTCGTGACTCGGTGAGTTGGTGAATTGGTCGATTCACCAACTCACCGAGTCGTCAACTCGCCAATTTCTCGCCGCGATCTCCTGCTACAATCGCCGCACCCCCGACATGATCGTCGCTATCGCCAACCAGAAGGGCGGGGTCGGCAAAACGACTACCGCCATCAACCTGGCTGCCGCGCTCGCGCTGCGCGGCAAGCGCACGCTCCTCATCGACCTCGACCCGCAGGCGAACAGCACGATGTCGTTCCTCGACATGCAGGCGGTGTCGAAGAGCGTCTACGACGCGATCGCCGATCCGCACGTTGCGTTCGAGGACGTGATCGTGAAGGCGCCGACGGAGAATTTGTGGATCGCACCGTCGCGGATCGCGCTCGCCAAGCTGGAGGCGAAGCTGGTGGGGGAGCTCGACGCGCACTTCCGGCTGAAGGACAAGCTCGAGCCGATTCGCAAGCACTACCCGCAGATCGTCGTCGACTGTCCGCCGACCCTCGGCCTGCTGACGGTGAACGCGCTCGTCGCGGCGTCGCACCTGCTCATCCCGATCCAGTCGTCGTACTTCGCGCTCGAAGGGACCGACGACCTGCTCGAGACGATCGAGAAGGTGCGCGCGCGGCCGAACCCGGCACTCCGGATTCTCGGCGTCGTGATCACGATGCACGACAAACGGACGGCGCTCGCGAAGGACATCCGGATGCAGATCCAGAAGGTGTTCGGCGGGAAGGTCTTCAAGACGGTGATCACGAAGAGCGTGCGCCTGGAGGAGAGCCCGGCGTACAAGGAATCGATTTTCACGTTCGCGCCCGAATCGACCGGCGCGAGCGAGTACTACAGCCTGTGCGAGGAGGTCATCGACCGTGCCTAGACGCGGCCTGCCCGAAACCATCTCGATGCGTCACGACGAGCATTACGTCGAAGCGCTGGCGGCGTCGGCCGGCGAGCCGATCGGCCGCATGGTGCCGATCCACCAGGTCGATCCCAATCCGCATCAACCGCGCCAGGTCATGGGCGACCTCTCGGAGCTCATCGCCTCGATCAGCGAAAAGGGGATCCTGGAGCCGCTCGTCGTGCGGCAGCGCGGCGACCGGTATCAGATCGTCGCCGGCGAGCGGCGATATCAGGCGTCGGTGCAGCTCGGGCTGCGCGAGCTGCCGGTCGTCATCCGCGACGTCGACGAGACCGAGATGCTCGAGATCGCGCTCATCGAGAACCTGCAGCGCAAGGACCTGACGCCGTTCGAGGAGTCGGAGGCGCTCCAGGGGCTCGCCGAGCGGTGCGGCTACACGCACGAGGACCTCGCGCGGCGGCTGGGGAAGTCGCGGCCCTCGATCACCGAGTCGCTGTCGCTGAACGCCATCCCGACGGACGTCCGGAATCTTTGTCGGCTGGCCGACATTTCCTCTAAGTCGTTGTTACTACAGGTCGTTCGGCAGGATACGCCCGAGAAAATGACCGCGCTCGTCGAGAAGATCGCGAGCCAGGGCGGGACGACGCGGCAGCAGCTGCGCGAGGCGACGGCGAAGCCCAGGCCGGGACGACCGAAGCACTTCGTGTTTGCTTATCGGCCGCCGACCAAGGCGTTCAACCTCAAAATCAGCTTCAACAAGAGCCGCGCGTCGAAGGACGAAGTCATCGAGGCGCTCGAGGCGATCATCCGCGACCTGCGCAAGAGCCGCTAGGCCCAACGCTCGCGCCAGTCGGCACAGGACCGAGCCACAAAGGGCACAAAGCTCACCAAGATCAGGGCTCGCTCAACTCCGCAAAGTCAGGAGCCGACCAGGCGCGGAAGGGCGGACGCGTTGCGGGCGACGAGCGATCCGATGAGCGGCCGCGAAAACGTCGCCAAGGGGACAATAGCTCGACCGGCTCTTTGTGGTCTCGTGAGCTTAGTGGTGTCACGTTGGTTAACATAACATCCATTATCAGACACTGTGGAATTGGCCAGGAAAACTGGCCTGTGGATGGTTTGTGGATAACTCAACCTCAAAGTGAAACGCTGGAGGTTGAAGGTTGAAAGTTGGGAACGCGTTGCGTCAGGCTCGCCACTGCCGCGCCTCGAACAGCGCGTCTGGCAGCGCCACCTCGATCGGACGATGGCTCGGATGGCGCTCGCGCTCGCCGGCGCCGTCGTAGACCGCGACGAAGAAGGCCACCGTCGACTCGGGCGCCACCCCGAGATCCGCGAACGGCAGCGCCGCCTCGAACAGCTCGCCGACCGCCGACACGGCGGCGCGCGGACCGCAGTCCCGCCAGTACGGCGGGTCCTGGAGCCGCTCCCAGAACCCGGCCACCGGTCCCCCGACGCCGTGCCGCACCGAGTATCGCAGGCCGGCCGGGACCAGGAACTTGAGCGAGAGCTCGCGGCCGTCGGCCAGCAGATCGGCGATCGGCTGCCGCGCGTCGACCCGAACGTAGAGGCGGCTGCGGTCGAAGCCGAACCGGACTCCCGTCACCAGGGACGGCTTTCGATCAATCTGATGCATCGATCCGGCGGCGTCGGACACATCGAACGAGCCGGCGAGCCGCCATTCGAAGTAACTGGTCTCGCGGCCGTCGACGGTCGGCGCCAGGAGGCCGGTCGGGTCGGTCTGGCCCGCCGCGGCTACGCGGCTGATGTTGCTCACGAAGAGCTCGTCGGGCGACGGCTTGCCCATCAGCTCGTACGCATTGCGCAGGTGTCGCCGGAACAGATCGTCGAACTCCAGGTCGTTGGCCGACGAGTGATCGTCGCCGTACCACCAGCACCAGTCGCTGCCTTCCGCGATGAAGATTTCCTCCCGTGCGGCGACGAGGTCCGGCGCGTCAGGCCCCGCCTCGTCGAGCGCGGCACGCGCGTCGCCCAGCTGGCTCCAGGCCTTCTGATCGTCGGGATGACCGATCCAGATGTAGAAGTTCGCGTCGATCCAGGACCCCGGAAAAACCCCTTTGAGTTCCCGCGTCGCGCCCCGGCAGGCGTCCGCCATCGTCACCGTCTCGAGCTCGGAGTGGCTGGCGAGGCGTCCGTACAGCGCCCGAAGGAACGGTCGGCCGCCGCCTTCGTAGTGCTCCCAGGCATTCTCGCCGTCGAGGATGACGGCGACGAGCGGGTCTTCGTTCCCCGGGCCCGCGGTGCCGCGGCGCCGGAAACGGCGTCCGGCCTCGACCAGACGGCCGACCAGATCGTCAGCCGCGGCGGCTGCGGACCACGAGCCGTACGTGAAGCCAATCAGGTCCGACATGACGTGATCGCGGAAGGCACATGCGATGGCTGCATTGCCGACCCGTACGACGTATGGCGCGTACAGACGTTCGGGCTGCTCGAGGTGGCCGTGCGCGTCGCGTGAAAACGTGGCGCCGAGCGTCCGCGCAAGGATCAATTCGTCGGTCGCCATCCACTTGAACCCGGCGGCGGCGGCGAGCGGGACCATGTCGTCGGAGACCGATCCTTCGGATGGCCAGAGGCCTTCGGGCCGGTGGCCGAAGGCGCGCGTGTGGTACTCGGCGGCGCGTTCGAGCTGCGCCGCCGCATCCTGCGGATACCTGAAGCGGTGACGCGGCCGGCGGGCGTCCGGATGCGTGTGCAGGTAGACGTCGGTGTCGCACAACAGCGGCAGAATCGGGTGATAGAACGGCGACGCCGACACTTCGATCTGCCCTCGCGCCGCGCCGTCGCGGTACTCGGGCACGACGCGGTTCAGGATCTCGAGCTCGACCTCCCGCAGCTCCGTCTTGTCCTCCTCGGAAAAGCGGCTTCCCTTCGCGGTCAGCCGCCGCACGCGCGCGTCGGACTCGAAGTAGGACGGGTCGATCCACACCAGCTTGTGCCACACCTGCAGATCGCGCAGATCGTCGGTTGTGTAGGTGCCGTTCCGGCCGGCGAACAGCTCCGCGTACCGCGGATGGACGTCGATCATCCGCTGCCGCTGCGCGTGAAAGAAGTTCGCGCGCATGAACTCGATTTCCGAGGGCGTCAGGTCGGACGCCGGTTTCAGGCTCAACTCGAGCGACCGATCGCGCGCGCGATCCTGCGCGAAAGCCTCGAGTTGCACGAGCAGCGACGGAACGAGGTTGAACGTGACCTTGACGGTCGGGAATTCGCGCATCAGCGCGGCCATCCCGTAGTAGTCCTTCAGCGCATGCAGGCGGACCCAGGGCAGGATGTGCTCGCCCGTGACCAGGTCCTGATAGAACGGCTGGTGCATGTGCCACAGAATCGCGACGCGCGTCATGGGTGTAGTCTAGTGGCTGGTGGCTCATGCAGCCACCAACCACCCGTGTTCAAAATCTTCGACCGCTATCTGGTCCGCGAGATTCTGCTCCCCTTCTTTCTCGCGCTCGCGGTGCTGACGTTCATTTTGATCATGCCGCCGCTGCTCGACTACGCGCAGCAGCTGATCGAAAAAGGCGTCGACACGCCGACGATGGTGCGCATCCTGCTCACGCTGCTGCCGCAGGCGCTCAGCGTGACGATTCCGATGGGGTTGCTGTACGGCATTCTCATGGGACTCGGCCGCCTCTCCAGCGACCGCGAGTTCGTGGCGCTCCAGGCGTGCGGCGTCAGCATCTTTCGCGCGCTGCGGCCGATCGCGGTGCTCGCGCTGCTTGCGTTTGCCGTCGACGAGTACGTCCTGCTCGTGGCGCTGCCGAACGGCAACCAGACCTTTCGCGATCTGACGTTCAACGTCGTTGCGACGAAGGCGGAGACCGACGTCAAGCCGCGGACGTTCTATCAGGGATTCCCCGATCGGGTCGTCTACGTCCGCGACGTGCAACCGGCCGGCGGATGGAGGGACGTTTTTCTCGCCGACACCACGCGCCAGGGCCAGACGACCGTGTACTTCGCCGCGACGGGACGATTGATCATCGATCGCGCGAAGCGGACGGTGCAGCTCGTGCTGGAGGAGGCGACGAGCCACACGACGTTTGTCGCCGAGCCGGAGAAGTACGACGGCAGCTCGTTCGAGCGCATCGTCCTGAACCTCGACGCCGAATCCGTGTTCCGGCAGACCAAGCTGCTCAAGGGCGACAACGAGATGACGATTGCCGAGCTCCGCGAGGAGATCGCGAAGCGCCGGGCGCAACACGTGTCGTACGCGAGCCAGGCCTTCACGATCCAGCAGAAGTTCTCCATTCCGGTTTCATGTCTGGTGCTCGCGGCGATCGGACTCGCGCTCGGCGCGAGCAACCGGAAGGACGGGACGCTGGCCAGCTTCGCGCTTGGGTCGGGCGTGATCTTCGTCTACTACGTGCTGCTCTACATGGCGCGCGCCGCCGCGAACGGCGGCCGCATGTCGCCGACCCTGGCGCCGTGGGTCGTCAACATCGTCCTCGGGATCGCAGGGGCGGCGCTGGTCGTCTGGCGCGCCGGGTCCTCGGGCGAGGCGGTGCGAATCCCGGTGCCGCGGCTGTTGAAGACTTCACGGTCGGACGGTGGCGAGACCGCAGCGGGCTCGGCGAGCGCGTCGCCGCGTCCGCGTGTGGTTGTCGTGATCCGGATTCCACAGATCGCGTGGCCGCGTCCGAGCCTGCTCGACATCTACATCGCGCGCCGCTACATGTCCGTGTTCGTCCTCGCGTTCGTGTCGCTCGTCGGGATCTTCTACATCGCGACGTTCATCGATCTGGCGGACAAGCTGTTCCGCGGCAGCACAACGACGGCGATGCTCGTTCGATTCTTCTATTTCCAAACACCGATGTACGTCTACTACATCGTGCCGCTGGCGGCGCTGCTGTCGACGCTGGTCACCGTCGGCGTGCTGACGAAGAACAGCGAGCTGATCGTCATGCGGGCCTGCGGCGTCAGCCTGTACCGGTCGGCGATGCCGCTGCTGCTGTTCGGCATCCTGCTGAGCGGCGTGCTGTTCGAACTGCAGGAGCGCGTCCTCGCCTATTCCAATCGCGAAGCGAAACGGCTGGAGGCGGTGATTCGCGGATGGCCGACGCAGACGTTCTCGACGGTCAGCCGGCGGTGGATCGTCGGTCAGGATGGCCGCATCTACTACTACGAGTACTTCGATCCCGCGGCGAATCGATTCACGCGCCTGTCGATCTATCAGCCGGACCCGTCGCGCTGGCGCCTGAATGCGCTCACTTACGCGAACGACGTGAAGTACGCGAAGGTCGGATCGGACCTGACGTGGACGGCGCAGCAGGGGTGGGATCGGCTGTTCACCGTGGCGCGGCGGGACGATTCGGTCAAGCCGGCCGTTGACTATCGGCCGTTCGGCGTGAAGCGGCTGCCGATCGAGCCACCCAAGTACTTCAAGGACGACCAGCCGGAAGCCGAGCGCATGACGTACGACGAGCTGCAGGATTACGTCACGCAGCTGCGGAAAAGCGGGTACTACAGCGTCCCGTATCAGGTGCAGCTGTACAGAAAGATTGCGTTTCCGTTCGTGACGCTGATTATGACGCTGCTCGCCGTTCCGTTCGCGGTGACGACCGGCCGCAGCGGCGCGCTCTACGGCATCGGGATCGGCATCGCGCTGGCGATCGTGTACTGGACGGCGCAAAGCGTCTTTGGCGCGCTGGGATCGGCCGGCATTCTGTCGCCGATGCTGGCGGCGTGGGCGCCCAACATCCTCTTCGGTGCCGGCGCTGCGTACATGTTGCTGACGGTGCGAACGTGAACCGACGGTCCGCCTGAAGGCGGACACTACGTACGCCTCACGGGCCGCCTGAAGGCGGACACCCACGATCGCACGTAGTTAAGGTCGCAGCGCCACGTTTCCGATCCAAATCCTTCCGGACGTCCCGGGCTTCGTGTTCGCCGTGTCGACGACGAACATCACGCTGCGCAGCGACGCGGGCGGCGGCATGGCCACGTGCGTGACGCCGACCGGCAGCAGATCGTCGAACGCGACGCTGCGCTCCTGTTGCGTGGCATCGATGTAGACGGACCGCTGCCAGCGATCCGCGATGGTGTCGCGGACCTGGATGGAGATCCGCATCGGGCGCTCCGCGCGAATGCTGAAGCCGAGACGGCGGTACGGAGCCGCACCGTCAGGGAGATCGTAGACGAGTGACGTAACCTGGCCGAGCCCGTTTCCGCCGGCGAGCCCGAATCGGAAGCGCAGCTCCGGACCGGCGAGTCCCCTCGTCAAATCAACGGCGCCGGCGGAGTTCGGATCGTGCTCGACGCGCCACCCGGCCATCGATTCGGAATCAAACAGCGGCTTCGATGATGCCCCGGGCGGGGACACCGCACGCGCGGACGAGGAATCCGCTGCCGGTGCGGGCGCTCCCGATGTCCCACGCGTCTCGCGGATGTAGATCGGATTGCTGCGGATCCACGTGACGGGCGGTGACCCATGATTCGACAGGATCTCGACCCAGTAAACCCCCGGACCGTGGGCGTGGACGACGAGATCGTTCGCGTCGCGCACCGTGGAGATCGAGCGGGTCCCCTCGTGGACGACCGTCGTGAACTCCGGCGGCGCGTTGCTCCGCACCCGCAGCTCGAACGCTCCCCCGCCGACGACCGAATCCCCCTGCTCCACCGCTCCGCCCGGCAGCGACGCCGTGAACTCGAACGAAGGTGGTGACGCGATGCCGTCGACCGCGGTATAGAGATGGCCGTTCCGGATCGCGCGCGCGAGGATCGCCGCATCTTCGGTGGCGTTGCCCGACAGCGGACGTTCCGGTCTGACGTGGACCGACATCATCCGGAACGAGGCCTCGTAGCCCGGAAGCGGCAGCGCAAACCGATCGTCGCCCGGATCCGAGTTCCGGAGCTCGAGCTTTGCATGCGCATCGGCACCCGCGGTGATCACCACGCGCCGCTGGCGCGCGACGGCGGCCCACTGGTCAACGGCGGACGTCGGCTGAAGCAGGCTGGCCATCACTTCCGGCGCGCGAAACGGATACTTCAGGAGCGCGGCGGCGAGGCGGCCCCTGGACCTCCATCCGGGCTGCGACGCGATGACGCGCCAGCTCGTGTCCGGATTCAGCAGCTCGACGCCGTCGATCGCCGCGGTCCAGTCGATCCACCGGAGCTGGAGCTTCGGTGAGTCGGGATGCGCCGCGATCCCGAACCCGCCGAGACGGCGCACGTCTTCGACGACGTCGCGCGCTTCGCCACCGAGCGGATACGGCGCGGCCGGCATATCGAGGGCGATGTAGTGCCCGCCGTTCGTGCTGATTTCCACGCCGTCCAGACACAGGACGCCCGACCGGTACGCCGGCGGGTCGGGCGTGCGCGTCGCGTCGCCATGGTCCGTGAAGACGAGAAACTTCAGGCCGGCGCGCGCGGCCGCCGCCGCGATCGCGTCGGGCGGGCTGAGCCCGTCGGATCGGTTCGTGTGGATGTGAATGATGCCCGGGATCGTGGCGTCCGGTACCGCCGGAAGGACCAGGCGCTTCGGCGGCAGCGTGGCGAGGCTGAAAACAACAACGGCGGCCACGAGGGCCGCCGTCAGGTACAACAGCTTTCTCAAAGCGCCGTCAAACGCCGGCGGCCGCCTTCAGCGCAGCCGCTTTGTCGGTGCGTTCCCACGTGAACTCCGGCTCGCTCCGTCCGAAGTGACCGAACGCGGCGGTCTTCTTGTAAATCGGGCGCCGCAGGTCGAGCTCCTCCATGATTCCGCGCGGCGTCAGCTTGAAATGCTCGCGGACGATCTTCGTGATCTTCTCTTCCGGGATGCGGCCGGTGCCTTCGGTATGCACCATCACCGACACCGGATCAGCCACGCCGATCGCGTACGCGAGCTGGACGAGCGCGCGATCCGCGATGCCGGCCGCGACGACGTTCTTGGCGATGTACCGCGCCATGTAGCACGCGGATCGATCGACCTTCGTCGGATCCTTGCCTGAAAACGCGCCGCCGCCGTGCGGAGCCGAGCCGCCGTAGGTGTCGACGATGATCTTCCGGCCGGTGACGCCGGCGTCGCCGTGCGGTCCGCCGACGACGAATCGTCCGGTCGGGTTGACGTAGACCTTCGTCTGCGTGTCGCGGAGGTCCTCGGGAATGACGCGGTTGATGATTTTCTCGACGATGTCTTCCTTCATCGTCTGCTGCGCGACGAGCGGACTGTGCTGGCTGGACACGACAACGGCGTCGACGCGCACCGGCCGTGTGCCGTCGTATTCGACCGTGACCTGGGATTTGCCGTCGGGGCGGAGATATTCGAGAACGCCGTCACGCCGTGCGCACGACAGGCCCTTGGTGAGCCGGTGCGCCAGCATGATCGGCAGCGGCATCAGCTCGGCGGTCTCCGTGCACGCGAAGCCGAACATCAGGCCCTGATCGCCCGCGCCACCCGTGTCGACGCCCATCGCGATGTCCGGCGACTGGCTGTGAATCGTCGAGAGGACGGCGCAGGTCTCGCCGTCGAAGCCGTACTTGCCGCGGTTGTAGCCGATGTCGTTGATCGTCCCGCGCACGACGTCCTGGAAATCGACGTACGCGCTCGTGGTGATCTCGCCCGCGACGACGGCGAGGCCCGTGGTGACGAGCGTTTCACACGCGACGCGACCGACGGGATCCTGCGCGAGAATCGCGTCGAGAATGGAATCCGAAATCTGATCCGCGATCTTGTCGGGGTGACCTTCCGTCACCGACTCCGACGTGAAGAGATGCCGTCCCTGGCGGCTCATGCGACGCGCTCCTTCATCGAATGCTCGCGGCAGGCACGCGCGAGCCAACTAGTGACCTGAACCGTCCCCTCGTCGCTGGACAAACGGCTAAGTTTATCACGGGCGTGGATGGTACCTGTCGTAAACCGCGCGCAGGCGGGCCTCCAGCACGTGCGTGTAAATCTGCGTCGTCGACAAGTCCGCGTGGCCGAGCATCATCTGAATCGAACGAAGGTCGGCGCCGCGATCGAGCAGGTGTGTCGCGAACGAATGCCGGAGCACGTGAGGGCTCAGCGTTCGCGGAAGACCGGCGCGGATCGCATACCGCTTCAGAATCTTCCAGAAGCCGACCCGACTCAGCCGCCCGCCCCGCGCATTGACGAACAGGTTCTGATGACCGTTCACCTTGTGATTGCCGCGAACCCTGCGAACCTTGCGAACTGGCCGGCGACTGTCGATCAGTCGCGGTCGCCCGTCACGCTGATATCGTCGAATCCACTCGACCGCCTGTTCGCCGATCGGCACCAGCCGCTCTTTGTTTCCCTTACCGACGCACGTCATGCACTGCTCGTCCAGCCGCAAATCGGACGGGCGGACGGCGACGAGCTCCGACACGCGCAGGCCGGTGGCGTACAGCAATTCGATCATCGCGCGGTCGCGCAGGCCGATCGGCGTCGTGACGTCCGGTTGCGCGACGAGCGTGTCGACCTCCTCCATCGACAGGAATCGCGGGAGCGCGGGCCACGCGCGCGGGGGCCGCAGATCGTCCGCGGGATTACGCTCGAGCTGCCGATCGACGACGAGAAATCGATAGAAGCCACGCACCGCGGCGACCATACGCGCCACGGATCGCGGCGACAGGCCGCGCGCCATGGCGTGGCGCACGAACGCTTCGAGGTCGTGGCGATCGAGCGCGTCAGGTGGCCGCCCGGCGCCTGCGGCGTACTCGGCAAGCGCACCGAGATCGCGCGCGTAGCTTTCGAGCGTGTGCGCCGCGAGCCGCCGCTCCACGCGCAAGTGGTCGAGGTACGCGTCAATCACTGCTGTGACGATTGAACCGTCTCTGCTGAAGCGTTATTAACGCCTCTATGATAGTATTCGCGGTTCGTTTTTGAGCCGTCGATGCCCTCTCGATCCAAGTGGCAGTCGCTTCCCACCGAGCAGATCAATCCGGCCACGCTCGCCATCGACAAGCTCCAGCCCGCCGACATCGTCGAGGGGATGCTGAACGAGGACCGCAAGATGCTGGCCGCGGTCCAGCGCGAGAAGGAGCGGATTGCGGTCGGCGTCGAAATCATCACGCAGGCGCTTCGTAAGAACGGCCGCATCATCTTCGTGGGCGCCGGCACGAGCGGCCGCCTCGGCGTGCTGGAGTCGGCGGAGATGCCGCCCACGTTCGGCACCAGCCCGGAGCTCGTGCAGGCCATCATGGCGGGCGGCCACAGCGCCGTCCTGCGGGCGCGCGAAGGAGTCGAGGACAACTACGAGGAGGGCGCGCGATCGATCAACCGCATCCGGCCGACGACGAAGGACATCGTCATCGGCGTGTCGGCGAGCGGCATGACGCAGTTCGTGCGCGGCGCTCTGACCCGCGCGCGCCGCGCCGGCTCGAAGATCATCTTCGTCACCTGCGATCCGCGAACCGAGCTTCAGACCTTCGTCGATCTCACCATTGCGCCGGCGGTCGGTCCGGAGGTGATCGCCGGATCGACGCGGCTCAAAGCCGGGACCGCCACCAAAATCGTTCTCAGCATGCTCACGACCGCCGCGATGATCCGCATCGGGCAGACGTACGG
>Ga0114129_10002051_pt1 | contig 27655 bp, 25 predicted proteins | sample RhiMetdeltSRZDD1_FD_80071 | JGI IMG/M metagenome (GOLD analysis project Ga0114129, IMG submission 80071) | Populus rhizosphere microbial communities from Tennessee, USA - Rhizosphere MetaG P. deltoides SRZDD1 (version 2) (version 2) | ecosystem: Host-associated > Plants > Roots > Rhizosphere >... | reverse complement strand
GGCAAAATCAATTGTCAATGCCCGACCGAGACATTCACCGCACTCAACACAAAAGGCCAGCTAAGCTGGCCTTTCACAACGTCGGGACGGCGGGATTTGAACCCACGACCCCTTGACCCCCAGTCAAGTGCGCTACCAAACTGCGCCACGTCCCGGCGTCGCCAACCCGAACCCGGGCGCGCGACGGCCGCCTAAGCGTAACGCAGTCCTCGCACTCGCCGCGCTACCGCCCCGCCGGTCCCATCCACGCCACATCGCGTACGGCGTCCTAGGAAGCTAGCTGGCGTGATCGGGAAGCAGGCAGTGGGGGACGCGATGAGGATCAGCGGCCGGGTTGGCGTTTGCGGGGGCGGACCGCGATCTCGACCGGGCTGCCGGCGAAGCCGAACTCCTCACGCAGTTTGCGCTCGACGAAGCGTACGTACGCCGCGTCCAGCGGCCCGGTCGTGAACAGCACGAACCGCGGCGGGCCCGTACCCGCCTGGGTCGCGAACAGCACCCGCGGCGCGCGGCCGCCGCGTACCGGATGGGGCGTCGCCTGCACGAGCGCGGTCAGCCACTGGTTGAGCTGCCCGGTCGGCACCCGCTTCTCCCACGAGGCGAGCGCCTCCCGCATCGCGGGGGCCAGCTTCTCCACCGCCCGGCCGGTACGCGCCGAGACGTTGACCCGGATCGCCCACGGCACCCGGCGCAGCTCCCGGTCGACCTCGCGCTCCAGGTGGTACCGCCGATCGTCGTCGACAAGGTCCCACTTGTTGAAGACCAGCACCATGGCCCGCCCGGCGGCCACGACCGCCGACAGGATCCGCTGGTCCTGCTCGCTGATCGGCTCGCTCGCGTCCAGCAGCACGATGGCCACCTCGGCGGCATCGATGGCGGCCGCGGTCCGCAGCGAGGCGTAGTACTCCGTGCCGCTGGCCTGGCCGACCCGCCTGCGCAGCCCGGCGGTGTCGACCAGCAGCCAGGTCTCTCCCCCGATCGTGGCCAGGCTGTCGACCGGATCGACGGTCGTGCCCGCGACCGGGTCGACCACCGCCCGCTCCTCCCGGGCCAGCTTGTTGAGCAGGCTCGACTTGCCCACGTTGGGCCGGCCGACGATAGCGACGCGGCGCGGGCCGGGCGGGCGCTCGTACCTTTCGGCGGGGAACTCCGGCAGCGCGTCCAGCACCGCGTCCAGCAGGTCTCCGGAGCCGCGCCCGTGTAGGGCGGACACCGGGTACGGCTGCCCCAGCCCGAGCGACCACAGCGTCGCCGAGTCCGACTCCACCGCCGCGTTGTCGGCCTTGTTGGCCACCAGCAGCACCGGTTTGGCGCTGCGGCGCAGCATCTTGACCGCGGCCTCGTCGATGTCCGTGGCGCCGACCGTCGCGTCCACCACGAACAGGACCACGTCCGCCATGGCGACCGCGGCCTCGGCCTGCGCCGCGATCGCCGCGGCCCGGTCCCGGGCGTCGGGCTCCCAGCCGCCGGTGTCCACCACTGTGAAGCGGCGGCCGGCCCAGTTGGCGTCGTACGCCACCCGGTCGCGCGTCACGCCCGGCGTGTCCTCGACGACCGCCTGGCGCCGGCCGAGGATCCGGTTGACCAGCGTGGACTTGCCCACGTTGGGGCGCCCGACCACGGCGACGATCGGCGCCGGGCCGGCGTCGACCCCGGCCGACGTAGCGAGATCCGTCACGCGCGCACCTCCCTACGGTTGATGCGCGCGTGCCGCGCCGTATCGAGCCAGCAGGTGACCTCGCTCCGCTCGGTCACGCGGGCACCATCCGAACCAGGCGCGCGACGACCTCGTCGATGCCCAGCTCGGTGGTGTCCAGCACCACCGCGTCCGGCGCCTGCAGCAGCGGCGAGACCGGGCGGCTCGAGTCGTACGCGTCCCGTCGGTCGATGTCCGCCGCCGTGGCGGCCACGTCCGCCGCGGACTGGGCGCTGCGCCGCCGCGCGCGCTCGGCTGCCGATGCGGTGAGGAACACCTTCAGGTCCGCATCCGGCGCGACCACCGAGCCGATGTCCCGGCCCTCGACCACGATCCGGTCGGTCGCCGCGATCAGCTCCCGCTGCTTGGCCACGAGCACCCGGCGCACCTCCGGTACCGCCGAGACCGCCGACACCGCGCCGGTCACGTCCGGTCCGCGGATCTCGGCGTCGACCCGCACCCCGTCGACCGAGACGGCCGGCCGGTACGGGTCGGTGGAGATCTCCAGCTCGACGTCGGCCGCGATCTTGGCCGCGGTCTCGGCGTCCGAGGGGTCCGCGCCGGCGGCGAGCACGGCCCAGGTCACCGCGCGGTACATCGCTCCGGTATCCAGATACCTCGCGCCGAGCCGGACGGCGAGCTGCCGGGAGACCGTGGACTTACCCGAGCCCGCCGGCCCGTCCACGGCCACCACGCACCGACCCTGACCGTTCACCTGTTAACCTCCGCGACGCTCCTCGAGGACCATGTCAATCATGCCCGGTCCGCTTGACCATCGCCGCGCGGGAGTCTCAGGTGCGTTCCTCGTCATGGCCGCCGGCGTCCTGTGGGGCACGACCGGCACGGCGCAGGCGCTCAGCCCGTACACCAACTCGCCCTGGGGTCTTGGTGCGGCGCGCCTGGCGGTCGCCGCGGCGCTGTTCACCGCGCTGGCCGGGCTCACCCGGCGGCTCACCGCCGTGCCGAGCGGCGCATGGCGTCACGCCGCGCTGGGCGCCGCGTGCGTCGCGGCCTACCAGCCCGCGTTCTTCTTCGGGGTACGCGAAACCGGCGTCGCGGTCGGTACGCTCACCGCGATCGGGTCGGCGCCGCTCTTCGCTGGGCTGCTCGGCGCGCTGACCGGCGCCCGGCCCGGTCGGCGCTGGCTGGTCGCGACCACCGTCGTCATCGCCGGGTTGTGCCTGCTCCTGCTGCCTGGCGGGGCGCTGCGGTTCGACCCGGCCGGGGTGCTCTCGGCGCTGGCCGCCGGGGCCGCGTACGCGGTCTACACCTGGGCCGGTGCCCACCTGCTGGCCCGCGGCGTGCCGCCGGTGACGATGCTGGCGGTGATGTTCGCGGCCGGCGCGCTGGCGCTGGCCGTGGCGGCACCGGTGGAGACGGTGCAGTGGTTCGCCCGGCCCGAGCGCATCGCCGTCGCCGGGTACCTGGGCGTGGTCGCGACCGTGGTGCCGTACCTGCTGTGGGCGCGCGGGCTCGGCCGGGTCCGGCCGGCCATGGCGACCACGCTGACGCTGACCGAGCCGCTGACCGCGGCGCTGCTCGGGGTAGTCGTTCTCGGCGAGACCGGCACAGTGTCCACAGTGGCCGGTGTCGCGGTGGTCTGCGCCGGCCTGCTGCTCACCGTGGGTGCGGCTGCTCCGCCACCCGGAACAGGGCCGCCACCTCGGTCCGGTTCAACCGCCGGGTCCGTCCCGGCTTCAGGCCGCCGAGCGTGACCGGCCCGATCGCGGTGCGGATCAGCCGCCGCACCGGGTACCCGACTTCGGCCAGCATCCGCCGGACGATGTGCTTGCGGCCCTCGTGCAGCACCACCTCGACGAGTGCGCGGCCGCCGGAGGTGTCGACGATCTTCACCGCGTCGGCCCTCGCGGGCCCGTCCTCCAGCTCGACGCCGGCCAGCAGCTGCCGGCGGACCGCGGCCGGCACCGGGCCGTTCACCTCGACGAGGTACGTCTTCGCCACGCCGTACGACGGATGCGTCAACCGGTGCGCCAGGCTGCCGTCGTTGGTGAGCAGAAGCAGGCCCTCGCTGTCGGCGTCCAACCGTCCTACGTGGAATACCCGCTGCTCGATGTCCTCCACGTACTCGGCGAGCGCCTCCCGACCCCGCTCGTCGTCCATCGTGGACACCACGCCACGGGGTTTGTTCATCGCGAGGTAGACAAGCCTGGCGTCGGTGACGACCCGCTCCCGGTCGACGTGGATGACCGCCTCGGCCGGGTCGACCTTGTCCCCCAGCTCCGCTCGCCGACCGTCCACTGTGACCCGTCCGGCGGCGATCAGCTCTTCGCAGGCGCGCCGCGACCCCACCCCGGCGGCGGCGAGCACCTTCTGCAGCCGCTCACCGGGACGGGGCATCGGCGATCTCGTCGACGTCGTCGGGCAGGAACGGCGCCAGCGGCGGTAGCTGCTCCACGCTGTCCAGGCCCAGCTTCTCCAGGAACAGGATGGTCGTGCGGTACAGGTGGGCGCCGGTCTCCGGTTCGCTACCGCACTCCTCGACGAGGCCGCGGGAGACGAGGGTACGGATCACGCCGTCGCTGTTGACCCCGCGGATCGCCGAGATGCGTGAACGGGTCACGGGCTGCTTGTACGCGACGACGGCGAGGGTCTCCAGGGCCGCCTGGGTCAGCCGCACCTGCTGGCCGTCGAGGACGAACTTCTCCACGTACGGCGCGAAGTCTCCGCGCGTGTAGAGCCGCCAGCCGCCGGCGATCTTGCGCAGCTCGAAGCCGCGCCCGGTCGCGGTGTACTCCTCGGCCAGCCCGGCCAGGGCCTGCGCGACCGTATCGGCCGGCTGCTCCAGTACCTGGGCGAGCACGACCTCGGTGACCGGCTCGTCGACGACGAGCAGGATCGCCTCGAGCGCGCCGCGCACCCGGACCGGGTCCACAATGGACTCTTTCGGTGGCTCGGGCTCGGGCAGTGGCTCGGGGATCGGTTCGGGCCCGGGGTCCGGCTCGGGGATGTCCGGGCCCGGATCCGGGTCGATCGCGACCGGCTCAGGCTCGACCGCGACCGGCTCAGGCTCGACCGGCCCAGGCTCGACCTCGACCGGCGGGACCTCGACCGACCCGGGCTCGACGGTGACCGGGTCGGGCACCCCCGCGTCCCGCGGCGCCGGGGCACGTTCCCACGGCGGTACCCATGCCGCCGCCTGGTCGGCCAGCGAGTGCGGCCGTTCGTCAGCGTTCACCCGCGCCACCTCCTCCTGCCATAGACGTTGGTCGATCAATCTGGATTGGAACGATCGAACCTCCAGCGGATCGGCCAACGTCTACATCAAGCGGCGACTCGCCCACGGACAACGAACCAGACGACGAACCAGACGACGAACCAGACGAGGACGGCTCGTCGGAGGGCGCCGGCGGGGCGTCGGGGGCGCCTCCGCCGTACTCGTCGATGTCGAGCTCGACCGGTGCGTCGTCGGCGGCGGTCCAGCGGACGGTGAGTTCGCCCAGCGCCTGGATCTGTTCGAACGCGACCAGTCCCTCGCGGTAGAGCTCCAGCAGCGCCAGGAAACGAGCGACGACCTCGAGCGTGTTCCGGCAGTCCGCGCAGAGCGACCGGAACGTCGCGATCCTGGCCAGCAGCAGCCGCTCCCGCAGCAGCGCGGCGTGCTCGCGCACGCTGACCCGGACCTGGTGCACGTGCTCGATCGAGACGACCGGCACGGGCCGCGGGGTGAACGCCTTGACGGCCAGCTCGGCCAGGCGCCCCGGACCGATGCCGAGGACCAGGTCGGGCAGGGCCTCGGCGTAGCGCGGCTCCAGCGCCACGGACCGCGGCCAGCGGCGGCCTCCGGTCGACTCCAGCGCCGAGATGTGTGCCGCCGCCTCCTTGAACGCCTTGTACTGCAGCAGCCGCGCGAAGAGCAGGTCGCGCGCCTCCAGCAGGGCGAGGTCCTCCTCGTCCTCGACCGCGGCCGCGGGCAGCAGCCGGGCCGCCTTGAGGTCGAGCAGGGTGGAGGCGATCACCAGGAACTCGCTGGCCTCGTCGAGGTCCCAGGCGTCACCCATGGCCCGGATGTACGCGATGAACTCGTCGGTCACCCGGTGCAGCGCGACCTCGGTGACGTCCAGCTTGTGCTTGCTGATCAATTGGAGGAGCAGGTCGAACGGGCCGGTGAAGTTCACCAGCCGCACGGTGAAGCCCTCCGACGAGGTGGAAGGCTCCGCGGTCATCTGATGACCGTAGCGCACCCTATCCGCGCTCGACCCGGGCGGCGATGACCTCGCGCGCGAGCTGGCGGTAGTTGCGGGCGCCGGAGGACGCGGGGTCGAGCGAGGTGATCGGCGTACCGGCGACGGTCGACTCGGGGAACTTCACCGTCTTGGTGATCACGGTCTGGTACACCTTGTCCCCGAACGCCTCGACCACCCGCTGCAGCACCTGGCGGCAGTGCGTGGTGCGGCTGTCGTACATGGTGGCCAGGATGCCTTCCAGCTCCAGGTCGAAGTTGAGCCGCTCGCGAACCTTGTCGATGGTGTCGAGCAGCAGCGCCACACCCCGCAGGCTGAAGAACTCGCACTCCAGCGGGATCAGCACGCCGTGGGCCACGGTCAGCGCGTTGATCGCGAGCAGACCGAGCGAGGGCTGGCAGTCGATCAGGATGAAGTCGTACTCGTTGCGCACCGGGCGCAGCAGCCGCGCCAGCGCCATCTCCCGGGCCACCTCGGTGACCAACTGGATCTCGGCCGCCGACAGGTCGATGTTGGCGGGCAGCAGGTGCAGGCCGGCGACGTCCGTCTTGATCAGGATGTCGTCGATGGTGACGTCGTCGTGCATGAGCATGTTGTAGATCGACAGCTCGAGATTGTGCGGGTTGACCCCGAGGCCCACCGAGAGCGCGCCCTGCGGGTCGAAGTCGACGAGCAGGACCTTGCGCCCGTACTCGGCCAGGGCCGCGCCGAGGTTGATCGTGGTGGTGGTCTTGCCGACGCCGCCCTTCTGGTTCGCCATCGCGATGATCCGGGACGGACCGTGCCGGTGGGTCGGCATCGGCTCGGGAATGGGGCGGCGCACGGTGTACGCCGACGGATCGGCGGGCCCCAGGTCCCCACCGAAGCCCAGCGCGGTCTGCTGCTCCGCTCGGAGCGTTGAGGTCCACGCCTCGGCCTGGTCGCTGATGCCCGTCATCTCCTCTAAGCCCCCGGTCGTTCACTCCCTTGCCCGACTGTACGACACCACGGGAGCCGGTAAGCCGGCCCGCGCACGGCGTGTCGGAAAACGACCCGGTCCCCCGGGGAGCTCACCGCGCCCGCGGATGGGCGGTCGCGTAGACCTCCCGCAGCCGCTCCACGGTGACCAACGTATAGACCTGCGTGGTGGTTACTGAGGCGTGGCCGAGAAGTTCCTGGACCACCCGGACGTCGGCGCCACCGTCGAGCAGGTGGGTCGCGTACGAGTGCCGCAGCGTGTGCGGTGAGATCGAGGCGGGATCCAGCCCGGCGCCCGCGGCCGCGCGCCGCAGGATCGTCCACGCGCTCTGCCGGGACAGCGGACCGCCGCGCGCGTTGAGGAACAGCACCGGCCCGCGGGGTTCCAGCGCCGGCCGGGCCCGCACGAGGTAGGCCTCCAGCGCGGCCACCGCGTACCCGCCGACCGGTACCAACCGGGTCCGGCCGCCCTTGCCGTGCAACAGGACCGTGCCCTCGTCGAGGTCCACGTCGTCGACCGCGCAGCCGACCGCCTCGGAGATGCGCGCCCCGGTGGAGTACAGGAACTCCAGCAGCGCCCGGTCGCGCAGGGCGAGCGGGCCGTCCTCCCCCGGCGCCGCGAGCAGCCGTTCCACAGTGGACACCGGGAGGGCCTTCGGCAGCCGGCGCGGCGGTACCGGTGGCTTGACCTCCCGCGCCGGGTCCTGTGTGGAGAGTCCTTCGCGGAGCGCGAACCGGTGCAGGCCGCGCACCGCGCTCACCGCCCGCGCCGCGGAGGCGGCGGAGAGCGGCGGGTGCTCCGGGTCGCCCTCGCGTAGCCGGGCGAGGTACTCGGCGACGTCGCGCCCGCCCACCTCCGCCAGCCCGGTCACCCCGCGGCCGGCCAGGAAGCCGGCGTACCGGTCCAGATCCCGCCGGTACGACGCGAGCGTGTTCGCCGCCAGCCCGCGCTCGACGGTGAGGTGGTCGAGGTAGCCGCGCACGGCCCGGGACACCGGCGTCAGGCCAGCACCTCGTCGATCTTCACGCTGGGCATGCCGTGCGCGTCCGCGACCGGACCGTAGGTCACGTGGCCGTCGTGCGTGTTGAGCCCGAGTGCCAACGCCCGGTCCTTGCGCAGCGCCTCGCGCCAGCCGTGGTTGGCCAGCTCCAGGGCGTACGGCAGGGTGACGTTCGTCAGCGCGTACGTCGAGGTGTGCGGCACCGCGCCGGGCATGTTCGCCACGCAGTAGAAGACGCTGTCGTGCACCTTGTACACCGGGTCGGCGTGGGTGGTCGGCCGGGAGTCCTCGAAGCAGCCGCCCTGGTCGATCGAGATGTCGACGAGCACGCTGCCCGGCTGCATCCGGGAGACCAGCTCGTTGGAGATCAGCGTCGGGGCCTTGGCGCCGGGCACGAGCACCGCGCCGATCACCAGGTCGGCGTCGAGGACCGCGCGCTCCACCTCGTACGCGTTGGACGCCACCGTCTGCAGGTGGCCCTGGTAGATCGCGTCGGCCTGGCGCAGCTTCTGGACGTTCTTGTCCAGCAGCAGAACCTCGGCCTGCATGCCGAGCGCGATCGCGGCCGCGTTCATGCCGGAGACGCCGGCGCCGATGACCACGACCTTGGCCGCGTACACGCCGGAGACGCCGCCCATGAGCACGCCGCGCCCACCGCCCTGGCGCATCAGGTGGTACGCGCCGACCTGCGGGGCGAGCCGGCCGGCCACCTCGCTCATCGGGGCGAGCAGCGGCAGCGACCCGTCGGCCAGCTCGACGGTCTCGTACGCGATGCCGGTGATCTGCCGGGCCAGCAGCGCCTCGGTGCACTCCCGGGACGCGGCCAGGTGCAGGTAGGTGAAGAGGACCTGGCCGGGGCGCATCCGGTCGTACTCGGACTCGATCGGCTCCTTGACCTTGAGGATCAGGTCGCCGGTGGCCCAGACGTCGTCCGGGTCGGGCAGGATCGACGCGCCCGCCCGGGTGTACGCGCTGTCCGGGATCGACGAACCGAGCCCGGCGCCGGTCTCCACGTACGCCTCGTGACCGGCCCGGACCAGCTCGTTGACGCCTGCCGGGGTGATCGCCACGCGGTACTCGTGGTTCTTGACCTCCCGCGGGATTCCGACCTTCACTGTGCCGACCCCTCTCCCGGCGGGCGCTGGCGGCGCCGTTGCCGCCGGGTGTCGCCTACCCCGGCGGAAGTCTATGACGACGGCCGCGCCCGTGCAGTCACCCGTCCGCCGTGCCTGCCGGTGCCCTCCGTAGCGGGGTCCAGTCCTGGTCACGGGCCCGCGCGGCGGCGAGCACACCGGCCACGCACGCCGCGTTGGTGATCTCTCCGGCGAGCGCCATGGCGACCGCGTCGTCCAGCTCGAACCAGCGGACCAGGAGGTGGGACTCCTCGTGGGTACGGATGTGCCGGGCCCCGTCCGGCACCGGTGCCAGGTCGCGGGCGAGGAACAGCTGGATCAGCTCGGTCGAGCAGCCGGGCGAGGTGTGCAGGTCGACCAGCTTGTGCCAGCGGCCGGCGACCAGGTCGGCCTCCTCGGCCAGTTCGCGGGCCGCGGCCGCGATCGGCGTTTCGCCCGGTTTGTCCAGCAAACCGGCGGGCAGCTCCCACAGCTCGTGCCGCAGCGGGTGCCGGTACTGCCGGACCAGCACGACCCGGCCGTCGGCGTCCAGCGCCACCACGCCGACCGATCCGACGTGCACGATGTAGTCGCGGTCGGCGTACCCCCCGTCCGGCATCTCCACCTCGTCGGTGACCACCGTGAAGACGTTGCCGGCGAAGCGCTCGTGGCTGTCCCGGACAGCGAATCCGGCCACCGTCAGGAGACCGGCGCGCGGTTGGCCGGGCGGCCCGAGGTCTTACCCGCCACGCGGGAGCCGCCGCCGTTCTTGTTCACCCGGTCGACGGGTGGCGGCTCGGTCCCGGCGGACGCCAGCGGGGGCAGGTCCACCGGCAGCCGGTCCGCGTCGTTGTACGCCAGCGCGGCCGCCACGAACGAGGCGAACAGCGGGTGCGGCCGGGTCGGCCGGCTCTTCAGCTCCGGGTGCGCCTGGGTGGCCACGAAGAACGGGTGTACCGACCGGTCCAACTCGATGAACTCGACCAGCCGGCCGTCCGGCGAGGTACCCGAGATGTGCAGGCCCGCCTTGGCCAGCGCGTCCCGGTAGGCGTTGTTCACCTCGTACCGGTGCCGGTGCCGCTCGCTGACCTCGGTCGTCCCGTACGCCTCGGCGGCCAGCGACCCGTCGACCAGCGCGGCGGGATAGGCACCGAGCCGCATCGTGCCGCCCATGTCCCCGCGACCGGCGACGATGTCCTGCTGGTCGGCCATGGTGGCGATCACCGGGTGCGGGGCGGCCTCGTCGAACTCGGTCGAGTTCGCCCCGTCCAGGCCGGCGAGCCCGCGGGCCACCTCGATGGTCATGCACTGCAGGCCCAGGCAGAGGCCGAGGGTCGGGATGCCGTTCTCCCGGGCGTACCGGGCCGCACCGATCTTGCCCTCGATCCCGCGGACCCCGAACCCGCCGGGGATCACCACGCCGTCGACGCCGTGCAGGGCGGCCGCGGCGCCGGCCGGGGTGGTGCACTCGTCGCTGGGTACCCAGCGGATCTGCACCCGGGCCCGGTGCGCGAACCCGGCCGCCCGGATGGCCTCGCTCACCGACAGGTACGCGTCGGGCAGGTCGACGTACTTGCCGACCAGCGCCACGGTGATCGTGTGCTGCGGGTGGTGGACGCGCTGCAGCAGGTCGTCCCAGGCCGACCAGTCCACGTCCCGGAACGACAGGCCCAGCCGGCGCACCACGTACGCGTCGAGCCCTTCGGAGTGCAGCACCTTCGGGATGTCGTAGATGCTCGGCGCGTCCGGCGCGGCGATCACCGCCTCGCGGTCCACGTCGCAGTAGAGCGACAGCTTGTGCTTGAGCTTCTCCGGGATCTCCCGGTCCGACCGGCAGACGATCGCGTCCGGCTGGATACCGATGTTGCGCAGCGCCGCCACCGAGTGCTGGGTGGGCTTGGTCTTCAGCTCACCGGACGGGGCGAGGTACGGCACCAGCGAGACGTGCACGAAGAAGCAGTTGCCCCGGCCCACGTCGTGGCGGACCTGGCGGATCGCCTCCAGGAACGGCAGCGACTCGATGTCGCCGACCGTGCCGCCCACCTCGGTGATCACCACGTCCGGGGTGCGGCCCTCCTCGTCGGGCGCGGCCATCGCCCGGATCCGGGCCTTGATCTCGTTGGTCACGTGCGGGATGACCTGCACCGTGTCGCCGAGATACTCGCCGCGCCGCTCCTTGGCGATCACGTCGGAGTAGATCTGCCCGGTGGTGACGTTGGCCTTGCTCGACAGGTTCCGGTCCAGGAACCGCTCGTAGTGGCCGATGTCCAGGTCGGTCTCGGCGCCGTCGTCGGTGACGAAGACCTCGCCGTGCTGGAAGGGGTTCATCGTGCCGGGGTCGACGTTGAGGTACGGGTCCAGCTTCTGCATCACCACCCGCAGGCCGCGGGCGGTCAGCAGGTTACCGAGGCTGGATGCCGTCAGGCCCTTGCCGAGCGAGGAGGCGACGCCCCCGGTGACGAAGATGTGCTTCGGCGGGTCAGCCGCCGTACGCGAAGGGCCCAAGGCCTGCTCCCGTGGTCGTCGCTGCTGCTGTCCGGATGGGCCACCGAGTGATCCACCGATCCACGGGATTTCACGGTAACACGTCGCCGGCCGGAGCCCGTGAGGCGCGGTCCCCCGGCGCGTCTCCGGCCTCGTCGTCCGGTTCGTCCGCACTGATGATCGGCACCGGCGCCGGCACCGGCTCGACCCGCCGGGGTTCGACGACGGTACGGTCGTCCGCGTGCCCGAGCACCCGCAGCGCGGCGAGCGTCGCCAGCGGGAGCACGGTCGCGGCGGCGGCACCGGCCACGTTCAGCGCCGCCTCGTTGAACAGGCCGGCGATCACGCTGGCCACGGCGACCCCGGCGAACCCGGCCCGGACCGCCGGGTAGAGCCCGAACAGCCGCTTGAGCCCGCCCCAGTCGCGCAGCAGCGCGAACCACAGGAACAGCGCTGCGGCCAGCGCCAGCATGGTCAGCGGGCTGGTCGCGAACGCGACCACGTTCGCCGCGCCGGTGCGGTGCACGACCGGCCCGCCGGTACCGTCGGAGAGCTGGGTGAGGAACCGGCCCAGGCTGCCCCGCTCCTCGGCCGGGCGGCGCAGGTCCAGCAGCGCGAACCCGGTGGTGACCGCGAGGCCGGCGAGGGTTGCCCAGGCCAGCCGGGCGAACGTCAGCCAACCCCCGGTCGACAGGGCCGCGGCGATGCAGACGCCGGCGGTCAGTGCGACCGCGCCACCGGCGTCGGCACCCAGGTACGGGCTGCCGACCAGCAGCACGCCGAGCCCGCCCACGGCCGCCACCAGGGTGGGCCGCCAGCGCTTCGGCACCCGCTGGGCCAGGCACCCGGCGACCAGCAGGAGGCCGGCGACGAACGTACCGAGGCCGACCGTGCCCACCCCGGCGTACCGGCCACCCTCCAGAGCCGAGTAGCCGGCCACGCCGTTGAGCTGCAGCCGCGCCCCGGTCAACAGGTCCACCCCGACCACCGCGGCGGCGACCGCGGCGACCCCGAGCAGCGGGCCGATGGTCCGGTAACGCAGCGGACCGAAGATCACCGCGGTGGTCGCGCCGGCGAGCGTGGCCAGGGTGACCGCGGCGAAGACCAGCCACGGCCGGTCGCTACGCCACCACGGCACGCCGTCGGCGAGCAGCGCCGCCGGGATCGCCAGCGCGGCCGCCACCAGGAGCACCTCGCCGGCCCGCCGCACCGGCGCCGGCCACGGTGGCTTCGGGTGCGGGCCGCCGTGGCGGCGGGCCCGGCGCAGCAGCGGGACGGCCGCCAGGAACAGCAGCATCTGGGCCACGGCGAGGATGGCGAAGAACCGGCCGGCGACGCTGCGCTGGGCGCTGGCCTCACGGTCGGCGTCGGAGAGCCGGGTCACCGCCGCGCCGAGGTCGTCCGGGCGGTCCTCGGTCCGGTCACTGGCGTGCCCGGCGAACAGCTGCTGCGGGGCCGCTTCGCCGAGCGCGGCCAGGGCGGTCGGCGCGAGGTCGACCAGCGAGACGTACCCGGGCCGGCCGGTGCTCGGCGAGGTGAGCCAGCCGCCCGCCCAGCCGGGCCCGTCCGCGACCGCGACGTGCAGCCGGGACGTCTGGTCGGTATCGGACAGGCCGGCCACCAGCACCAGCGAGCTGGCCGGCCGGGCCTCCAGCAGCCCGGCCAGCGCCCGGTCGACCGTGACCGCCGCGGCCCGGCGTACCGCCGGCGCCTCCCCGGCGACCGTGCCCAGGTCGACGATGCCGAGGCGGCAGGCGGCGAGCGCCGCCTTCGCCTGGTCGAGGTCGCCCGGCAGGGCCGGGAAGTACCGGTCGACCCGGCCGAACGGCCGGGCCCCGGCGACCGCGGCACCCGGCCCCACCGCGGTGGTGCACCGGACCGACTCGGCGAGCGCGCCGGGTACCGCGCCCCAGGGCAGCTTCTCCCGGTTGTGCAGCACCACGGTGCGCTGGTCGGGCAGGTACGCGCCGAGTTTGTCGGGCCGGTCCACGGTCACCGACAGCGGCGGGCAGTCCGCCGGCGTCGACCCGGTGGTGCGCTGCGCGTAGTTGCCCGCGCCGAGGGTCACCCAGCCGTCGGCCGGGCAGGTCGGCCGGTGCGCGGACCGCACCGACAGCGCGCCGATCGTGCCGCGGTGGGCCAGCGCCCACAGCGTCGGGGTGTCCTTCTCGGTGACGTCGTCCCAGCGCAGGCCGGGCGCCCCGGCCATGACCACGTAGTCGACGGTCTGCCGGGGTGCCCCGGTCGCCGGGCGCATGAGCAGGCCGAACGTGCTGAGGATCGCGACCGCCGCCGCGATCAGCACCGGCAGACCCCGCTGCGCGGAACGGCGCCAGGTCACCGGGTCACCTCGGCGTAGACCGCCATCACCTGAGCCAGCGTGTCGCGCTCGGTCGGCCAGGTCTTCGCCCGTACCAGGCCGCGCTGGGCGTACCGCTCGCGCAGGTCCGGGTCGTCGAGCAGCCGGCGTACCGCGGCGTCGAGCGCGTCGACGTCCCCGGCCGGTACCAGCACCGCCGCGTCACCGACCAGATCCGGCAGCCCGCCCACGGCGGTCGCGACCAGCGGCGTACCGCTGCTCAGCGCCTCCTGGGCGAACAGCTGCCGGGCCTCCCAGACGCTGCTGACCACGGCCAGGTCGGCGGCGAGCAGCAGGTCCGCCACGTCGCCGCGGTGCCCGAGCAGGGTGACCGGTGCGCGGGCGGCGGAGATGTCGGCGGCCAGCTTCAGGTAACTCGGGCCGGTGCCGGCGATCACCACGGCCGGGACCGGCACCCGGTCGCTCCACCGGGCGGCGGCCTGGACCAGCAGGCCGTACCCCTTCTGCGGGTGCAGCCGGCCGACCGAGAGGATCAGCGGTCTACCGCCGTCGACACCCAGCTCGGCCCGGACCGCGGCCCGGGAGCGGGCCGGTGGCGGCAGAACGGGCGCGGCCACGGCACCCAGCCGGGCGTCGGCGGCGCCCACCGCCCGGGCCCGCTCGACCAGGTCGGCCGAGGCGCCGAGGGTGACCGCGGCGGCCCGGGCCACGTAGCGCTCGGCGACCCGGGAGGCGCCCGCCCGCAGGCCCCGCGCGAGCACCGCGTTGTGCCAGGTGACCACCAGCGGTACGCCGGTGCGCGCGGCGGCGGCCACGAGGCCGGCCCGCAGGCCGTGCGCGTGCGCGACGTCCGGGCGGTTCGCGGTCAGCGCGCGGCGCAGCCCGGTCACCGCGCGGGCGTCGCGCGGGTTCGGGGTGGCCGGGATCTCGATCGGGACAAAGGCGGCACCTCGGGCGGTGAACCGGAACCGCTCCTCGGTCGCGGCCGGCCCGAGCACGGTGACCGTCCCGCCCGCCGCGACCAGGCCCGCGGCGAGGGCGGCGACGTGGGTGCCGATCCCTCCGGTGCTGCTGGCGAGCACGAGCGCGATGATCACTGTCGTACCCTCCACCTCGACAGCCGGGCGAGCACCGGTCGCATGTCGTCCCGGTCGGCAAGGTACACCGCGGCGACGAACACCAAGCAGGCGGTGACGACCGACAGCATGCCCTGGGCCACGGCGGTGCCGGCGCCGGGGGTGGCCGGCAGCAGCCCGCCGGCGGCCGCTCCGGCGAGGGCGGCGACGCCTCCACCCACGACACCCGCGACCGCGGCCCGTGGCGTACCGTCCAGGGCCGCCCGGCCGGCGCGGCGTGCGGTCACCGCGAGCAGCGCGGCGCCCAGCAGCGCCATCCCGACGGAGTTGGCCGCGCTGAGCGCGACGACCCGCCGCCCGACCGGGAGCAGGGCCGCGAGCGCCGCCGACGCGAGCGCGACCGTGACCCAGCCGGCGGCGGTGGCACCGGCGGCCAGGGCCGGCTCGCCGCGGGCGTACAGGGCCCGGGTCAGCACCGCGGAGAGCCCGTAGCCGAGCAAGCCGGGCGCGAACCAGGCCAGCGCGCCGGCGAGGTCGGCGGCGTCCGCCCCGCCGGCTGGCATGACCGCGACCAGCAGCCGCGCGCCGGGGCCGGCGGCGGCCACCAGCACCGCGGCGCCGAAGCAGCTCAGCAGCAGCGCCGCGCGGGTGGTCCGGGCCAGAGTGTCCCGGAACTCGGCGCCGTCGCTCGCGGCCAGCACCGGGTACGCGGCGGTGGCGACCGGTACCGCGAGCACGGCCCACGGCAGCAGGTAGACGGTCTGGGCGAGCTGGTAGAGCACGACCGTGCCCTCGGGCCCGGCCAGCGCGTAGCGCAGCGCGACCACGAGCGCGATCTGCTGCGCGCCGACCGTGACCGCGCCGGCGATCGCCAGCCCGGCGACCGCCGAGCGGATGCCGGCCGGGAACCGCACCGACGGGCGCAACGGCAGCGCCAGCCCGCGCAGCGGGATCAACAGACAGAGCGTGAGGACAGCCACACCGAGTGTGGTACCCACCGAGAGCACCAGTTCGCCGGTACGGCTGGCGGTGGACAGGTCCGCGCCCCGGCCGTCGATCACGACGAACGTCACATACACCCCTATTACCGTCACGCTGGACAGCAGCGGGGCGAGCACCGGCCAGGCGAACCGGTGGTGCGCCTGCAGGACGCCGGTCAGCACGATCCCGATGCCGTAGAGCGGCAGCTGGGGCGCGAAGACCCGCAGCATCGCGGCCCCGCTGGCGAGCTGGTCCGGCGACGCCGGCCCGGCGATCGCCGCGATGATCGGCTCGGCGGCCAGCGCCACCACGGTCGCGATCGGGGTCAGGATGCCGACGGTCCAGGTCAGCAGCGCCGACGTGGTGGCGGCCACCGCGGCCCGGTCACCGCGCGCGGCCGGCCCGGCCAGCAGCGGTACCACCAGGCTCGCCAGCGCCCCGCCCGCGACGATCTCGAAGATGATGTTGGGTACGGTGTTCGCGGCCAGGTAGATGTCACCCAGATCGGTCGGCCCGACCGCCCAGTTGAACACCAGCGTCCGGGCGAACCCGGCCAGCCGGCTCGCGACCGTGAGCGCCGCGATCAGGGCGGCCGCGCTCGCGATGCGCCGCATCAGTCGGTACGGCGGCCGAGCTGGTCGAGCTCCCGCAGCCCCGGCGTGCGCGCGATGACCTGGGTGAAGCTGACCTTCTCGCTGGTCGCGGTCAGCGCCGCGAGCGCGGCCAGCAGGGCGGCCCGGCCGGCCGGCCCGGTCCGGGCGGCCAGCGCGAGACCGAGCAACCCGCCGAGCGCGTTCGCGCCGCAGTCGCCGAGCATGACCTCCTCGCCGAGGTCGGCGGGGAGCACCGCGGCGGTCGCGCCGAGCGGGCCGGCGACCAGGCCACCCGCCGGGCCGGGCAGCAGCGGCGCGCCGAGCAGCAGGCCGGCCTTGGCGGCCCGGCCGGGGCGCAGGTCCAGCAGGTTGACGAGGTTCGCGGTACCGGCGATCACCCCGGCGCCGAGCAGGACGTGCAGGGCGCGCGCCGGGCCCCGTACCCGGGCGGTCTGCGGAAGCAGCGCGGACGCGGCGAGGCCGGCCGCGCCCAGCCCCGCGATCTTCACCAGCCCGCTGGTGACGCGGCCCTCGCGCAGCGCGGAGAGGTGCCCGCGGAAGCCCTTCGCAGCCTTCTGCCGCGCCCCGACCACATCGTCGTAGAGCCCGACCGCGCCGGCGCCCAGGCCGGCGATGACGGCGGCGCCGGCGGCCGGGCCGGTGCGCGCGCCGGCCGCCGCGGTCAGCGCGCCGGCCGCGGCGAGCGCGGGACCGCCGGCCAGGCTGACGGTACGGCCGCGGTAGTTGATCCGGTCCAGCGGGCGCGGCGTACCGAGCCCGCGCAGTGCGGCCCGCGCGGCCAGCGCCCCGGCCGCCGCAAGCAGCAACCGCGTCGTCACTTGGGCAGCTCGGGCAGGAGCGTCCCGGCGTCGATGCCGTAGTGGCCGGCCTTCTGGGTGCCGCCCTTCGAGGCCGGGCGGAGCTGCTCGACGAGCGCGAGCACGGTCGCGATGCGGCCCTGCGCGGTGTACACGTTGTCCACTGTGGAGATGGTCTTGTTCAGCGCCGGGTCGCCGCGCACGTCGGCGACCGCGTTGCCCTCGCCCGCGACCCCGTTGCCGGCGAGCACGACCGGCCCGGCGGCGTCGAACTGCTCGACGAGCGTGACCACGGCCGCGTTGCGCTTGGCCGCGTCCCGGTCCACGGTCGGCGTACCGGCGATCACCACGATCGCGTCCGCGCCGCCGGTCACGTCGCCGACCACGGAGAGGAAGCCCTTCTCCTTGAACGCGGCGAACACCTCGGTACGGTCGTCCGCCTGCTCGGTACCGGTGAGCGTGGAGGACTTGCGGTCCAGCATCACGGTGGCGAGCAGCGCGCTGGCGGTCTCCACGCCGTCACTGTTGCGCGGCAGGCTCGTCACCGTCGTCGGCATCGCCTCGTACGACAGGTCGAGCAGGTCGACGTTCTGGTCCGGCAGGGTGAGCTTGTCCTGGATGTCCAGCCGGCTGGTGACGGTCGCGCCGGCGAGCGTGAGCATCTCCACGACACCGTCGGCGTACTTGTTCGCCGCCGGCAGCGAGACGACCGCCACCCGGCGACCCTCGAGCGTGCCGGTCAGCAGGTGCGGCGCGGCCTGCTTGGCGAAGTCCTCCTGCCGGTTGACCTCCTCCTCCATGCTGGCGACCTGCTCGCGGAGCTGCTTGTTCTGGTTGCTGACCCCGTTGACGCGGTCGTTGAGCTGGTCCGCCAGCGGCCCGTTGAGGGCGGCGGTACCGACCACCAGCCCGATGGCCAGGGCCAGGAACACCGCGGTCAGCGACACCACGTGGTAACGGAAATTGATCACGACACCAACAGCCTTTCAGGGCGCTCAGAAGAGCTGTCGCACCTGGAACATCAAATTGTCCCACCACTCGGAGACCACGGCGAGGTATGCCTTGCCCACGGTGGACACGGCCACCGCCGAGGCCATCGCCGCGATCGCCGAGAGCACGAGCAGGAGGAGCGACGAGCCGCTCATGGTCTGCCGGTACAGCCGGCTGACGCCCTTGGCGTCGACCAGCTTCCCGCCGACCTTGAGCCGGGTGAGGAACGTGGAGGCCATCCCGCCGCGGCCCTTGTCGAGGAACTCCACCAGCGTCGCGTGCGTGCCGACCGCCACGATCAGGGAGGCGCCCTTCTCGTCGGCGAGCAGCATCGCCAGGTCCTCGCTGGTGGCCGCGGCCGGGAACAGCTCGGCGGTGAGCCCGAGCTGTTCGATCCGGGCCATGCCGGGCGCGCGTCCGTCCGGGTACGCGTGCACGATCACCTCGGCGCCGCAGCGCAGCACGTCGTCGGTGACCGAATCCATGTCGCCGATGATCATGTCAGGGGTGTACCCGGCCTCGACCAGCGCGTCGGCGCCGCCGTCGACGCCGATCAGGACCGGCTTGAATTCGCGGATGTACGGCCGCAGCACGTCGAGATCGGCCTTGTAGTCGTAGCCCCGCACCACGATCAGGCAGTGCCGGCCCGCGATCCGGGTCACCACGTCCGGCACGCCGACGCCGTCGAGCAGCAGGTCCCGCTCCTGCTTCAGGTACTCCATCGTGTTGGCTGCGAACGCTTCGAGCTGCACCGACAGGCCCTCGCGGGCATCCGACATCGCCTTGGCGATGCACTCCGCATCCTGCCGTACGCCGATCGCGATCGGCTCGGGGCCGCGGAACACCGTGTCGCCCTCGATGCGGACCGTGTCGCCCTCGCGGAGCTGCTGGAACAGCCCCTCACCGAGGTCGTCGACGAGCGGGACGCCGGCCTGGATCAGCACCTCGGGGCCCAGGTTCGGGTACCGCCCGGAGACCGACGGCTTCGCGTTGAGCACCGCCGACACGCCGAGCGCGACCAGCGAGTCGGCCGCAACCCGGTCCAGGTCCACGTGGTCGATCACGGCGATGTCGCCGGGGCGCAACCGTCCCACCAGACGCTTGGTCCGGCGGTCGAGCCGTGCGGTGCCGGTGATCATGCCCGGTTCGGCGGCCCGGGTCCGGCGTAACGTGGGTAAACGCATCGCTGACCATCCTGGCACGTGCTACCCACAATGTCCGCGCGACATGCGACTTTGCAATGGTCGCTGGTACCGGAGTTGACCTGGTCTTTACCGGTCTGCCGTGGTCCGCTTCTCGCGTTCGGCGACGGCCAGCAACTCCTCCGCGTGGGCGATGCCGAGGTCCGAGTCGGGCAGGCCGGCCAGCATCCGGGCCAGCTCGCGGGCGCGCTCGGTGTCCTCGACGACCCGAACCCCGCTGGTGGTCACCGCGCCGCCGGTGTCCTTCGCCACAACGAGGTGCCGGTCGGCGAATGCCGCGACCTGGGGCAGATGGGTCACCACGAGGACCTGGTGCCGGCGGGCGAGGCGGGCCAGCCGGCGGCCGATCTCGACCGCGGCCCGGCCGCCGACCCCGGCGTCCACCTCGTCGAAGACCAGCGTGGGCGGCCCGCCCGCGCCGGCGAAGACCACCTCGATCGCGAGCATGACCCGGGACAGCTCGCCGCCCGAGGCACCCTTCTGCAGCGGCAGCGCGGGCGCGCCGGGGTGCGCCAGCAGGCGCAGCTCGACCTCGTCCGCGCCCTCCGGGGCCGGCTCCTTCGGCAGGACCGCGACCTCGATGCGGGCGTGCGGCATGGCCAGGCCGGACAGCTCCGCGGTCACCTCGGCGGAGAACCGCTCGGCGGCCTCGCGCCGGGAGGCGGTCAACCGCGCGCCCAGCTCGACCACCTCGCCGGCCAGCCGCCGCCGTTCGCGTTCCAGCTCCTCCAGTGCCTCGTCGGAGACGTCCAGGTCAGCCAGGCGGGACCGGGCACGGTCGGCCCAGGCGATCACGCCGTCGACGTCGTCGGCGTACTTGCGGGTCAGCGCGCGCAGGGCGGCACGGCGCTCGTACACGGCCTGCAGCCGGGCCGGGTCCGCGTCCAGTGCGTCCAGATAGGACGCCAGCTCGGCGGCGACGTCGCCGGCGAGCGCCGCGGCCTCGGCCAGCCGGGCGGCCAGGTCGCCGAGCAGTTTGTCCACTGTGGACTGCGCTTCGAGGGTCCGCCGCGCGGTGCCGAGCATGCCGGACGCGTCCGGCTCGTCGGTCTCCCCGCCACCACCCAGCGCCTGGTACGCGATCTGCGCCGCGGTCCGCAGCCCTTCCACGTGCTCGAGCCGCTGGGCCTCCTCGCGCAGCGCCTCGTCCTCGCCCGGCTGCGGGTCGACGCGGGTGATCTCGTCGAGGCCCAGCCGCAACAGGTCCGCCTCCTGGCTGCGCTCGCGGGCGTTGCGCCGCCGGTCGGCCAGATCCTCCTCGATGCGCCGCCACTGTGCGTACGTCTCCCGGTACGCGGCGAAGAGCTTCTCGTGCTCGGCGCCGGCGAAGCGGTCCAGCGCCGCCCGCTGCTCCCCCGGGCGCAGCAGGCGCAGCTGGTCGGCCTGCCCGTGCACCGCCACCACCTGCTCACCCACCTCGGCCAGCACCGAGATCGGTACGTTGCGCCCGCCGACGTGCGCGCGGGACCGGCCCTCGGCGGTGACCGTGCGGCTCAGCAGCAGGCTGCCGTCGTCGTCCGGGTCACCGCCGGCCTCGCCGACGCGCGCGTGCACCGTCGTCGCGGTGTCCCCGGCCAGCCGCAGCCGCCCGTCGACCACCGCCCGCCCGGGTTCGCTGCGGACCCGGGCCGCGTCCGCCCGGCCACCGAAGAGCAGGCCGAGGCCGGTGACCACCATCGTCTTGCCGGCGCCGGTCTCCCCGGTGATGACGTTCATCCCGCGGGTCAGCGCAAGGGTCGTGTCCTCGATGACCCCGAGCCCGGTGATGCGCAGCTCCTCCAGCACAGCCACCCACCCTACCCTCGGCGGCGCTCAATGGGCGTTGCCGCGCCAGCCCTCCACGGGCAGCGCGAACTTCGCGACGAGCCGGTCCGTGAACGGCCTCGGTCGCAGCCGCACGACGCGTACCGGCAGGCTGCCCCGGCGCACCGTGACCCGGGAACCCGGCCGGATGTCGAAGACCCGCCGCCCGTCGCAGTTCAGCACCGCCATCGACGTGTACGGCTCGACGGTGACCACGATCGTGGACGTCGGCGCGGTCACCAGCGGCCGGCTGAACAGCGCGTGCGCGCTGATCGGCACCACCAGCAGCGCCTCGACCTCCGGCCACACCACGGGTCCGCCGGCGGAGAACGCGTAGGCGGTCGAGCCGGTGGGCGTGGCGCAGACGATGCCGTCGCAGCCGTACCGGCTCAGCGGGCGCCCGTCGACATCGACGAGTACCTCCAGCATCTTCTCCCGGGTCGCCTTCTCCACGCTCACCTCGTTGAGCGCCCAGTCGTGCGCGGTCACCACGCCGTCGAGCTCGGCGGTTACGTCCACGGTCAGCCGTTCGTCCACTGTGTACGCGCGGGCGACCACGTCCCGTACCGCCTGGTCCAGGTCCTCGATCTCGGCCTCGGCGAGGAACCCGACATGGCCCAGGTTGATGCCGAGCAGCGGGGTCAACGCCGGCCGGGCCAGTTCCGCGGCGCGCAGCAGGGTGCCGTCACCGCCGAGCGCGAAGACGATCTCGGCGCCCTCGGCGGCGGCCGGCCCGCGGACCGGGGTCACCCCGGGCAGGTCGAGGTCGGCGGCCTCGTCGGCGACCACCCGTACCTCGAAACCGGCCTGGATCAGGTCAGCGGCCACCGTCCGGGCGTGCTCGGTGCTGCGCTTGCGACCGGTGTGCGTGACGAGCAGGGCGGACCTCACCTCGTGACTGCCTCTCGGATGCTCTCGGCATTGGCCGGCGGTGCGCCGCGCCGCAGCCACAGGAAGAACTCGACGTTGCCGGACGGGCCGGGCAGCGGGCTGGTCGCGACGCCGTTGACGCCCAGGCCCTCCCGGGCGGCCGCCTCGGCGACCGCGAGCACGGCGGCGGCCCGGTCTTCGGGATCCCGCACCACCCCGTCCCCGCCGACGTTGCCGCGGCCGACCTCGAACTGCGGCTTCACCATCGGCAGCAGGTCACCGTCCGGCTCGGTGCAGGCGGCCAGGGCCGGAAGCACGAGGCGCAGCGAGATGAACGACAGGTCCGCGACGGCCAGCGAGACCGGCCCGCCGATCGCCTCGGGGGTCAGCTCGCGGGCGTTGGTCCGGTCGTGGACCCGTACCCGCGGGTCGGTACGCAACGACCAGGCGAGCTGCCCGTAGCCGACGTCCACGGCGACGACCTCGGCGGCGCCGGCGCGCAGCAGCACGTCGGTGAAGCCGCCGGTCGAGGCGCCGGCGTCGAGGCAGCGCCGGCCGGTGACGGTCAGCGCCGGGAAGGCGGCCAGGGCGCCGGCGAGCTTGTGGGCGCCGCGGGAGACGTACCCGTCGGCCGGGTCGGCGCCGAGGAGGCGTACCGGATCGGCGGGGTCGACCAGCGCGGCCGGCTTGCGGGCCGGCATGCCGCGGACCTCGACCCGGCCCGCGGAGACCAGCTCGGCGGCCTGGTCCCGCGAACGGGCCAGGCCGCGGCGGACGAGTTCCGCGTCGAGTCGGGTACGGCGGGCCACCGGGGGCAGGCTCCTCAGGTCCGGCCCTCGTCGATGGTGGCGAGGGTCTCCTGGAGCGTACGGTGCACCGCGTCGTACTCGGCGATCTGCTCGGTCGGCGGCAGTGAGGCCGCCTGTTCGAGCGCGTCCAGGGCCGCGTCGACCGGGGGGTGCCCGGTGCGCTCCGGGCCCTCGGCGGACTCCGGCGCCTCGGCGGACTCCGGCGCCTCGAAGGACGCCGGTGTCTGCGGGCTCTCGATCGGCTCGGTCATGACCCCGCCGTCCCGGTCGCCGTGCCGCGCGCGGCCTTCTTCGCGACCGTCTTCTTGGCGACGGTCTTCTTGGCGACCGTCGTGCCGGCCGCGGTCCTCTTCGCGCCCGCCTTCTTGGCCATCGCCTTCTTCGCCATCGCCTTCTTCGCCGGTCCGGTGGTGCTCGCCGCCCGGGCGGGCGCCTTCGTCGCCGGCGCCGCCGCCGGCACCTCGGCGGTGGCGACCCGTGCCTCGGTCTCCCGGAGCTGCAGCTCGAGGTCGCGTACCCGGGCGGTCAGGTCGGCGACCTCCTCGGCCGTGGCGAGACCGACGACACCGAGTGCGCGGTCCAGCTCGTACCGGACGAGCTTGGTCATCGCCTCGCGGTTGGCGGTGCTGGTGCGGACGAGGTCCTCGGCGAGCGCCTGAAGCTGCTCGGCCGTCGCACCGCCCTTGCCGATGAGCCGCTTGGCGACCTTCGTCGCCTTCTTCTTCGACGCTTCGGTCAGCCCCAGGGCCAGCTCCATATAGGCCCGCCACGCGTCCTGCATCGCCGCTTCCCTTCCCGTCGGTGGTCCCGCGGTGTTTACGCTACCGGCAGGCCGGGCCCGGCCGGTGGGGTACCGTGCGGGTTGGCTTCGCATCCCCGAGAGGAGAGCCGGTGGCGACGGTCGAGGATTGCCGCACCGCGCTGCACATGCTCGCCCGGCGGCTCGACGAACACGCCGATGAGGTACGCGGAAAGCTCGATCTCGACCGCACCATCGCGTGCCGCATCACGGACCTGGCGACCGCGTTCCGCGGCCGGCTCACCGGCGGGCGGCTCGTCGACCTCACCGACGGCGACGACCCGAGGGCCAGGATCGTGCTCAGCACCACGAGCGACGACCTGGTGGCCCTCGTCGACGGCCGGCTCGACTTCGCGCGGGCGCTCGCCAGCCGCCGGGTGTCGATCAAGGCGAACCCGTTCGATCTGTTGAAGCTGCGCAAGCTGCTGTAGCGGCGGTCAGCCGGGCCAGCGCGGCCCGGGCCGCCGGACCGTCCGGTACCACCGCGCGGGGCTGCGCCCCCGACCAGGCCACCGCGCACACCGCCTGGATCGCGTCCAGCGGCGTGCCCGCGCCGCGTACCACGATCCGGTCGCCCTCCTCCCGGCTCGCCGCCCAGCCGCCCCGTTCGACCTGATCCCCGCCGGGCGCCAGCCGGTCCCGGGGGTCCACTGTGAACAGTCCACGAAGGTCGGTCGAGACGTACGTGGGCCGGCGGTGCTCCGGCGCGGCGAACAGGTCGGCGGCGGTGGTGATGCCGGTCAGCACCAGCAGGCTGTCCATGCCGGCCCGGACCGCGCCCTCGATGTCGGTGTCCAGCCGGTCCCCGACCACCAGCGGGCGCTCGGCTCCGGCCCGCTTGGCGGCGGTGGCGAACAGGCCCGGCTCCGGCTTGCCCACGACCAGATCCGGCCCGCGGTCCAGCGCGGTACGCAGGGCGGCGACCAGGGCGCCGTTGCCCGGCAGCGGCCCGCGCTCCGACGGCAGCGTGCTGTCGGTATTCGTGACGACCCAGTCGGCGCCGTCGCGGACCGCCACGCACGCCTCGGCGAGCTGCGGCCAGCCCACGTCCGGCGCGTAGCCTTGGACGACCGCGGCCGGCCGCCGGTCTGCCGTGTCGCGCGGCTCCAGGCCGACCGCGCGAACCTCCGCGCGCAGCGCGTCCGCGCCGATCACCAGCACCGGGCTGGCGGGCGGGTGTCGTTCCGCGAGCGCGGTGGCGGCGGCCTGAGCCGACGTGACGATCTCGTCCGGCCGGGCCGGCAGGCCGATGCGGATCAGCAGGGCGGCGACGTCCGGCGCGCTCCGGGAGGCGTTGTTCGTCGCGTACGCGATCGGCGTTCCGTCGTCGTGCAGGGTGGTGACCGCGTCGACCGCGCCCGGGATCGGCCGGTCGATCAGGTACACCACCCCGTCGAGGTCGAGGATCACGAGGTCGTACGGGATCACTCCGCCGGTTCCTCGTCTTCCTCGTCCTCGTGCTCCTCCAGTACCACTCCGTCCAGCTCCAGCAGGCGCTCGGCGGCGTCGGTCCGCCCCTCCTCGTCCACCTGGGCCGCGCGGGCGAACCACTCCCGGGCCTCCTCGGCGCGCCCGGTCGCCAGCAGCGCGTCCGCGAACGCGTAGCGCAGCCGCGCCAGCCACGGCTCGGTGGTCTCCGCGGTCAGCTCACGCACCTGCAGCATGGCGGCCGCGGCCGGCGCCTGCCCGAGATCGGCCCGGGCGCCCGCGGCGACGATGAGCAGCTCCACCGCGCTCGCGCGGTTCAGCGTGGTGCGGTCCGCGGTCCGGTACAGGTCGATCGCCTTCTCCGGCCGGCCCAGCGCCCGTTCCGAGTCGGCCAGCACGGCCAGGTGCTGCTGGGTGCCGGCCATCCGGTGGTACGCCCGCAGCTCCGCGATCGCGGTCGCCCACTGGCCCGCGTGGTACGCCGCGATGCCCGCCGCCTCGCGGACCGCGGCCACCCGGCTGGCGAGCCGGCGTGCGGCGAGCGCGTGCGCCAGGGCCTGCTCCGGGTCCTCGTCGACCAGGCGGCCGGCCGCGACCAGGTGCCTCGCGACGGTCTCGGCGAGGGTACGGGGCAGCGAGTTCAGCTCGGTCCGGACGTCCCGGTCGAGATCGCGAGGGTCGATGTCCTCGGGGAGCTGCGGACCGGCCGGCTCGGGCGGCTGCTGCGCCCGGGTGTCGCCGTCCCGGCGCTCGGTCGACCGGTACGGTCGCTGCGGCGCGGTGGCCCGGTCGGGCCGGTCCCGGGGTGGGTAGCCGCGTCGCTCGCGGCGGTCCGTGCGCTCACGGTCGCCACGCTCGCGGTCGCCACGCTCGCGGTCGCCGCGCTCACGGTGGTCCGTGCGCTCACGGTGGTCCGTGCGCTCACGGTCGCCGCGCTCACCGACGCCGCGCTCACGGTCGCCGCGCTCACGGTCGCCGCGCTCGCGGTGCTCGCCGCGCTCCCGGTACCCGCGGTCGCTGCGCTCCGGGCGCTCGCGGTGGTCGGTCCGGTCCCGACTCCGGTCGTCCCGACTCCGGTCGTCGCGGCGTGGTCCGGTGTCAGTGCTCCGGGCCCGGTATCCGCCGGCGGGTCGGTCGGGCCGCCGGGCTTCCCAACGCGGGCGGGCGTCCCGGTCCGCACGCCCCCCGCCGGTCCGGCCCGAGCCGGCCGTACGCCGGTCGGCGGACCATCCTCGTGGGCCATCCGGGCGCTCACCCCAGCGTTCACCGCGCCGGTCACCGCCGCCGCGCGGATCGCGTTGGCCGTCCCGCCGGTCGTCCCGCCGGTCGTCCCGCCGGTCGTCTTGCCGGCGTCCGCCCTGGCCTCCCCCGGCCGGTCGGCCGCGATTCTGGCGGTCGCCGGTGCGCCGGTCGTCCTTCCCGGCGTAGGCCGACCCGCCGCGCCGGTCGTCACTCCGCGAATGACCCCTGCGCTCGCCGCGGTCGGGATACCCGGACCCGCTCCGGCGCACATCGCCTCGCGAGGATCCCGGCCCGTCCCGCCGGTCGTCACGACGGGGGTGGCTCGGCCGGTCCCCGCCCTCGGGACGTCCCGGCCGGTCCCGGCGGTCGTCACTGCGCGGGTAGCCCGATCCGGACCGGCGCTCGGGATAACCCGGCCGGTCCCGGCGGTCGTCGCGCGGCGGGTACCCCGGCCGGTCCCGGCGGTCGTCACGCGGCGGGTACCGGTCGTCGCGCGGCGGGTACCGGTCCTCGCGCGGCCGGTCGGCGCCGCGGCGCGACTCCCCAGCGCCGAACGTGCGGGGTCGCCACTCCCGGGCCGGTCCGCCGCTGCGGCGGCCGTTTCGTGGGCGCCCGCTCCGCTCGGGCCTGTCTGAGCTCACCGCTCCATCCTTCCTGACCGCGCCTCGACCTGCTGTCGACGGGCGCCTGATACGACTGAGGGCCGCCCACAGGGGCGGCCCTCAGTGAAGGTTGTCCGGCGGCGTCCTACTCTCCCACACTGTCTCCGGTGCAGTACCATCGGCGCTGGAGGGCTTAGCTTCCGGGTTCGGAATGGGTCCGGGCGTTTCCCCTCCGCTATGGCCGCCGTAACATTTTTTGTTTTCTTGTTGTCGATGTGGGCTCTGGTGTGGGGTGGTTGTGGGTTCAGATGTTGCATAGTGGACGCGGGTGTCGACGTTGGTTTTGTGGTCAAGTCCTCGGCCTATTAGTACCAGTCAGCTTGCACCTGTTGCCAGGCTTCCACGTCTGGCCTATCAACCCCATGTTCTGGTGGGGGGCCTTAACCCTCGGTGGGGTGGGAGACCTCATCTTGAAGCAGGCTTCCCGCTTAGATGCTTTCAGCGGTTATCCCTTCCGAACGTGGCTAACCAGCCGTGCCCCTGGCGGGACAACTGGCACACCAGAGGTTCGTCCGTCCCGGTCCTCTCGTACTAGGGACAGCCCTTCTCAAGTCTCCTGCGCGCGCGGCGGATAGGGACCGAACTGTCTCACGACGTTCTAAACCCAGCT
>Ga0114129_10002050_pt1 | contig 27658 bp, 24 predicted proteins | sample RhiMetdeltSRZDD1_FD_80071 | JGI IMG/M metagenome (GOLD analysis project Ga0114129, IMG submission 80071) | Populus rhizosphere microbial communities from Tennessee, USA - Rhizosphere MetaG P. deltoides SRZDD1 (version 2) (version 2) | ecosystem: Host-associated > Plants > Roots > Rhizosphere >... | reverse complement strand
TCAGCTCGCCGCCGGTGACGATGACGGGGTGCCCCGGGAGAAAGGGCGCCAGGTGTTTCGCCACGCCGATCGGCCCCATGCCCGGGCCGCCGCCGCCATGCGGGATGCTGAACGTCTTGTGCAGGTTGATGTGACACACGTCGGCGCCGATGACGGCGGGGCTGGTCAGCCCCACCTGCGCGTTCATGTTCGCGCCATCCATGTACACCTGGCCGCCGTGGCTGTGGATCACGGCGCACACGTCCTGAATCGCCTCCTCGAACACACCGTGCGTGGAGGGATAGGTGACCATGAGCGCCGCGAGCCGATCCTTGTACTCGTCGGCCTTCCGCTTCAGATCCTGCACGTCGATGCTGCCGTCGCTCGTGCTCGCCACCACGACGACACGCATGCCGGCCATCACCGCGCTCGCGGGATTCGTGCCGTGCGCGGAAGACGGGATCAACACGACGTCGCGATGCAGGTCGCCGCGCTCGCGGAAGTAGGCACGGATGACCATCAGCCCGGCGAACTCGCCCTGCGCGCCGGAGTTGGGCTGCAGCGAGACCGCCGCGAAGCCGGTGATCTCGCACAGCATCGCTTCCAGCTCGCGGAAGATCTGCTGATACCCCTCCGTCTGATCCACCGGCGCGAACGGGTGAATGCGGCCGAACTCGGGCCACGTGATCGGCAGCATCTCCGACGCCGCGTTCAACTTCATCGTGCAGGACCCCAGCGGGATCATCGAGGTGTCGAGGCCGATGTCCTTGCGTTCGAGGCTGCGGATGTACCGCATCATCTGCGTCTCGGAGTGGTGCGTGTTGAAGACAGGATGGGTCAGGAACGACGAGGTCCGCGCCAGCGACGCTGGGTAGGTGCCGGGATCAGTGCGGGACGCGGTGCCCGGATCGGTGCCGGATGCCGTATCCGGCACCTTGCCGACGCCCGCGGCGAACGCACCGACGATCGCCCTGATGTCCTCCTCATCGACTGTCTCGTCGAGCGCCACGTGGATGGTGCCATCGACGCGGTACCCAAGGTTGATCTTCGACTCGACAGCGGCCTTCACGATGTGCCCGATGATCTGCGGCTGCTTCGGGACCTCGAATCGCACAGTGTCGAAATACTGATCGTTGAGCTGCCTGAACCCCAGCGCTCCCAGCTCGTGCTCGAGCAGCCTGGCGAAGGCATGTACGCGGTTGGCAATCCGCGTCAGCCCCTTCGGCCCGTGGTACACGCCGTACAGACCCGCGATGTTGGCCAGCAGGGCCTGCGCCGTGCAGATGTTCGACGTCGCCTTCTCGCGGCGGATGTGCTGCTCCCGCGTCTGCAGCGACATGCGGTAAGCCGTGTTGCCGTGCGCGTCGACCGACACGCCGATGATGCGGCCCGGTGCTTGCCGGACGTGCTTTTCGAGCGTCGCGAAGAACGCGGCGTGCGGACCGCCGTAGCCGAGCGGCACGCCGAACCGCTGAGAGTTGCCGTAGACGACGTCGGCGCCCATTTCGCCCGGAGGCGTGAGCAGAACGCAGCTCAGAAGATCCGTGCCGACGGCGACCAGGACCCTGGCTTGTCTGGCGCGCGCGATGAACGCCCGCAGATCGTGCACGCGCCCCGCTTCGTCCGGTGTCTGCACCAGCGCGCCGAACACGCGGTCACCGAACGCGACCGTGTTCAGCTCATTCGCCGGAAAGACGACGACCTCGATGCCCAATGGAATGGCTCGACCGCGGACCACGTCCACCGTCTGCGCATGGCATGAGTCGGCGACGAGAAACTGCGGGCTGCCGCCCACGCTGTCGATCCGCTTGGCCTGCACGCGCGCCAGCATCGTCATCGCCTCGGCGGCGGCGGTGGCTTCGTCCAGCAGCGACGCGTTCGCGATTGCCATCCCCGTGAGATCGCGGACCATCGTCTGAAAGTTGAGGAGCGCTTCCAGCCGGCCCTGAGCGATCTCGGCCTGATAGGGCGTGTAGGGCGTGTACCAGCCGGGGTTCTCCAGGACGTTGCGAAGGATGACGCTCGGCGTGATGCAGTCGTAGTAGCCGAGCCCGATGAATGATCTGAACACCTGATTGCGCGAGGCCGTCCGTCGCAGCTCGCGAAGGAAGGCGTGCTCGCTTTCGCCGTCCGGCAGGTTCACGGGCTCCTTCAACCGGATACGGGCCGGGATGGCTTCGTCGATCAGCGCGTCGAGCGACGACGCGCCGATCGCGTTCAGCATGGCGTCTCGCTCGTCCTGATCGGGTCCGATGTGGCGGGACTGAAACGGCTCGAAATCAAAAACCATGTCGGGTGTGGGCAGGCGTGAACGCCTGCACTACTTTACGAGGTCCTGGTACTGAGTCGCGTCGAGGAGCGCACCGGCCTCGTCCGGGGTGGTCAGCTTGATGGCAATCATCCAGCTCGCGTGTGGATCCTTGTTCACCGTCTCCGGCTTGTCCTTCAGCGCGGTGTTGACGTCGACCACTTCGCCGGACACCGGCGAGTAGAGCTCTGACACCGCCTTCACCGACTCGATGGTGCCGAAGGACTGTCCCTGCTTCAGTTTTGCGCCCACCTCCGGCAGGTCCACGTACACGACGTCGCCGAGCTGCTGCTGCGCGTAATCGGTGATGCCGACCTTGCCGCGATCGCCCGCGAGCTCGATCCACTCGTGATCTTTCGTGTATTTATAACCGGCCGGATACGCCATCGTCGCCTCATGGTCCACGGTCCGGCTACAGCCGGACACTACGTACTCACGCTCCGGCTGAAGCCGGACACTGCTTGGGGCAGGCCTCGAGGCCTACCCTACTTCGCGCGCTTATAGAACGGCATCGGCACAACGCGCGCGCGCGTGCGGCGGCCGCGGATATCGACATCGAACTCGCTGCCGACGCCCGTCTGCTCGATCGGCAGGTACGCCATGCCGATGGCCTTCTTCAGAAACGGCGTCTGTGTTCCGCTTGTCACCACGCCGGCCTTCACGTCGCCCACGTAAGCGTCGTAGCCGTGGCGTGCGATGCCGCGATCCAGCATCTCGAAGCCGACGATCTTCCGCTTGGCGCCACTCGCCTTCTGTTCGCGCAGCGCGGCGGCGCCGATGAAGTCGTCTTTCTTCCAGCCCACGATCCAGTTCAAGTCGGCTTCCACAGCGGTCGTCGTCTCGTCGATATCGTTGCCGTGCAGCCGCATGCCGGCCTCGAGGCGCAGCGTGTCGCGGGCGCCGAGCCCGCACGGAATGACGTCCGCCGCCTGTCCAGACTCGAGCAGCGCCAGCCACACTTTGTCGGCCGATTGCGGCGGGACAAAGATTTCGAATCCGTCCTCGCCTGTGTAGCCCGTGCGCGAGATCGTCGCGCGCACGTTGGCGACTTCGCCGTGCGCGAACCAGTAGTACTTGATGGTTCCAAGCTCCACGCCCGTGAGCGGCTGGAGGACGTTCTGCGCCTCCGGCCCCTGAATCGCCAGCAGCGCATAGCGCGAGCTGGCGTCGACCGCAACGGCGTCGCCGGCCGGTTTGATCTGCTCGGCGATCCAGGCGTAATCCGCCGGGATGTTGCCGGCGTTCACCACCAACAGGAAGTGCGATGCGGCGAGGCGGTAGACGAGCAGGTCGTCGACAAACGTGCCTTGCGGTGTGAGCAGGCCAGAGTACTGGGCCTGACCCACGGCAAGCTTCGAGGCGTCGTTGGACGAGATGCGCTGCACCGCGGCCAAAGCGTCCTTGCCGGCGATTTCGATCTCGCCCATATGCGAGACATCGAACAGCCCAGCACGCGCGCGGACCGCCGTGTGCTCGTTCGAAAGACCTGAGTACTCGACCGGCATGTCCCAGCCGCCGAACGGGACCATCCTCGCGCCCGACGCACGGTGTCGAGCGTTGAGCGGCGTCTTCTTGAGAGGTGCTTCGGTGGCCTGTTCCATGTGGGCGGCGCGTTACGAGCGGAACAGGCTACGGTACTATGCGCCTTCCGGCAGGGTCAAGGTTGGTGCGATGATTCGCATCCGGAGGCCGCGTATGAGCGATCGCGTGACGGCGCGGACGGCGTGCTGCGCATTCGAGGGACTCGCCCTGATCGCGTTCCTGAACGGACCAGTGGCGGCGCAGACGGGGCGTGGCCAGTGGGACGTAGAGGTCCACATCGGCGGCGCGGCCGCCATCAACTCCACGGACGGCACCGTCGCGCTGCCTGCTCCCGGGGCAGCGTTCACGACACTTGTCGGCTTTCCCAGTCGCCGGGAGTCGTCATGGTACTTCGGCGATGGCACTGTTCTACTGAATCAGGTGAGCAACGCGCTCGGCGTCGGGCCGCGGATCACGGCGCTGGATCCGGTCCTGCAATCGTCGCTCGAGCGTCGGAGCGATGTGGTCTTCGGGGCGCGCGTCAGCCGCCGCATCAGCCGTCGCGTCGCCGCCGAGCTCTCGGTCGATTACAGCGGTGGCGCCCTGGAGCTTCCCGCGTCGTCCGTCTCCGGCACCGACGCGACGAGCGCGAGCTTCATCTCCGCCTGGAGAGGCGTCCTGGCGACGAACATCTTCTTCGTGTCCCCGGTGGTGACATCAACCGTTGCCAACCGAAGTCGCGAAGGACATCAGGTCTTCACGCTCGGATCGGCTGTCATCGATCTGACCAAACCCTCCAAGCTGACTCCGTTCGCGATTGCGGGCGCCGGTTTCGTGGCCAACATCGGCGATGCGCCAAGCCTGACGCTGGCCGGCAAGTACCAATTCCAGTTCGGCGGCGTCATTCCCGTGAGCGAGAGCGACACGGTGACTGTGCGCTACTCAGTTCCCGATCGCACCTTCGTTGGCGTTCTCGGCGGCGGTTTCAAGTACGCGCTGTCGCCACGTTCCGGCCTTCGCGTCGACGTTCGCGCGCACATCGGCAAGAGCGGCATCGATACGGTGGTCGATGCCACACCCGCCGTTCAGACGACCACACCAGGGGGCACCGCGTCTAGCACCAATCCGAGCCTGCAGTTCGCCAGCAATCCGCCCTTCCTGAACGCCTCGTCGACTTTGAGTGGTCCGGCAATCTCGGGCTTCCGGACCTTTCAGGGCACAGGCGTCCAGAGTCAGATCAGCTTCAGCGCCGGCTGGTATTGGCGCTTTTGATGGTCTTCGCTACTGTAAGCGACCTTGGAGCGAGCCAGCCGGCGGGAGATCCAATGACGGATTCTGTCATCGGCTTTCAGAACTGATCGTTGCTCCGCCTGATCACCTAGGAAATCTGAGCAAACTCTCCGCGTTTTCAGGCACGGCAATTGCGCGGGCCAAGCGCAGTGCCAACCCTCACTTTCACGGGACTATAAAGATGAACGAGACGCCCAAACAGACCTCCGAACACGCGGTCGCGAGCCTGCGTGCATCTTTCGGGAAAGAGCTCTCCGGCATCATCGACAAGCTGATGACCCAAACGGTTGCCGAAGCCGATGCGGCTGTCGAACGCGTGCGGGCTGCGGGTCAACTCGCACTCGAGGCAGCACAGGCCTCGCTGCAGGAGCAGACTCAGCGGATTGACGGCCTGACTGAATCGCTCCTGCAGAGCGAGATTCAGATCGAGCAGCTCCGGGAGAGCCTGCAGGCGGAGTCCGAACAGACCAAGTCGGCAAGAAACGCTTACGAGGCGGAGCACGGTGCCCGGGCACGCGCTGAAGCGGCGAATGTCGAGGCCAACGCGATGCATCAGAAAACTGTGGCGGCGTACGAGTCTCGACTGCAGGCCGCCCACGCCCAGCTCGATGGCATGCGAACGGAGCTCGCGGGCGTGAAGCGGCAGCTCGATTCAGAGGTCTCAGAGCGAGCCAGACTGATCGACGCTCTCAGGGCGGTGCAACAGACGTGCGCCATTGTCGAATCACAGAAGCGACAGGAAACCGCGCCAGGCACTCAGGACGAGCCTCGGGCAACCGCACGCGGCGAGCAGGCGCTGGCCAACCGCGCCTCAGCCGCCGAAGCCCACATTGACGATGATCGGCGGCTCGGTTCGACCACGCCTGCGGCGGATCGACATCTCAAGCTCGTTGCACCAAGCGAGACCGCGCCTGTCGCCGGATCCCTTCGACTGCTGGAATACTTCAAAGAGCTGTTCGAACAGATCGATGCCATGTATCAAGTGGACCTGCAGACCCGCGTGTCAGTCGATGTCGTCGGTCGCCTCGCCGCCAACTTGCGCTACGCGCGGGACAGATTCGTGCAGCGCGCGAGCACCGAAGGAGTGGACGGGGCGACATTGTTCGAGCAGCAGCTCTCGGTAAAGCTTGACCAAGTGAGTACGACGGGACTCGAACGGCATCTGGCCATTGCGGCGTACGAACTGACCCAGCCGGACGACACGCACATGTCTGCGGAAGCGTCATAGCGGTCGCGCGCGCGGCCTCCTGTCGGCCCGTCGCTATCTCCTGGCGATGGCCGAGCCCGTCAGCGCACCCACCGCGCTGCTGATGACGACGACGCCGGCGCCAATCGTCAGCGCGATGGGAAACAGGGTGCCGGGACCCGTCAACGTCAGCACCACGCACATGGCGACAATCGCACCGGCGGCGACGTTGCCGCCGGCGACCATCGCCTCGCGCGCCGCATCGCGATTCCCGAGCCCCACGAGGAGGCTCGCGGTGAAGAGCATCCCAGCCGTGAACGCGAGCGCGCGGCTCGAGTTGAGGAACCACGGGGGATAGTCGCCGAGCGGCTGAAACCAAGCGCGCCATTCCGACATTAGGACGATGTGCGCCGCGATGAACGCCGCGGCGCCGAGCGCGACACTCCTCCACCGAATCATCCTCGCCCGCCCTCGTTGAAAAGTCCCGACGATTCGTCTTGCCGCACACGAATCGTCGGGATCCGATCGTTACTTCTGCACGCCGTGTAGCGATCCTTCAAGCCCGCCGGCAAGGAAGCAGTCGATGACCCAGGCGTTGCAGTAGTCGCAGCGCCAGCTGGTCCAGACCTGCCACCACGACTTGGATGTGCAGCCGTTCTGGCTGTAGCAGGCGTCGTGAATGTCGCAGCAGAATCGATAGATCGTGCCGTCCAGCCAATGAAGGCCGTCGCAGCCCGGCTCGTCGGCAGAAACAGTCGGCGCGAAGAACTGGAGCACGCGCGACGGCCAGCCGGTCTGGCTTCTCGCGACGAACCCTTTCTGCTTCAGCTCCGTCTTGTAATGTTGAAACGCCGACGCCTGCAGATTCATCCACGCCATGTCGGGAGCGAACGGCCAGCCGCCGTAGGCCTTGAGATGCTCTGGTGCGATGTACCCTTTCGTCAACCCAGGCAGATCCCAAATGAGCACTTGACTCTCTGGAAACCAATTCATGACGCCGAGGTCGACGCCATCTCGGGTGAGGTGGCTGACGAACACGTCGCCCCGCAGCTTGCGCCCGGCAATGAGGTCCTGGTTCTCAGCCGATTTGCGGACCGACCTCGCCGTCATCCCGTTCGCCCACTCGGTTCGGAGTTCCAGCAATTCCTTCTGGAAATCGCGTTTCGGTGCGCCCTTCCGCCGAATCAGCTTATCTCGCCATTCGAGGGTGGCCGCGTCGGTATCGACCTTATCCTTCCAGAGGCTGTACGTCTGATGGTTCGCCCAGTCGAGCGTTGGCCGTGCGTTCGGGTCGCTGAATACCTGGAGCGGCTTGCCGGTCGTACCGGTGTATTGCAATACGTCGTTTACCCCGTCGATTCGATCCGCTTTGAACCGCGCCAGCTCGTTCCCGGAGGCGTCATGGAGCTTTGTGACGAGATCGCCTTCGAAGGTGCGCTCCGCGACCGCCACCGCGTCGGCGAAGCGCATCGTCACACGCGTGGTCTGCGCCTCGAGCGCGTAGTAGGTCGCGCCTTTTTCTCCGGGCCTCGTGCTCAGTCGCTGTCCAACCGGCGCCGGTCGGACGGTCGGCCCGCTCTGCGCCGTTGGATTCGCGCGCAGGCGGGCCGTCCACCACGGTCCGGCGAGCACGACGCCAAACATGAGACACACACCACATGCGATCAGCCTCTTGCGATTTGTCTTCATCGCCTTCTCCGTCGTCAAGGGCTTACGCGCGACCTCACAACATTCCGCTGCCCCGTCTCGTGAGCCGATTCGCCGGAGACACCCGGCGCTCGGCGGCGCGGCACGCGCCGCCATTGTTCAGACCGCCTGCTCCGCAGCATCGAGACATGCCTCGGCCGAAGTGCTTCCACCTTCCGGCGCATCATCGTCACCCCACGCCGGATCGGCGGCCGGGTACCGGAGGTATGCCTGCAGCGTGTGATAGCTGATTCCGAGCATGCGGCACGCTTCGCGTTTGTTGTCGTGACACCGGTCGAGAATGAGCCGCGCGTAGCGGCTCGCCCACGTCCGCAATGTGTCGTCCCGACGCAACGACGGCCCCAGCGCCGCCGCGTATTCGCCGCGGACTGTCGGCGGCAAGTCGTCCAGCTCGATGACGTCGGATGCTGCGAGCGCCACGGCTCGTTCGATGAGGCGTTCGAGCTGGCGAACGTTGCCAGGCCAGCCGTAGTTGACGAGGGCCTGGGCCGCAACGGCCGAGAGCCGCAGGGGGCGTGCGATTCGGTGTCGCTGCAGAAAGTATCGGGCCAGCTCAAGCACGTCGGGCCGCCGCTCACGAAGCGTCGGGACACGGACATCGACGCCGCTTAAGCGATAGAACAGATCCGTTCGAAAGAGACCTCGTTCGACCAGTCCTGAAAGGGCACGGTTCGTTGCGGCCACGATCCGAATGTCGACGCGGTGCGCGCCCTGTCCGCCGACGCGCTCGATTGTCAGGTCCTGGATGGCTCGAAGGAGCTTGGCCTGCGCCGATACCGAAAGATCGGAAACCTCGTCGAGAAACAGCGTGCCGCCGTCCGCCGCCTCGAACTTCCCGCGCCGGCCGCGCACCCCTGTGGCGGTACGATCCTCGATGCCGAACAGCTCTGCTTCGAGGAGCGTCTCGACGAGAGCGGCGCAGTTGATGGCGACGAAGGGGCCATTGCGGCGCCGGCTCAACTCGTGGATCTGACGCGCGACCAGTTCCTTGCCGACCCCACTCTCCCCCTCGAGGAGGACGGTGAAATCGGTGACGGCGACTCGCTCGATCGACGCACGGAGTGCGGCCATGATTGGCGTCGAGCCGATGAGCGGCGCCGCGCCGTCACGCCTGAGCCTCGTCGGTGCCCATAAGCCCGCGCGCGCGAGGTGGAGTCTGGATCGTTCGATTTCGAGTACGAGCGCGCCAAGGTGCGCCGCCAGACCCAACATCTGGAAGTCCCATTCCCCCATTCCGGACGAGGGGTCGAACGTCGCTTCGAGCACTCCGCTGTTGGCCGGATCGCCGCCGGGCACTTCGACTGCAAACGACTCTGCGCCGGACGCTTCCGGACGACTGACCCACCGACTTCCGGCCTCGCGCAGTTGAATGGTGCGGGCGGGTACTAGCTGCTGCATCATTTGTTCGAACGTTCCCCGCATCAGCGAGATGTCGTTGCGCCGATCCAGCGCGCGCGTGAGCCCGGCCAGGAGATCCGCGAGGGCGTGCCGTCGCTCGCGCTGCCGCGCGGTGGGTTGAAGCATGGCGCCGGGCGAACCAAACGTGGTGCCAGTGGCCGCCGTCGCTTCGCCGTTTTGGAACTCACGCAAATCGAGCGCGTTTGCCTGCATCTCAAATCCCCAATGGGGTAGCCTCGCCCCTAAACGGAACCTCATACCCGGCCGTCTCGCCAAGCCATGCCACGTGGCTGTCGAAGGCAATCGCACCGCGGTAGCTCACCGACGCCGGTCGGACTCGAACGACCATGCAGCGCACCACCGCACCGCGCATCGTCGCCTGCCGATCCTCGGACTGGATTTGGAGCTCCACGGCCGATCCCGGCAGCATTCGACGATCGCCTTCCACCAGAGCCCCACTCGGGGAGAGATCAATCAGTTGGACCTGATGGCCCGGTCGAATCCTGGCGCCCGTGATGCCGTGCTCGCTCGGGCCACGGCGTCTTGTCTTGCGTCGTTCGGAATGGCTGCTGGTCATAGCGGTTTCCACTGGTTGGCGACCCGATCGAACTTGAGCACACGAACCTTCCCGGTTATCCCGAAAACGCGCACCACGTATTGGGCATGGCGGCCCCGGACGTAGACGCTTCCTGACGTGGCGGTTCCGCCCGACGAAAAGCTGGCAAGGTTCGACGGTCCCAGCCTGATCGGATCGTTGCCGGGCGGTGCCCCTCCATCCACGGCCGGCAGCCCCAGCTGAACGCCGAAATCGACAGCGGTGAAATGGTCCGGCAACCGTTCAGCCGATCCCACAAGCGGGTCTGCTCCACTCTGGATGTCCTTCGTGCGGACGCCGTTGTCGTTGCCGTCCCTGTAGACGGCGAAGAGATATCCCGTGCCAACCTGCGTGAATTGAACGGCGACCTCGGCGGAGTGCTTGACCGCGTCCATCCGCGCACGTTGCATACGGGCCGAGACATATCGCGCCGCGCCCGCGGTCCGATAGTCGTCCAACCCGCTCAGAAGCTGCGGTGCCGCCATACCACTCACTGTGACGACAAGTCCCGCGACGAACACGAGCTCCACAAGCGAGTAACCGCCGCGCTCCGTCCGCAGCGCCGCGCGAGCGCGAGGGCCTGCCTCGCCGAAGCTCGGGACCGTGTCTTCGAGCAAAGGCGGGCCCGACCGCCGCACGCGGCCGGGCCCCGCCATCTCAGCGCTGCTGCGGCTGATCGTGATCGGCCTTGGCATTGCCGACGCTGATATGGTCCTTCAGCTTCAGGAAGTTCTTCTCCCCGACGCCGCGGACGTTCATCAGCTCCTCGATCTTCTTGAACGGCCCGTTCTTCTGCCGGTATTCGACGATGAGCGCTGCCGTCTTGGCTCCGATGCCTGGCAGGCCGTCGAGCTCCGACGCCGATGCGGTGTTGATGTTCACGACCTTCCCAGCGGCGGGCTTCGCGGTCGTCGTTCGAGGCGCCGTCTTGCTCTGCGCGGCAGACACAGTCGGCGTGTGGACCGCCAGCAGGCATGCGGCGGCCATGAGCGAAAGAACCATACGGAACATCGCGATCCTCCTTGTCAGTGATGACCCCGGAGCAGCGCCGGCACAGTCGTGCAGGGAGGTCGAGGCCCACGGTGCGAGACGCGAGGCCACTCCAGGGTCGCCTTGTCGCACGGCAAAGACGACGCCGAGACGGGCTGGCACAGGTGTCGCGCTATGGCGTTGCACTTGGGCCGGTTGTGGGTCCGCGATCGCAGGGGTGCTGCCGGGCGATCCGGACTCTGCGAAAAGCGACTCCTCCGGTTGTCATCGCGATCGGCGCGATTGACACACTACATCCGTAACGGATATAACCGTAACGGAGCCACGCATGTCTCCCCTGACGCCCGCGGTCTTTCACATCCTCCTCGCCCTGGCGGGCGGGAAACGGCACGGCTACGCCATCTCCAAGGAGGTACTGCGGCAGACCGACGGCAGGATGCGCATGGGGCCGGGAACGCTCTACGGCACGCTGCAGCGGCTGCTCGACCAGCAGTGGGTAGAGGCGGTCGATGGCCCCGACAACGCCGACGAACGCCGGCGCTACTACCGCCTCAAGGGCCTCGGCCGGAAGGCGCTGGAAGCGGAAGTCGAGCGCATGGACGCCCTGGTTCGGACTGCGCGCGCCGAGCGGGTGGTGCCCAGGCCGTCACGAACCTGAGTCCACGAGGCCGCGCCATGACCGCTCCGCCGATCCTCGCCACGCAGGTCTACAAGGCGCTCGTCTGTCTCTACCCTCCCGCCTTCCGTCAGCAGTTCTCGTCCGACATGGCGTGCGACTTCCGGGACGCCACGTGCGAGGCCTGGCAGGACGGCGGGTGGCGGGCCGTAATGCTCCTGTGGATCCACATTTTCCGAGATCTGATCCGAACCGTGGCCGCGCAGTGGTTGCGGAGTGGACCGTCGGTGATCCTCGTTCTGTCCGCCGTGAGCGCAGCGAGCTGTGCGTTCGCAATCACGCAGATCGTGCGGCGCCCGATTCCGGCCGCGGCTCTGAGCCCGACCGATCAGGACACGGCCGTGCTGCTGTTTCTGGCGACGATGGTGATTCTGCTGGTGGTGATCGTGATCCTCTTCACGGTCTGCTTCTGGCTGCGGGTGCCAACGCGCCGCGGTCGGGCCCGACGTGTTTGAGGCGCGGGCGCTCACGAGACGCTACCGCGGCTTTCTCGCGGTGGACAAGGTCAGCTTCGAGATCCAGCGCGGTGACATCCTCGGCTATCTCGGGCCGAACGGCTCCGGAAAGAGCACCACTATCAACATGGTCGTGGGCCTGCTCGAGCCGAGCGCCGGATCGGTCGTTCTCGACGGCGTGAGCATGTCCGAGGATCCTGTGGGCTGCAAGCGGCGCATCGGCTATGTACCAGAGGAACCGTACCTCTACACCCATCTGACGGCCACTGAGTACCTGACCCTGGTCGGCAACCTCCGCGGGCTCGAGCGCGCGCGCCTCGAGTCGCGGATCGCGCGGCTCCTTCAGCTGTTCGCGCTCTTCGAAAGCCGATACAGCGCGCTGTCGGCGTATTCGAAGGGCATGCGACAGCGCGTGCTCCTCGCTGCGGCCCTGCTCCACAATCCGGATCTGCTGGTGCTCGATGAGCCGTTTTCGGGCCTCGACGTCAGCGCCGGCCTCCTCTTTCGCACGCTGCTCCACCTGTTCGCCCGTGAGGGCCGGATGATCCTTTTCTCCTCGCACCGCCTCGACGTCGTCGAGAGAGTCTGCTCGAGCGTCGTCATCCTGCACCACGGACGCATTGTCGCCAGGACGGGAGTCGACCACGTGCGCGACGGACAGCGGTCGCCGTCGCTCGAGGATCTTTTTGCCCACGCGACCCAGCAGGAGGACTACACACACGTGGCAAGGGACATCCTGGGCGTCATGCAGGATGTATGAAGACGGTGCTTGCGGAGACCGCGGCGTTCGGCCTGACGCGGCACTTCTTTCGCGAGTTCTTCTACCTCCGCTTCCTCACGGACACCGGCGCCGAGTCGGTCAGGCGGACGGTTATCGGGGTCGTCTCCGGGCTGTTCGCGCTCTCCATCCTGTTTCCCCAATTCGTCGTCGGACGGTACGCGAAGATGCGGACGGTCGCGGACTACCGCCAGGCGTTTCTTTCCGATCAGCTTTTCACGATCTGTGTCGCCATGTTCGTCGTCGGGCTGATCGCGGCGCTGGTGTGCCAGTCGCTGTTTCCGGACGAGACGGACTACCGGGTGCTGATGGCGCTGCCGGTGACGCAGCGTCTTGTGTTCGGAACGAAGATGCTGGCGCTCGCGCTGTTCGCGAGCATCTTCGTGCTGTCCACGACCGTGATCTTCGGCCTGGCGTTCTCGGCGGCGGCAGGAGGACGCTGGGCGGAGCAGGGCATCCTCAGGCGCATGCTCGCCCATGGCAGTGCCGTCTGTCTCGCCTCGATCTTCGCCGGCGCAAGCGTGATGTCGGTCCAGGGGCTGATTGCCGTGCTGCTGCCGCGATCGTGGCTGCGCTCGGTGTCTGTCGTCACGCAAACGGCGACGATCTGTGTGCTGTTTCTGAGCCTTCCGGCCATCGCCCACCCAGCCGGCTACGCCGCGCTGCTGCAAACCAGGGCCACGCTGTCGCTGGCCGTGCCGCCCGTGTGGTTTCTCGGGCTCGAGCAGGTGACGCTCGGCCATCGTGACGCGTTCGTCATCCGTCTGGCCAGCGTCGCGCTCCTCGGACTGGCGGGCTCGATCGTCGCGATCGCGGGCTGCTACCTGACCATCTATCGCCGATTCGACCAGCTGGTGCTTCGATCGTCGCACGTTCCCTGGCGAGGGCGGCTGCGGCCAGGGTGGCTGCGTCTCGCGTCGGTGGAACAGCGCCCGGCGCGCGGCGCCATCGCCAGGTTCACGTCGGCAACCCTTCGACGAAGCGGGCTCCATCAGGTCGTGTTCTGTTCGCTCTCGGCGATCGGCGCCGCAGTCAGCATCAACAGCCTGATCGGATTCGAGGCTGGCCCCGGGCCGCGAGGCCAGGCAGCGATGGCGTGGCGGTTCGTCGAAGCCGTCCTCGAGATGCCTCTGGTCTTTTTCTTCTTCGGCGTCGCGGCGGTGCGAAACGCGCTGTTGCTTCCGCTCGATGTCCGCGCCAACTGGGTGTTCAGGCTCACCGAAGACCCTGCGGCGAAACCCGATCAGCTGGCAGCAATTGAGCGCAGCCTGATCCGCCTGGGCGTCGCGCCGTATCTCCTCGTCTCGCTCGTGATCCAGGCGGCCGTTTTGGGCGCCGCGAATGCGCTGCTCGCGGCGATTCCGACCACGTTGCTCGGCCTGGTCCTCGTCGAGTGGGTCCTCAGGCATTGGCACCGGATCCCGTTCACGTGCACCTACATTCCCGGCAAACGGCAGCTCGTGCACAGCCTGCTGATCACGTTCGCGGCCTTCGTCGTGTTCGTCAACCTCGGCGGCGGTCTGGTCCACTTCAGCCTGACCCGGCCTCGCGGCTTCGTGACAGTCTGTGCGGTCCTGCTCGCGGCGCTCATCGCGATGCGGCGATCGCGTCTGGCGAGCTCCGCGCGCGTGCCGCTCGAGTTCGAGGACAGCCTGCCCGACGATGTCACGGTCATCCCCCTCTGATAAAGGTTCTAAGGTTCTAAGGTTCTAAAGTTCTAGGGTCCCAAGTGCAGAGTCGAAGGGGCCTGAACTCGAGAACCCTAGAACTCTAGAGATGGTTTCAAAACCTCGGTGACGATTTAAATAGCACTTGTACTTGCCGGGACGCTGCGGTACTACCCTCCCCGGAGGTGGAGGTGGCCAGACGCAGCGTCCGGCTTACCGACGCGCAGTGGGCGAAGATTGCGCCGCACCTCCCACGCAATCCGCGGGCACCGAGCGGCGGTCGGCCGCGTGTCGGACAGCGCGAAGTGGTGGAAGGGATCCTCTGGGTGCTGCGCACCGGCGCGCGGTGGCGCGATCTCCCGGAGGGATACCCCAGTGGGAGTACCTGCTGGCGCCGCCTCCGCGACTGGGAAGCTGACGGGGTCTGGCTCCGGCTGTGGCGCACGTTCCTCAGCCAGCTCGATGCCCGTGGGCGATTGCAGTGGGAGCAGGCGTTCATCGACGCCACCTTCGTGCCGGCAAAAAAGGGGGCTCTGCCATCGGCAACACGCGCCGCGGCAAGGGCTCGAAGTGCATGGTGGTGGTCGACGGCGCGGGTGTACCTCTGGGAATTTGCGTCACCTCGGCCGCGCCCGGCGAGGCGACGCTCGTCGATGCGACGTTGACCACGATCGCCGTGCCCCGGGCCGGCGGCGGGGCGCCGCGCCGCCACCCGCGGCGATTGATTGCCGATCGAGCGTACGACAGTGACGGATTGCGGCGACGGTTGGCGGCGCGCGGGATCACCTTGATCAGCCCGTATCGCTCGATGCGCGTGAATCGGCCCTATGAGGATCGGCGGCTGTTGCGACGGTATCGGCACCGGTGGATCATCGAACGCACATTCGCGTGGCTGGCGAGCTTTCGCCGACTCAGCGTCCGGTACGAACGACATCCTCGGTTGTATGTGGCGTTGTTTCATTTAGCTGCAGCGCTTATTGCGCTGCGTCGGTTTTGAAACCATCTCTAGAACCCTAGAACCTTTGACCTGTTGACGCCCAACACGTCACAGCTGTAGACTCCCAACACATGGCCGCCGAGAAGTCGGACGTGCTCCACGGCACGTTGGACCTGATGATCCTGAAAACGCTGGACACCCTCGGACCGCTGCACGGTTACGCGATTGCCCGGCGGATCGAACAGATCAGCGCCGACGAGCTCGCCATCAACCAGGGGACGCTCTACCCCGCCCTGCTGAAGCTGCACCAGCGGGGGTGGATTGCGACGAAATGGGCCGCCTCGAGCACGGGACGCCGGGTCAAGATCTATTCGATCACGCGGCGCGGACAGAAGCAGCTGCGGGCCGAGGAAATCGACTGGCACCGCGCGGCCGGCATCCTCTCGCGCTTCTTTAAGCTCTCGAAGGAGCTCCCATGAGGCCCTTTCTCGCCCGCCTCGTGGCCCTGTTTCGTCGTCGTCGGCTCGACGCGGACCTGTCAGACGAAATCGCCGCCCATCTCGAGCTCGCGATTGCGGACCACGTGGCGCGCGGGAAGTCGCCGGAAGAAGCGCGCCGGTTGGCGATGCGCGCGTTCGGCGGCGTGCTGCAGACCGAAGAAGCGTACCGCGACCGTCAGGGCTTCCCATTGCTCGAATCGATGTGGCAGGACGTGCGGTACATGGCACGGACGGTTCGGCGATCGCCCGCCGTGCCGGCCATCGCCGTCCTGACGCTTGCGCTTGGGATCGGTGCCACGACCTCGATCTACAGCGTCGTCGAAACGCTGTTGATCCGCCCACTCCCCTTTCCCGATGCGGACCGTCTCGTGGCCGTGTTCGCGACGAGCCCAACAGCCCCCCGCGACACGACTTCGTTTTTGGACTTCTCGGACTGGCAACGCCATACCCGGACGCTCGCACACATCGCGGCCTACCGTTCCGATCGCTTCAACATCACGGGTGGTGGCACGCCGGAGCCGGTGAGGGGATTGCGCACAACGCACGAGCTGTTCACGGTCCTTGGCGTGAGCCCGGCCATCGGTCGTACGTTCGACCGGGAGGAGCAGCATGCCGCCACCCCCGTGGCGCTGATCGGCCACGGTCTCTGGGCGCGACGGTACGGAAGCGACCCGCAGATCCTCGGCACGACGATCCTCGTGAACGAGGTGAGCCACCTCGTGATTGGTGTGCTGCCGCCTGGGTTCGAGTTCCCACCGTACGTGCCCACCGATTTGATCGTGCCGGTACCGGAGCGTCCCAGCCGGTCGACCGGCTACATCCGCGGGATCGCTCGCCTGAGCCCGGGAACGGGACTCGCCGTCGCACAGCAGGAGCTGGACGCGATCGCCCGGCGGCTGGAAGACGCGTTCCCGAGTTCCAACAAGGGCCGCGGGGTCAGCCTCGTCGCCCTGCAGGAGCTGGCGGCCGAACAGGTACGCGTGGCGCTGCTGGTGCTGCTCGCCGCGGCGTTCCTGGTCCTGCTGATCGGGTGCGCGAACGTCGGCAACCTGGTGCTCGCCAGGGGCATCGCGCGCCAGCGCGAGCTCGCGGTCCGACGAGCGTTGGGCGCGGGACGAAGACGACTCGTCCGGCAACTCCTGACAGAAAGCATCGCCCTCGCACTTGTCGCCGCCGCGCTTGGTTCCGTGCTCGCGTTTTGGGGAAGCGCCTTCCTGTCCCGGTCACTCGCACAGCGGTTCCCGCTCCCGGACATCGCCTTCAGCTGGACGCTGCTTCTGGTCGCGTCCGCGCTAGCGCTCGTGTCCGGCCTTCTGAGCGGACTTCCACCGGCACTGATGGTCTGGCGGTCGGGTCTGAACGATGCGCTCAAGCAGGACGGCCGGAGTCAGTCGGCCGGAATTCGCGAGCGGCGACTCGGCAACCTGTTGATCGTCGGAGAGACTGCACTCACCGTGGTGCTGCTGATTGGTGCGGGTCTCCTGGTGAAGAGCTTCGTCCGCTTGCAGCAGGTCGACGTGGGCGTGAACACACGCCAGGCGTTGACGGCGAACCTGGTGCTCTCGAAGCGCTATCAGGATCACGAACGTCGCGAGCTGTTCGTGCGGCAGCTGCTGGAGTCTGTTGCGGAAGTGCCGGGCCTCCAGGACGTGGCGGTCCACACCGACCCGCCGTTTCTCGGAGGCGGCTCACGCGAAACCTTCACGGTGGAGGGTCTGGACGATCCGCAGCCCGATCACGGTCACGCCGCCGGGTTCGACGTGGTAAGCGGCCGCTTCTTTCATGCGATGGGCATGCCGATCACTCGCGGCCGAGACTTCGAAGCGCAGGACACGGCGACCAGTCCGGCCGTCGCGATCGTCAACGAAACGATGGCGCGGCGGATGTGGCCCGGAGCGGATCCCATTGGCAAGCGAATGCGGCTGTACTACGACAAGGATCGGCAGCACTGGCTGTCGATCGTCGGCGTCGTGCGCGACGTGCGGTACCGCGGCCGCCTCATGGATCCAATTCCGCAAGTCTTCGTGCCGAGCCAGCAGAACCCGTACAAGGCGCTGCCTTACGCGCAAGCGCCAGCCCTGGCGCTGGTTGTGCGCACCGGTTCGAAGCCCGCGGATATGATCGCCGCCGTGCAGGCAGCGGTCTGGACGGCCGACAAGGATCAACCGGTCTGGAACCTTCAGCCGATGGATCAGGTGCTTTGGGAAGCGGCGGCCGCGCCCCGAATTTACATGGCGCTTCTCGGGACCTTCGCAGCCATCGCGCTCGTCATCGCCACGGCGGGCATTTACGGCTTGAGCGCGTGCGCGGTCGTCCGCCGGCGTCAGGAGCTCGGCATCCGCCTCGCGCTCGGCGCGACGCCGCGACAGATCATCGCGCTCGTCCTGCGCCATGGCATGCTCTTGAATCTGGCGGGCGCCGTCGCCGGCCTAGCTGGATCGCTGGCGCTCGCGAAGGTGATCTCGGGATTCCTCTTCGGAATCACTGCGACCGATGCTCCCACGTTCCTCGCGGTCCTGCTGCTGTTCGCTGCAGTCGCGTTCGTGGCGACCTATCTCCCCGCCCGCCGCGCGGCGGCCATCGATCCCGGTTTGGCCTTTCGGAACGACTGACGCCGCTCGCGGCCTCGCGTCGCGCAGGCCTCAGGTCTGCCGTCGATAGGGAACGACGCAGCGCGACCGGCTGCACGGCAAACTATTGTCGCGCGACGATGCCGTGGCCGGTGAGGAGGGTGGTGATGACGTCGGGTTGTCGCAGGTCGCCGACGACCACCGTCCGGTGGTCCGGATCCCGGCCGTCCTGCACGATCAGCATCGGCGTGAAGAACACCCGCTCGTCCTCTTCCGCGTCGACGGCATCCCGAACCTGCACAATGACTTCGTCGGGGTCGTACCGTCGCGTAATGGTGTCGATGTTTTCGAGCACGGACTGCGTGTATTCGGAACGGCCGCTCACATACAGCCGCAGCAGGACCTGAGGGCGATCGCCCGCGCGGCGCGCGGGCTTCAAAGACACGTTTCGATCCATTCGGCGAGCGAACGGCGCTATCTAGCTCTGGCGTAGGCAGTTAATGGCGGCCGCCGGACGCCCCACTATCGCATCAGGCTTTCTTGATGTCAACTGCATTTCATGCTACATAGATATCTACAGCTCAGCTGGTCGGCGGCGACCGGCACCGGTTCTTGCAGCAGCTGGAGTGGCGATGGCGAAGAAACCACCTCGACCGCGCGGGCGTCGTCCGGTCGGACTGCACGGCGAAAAAGTTAGCGAGTACCCGCAGGTGATGATCCGTCTGCCGCATCAGACGAAGACCACGCTCGATGCGCTCAGCGGGCTCACCGGGACGCCTATCTGGCGGCTCGTCGATCAGGCGGTCGATGTGTATGTCCAGGCGCTTCCGGAAGGCGAGCGCAGACTGCTCACGGGTGTCCGACTGCGACGCGCCTCAGCCGGCAACGGAAAAAGGGGCCGCAGCCGGTAGCCCATCACCGGCGGCGATCGATTGCGTTCAGCCGCTCCCGCGCCCTGGCGGCCACGGCCGCATCGTCCGCGATCACCTCGAGCAACACGGAGCGGGCGCGTGACAGATCGCCTTCCAGCACCGCGATGTCCGCGTCGCGGAGTCGAAAGTCGGGCCTGCCCGGCTCCAGCGCCAGCGCCCGGCCGATCGCCGTTCGCGCATTCCCCAGATGGCCGACCGCCATGTGAGCGTACGCCAGCCAGGCGAAGGCGTTTGCGGACGACGGATCGATCTCGACTGCTCGTGACAAGGATCCGAGCGCCTCCGCCGCGCGATCCTGATCGAGCCGCAGCCGACCCAATCCGAGATGGGCGGTCGAGCTATTGGGATCCTCTCTCACGGCCTGTTCGATGCGGACCGCGGCCTCTGGCTGACGGCCGATGCGACGCTGCAGATCGCCCAGCCGCGCATCCGCTTCGCCGAGCGACAGCGTGCGCGCCGACGCGACACCGTCAACGTCAATGCGCGCCGAAAACGTGTAGACCCGCGATCGGAAGGTCGGGCTCGCCACGTAAGCCTTCAGTCGTGGCTCGAATTCCGCGGGCGTCATGCCGAACGCGTCCCGAAACCGCTGATCCGCCGGCTGCTCGTCGATCGGCTCGGCGCCGTACCGTGCGATCGACGCCGGGCCGTCCGGCATTTCAGTCATCAGGTAGTGTGTCAGCGCCCACGCCTCCGCGTAGAACACCGAGCGCCGCTCGCTTTCGTCGTACAGCTCGGACTGCGCGCTCACAGTCAGCAGGCCGGACAGCGGCAGAAACCGCTCGCGCAGCAACCGCACGTGCCGGGCGACAGGACGACCGATGTCAGCCGTCCGCCCACGGGACGTGAGTGCGAACGTGCTGAAATACTCGGCCAGCCCTTCGTTCAACCAGATCGGGAGGGTGCGTCCGCGCTGCAATAGCAGGTGCGCGTATTCGTGAAACACAATCGACGAGGAATCCTGCTCCTCGTCCACCGACATCGCGATCGCGTACCCGTCGGCGTCGCGATGGAAGTAGCCGCGGAGGGCGACCGGCCTCCCGTCACGCTGCGGCAGAAAGGGTTGTAGCGCGGGCCTGGATCGGAATGCGTATACGAGCGTCGGGAGCGTCGGCGGACGCCGAGCGTCGCTCACGACGCTACCGAGCGCGATCCGGAATTGTTCGAGCCGCCGCGCGACGTCGCGCAGTGCACCGGGCGCAGCGTCGCCGATGACCGTCAGCGACTCGCTCTTCACAGACGACCATCGGGGAGCGGCCTCGGTGACGCCGCTCACGACAACGAGCAACGCTGCGACGAACGTCACTCCCTGACGCTTCAGAACAACGGCTTCGATTTCCACTCCGCGTCGTTCACCAGCGCGTCGTATTCCTCCGCCGACATCGATCGCTTCGCGTAGCTGCAGGACACGATGAAGAGCTCGCGGTGGTCGTTCCAGTCGGAACGCGTGACCGAGCAGTCGAATGTCTGAAACGGTCCGGCCGTGACCTGCAGGACCTCACCGGTTTTCGGCACGGACGGGACGTGAATGAGCTTCGTATAGCGGATCGTGCTGTTGTCGATCACCTGCGCAGGTCCGCCCGCCGGCCGGAGGGTGACCCGAGGAATCTTGAGATTGACTTCGACTTGAATTGGCACGATCAGCGCCCGCTCTCGATCGCGCGCTCGGCCCGGCACCATTCGAGGGTGCGCCTCAGGCCTTCTTCGAGGTCCACGCGTGGCTCGTAGCCGAGCAGCGTCCTCGCCTTGGTGATGTCCGCCTGCGAGTCCTTCACGTCGCCGGCGCGCTCCTCTCGGTAAACCGGACTGACCCGGGCCCCGACGAGCCCGCTCATGACGCGCAACAGCTCGTTGAGCGAGATGCGTCCGCCCGTGGCGACATTGATCACCTCCCCGGCGGCATCCGGCGCCTCGCAGGCGCGGAGCACGCCGTCGACGACATTGGCCACGTATGTGAAGTCGCGCGTCTGTTCACCGTCGCCGTAGATGGTCGGCTGACGTCCCTCGAGGAGCGCCGTCGAGAACAGCGAGATGACGCCCGAGTAGGGGGACCCCGGATCCTGCCGTGGCCCGAAGACGTTGAAGTACCGGACGGTCACCGTCTCGAACCCGTAGAGCAGCGTGAACATCTGGCAGTACTGCTCGGCCATGAGTTTCTGGAGCGCGTACGGCGACAGCGGCTTCGGCGGCATGTCCTCGTGCTTGGGGAGCGTCGGCGCGTTTCCGTACGCCGCGGACGAGCCGGCATAGACGAGTCGCTTCACGTGTGCGTCGCGCGCGGCGACCAGCACGTTGAGCGCCGCGTCGACGTTCGCCCGGTGCGACGTCATCGGATCGGTGACCGAACGCGGAACCGAGGGGATGGCGGCCTGATGCAGCACGTAGTCCATTCCCGCGACGGCGCGCGCCGCGACACTCGTCTCCGCCAGGTCGCCTTCGACGAAGTCGATGCCGTGGATGTGCTCGAGATTGCGCCGTTTGCCTGTGATCAGGCTGTCCACGACGCGAACGGCGTGACCCCGGCGCACGAGCTCCTCCGCCAGATGCGATCCGATGAAGCCCGCGCCGCCGGTGACGAGATACGAGGCCATGCGAATCAGCCTGGAAACGCGGCGCGCGCCAGACCGGGGGTCACCTTCAGCGCGTTCTGGTAATACAGCTTCTTCAGCACCTGGTCGGGAAGGCCGATGCCGTACAGCTTCCAGAACGCATGGTAGTCGCGGTAGTAGTCGAAGTATTCATCGCTCGTCTCGAACACGCGCCAGTAGTACGGATATTCGTCGGGCTGATAGCTGTCCTTGCCGAACAGGATCCGGTCCTGATACTTCACGAAGAACTCGTGCGCCGCTTTCGGTTGCCGGCCGAAGTCGTACAGCACGGCGGCGACGTCATAGTACATGTTCGGGTTCGCGTCGAGCAGCCTGCCCGCTCGCGCCAGGTCGTTGCCGTGCCATCCGAAGTGCGCCAGGATGTACCGCGTGTTCGGATGCTTCCGGATCATGTTGTTGCGCTCGGTCATCAGCTCTTCGAAGCGTACGCCGGTCTGGTGCCGGCGATCCGGATAAAGGGCAAGCTCGAGCCACCGCTCGTTGTTGTAGTCGAGCGGCTCGAAGAACGCGGCGGGCTCCCCGACGTGGATGAGCACCGGGATGTTCAGCCGCGCGCAGGTCTCCCACACGACGTCGAGCTCCGGGTCGTCCACGTGCAGGCGACTGCCGTCGGCCTTCCGCACGAACATGCCGAGATCCTTGAAAATCTTGAGCCCCGTGGCGCCGGCTTTGACGTCGGCTTCCAGCTGCGCCGCGGCCTGCGCGCCGAAGCCGGGGCCGACGGTGTCGCGGAAATTGATGTTCGCGAACAACACCATCCGATCCTTGTAGCGGCTCGCGCGCAGCGCCTCGACGCCCTGTCGCAGGCGAGCCCCGGAGGATCCGCTCAGATTCACAAGAATCTGGAGGTTGTTCGCTTCCATGCCCTTCATGACGCGGTCGTACTCGGCGGGCGAGATCGGCGTCGACTGATGGCTGTGGATATCGATGACCGGAAACTTTGCACGCGGCACCGGATGCTGCGGCGCCACGAGCATCGACTTCGGTCTGTACTCGCGAATCGTCGGCGGCTTGAATTCCGGTTGACGCCCTTCCGCGGGCCGTGGGCGAATCTGGCCCAGCAGGCTGGCCGACACTCCGGCCGCGGCGGCGAGAACGATCAACAGTTTTTTCATAGAAAGCGTCGCAGCGAGCCGTAAGCCGAATTCTGTCCCCACCTTCGCTCGCCTTGCGGCGAGCTTCGGCGGATGATGATCATTCCTCTAGCTCCGCCATCGCTGGCGGAGTCAAGCGACCTACCCGGAGACTGCGGACGGGCCGTCCGGATGACGTCTCCCTATTTGGTCTTGCTCCGTGCGGGGTTTTGCCTGCCACCCGTGTTGCCACGGGCGCGGTGCGCTCTTACCGCACCTTTTCACCATTGCCCGCCGCCGCCCTTGCGAGCTTCGGCGCGGCAGGCCTCGCGACCTGCCGTTGGCTGTGTCTTTTCTGTGCCACTGTCCTTCAGGTTGCCCTGACCGGGAATTACCCGGCGCACTGCCCTGCGGAGTTCGGACTTTCCTCCCACCTTCGCGGCTCTTGCGAGCCGCTACGGTGGGCAAGCCCCTCTCGGGACCTGCCCTCCGAAGCCCGCGGAGCGGGCGAAGGAGGGCGATCATCTGGCTCGCTGCGACGGGATCGATTGTACATCGGCAGGATGGGCCGGGCGGGATCGGCTGGCTGGGACGAGCGAACTCCTGCCCTTCCCGCCCTTCCTGCCTATCCTGCCGCTGTCATCCGTCCGTCTCCTGCGTAATCTGATACTGCTCGAGTTTTTTGTACAAATTACTGCGCGGTGTGCCGATCACCTCGGCGGTCTTGGAGATGTTCCACCCGTTCTCCCGCAGCTTGCCGACCAGGAAGGTACGCTCGGCGTTCTCCTTGAACTCGCGCAGCGTCCCGGCCTTTGCCGCATCGCTTTCGGCCAGCGGCTTCGGCGAGGCAAGCCCGCCGGCACCGCCGGTATTCGAGCGGACGGTTTCGGGCAGGTCGGCGACGTCGATGGTGTCGCCGCTGGTCATGATGTTCAAGCGCTCGACGGTGTTTCGCAGCTCCCGGATGTTCCCCTTCCACCGGTAGCGCGACAACGCGTCCATCGCGGCTGGCGCGATCCGTTTCGGGCGGACGTTGCTCTCGCGGCTGAAGAAGTCCATGTAGTGCCGCACGAGCTGCGGGATGTCCTCCGGACGGTCGCGCAACGGCGGCACCTGGATCGGAATGACGGCCAGTCGGAAGTAGAGATCCTCGCGAAAGTGCCCCTTCTCGATCTCCTCCTCCAGGTTCTTGTTCGTCGCCGCGATGACGCGGACGTCCACCTTGATCGTGCGCGCCGATCCCAGGCGTTCGACTTCACCCTCCTGCAGCACGCGCAGGACTTTGGCCTGCGTCTTCGCGCTCATATCGCCGACCTCGTCGAGGAAAATCGTGCCGCGATCGGCCTGCTCGAACTTCCCCACCTGCTTCTCGGTGGCGCCGGTGAACGATCCCTTTTCGTGGCCGAAGAGCTCGCTCTCGATCAGCTCTTCGGGGATGGCGGCGCAGTTCACTTGCACGAACCGCTCGCGGCTGCGCAGGCTGTTGCGATGGATCGTGCGCGCGACCAGCTCCTTGCCCACGCCGCTCTCGCCCTGGATCAACACTGTGGCATTGGTCGGCGCCGCGCGCCCGACGGCGGCCATCACCTGCTTCAGCGCCGCGCTGTCGCCGACCATCTGGTGACGCACTTCGACGGCCTTCTTGAGCGAACGGTTCTCGTCGCGCAGCAGCCGATGATCCAGGGCATTGCGCAGGCTGACCAGCACGCGCTCGCTGGCGAACGGCTTCTCGATGAAGTCGAAGGCGCCCTTCTTCGTGGCTTCGACGGCCGTGCTGATGGTGCCGTGCCCGGACACGACCACCACCGGCAGCGACTCGTTCATGTGGCGCAACCGCTCGAGCACTTCGATGCCGTCCATCCCCGGCATCTTGACGTCGAGCAGCACGAGGTCCGGCGCTTCGCGCTCGGCTAGGGCGAGCCCCTCTTGACCCGTGGCGGCGCCAAGGAACTCGTAGCCTTCGTATTCGAGCGTCATCCGCAGCGAGTCGCGGATGGCCGCCTCGTCATCGATGACCAGGATGCGTGACTTGGGCATTAGCGATCTTCGAGGCGGATGGTCTTGAGCTGGCGCTGGTCCAGCTCCGGGGCGTAGATGTAGAGGGTGAGGATGTCGCCGGGGCGCACGAGCCGCGCGATGCGACGGTAGTCCGCCGCCGTCTCGACGCGCTGCCGGTTGATCTCCAGCAGGACCGTTCCTCGCTCGATGCCGCCGTCGAAGGACGCGCTCAACCCTTCCACGCGGGTGATGAGCACGCCGCGCGTGCCCGCGGGCAGGTCGAGGCGATCCGACGTTTGGCGATCCAGGTCGCGCACCGTGAGGCCGAGCAGGTTCTCGGGGTCGTTGCGGCCGCGATCCAGCGCGGGCGCCTGCCCCCGCGCGTCCTGCGCGTTTGCGCTCTCTCGCGCAGGCCGCTCGGTCAGCTTTACCGTGACCGACTGCTGATGGCCGTCGCGCACCAGCTGAAGCCGCGCCGGCGAGCCGGGGCTGCGCCCGGCGATTTCGCGAATCAGCTGATCGTCGTTGGCAATCGGCCGATCGTCGAGCGACACGATCACGTCGTATGGGCGAAGTCCGGCTCGATCGGCAGGCGATCCGCGCGTGATGTCCTGCACGACCGCGCCATGGTCCACGGGCAGCTGCAGCGATCGCTCAAGATCCTGATCGACGTCCCGCAGGCCGACACCCATATACCCGCGGCTGACGCGCCCCCTCGCCCGCAGCTGCGGCAGCACGGCGCTGGCGCCGTTAATCGGCACGGCGAAGCCAATGCTGCTCGCGCGCGAGCTGATGGCGGCATTGATGCCGATGACCTCTCCGCGCGAGTTGATCAGCGGCCCACCGCTGTTGCCGAAGTTGATCGCCGCGTCGGTCTGGATGTAGTTGTCGAGGCTCATGTCGAACAGCTTCCGCCCGAGGAAGCTGATGACACCGACCGTGACGCTGTGCTCGTACCCCAGGGGGTTCCCGATGGCGCACACCCACTCGCCCATCCGTAGCGTAGACGAATCGCCGAGCGGAGCCACCGGGAGACCGGTCTGGCCGTCGACTTTGATGAGGGCGATGTCGGTGTCGGGGTCGACGCCAATCACGCGCGCGCGCAGTGTGCGCCCATCGGACAGCTTGACCGTGATTCGTTCGGCCCGCTCCACGACGTGGTTGTTCGTGAGGATGCTGCCGTCGACGTCGATGATGAACCCGCTGCCGGCGCCGCGGCGTGGCGTCTCCCCTCGCGGTATACCGAAATCCGGCGGACCATCGAGTGAATCCGGCCCGTCCGGTCCGACGCGCCCACGGCGCCGTCGTGAATCTCGACCCCGACTGGTGGCGTCGATGTTGACGACGGCCGGATTGATGCGGTCGACGATGTCGGCAAAGCTGAGCGGCGGCGCGTCCAGCCGCGCGGACGACGGTCGGACGACAGACCGTCCCGCCGGCGCCGCTGTCGGGGCGCCGGCCGTGATCGTGGAGCGCGCGGAGCCGCCGGCCACGATCGCGCCAACGAGGAAAGCGACAGCCGCGGTGAGCGAAACGGTGACGAGCGTGAATCGCCGCGACATGAAGTGTCTAGCCGTTCATTATAAGCTGCTGAAACGCCGCCTCATCGAGCACGTCGATGCCAAGCTGTCGCGCCTTCTCCAGCTTGCTACCGGCGTCGGCGCCGGCCACGACGGCGGTGGTCTTCTTGCTCACCGATCCGGCGACCTTGGCGCCGAGCGCCTCGAGCGCGGCGGCGGCCTCCTCGCGCGACATCGATGCCAGCGTGCCTGTGAGGACGAAGGTCTTTCCGGCGAGCCGTCCCACGGGCTCGACGGTCGGCTCCGGCAACTCGGTCGACATCTTCACGCCCGCCCGCTCGAGACGCGCGATCAGCTCGCGGTTGTGCGGCTCCTCGGCAAACGCGCGCACCGACTCGGCGACCACCGGACCAATCTCCGGCACTCCCTGCAATGTCTCCGCGCTCGCGTTCAGCACGGCCTCCATCGTCCGCATGTGCCGCGCGAGCGTCGCGGCAGCCTTCTCGCCGATGTGGCGGATGCCGAGCGCATACACCAGCCGCGACAGGTCGTTCCGCTTACTTGCTTCGATCTGCTCGAACACGTTGCGGCCGACCTTCCCAAGCTTGCGGGGCACCGCGCGGTCCGACTTCGGATCCTTCGGGGCCACGATCAGGTTCTCGAGCGTGGCCGCCTCGAGGTGATAGAGATCCGCGAAGTCGTGCACGAGTCCCTGTTCGATCAGCTGGTCGACGAGCGAGGCGCCGAGCCCCTCGATGTTCATGGCGGATCGCGACGCAAAGTGCTCCAGGCTGCGGCGAATTCTTGCCGGGCATGAGGAGTTCTCACACCGCCAGACGACTTCCTCCTCGTCGCGGCGCAGGGTGCTGCCGCATTCCTTGCAGACCGTCGGCATCACCCACGGCATAGCGTCGGCGGGCCGAAGGCTCGTGATTGGAGCGACGACCTTGGGTATCACGTCGCCGGCCT
>Ga0114129_10002049_pt1 | contig 27658 bp, 29 predicted proteins | sample RhiMetdeltSRZDD1_FD_80071 | JGI IMG/M metagenome (GOLD analysis project Ga0114129, IMG submission 80071) | Populus rhizosphere microbial communities from Tennessee, USA - Rhizosphere MetaG P. deltoides SRZDD1 (version 2) (version 2) | ecosystem: Host-associated > Plants > Roots > Rhizosphere >... | reverse complement strand
CTGCGCGGCGCCGACGATCGCGAAGCGCGAGGCGAGCCTCACCACGCCGTTGGCGGCGGCCAGGGCGAGGATGATCGCGACGTAGCCGAGGAGCGGCGCGCGGGCGGCGTCGTGCGCGAGCGCGTCGATCGCGCGCTTCACCGTCCACGGGATGGTGAGCGCGAATCCGGTCGCGAGGAGCAGGCAGCCAATGCCGGCGAGATACCGAACGCGATACGGGGCGACGTAGCCCCACAGGGCGCGACCCGGCGACGTCAGCCGCGTCTCCCCGCCACGTGGGGCTTCAGCGCGGCGTAGACGGCGGACACGGTGGGGACCGGCACCTCGAGCCGTTCCCCGAGCCGGACGGCGTGGCCGTGGAGCGCTTCCAGCTCGAGACGCTTGCCCTCCGTGAGGTCGTGATGGAGCGAGGAGTAGGCGCCGTCGGCGATGGCCTCCGCGCTCTTCATCACGCGCTCGACGCCATCGGGGCCGAGATCCACGCCCGCGGCCGCCGCCACCGCCGCCAGCTCTTCCACGATCCGACGGTACATGCGCCAGCTCTCGGGAGTGGCACGGATGACACCGATCGGGCACCGCGTGAGCGCGGTCATCCCCGCCTGCGCGCTGATCAACAGATACTTGTCCCAGAGCACGCGACGGATCGCGCGCGTCAGCTCCACCGGCACGCCCGCCGTGGCGAGCGCGTCGCGCAGTCGCTCCGTGCGCGGGGTGAGGCGCCCGTCGAGCTCGCCGAACACGATGCGGCCGCCGAAGTTGTGGACGATCACGCCGGGCGCCTCGATGGCCGCGAAGACGTAGGCAGCGCCACCCACGGCGTGTCCGGCACCGAGCAGCGCATCGATCCGGTCCTCGTTGTCCACGCCGTTCTGGAGCGACACCACCGGCGTGTCAGGGCCCACCACGGGGCGGATCTGCTCCACGGCGGCGTCGGTGTCGAAGGACTTCACGCAGAAGAGGACGGCGTCGGCCACGGCATGACCGCGGAGGTCGGCCGTCGCCTCCACCGGCGCGGACACATCACCGTCCACGCGCGAGCGCACGCGCAGACCATGGGCGCGGATGGCATCGAGGTGGCCGCCTCGCGCGAGGACGGTCACCTGCTCGCCGGCGCGCGCGAGCCGCGCTCCGAAGTAGCCGCCCACGCCGCCCGCGCCCGCGACCACGATGCGCATCACCACCAGCCCCGTCGCCGGAAGTACACGAGCATCACGGTGGCCGCCGCCGCCATGAGCCCGAGCGCAAACGGATAGCCATAGCGCCAGTGCAGCTCCGGCATGTGCTGGAAGTTCATCCCATAGATCGACGCGATGAACGTGAGCGGGATGAAGAGGGTGGCGATGACCGTGAGCACCTTCATGACCTCGTTCAGCCGCTGATTCTGGGCGGACAGGTAGATCTCCATCACGTTCGTCGCCGTCTCCCGCAGCGACTCCACGATCTCGAGCGCCTGGATGGTGTGGTCGTAGGCGTCGCGCAGGAAGATGTGCGTCTCGGACGCGATGAGCGGGGACTCTTCGCGTTGCAAAATGCCGATCTCTTCCCGCATCGGCCACACCGCGCGCCGGAGGCTCAGGAGCTGGCGGCGCACGCGCTGGATGTGTACGAGGGTCGCGGTCGAGACCGCCGCGATCGCCGCGCTTTCCAGCTCGTGCATGGCTTCTGCCATCGTCTCGATGACCGGGAAGTAGGCGTCCACGACGGAGTCGAGCAGCAGGTAGGCGAGATAATCCGCGCCCGCCTCCCGCACGCGCCCGCGTCCCTGGCGGATGGCGGCGCGCACGGCGGCGAAGCAGTCGCCGCTGTCGGGATGCTCCTGCACGGTGACGACCCAGTGCGCGCCGAAGAACACGCTCACCTGCTCTTCGACGATGTCGGCCGCGGCCGGCTCGACCCGCATCGTGCGGAGCACCATGAAATAGTGCTTGTCGTAGCGCTCCACCTTCGGACGCTGGCCCACGTTCACGGCGTCTTCGAGGGCGAGCGGATGCAAGCTGAACTGCTCTCCGAGGCGCGCGAGCACCGCGGGATCGCGGATGCCGTCCACGTTGATCCACGTGACGCCGTCGGGGCGCACCGCCGCGATGGCTTCCTCGACGGTGACGCTGTCTTTCTCCGCCACGGCGTCGCGCGTGAACGTGATCACCGATACGCGCGCGGGAACCGTCTTTTCCACCGGCGGCAGCGTCCCCGGCAACGCACCGGGATGAATGCGGGCGCGGAAGAGGGGGAGGATGGACGCGGGGCGGCGCGGGAAACGGCTCATCGGCAACGCTTCATGCTCGGGGAGCGTGCGTGTGTTGTCAAGAAGGGCCGTGCTACAGTGCGAGCGATCATGTCATCCCGCGAGGGGCGCGTCGCCGTGGACCTGGCGCGTGCCGCGGGACACCTCCTCCACCGCGAGCTCGTGGGAGCGCGTCAGATCAGCTACAAGGGCGCCCCCACCAACCTCGTCACCGAGATGGACGCGCGGGCGGAACGCCTCATCGTGGACGGGCTTCTGCGCGCGTTTCCCGATGACGCCATACTCGCCGAGGAGGGCGGCGTCCGCGGCGGGCGGTCGGGACGGCGCTGGATCGTGGATCCTCTCGACGGGACCACGAACTATGCGCACGGTATCCCGCTCTTCGCGGTATCGATCGCACTCGAGGTCGAGCACGCGATCGTCCTCGGTGTCGTGTACGACCCGAACCTCGACGAGCTCTACGTCGCCGAGCGTGGCGGCGGCGCGCGTCTCAACGACGCCGCCATCGCCGTCTCCGCCGCCACCCGTCTCGACGAGAGCCTGCTCACGACCGGGTTTCCGTATGACATCCGCGTGCGCGCCGACAACAACCTTCGCGAGTACGCCGCCCTCAGCGTGCGCGCGCGCGCGGTGCGGCGCTTCGGCTCCGCCGTGCTCGATCTCGCGTACGTCGCCGCCGGCCGCTTCGACGGCTACTGGGAGCTCAGGCTGGGGCCCTGGGACGTGGCGGCAGGCGCATTGCTCGTCGCGGAAGCCGGCGGTCGCGTGACCGACGTCGAGGGCGGGCCGCTCGACGTGGACGCGCCGTCGCTCATCGCCAGCAACGGCCGTATCCACGACGAGCTGCTCGCAGTTCTCATCCAGCTGCGGGGCGGCGAGGCGCGGCCGCCGACCTAGCGCTCGCTCTCGTCCTGGATGTCCAGATGCTCGTCCTCGAGGTCCTCGTCCTCATCGAGATCGTCGTCGAAGTCCTCGTCGAGATCTTCATCGAGGTCCTCGTCGTCCATCGCCGCCTCCGCGTCGGCCAGAGCCGCCCGCTCGTGGGGCTCGAAGGGATCCGAGCGATGGCGGTGAGCTTCGAACGCGCTCTCCGGGACCGCGCCTTCCTGCTCGTCGCGCTTCTTGTCCATGGCATCCACCTCCGCCCAGAGGGCTCACGATTCCGCACGCAATTGTGAGGCCAGCGACGCTACAGCTCCCAGGGCGGGTCGATCGTCATCGGCAGCTCGAGCACGGTGGGCGCCGTCGCCGCGAGGGCGCGGGCGACCGCGGGCACCAGCCCATTCACGTCGCTCAGTCGCTCGCCGTGAGCGCCGAACGCGCGCGCGAGCGCCGGAAAGTCGGGATTGGTGAGCTCGGTCTCGCCCCACCGATCGTAGAGCCGCTCCTGCAGCCACTTGATGGCGCCGTAGCGCTGGTCGTTCACCACGAGGAACACTACGGGCAACCGATACTTCACCGCCGTGGCCAGCTCCTGCACCGAGTACATGAACCCGCCGTCGCCGGCGACGCACACGACGGGCCGGTCCGGCCGCGCGATCTTCGCGCCGATCGCCGCCGGCACCGCGTATCCGAGCGCGGCGGAACCCACCGGGTAGAGAAACGTGCGCGGCGCGTGCACGGGAAACCGCCACTCCATCCAGTACGTGAGCCCGGTCTGATCGTTGACGACAATGGCGTCGTCCGGGAGCGCGCGGCGCAGCGTCTCGAGCACGGCCGCGATCGCCGGCGTGAAGCGTGGCCCCGCGTCGGCGCGGCCGGCGGCGAGCGCCGCGCGGTCCCAGTCGACGCTGGGATCACCGGCGCCGAGCACGGTGATGAGCGCGGCGAGCCCGTCCCGTGCGTCACCCACCATCGCCACGTGGGCTTTGAACACGCGCCCGATCACGGCGGGGTCGAGATCGAGATGGATCAGCGTCTGGTGAGGCGCGAGCCCACTGCCGAGCTTCTCGAGTGACCGGTGCCCGAACTTGCAGCCGACCGCGAGAATCACGTCCGCGCTCGCGAGGGCGGGGCCGACGGCGCGGCGATCCGGCAGCACGCCCTGCCACAGCGGATCACGCTCGTCGAACGCGCCCCGGCCGTTCACGGTCGTCACCACCGGAGCGCCGAGCCGCCGCGCCAGCGTCCCGAGTTCCCGCTCGGCGCCGGCGGCGGTGACGCCGCCACCCGCGATGACGAGCGGCCGGCGCGCCGACCGTAAGATTTGCGCCGCCTCCTCGACATCGGCGACGTGGCACGGCGGTCGGCGGCCGTGACCGCCGCCCGGCGCCGTCGCTTCCACGCGAGCCGCGAGCAAATCGTTCGGGATGGAGATGACGACCGGGCCCGGACGGCCGCTGCGCAGGAGATCGAATGCGCCCGCGATGGCGGCCGGGATCGCGGCCGCCTCCGTCACCGCTTCCGCCCAGCGGGTGACGGGGCGGAAGCAGCGGATCTGGTCGGGAATCTCGTGCAGCGCGCCGAGGTCACGTCCCACCAGCGCGGAGGCGATGTCCGACGTGATCACCACGACCGGCACCGACTCCGCATACGCCTCCGCGAGTGGCGTGAGTGTGTTGGTGGCGCCGGGGCCGGTCGTCACGAGCACGACGCCGGGGGCGCCGCTCGCACGCGCATAGCCGTCCGCCATGAAGGCCGCGCCTGCCTCGTGCCGGGCGAGCACGTGTGTGATGGCGCCGTCACGCAGGAGCGCGTCGTAGATGGGGAGATTGTGGAGGCCGGGAATGCCGAAGACGTGGCGCACACCCTCGGCGCGGAGCGCTGCGACCACCCACTCGCCGCCCGTGCGCGCGGCTTTCGCCATGCGCAGGAGCGTACTACGTGATGTCGCCCGCGACTAGGACGTCAGGAGTCGCTCGACGCGGTGGCGGCGTCCGAGAGATCGACGTCGCTCGCCATCCCGCGCCGCCGGCCGAGCCGACCGAGCGCGCTGGCGGCGCGCCGCAGGACCGGGGCGTGAACGGTCTCCGGCGTGCGCGGCGCGGGCGCGGTCGGCGACGCCTTCACCGTGAAGCGACCGACGAGACGCTCGAGCTGATCCGCCTGCTGCGTGAGCGACGTCGCCGTCGTCACCAGCTCCGCCGTCTGGGTGGCGTTCTCCTGGACCGTGTAATCCATCTGGGTCACGGCGCGGTTGACCTGATCGATGCCCGCTGACTCTTCGCGGCTGGCAATCGAGATCTGCCCGACCAGGTCCGCGACCTGCTTCACCGAGCTCACGATATCCTGCAGCGTGCGCCCCGACTCCTCCACGAGCTTGGCGCTCGTGGTCATGTTCTCCGTCGATTCGGCGATGATGGCCTTGATCTCGCGCGCGGCGCCCGCGCTGCGCTGGGCCAGGCTCCGTACTTCGCCCGCCACCACCGCGAAGCCGCGACCCTGCTCCCCCGCTCGCGCCGCTTCCACCGCGGCGTTGAGGGCAAGGAGGTTCGTCTGGAACGCGATCTCGTCGATGACGGTCAGGATCTGCGCGATGCGCTGGGACGACCGCCCCAGCTCCTGCATCGACGTCACCGCCGACGCCACCGTCACGCCGCCGCGCTCGGCGATGTCACGCGACGCGAGCGCCAGCGTGGTCGCCTGCCGGGCGCTTTCCGCGTTCTGCTTCACGGCGCCCGTCATCTGCTCGAGACTCGCCGCCGTTTCCTCGAGGCCCGACGCATGGCCCTGGGCGCGGCTGGAGAGCTGATCCGCGGTCTCCGACAGCGACTGGGCGGCGCCGACGACGTTCACGGACGCCGTCCGCACCTGGAACACGAGCTCGTCCAGCTTCTCGAGAAAGTCGTTGAACGATCCCGCGAGCTGACCGATCTCGTCGTCGCTCTTGGCATCGATCCGCCGGGTGAGGTCGGCATCGCCGGATGCGAGCTCGCGTAGCTGCCCGCTCACCGCGCGGAGCGGGGGCACGAGGAGCCGCGTGAGGACGAGCGCCACCGTGATGCTGCCGAGGGCCACCACCAGCGCCACCGCGCACGCGATCGTGAAGGCGCGGGTGCCGAGGCGATCGGCGTTGTCCTTGAACTGGAACCCCGTCTCCGCGGACTTGTCGGTGAGCGCGGTGAGCTTCTCCTCGATGGCGGCGGCGAGGCCGGCTTCGGCGGCGTGTCCCACCGCCGCCTTCCAGCGCGGGAACATGTCCTTGATCTCGGACACCGTGCGGCTGCTCCCGGAGCCCAGCGCGCGCTCGGCCACGACGTCGAGGTCCTCGAGGAAGGCGCGCTCGGCGTCGGTGGCCACGGCCCGGTGGGGCTCCGCCTCGGCCGCGCTTGCCGCCCGCGCCGCCTGGGTTTCCGCGAGCCGCGCCTTGAAGAAGTTCGCGCGCGCGCTCTGGGCGAACGCTCCCGTCATCACGATGCTGTCGTACATGGTGGCGGTGAGACGGTTGGTGGCGCGGATCGTGATCACGCCGTAGCCGCCGAGGACGATCACCCCCAGCGTGACCATGGAAAAACCGAGCAGCAGCTTGGCCTTGATCGTGGTCCGGATCATGCGCGTGCTCGCGCTCGGCGCCCTTGGGTCAGGGCTTGACCGTCACGCGCAGCTTCATCTTGGGATGGATCGCGCACTGCACCTCGGCCTCCCCTTCTCGCGCGAACTTGATGGTGTCGGACTGGCCGGGCTGCTGGGTGCGGATCTCGAACTCCATGCCCTTGCTCACGGAGTAGACGTTGTGGGTGACGCTGTCCTCGTTGACGAACAGGATGGCGTCGTTCACCTTGACCGATACCTCTTTGATGGAGAAGCTCTTCTCCTTCTGCGCGACCCGGATCTCCCCGGCTCCGGCGGCCGCGGTGGCCGCGATCACGAGGGAGACGGTGGCGATGCTGCGGCGCACGGTCACGAGGCCCTTCATCGCGGCAGCTCCGGCAGAGCGATCGGCGCGTCTGCGCTCGTCAGCGTCTTCATGAACGCGACGAGGGCGTCCTTCTCTTCCGCCGTCAACCCGAGCCGCTTGATCTCGAGGGAGCGACTCTCCCGCGGCACGCCGCCGACGTCGTAGACCTCCACGACCTCTGCCAGCGTCTTCACGGAACCGTCGTGCATGTAGGGGCCCCGGCGATCGACGTTCCGGAGCGTCGGGGTCTTGAAGGCGTGCTTCATGCGAACGAGCTTGGGCAGAAGCTCACCGCGCCCCGGATCCGTCGTGGGAAGCCCGATATCGTGGAAGCTGCCGTCCGTGAAGTTCCATCCCTGGTGGCACACCGCGCACCTCGCCTTGGTGTTGAAGAGGAGGAAGCCCCATTTCGCCTGCGCGGAGATCGCGGTCTCGTTGCCGGCGATCCACTGATCGAACGGCGCGATCCCGGACACGACGGTCCGCTCGAAGGTCGCGATCGCCTTCGCCACGTTCGGGATCGTGAGACCTTCGCCCGGGTAGGCCACGCGGAACAGCTGGACGTACCCGGGGATCCGGCCGAGCTTGTAGATGAGCTGCTCGAGATCCTGGTTCATCTCGCCCGGCGACTTGACGGGACCGAGCGCCTGTTCTTCCAGGCTCCGCGCGCGTCCGTCCCAGAAGAGCGTCTCCGACCACGCCGCGTTCAGGATCGTGGGCGACCGCCGCCCCAGCTCCTTCATGCCGTGGCCGATGGCCCGCGGCAGTGCGTCACCCCAGGAGAAGGCGGGATTGTGGCAGCTCGCGCACGAGATGAAGTTCGAACCGGAGAGCCGGGGGTCGAAGAAGAGCATCCGGCCGAGGGCTTCCCGCTCCTTCGTGTAGCCGTTGTCGGAAGGGAACGGAATGGCCGACGGGCGCTGGTACTTCGTCTTGAGCACGTCGGGCGCCGCCGCCTGACTGGCGACATCGGCGGGGAAGGCTCCGGCCGCCGCGGTACCAAGAAGGGCCAGGCCACCAACCACCACCGCCAACGTTGCGCGCCGCCTCATCATCCTCTCCCCGTGTGAGCCGCCGTGAGCTGCCGTCGCCACGCTCCGGGCGTCCATGACATCCGGTCGTGGCGCCCGCGACTCTCGCAAGCGCGATGCCACACCCGGATCGCGGGCGCATGCGCACGGTGAACGCGCTCATGTTCGTGACGCGACGGGGAGTTAGACGACGACGGCGATCAGGGACCGGTCAGCGACGCGCGGCGGCTCCGAAGCGCGCGTGCCACGAGCGATCAAGATCTTGCCACGATGGCCACTTCGTGACCTCGTCGGCGCGCGCGGGATTCGTGACGGCCGTGCCGTGGGTTGGAGGCTCGCGGCGGGGATGCGGTCAGGGGCTCTCGGCGCTCGCGACCACGTACTCGCGGCCACCCAACCGCAGCACGCCGCGGCCGGTGCGCTCGTCGTACGCCGCCAGCTCCAGGAGCTGAAACGCGGCCGCGCGCGCGAAGCGCGCTTCGAAAGCGCCGCCCTTGACCGCGCAGTACGGCACGTTCCCGGAGCCGATGCGCAGCGTCGCGGGATCGACGACGAATGGCTCACCGTCGTTGAGCACCGCGTGCAGGGTGTCGCCGCGCCGCTCCACGCGCATGACCACGAACGGGGCATCGGTGACCTCGACCGGGATGCGCACGCGGGTCTGGATGAAATACCCTCCGTCATCGCGGCGCAGGGTGCTGCGAAGGTTGTGCAGGATGCCCGCGTGCGTGATCTGCACGTCGTCGTCGTACCAGTCGCCGTTGGCGTCTACCCGCAAACGCGGCAGCGTCCAGCTCGTCGGCGGTGCGCTGTCCGGCTCCGCCATCACCTTGGAAGCGCCGTGACGAGCTGTTCCACGATGGGCACCGGTGCTGCACCTTCCATCAAAAGACGACGCTCGCGAACGTGACCACGGCCTGCGGGTCGGGCCACTGCCCGTACTGGCGGAGAACGCCGGGGGCGTCGGGAAGCGCGCGCAGGAGCGCGTAGATCGGCGAGAGGCCGCAGATGCGGCGCCGGTCACCGTCGGCCCGCACCGACTCGAAGAACGCGGCGGCGCTCCCCGCCTCCACGCTCTCGAGCATCGCGCGGTCCTCGCGGCCGATGGTGGCCAGGGCCTCCGCCGAGATCGGATCGGGGTCGCCGAAGCGCGGGCCGACGTGCGCGAGATCGGCGCCGGCGATGAAGGCCACACGCCCGCCGACGGCGGCGACCGTATCGGCAAGGGCGTCGAAGAAGCGCGGCACGCGCGGATCGTCTTCGGGGTGGCGGCCCTGCGCGAGCGCCTCGTGCGCGAAGCTCGTGAGCACGGGCACGATGCGGACATCGCGACGGCCGTCGAACAGATAGCGGAGGAACACCGCCTGGAACTCGATCGAGTGCTCGGCGCGGTGGGCGAGCTCGGAGCGGAAACAGTCCTGACCGGCCGCCGTCGCCAGCCGCTCCACGAAGTCGCGGTCCACGGGCGCGGCCCCGAGCGGCGTCTCGAAGTCCTTGGTGGTGAGCGCGAACGGATCGGCCATTCCGGCGTGACACGTTCCGAAGATCACGAAGACGTCGGCATCGCAGCGCTCGGCGAGGTCCCGGTACGCCCACCCGTACGCGACGCCGCCGCGATGGAGGTCGATGTGGGGAGCGACGACGCCGCGCACGGGTGATGCCGCGCGTGACGCCCACTCGACGGCCCCGGGCCCGTGGGGCGCGGTGAAGCACTGATCAAGCATCGCCCGCAGCGCCGCCGGCTCGCCCGCGTAGGCGCCCCCGGCGTGTGACGCCGGCCGCGACGGCGCCGCGCGGAACTCCGCCTCCACGAGCGCGCGGCGCTCGGTGAAGCGCGGAGTGTCCAGAAAGCCGTGCTCGTCCAGCGCCGCCACCAGCTCCTCGATGCGGGCACGCGGCACCAGCTCGCCCCGATGGCGCATGACCGCGGCCTGGATGTCGAGCGCGGAGTGCTCCCCGTCGAAGAGCGAGACGATATCGAGCAGCGGCAACGGCAGCATCAAGACCGCCGACGTGTAGCCGGCAGGGTCGCGCAGGCCGATGAAGCGGGCGCCGTCGTGCTCGACCGGAAACGCCTCCACCGCACGGAGCGCGGGCAGGCGGTCGCTCATGCTTCGAGGTAGTTCAGAGCCGACGCCACGTAAATCTTTGCGGCTTCGATGAGCTGGCTCGCCTCCACGTACTCATCGACCTGGTGCGGGATCAGGCGATCACCCGGACCACACGTGACGATGGGGATCCCGAGCGTCGTGCGCAGAATGGTCCCGTCCGTGGAGCCCGGCACCCCGCCGAAGCGAGGCGCGCGGCCGGTGGCCTCGCGCACACCCTTGACCATCGCCGCCACCACCGGCTCCTCGCGATCGACGCGGGTGGCGAGACGGAATCCGTTCACGGGCGCCCACTCCAGGCGCAGTCCGGGACACGCCGCTTCCGCCTCCCGGCAGAGCTGGTCGATCGTACTCGCGATCGCGACGGCGTCCGGCCCCGGCGTGAGCCGCACGTCGAGTGTGGCCTGCGCGGTGCCCGGGATCACGTTGGACTGCGGCACGCCGCGCACGGGCGCCTGCACGACCGTCGGCGTCACCGTCGGCGGACGAAGGTAGCGGCTGCGCGTACAGAGCGCACGGAGCCGGCGCTCGAGCACACGCGTGCGCGCCAGCAGCTCGCCGAGGCCGGCGATCGGATTCACGCCCGCTTCCGGCATCGCCCCGTGCGCCATGCGACCGTGCGCGGTGACCCGCACCCACACCACCCCGCGTTGCTCCAGGCAGAGCTCGTTCGCTTCGGGCTCACAGATGATCGCGGCCGTGATCGCCTTCCCCATCGCGGTGCCGCACAGGTGACGCGCGCCCAGCATGTCGCCTTCCTCGTCGACGAGCGCGCCCACGAGCACGCGCCCACGCAGGTGCGCGCCGCTGCGCTTGAGGGCGGCGGCGGCCACCATGGCGGCGGCCAGCCCGCCCTTCATGTCCGCGGCCCCGCGTCCGTAGATCCGGCCATCCTCCAGGTCCGCCGCGAACGGCGCGTGGCGCCAGAGCGCGGGATCCCCTTCGGTCACGACGTCCGTGTGCCCTTCGAGCAGGAGCGCGCGGCCGCCGGGATCGCCGTGCCACGCCACCACGTTGGGGCGCCCGGGCGCAACGGTCTGCACCTCGAGCTCGAATCCCTCCTTCGCGAGCCAGCGCTCGACGTGAGCCGCCACCGCCGCCTCCCCGCGGCCGGGATCACCGGGGTGGACGACGCTCGGAATGCGGACGAGGTCGCGCGTGAGGTCGATCAGCTCCGTGTCGTCGAGGTGCGCGAGCGCGGCGTCGAGCGCGGCCCGTTTCCGAGCCACCGTGAACGCTTACTCGTGCGGGAAGGAGAGGATGACCGAATCGAGACGGATGACGCGGTACTCCTCACCCGCGACGTAGAAGTAGTGGCCTTCGACTTCTTCCGCGCTCTCCTCGAAGGCGACGACGGCCTTGATGGCCGGCATCTCCCGGAACGCGTTGGCGCCCTCGTCGAAGCCGTCACCGCGCGCCACCACCTCTCCGTAACGGATCGGCGATCCCTTGGGACAGTGCACGCGAACGTCGGCAGGGCCCTCCGCCATCAGTCGCACGAGAAGGTTGATTCCGTAGACCTGGATGGGGATTGTCGTCATGCGCCTCCTCGAACAGCTCGAAGGTGTGGCAATCATACCACGCGCCTCGCCCACGAATCTTGACGCGGCGGCGCGCGCGGCCTAGCTTCGCGTCGGAAGCGGCGGCCGCGTCCGGCGGCGCGAAAATGTGCGACCCGCGGCCCCTGCTCACATATGCTGACGGCGATCAACGGCGCGCCCGGGGAGGACGATAACGCATGAGACGGCATCTCACGATTCTCGGACTGCTCGGCGCCGCCGTGCTGGTGTGGGCCGGCTGCGAGCGTAGCTCCGCCCCGAAAGACACGGCGGGCGGTGGCGGCAGCGCCGTGAAGTCCATCAAGGTCGTGATCGCGGACTACAGCAAGGACCACACGAAGCCGTTCTGGCAGGCGCTCTCCGACGACTACACCAAGCGGACCGGTGTGAAGGTCGAGCTTCAAGTGGTGGACTGGAACTCGATCGACCAGCAGGTCACGACCATGATCCAGAACAATCAGCCGCCGGACGTGCTCAACCTCAACTCGTTCTCGAGCTACGCCAAGGACGGTCTCCTCTATGCCGCGGACGAGGTCCTGTCCGCCAAGACCCGCGACGACTTCCTGCCCTCCTTCGCGCAGGGCGGCGAGTTCCGCGGCAAGCAGTACGGCTTTCCGATTCTCGCCAGCGCCCGCGCCTTCTTCTACAACAAGACGCTCTTCGCCAAGGCCGGCATCGCGGAACCGCCCCGCACCTGGAACGACTTCGTGAAGACCGCGCAGAAGATCCGTGCCCTCGGCGGGGGGACCATCGGCTATGCCCTTCCCCTGGGGCCGGAAGAGGCGCAGGCGGAGTGGGAGATCTGGATGTGGAACAACGGCGGTGACTGGAAATCCGGCGAGCAGTGGACGATCAACGGCGACCGCAACGTGCAAACCCTTCAGTTCCTGGCCGACCTCGCGAACCGCCACCGCGTGACGCAGATCAACCCGGGAAAGACGAACCGCACGGACGGCGCCTTCCAGCTCTTCAAGGACGGCAAGGTCGGCATGGTGATCGGGTTCAGCCCGCTCGCGGCCCAGCTCGACAAGGAAGGCACGGTGGAATACGGGGTGACGGCGATGCCGACGAACATCGACGCGCCGGTCACGCTCGGCGTCGAGGATTACTTGATGGCGTTCAAGAAGACCGGCAACCAGGGCGCCGTGAAGCAGTTCCTCGATCTCTATTACGAGCCCGACAACATCACGCGCTGGATCACCGCCGAAGGCTTTCTCCCCGTCACGAAATCCGGCGTCGACCGCATGAGCGGCAACGCCAAGCTGCGCCCCTACCTCGACGCGCTTCCGAAAGCACGCCTGGCGCCCACGACCGATCCCGTGTGGGACAAGGTCAAGCTCGACGTCCAGCAGACCATCGGCCTCGCCGTGCAGCCCGGCGGGAATCCCAAGCGCGTGCTCGACGATCTCCAGAAGCGGGCGGAAGCGGCCGCCGCCGAACGTCGCTGACGCGTTGACGCGCCGGCCCGGCGCGTGGCAGACGCTGCTGTGGCTCGGGCCCAGCCTCATCCTGATCCTGGGCGTCGTGATCTATCCCGTCTTCGCGCTCGTTCGTGCCTCGTGGAGCCGCTATTCCATCACCGGCGTGTACGAGGGCGCGGTGGGGCTCTCGAACTACGTGCGTCTCCTTCAGCAGGACGCGCTGCCCCGCGTGGTCGTCAACACGCTGGTGTGGGTGACGATGGTGGTCGGCGTGACCATCGTGATCTCGCTCGCGTTCGCGCAGCTGCTCGACGCGAGCTTTCCGGGGCGGCGCGTCGTGCGGTGGTTCGTGATCGTGCCGTGGGCGGCGTCCCTCATCATGACGTCGAAGCTCTTCGTGTGGATCTACGACTACTACTTCGGGATCCTCAACCACGTGCTGACCACGCTCCACGTGATCGCCGAGCCCGTGGACTGGCTCGGCAACGACGCCACCGTCATGGGCGCCATGATCGCGGTCGGCGTCTTCGTGTCGTTGCCGTTCACGAGCTATGTCTTCCTGGCCGGGCTGCAGGCGATTCCGGGCGACGTCTACGAGGCGGCACGCATCGACGGCGCCTCCGCGTGGCGCACGTACGTGGCGGTGACCCTGCCCCTGCTCGCGCCCGCCCTCGTCGTCGCCACCGTGCTGAACCTGATCTACGTGTTCAACTCGTTTCCGATCGTGTGGACGCTCAACGATCGAAACCCCGGCTTCGGCCACGACACGATGATCACGTACATGTACAAGATCGCCTTCAAGAGCGCGCTGCGTGACATCGGCCTCGCCGCCGCCCTCGGCGTCGTCAACGTGGCGTTGATCCTGGTCGCCGTCGTTGGCTATCTCCGGACTGTCCGCTGGCGCGAGGCCGACGCCTGAGCCGTCCGTCAGGTCCGCGCCGCGCGCTGCTGGCGGTTGTCGGCCTCGTGGTGGCGGGGCTCTTCGTCGCTCCGTACCTCGTCATGATGCTCGATGCCGTCAAGCCCGCGGGCGAGCTGCGGGCGACGCCGCCCCGCCTGTGGCCGGGGCGCTGGCAGCTTCAGAATTTCCTTGAAGTGGTGGGCGACGAGACGTTCCAGGCCGGGCTGCGCGCGTCGCTCGTCATCGCCCTCGTCTCCACCGCCCTCGCCCTCGCCGCCGCCATCCCCGCCGCCTACTGGACCGCCCGCCAGCGCTTCCGCGGGCGCAGCGCGTTTCTCTTCCTGGTCCTCGTCACCCAGATGTTTTCGCCCACCGCGCTCGTGGTCGGACTCTACCGGGAGTTCTTCGAGCTCGACCTCGTCAACACCTACACCGCGCTCATCCTCACCAACGCCGCCTTCAATCTGGCCTTCGCGGTATGGATTCTCCGCGCCTTCTTCGCCTCGATCCCGCGCGACATCGAGGAGGCGGCGGAGGTGGATGGCTGCGGCCGCGTCGGAACGCTCGTGCGCATCGTGCTCCCGCTCTCGCTGCCGGCTCTGGTCACGGCGGCGATCTTCGCGTTCATCGCGGCCTGGAACGAGTACATCGTGGCGCTCACGCTCATGACCGACCCCGCGCGCAAGCCGCTCACGGTCGGGATCACGTCCTACGTCACCGCCTACGTGCAGCACTGGAATTTGATGTTCGCGGCCTCGGTCATCGCGATCGTGCCGGTGGTGATCCTCTTCGCGCTGATCGAGCGCTATCTGGTGGGAGGTCTGACGGCGGGGAGTGTGAAGTAGGCCCCGAGCAGAACCGACAATGACCGGCGCGGCAGCGCGCGCACAGCATGCGCTCGTCACAGCCACAGACGGAACATCGGATCAGCCGCGCCACGTCCGTGTTCCTCTGCGTGCGCGGCCGCCGGGCCGCGACGCCGCCACCGATGTCTTGCGCGCGCTCATCGGTGTCCGTCCACGATGCCGCCTTCCGTCGATTCCGCGGACGCGCCGGCGGGCACGGCCTGCAACGACCCGGGTCGGCATTCGATCGCGACCGTCATACGATTGGCGGTCGCATCCGTGGTCATGGCCGTGACCGCCGGATTGCAGCCGGCCGGGAGCCGGAATCGCCGCAGCAACTCGTCGGGCGAGAGCTTCTGGATCTCGATGAAGTCGGGCGTGCTGAGGGACACGATCACACCGAGGACGGCAGACAGGAGAACGTCGTGTTTCATGCGCCTACCGTAGCGAGGTGCGGCTGAAGATTGCCTGAGGCCAGCGTGAAATTCCCTTCAGGTTGCGTCGTGGCGCCGGCGCCGCGCTAGGATGGGCGGCGTGCGGGTCTTGCTCATCGAGGACGACCGCAAAGCCGCCCGCCTCCTCGCCAAGGGGCTTCAGGAGGAGGGCTTCACCGTGGACGTGGCGTTCACGGGCGAGGAGGGCGAGGAGCGGGCGACCGTGACCGACTACGACGTCATCGTGCTCGACTGGCTCCTTCCCGGAAAAGACGGTCTCGCCGTGTGTCGCACGCTGCGCGCGGCGGGCCGCTCGGCGCCGATCCTCATGTTGACGGCGCGCGACAGTGTCGCCGATCGCGTCAGCGGCCTGCGTACGGGCGCCGACGATTACCTGACGAAGCCGTTCGCGTTCGCGGAGCTGCTCGCGCGTATCGCCGCGTTGCTGCGCCGCGCGCGCGAGGCGCGCCCCGCCGTCTTGCGCGTGGCCGATCTCGCCCTCGATCCCGCCACCCGCCGCGTGACCCGCGGCGGAACGCCGATCACGCTCACGCCCACGCAGTACGCCATCCTCGAGGTGCTGATGCGAAGCCCGGGCGAGGTCGTGAGCCGCACGCGCCTCGCCGAGCACGTCTGGGATCAGGCCTCCGACATCCTCGACAACCTCATCGACGTCCACATCAGCCATCTCCGGAAGGGCGTCGATCGCGGCACCGCGGCGCCGCTCATCCACACCGTGCGCGGCATCGGCTACCGGCTGGCCCCGCTCGAACGCGGCGAGGCATGAGGCCGCTCAGCTTCAAGACCCGGCTCTGGCTGGGGCACGTCTCCGTCCTCGCCGTCATGCTGGTGCTGGCGGCGTTCGCGGCGGACTGGGCGCTCCGTCGCGTGGTCCTGGGCCGGATCATCGACGACGCGATCCTGTCGCTGGCCGCGACGGAAGCGGCCGCGCTGCAGGCGGAAGCCAACCATCCCGTTCGCGTTCACGAGATGGCGCCGGGCGCGGGCCCGCCGTCGTTCCTGCGCCTCGACAAGTTCGTGCAGATCATCGACGGCGACGGGCGCGTGATCGCACGCAGCACGACGCTCGGCAGCGTGCGCCTGCCCACAGCGCCGTCGTTGCTCTCCCGCGTACGCGAGGGAGACACGATCTTCGGTACCGTGGGCGATTTCGGCGAGGAGCCGATCCGGATGGTGACCGTGCCCGTCACCGTGGGCGGCCGCGCCTACGCCGTCCAGGTCGCGATGTCGCTCGACGATGCCTACGCCGTCCTCCGCACCGGCCGCTGGCTCGTGCTCGCCATGTCGCTTGCCATGCTGACCGGGATCGGGCTGACGGGGGCGCTGGTGGCGCGCCGAGCGCTGCGACCGATCGACGAGATGGTGATGCAAGCGCGCCGCATCGGGGAGGCGAACCTGGCCGAGCGTCTCCCGCACCCGGGCACGCGCGACGAGATCGGTCGCCTCGTCTCCACGCTCAACGACATGCTGAACCGTCTCGAGCGCAGCTTCGAGGGACAGCGGCGCTTCACCGCCGACGCTTCCCACGAGCTCCGCTCGCCGCTCTCGCGGCTGCGCGCGGAGCTGGAGGTCACGCTCCGGCGGAGCCGCACGCCGGTCGAGTACGAAGAGACGCTCCGCTCCTGTCTCGAGGAGGTCGATCGCGTCCAGGGGCTCATCGAGGAGCTGCTCGAGCTCGCCCGCATCGATGCTCGACCGCACGGCGAAGGCACCGAGCCCATCGCCGTGAGCGAGATCGTGGACGCGGCGGTGGCGGCGGTGCGCCCGCACGCCGATCACCGCGGAGTGGCGCTCGCCGTGCAGCGTCCGCCCGCGCTCTTCGTGAATGCGGCGCCGGGAGCGGCCAAGGTCGCGCTCGCCAACATCCTCGACAACGCCGTGAAGTTTTCGCCGAGCGGCGGGCACGTCGAGGTCATCGTCACCGCGGCCCGCCAGGAAGCCGTCATCGCCGTCTCCGACACCGGCCCCGGTGTCTCGCCGGACGACGTGGCGCGACTGTTCGAGCGCTTCTACCGCGGCAAGGCGTCGCGCGCCACCGACGCACCGGGCGTGGGCCTCGGCCTCGCGATCTCGCGCGCGCTCGTCGAGCGGCAGGGCGGCCGGATCTCGCTGGAGGCGCCCACGGAAAAGGGCGCCACGTTCAGCGTCCACCTCCCTCGCGCGTGACCGTCAGGTCGCCGCGCCGAGCGTTCCCGGCCGGCGAGGCCTATCGAAGGAAGGCGTCGGCCGCGCTGCGGACGCGGATCGGGGTGTCTTTCCGCTTGGCGCCGCGAATGTCGTAGACGGCGAGTCGACCGTCCTGAGCGACCAGCAGCTCGGTGTCGCTCAACCATCCCACGAGCGCCGCGCGGGCGATGACCGCGAGCGGCGGAGCCGTGGTTGTCGGGTCCACGATCTCCACCGCGGGAAGCGCGGCGATCGCCTTGCGCAGGCGCGCCAGCTCGGCGGCATTCTCCTTGCCGTCCTCCGACACCCGAAGCTCGGCGCTCGGTCCGGTCGTGGCCATGATCGTGTAGGCGAGCTTGCCGGCCGCCAGGCGCGCGTCCGCCGTGTAGAAGCTGACGTCGTAGTTCCGGTTGTCGTAGCGCTGGAACTCGTCGTAGACCACCGCCGCCTTGCCGTGACGGAGCAGCAGGGTCTGGTCGTTGCCCGCATTGTCCCAGCCGCAGCATCCGCCGTCCGGTAGTGCCGTCACCAGCATCTCGCCCTTCTCGTCGCCGGTGAGCGGCTTCGGCACGGGCTGAACGAGCTTCTTGACCGCCCAGGTGGCTCCGGCGCGCTGGTAGACCAGGCTTTCGTGGTACGTCGTCTCCAGCTGGCCAGGTGTCAGGCGGGTGACCACGAAGAAGTCGCCCACGATGCCGTCCGGCGCCCACAGCGACCACGCGGGGCAGGTTTCGGTGCACACGCCGGTCTCACATCGGCACGTTCCAGATGACGCGAGACTCGCGATCGGCTGGGGGCTTCCTCCACCGAGGTCGGTGCGCCAGATCCGGGCCGCCGTCCGCACCTCGCGTTCACCGCCATCCTCGACGACCTTCTCGAACGTGGTCTCGAACCAGACCACGGAATCTCCGCCCCCGGACAGGAACCATTGCCGCGCCGATTCGGTCAGCGTCCGCCGTCCGGTGCTCCCGCCGCGCGCCTTGACGCCCTCCAGCTTCCATTCCTTGGCGTGCTGGCCATCCCAGAACCACGCGCGATCGCGGGTCGTCGCGAGCTCTCCGGTCGTCCACTCCGTGCCCAGGGGCGGAAGGAACAGCAGCTGGCCCCGTGCGTTGACGCTCAGGAACTCGGGATGCTCGAGGACACGGCGCGGAACCGTGACCGTCCGACGTGCGACGAAGGTGCTCGGGTCGTACTCGACGATGCGATCCGGCTCCTGCAGGACCCAGAGCTGCTTCGCCGCTTGGGCGGGTGCGACCGCCGCCACCACGGTGACGGCGAGCGCGAGCAGCGAGCCGCGGCGCCTCACCCGACTTCAGGGAGCGCTGGCTGCAGTTCCTTCCGTTCGACGGCCTCGAGCTTGGTCTCGAAGCGCGCGAGAGCCCGCTCGGCGTCGGTGAATTGCTTCTGCGCGTGGCCGAGGTGACCGCCGAGCTTGTCCATGTGCTCGCGCACGCGCGTGATGTCCCCGCCGAGACGGGTGAGGTCGTTCTGGATCTCGCGCGCGTTCGCCTCGATGCGGAGACCGCGCAGCCCGAGGATGACCACTTGCAGATAGGCGTAAAAGCTGTTGGGAGAGACCGGCACCACGCGCCGAGACAGCGCGTAGGCGGCGATGGCGTCGTCGGCGTCCCCGTCCTTCAGGATGATCTCGTAGTAGACGTTCTCCGCGGGCACGTACATGAGCGCGAAGTCGTAGGTGCCCTCGTCGGGCAGGATGTACTTCTTCGCGATCTCGTCCACGCGCAGCTTCACGTCCCGGGCGAACGACTTCCGGTGCGGCCGCCGCCGCTCCTCCTCCGGCTCCGCGACCATGCGCTGGAAATTTTCGAGCGGGAACTTGGCATCGACCGGCACCAGGCGCCCCCCGATCCTGAGCACGGCATCGACCTTGTCGCCGGTCTTGAAACCGTGCTGGAGCGCGTAGTGCTCGCCCGGCAGCATCTGGGCCAAGAGCTGCTCGAGGAGCGTCTCGCCAAGGCCGCCGCGGATCTTCGGGGCTTTCAGAATGCGCTCGAGGCCCTGGAGATCGCGGCCGACCTCGACCACCCGCTGCGTCGCCTCCCCGAGCTTGCCGAGGCTTCCCTGCACGTCGCCCACCACCTGGGCGGCGCGATCGAGCCGCTCGCCGATCGTGGTCTGGCTCGCCTGGATCAACCGCATCCCGTCCTGGAGCTGGCGCGCCACCTCGCTCGCGACGCCCTGGAGCTCGGTGGCGACGCCGTGGCGGAGCGCGGCCACTTCCTGCCGCAACCCATCCTGGCTCGCGCGCGTCTCCGTGCGCACGGCCTCGATCTGCTGCTGGACGAGCTGCACGAGGGGAGCGGCGCCGCCGTCACCGCTGCGCCGGGACAAGAGCGCCCACGCGAGCGCCGCCACCACGACGACGAGCGCGCCCGCGAGCGCCGCGTAGAGATCGGTCACCGGGAGCGTCGTCTCCAGTGGCGGCACACCACCACGAGGCCGCACGGTGCACACACGTGGGCGTCGCGCCGGTCGAGACAATCGCCGGACATCCGCTTGTGGCAGAGCGCGAAGTCGTACTTCACGGGATCGCCGGGATCCAGCTCGCGCAGGCGTGTCGTGATCTCCTCCGCCATGCGCCAGTTCCGCGAGCGCCGGCGCGTGAGGCCGATGGCGCGGCTCATGTTCTCGACGTGCGTATCGACGGGCATGACCAGACGCGCGGGCGACAGTTCACGCCAGAGCCCGAAGTCCGGCGCTTCCCGCCGCACCATCCAGCGCAGGAACAGGTGCAAGCGCTTGCACGGCCCGCCCGCCGACGGCAGCGGGAACAGGTGGCGATATCCGCGCGAGAGCAGCCCACGCGGGAAGACGTCGCGGAGATCCGCGTCCAGAAACGCACGCGCGAACGCTTCGAGGCCGGGCGCGAGCGGCCCCCCCGGATCGGGATCACCGGCGAGGAAGCATTTTTCGAGGGTGCCGTAGCGGGCGAGCACATCACGGGCGGCCACGCAGAAGGCCACGACGTCCCGTGGTCGGTTGAAGCGGTAGATGAAATCGTCGAAGCGGCGCCCGTCACGCGCGGGATCGAAGTCGCGGACGAACGCCGCCGGTGAAGGCGCCATGACCGCGAGCACGCCGTCGAGCGCGCGCCCGAAGAGATCGACGCGGCCGTAGGCCAGACACGCGGTGAAGAGCGCCACCAGCTCGCGGTCGCGGGGATCGGCGTAGCGGAGGGGGAAGCGAATGGCGTCGTGCTCGACTCGGGCGCCGTAGTCGAACTCGCGATATAGCCGCTCGAGCGGCGCGAGGAGTCTCGCGCGGGTTCGCGTCATTCAGTCGCCTGGCGGCATAATAGCACGCGACGCGGCGGACGGGATGGCCGTCGCGCGAGGGGGCGCCATGGTCGCGCGCGGAGCGCACACGAACGTCGGCGTGGTGGGACTGGGAACGATCGGCCGTGCCGTGTGCCGCGCCCTCGATCGCGGTATCCCCGGTCTCGCGCTGGCCGCGGCCACCGCGCGCGACCGGGACAAGGCGGAAAGCTTCCTGTCCGCGCTCGCCTCCCGCCCGCCATATCTTTCCCTGGACGACGTCATCGCCGCCTCCGATCTCGTGGTGGAGGCCTCCACCCAGGCGCACTTGCAGGAAATCGCGCCAAGGACGCTCGGCGCCGGCCGTGATCTCGTCGTGCTCTCCTGTGGCGCTCTCCTCGGGCGCGCGGACTGGGTCGCGCTCGCGGAGGCGAAGCGCTGCCGGATCCTCGTGCCATCCGGAGCCATTGCCGGGCTCGACGGCGTGAAGGGCGCCGCCATCGGGACGGTGACGAGCGTGACCATGGAAACGCGCAAGCCGCCCGCCGGCCTCGCGGGCGCGCCGTGGATCGTGGAGCGCAAGATCGACCTCGCCGCGATCACGGAGGAGACGCTGATCTTCGAAGGACCGGCCCTCGAGGCCTGTCGCGCCTTCCCCGCCAACGTGAACGTGCTCGCGGCGCTCTCGCTGGCCGGCATCGGCCCCGAGCGGACACGGATCCGGATCCACGCCGTTCCCGGGCTCACGCGCAACGTGCACCGGATTCGCGTCGAGGGTGAGTTCGGGCGGCTCGCCATCGAAGTCGAGAACGTTCCGTCCGAGAATCCGCGGACGGGCAAGCTCTCGTACCTGTCCACGATCGCGTTGCTACGTGACCTCGGGGCGTCGCTCCGCGTCGGCACCTGATCGTGCTGGGGCGCGCGGCCCCGCACGGGGCTCAGGCGCGCAGCACTTCCAGGTACCGCTCCGCTTCGAGCGCCGCCATGCAGCCCGTGCCGGCCGCGGTCACCGCCTGCCGCCACACGTGGTCCTGGACATCGCCGGCGGCGAACACGCCGGGGACCGAGGTCTGCGTCGTCCCGGGGACCACCTTGATGTAGCCGTTCGCTAGCAGTTCGAGCTGACCGCGGACGATCGCGGTGTTCGGCTCGTGGCCGATGGCGATGAAGACGCCGTCCACGGGGCGATCGACGAGCGCGCCCGTCTTGACGTTGCGCAGCCGCACATTGGTGACCTTGCCCTGCGCGACGTCACCGATGTCTTCCACCGTCGTGTCCCAGACGAAATTGATCTTGGGATTCTTGAACGCGCGCTCCTGCAGGACCTTCGATCCGCGCAACGTATCGCGACGGTGGACCACGTCGACCTTGCGGCCGAGGCGGGCGAGGTAGAGGGCCTCCTCGAGCGCGGTGTCACCGCCCCCAACCACCATGATGTCCTGGTCGCGGAAGAAGAATCCGTCACAGGTCGCGCACGTGGAAACGCCGCGGCCCATCAGGCGCGTCTCGGATTCGAGGCCGAGCAGCTTGGCGGAGGCGCCGGTGGCGACGATCACCGTCTCCGATTCGTAGACGTCCTCGCCGGCGCGGACGACGAACGGGCGCCGCGAGAAATCGACGCTGGTCACGTCCTCGGGCACCATCTGGGTCCCGAAGCGCTCCGCCTGCTTGCGCATGCTCTCCATCAACTCGGGGCCCATGACGCCATCGACGAACCCGGGATAGTTCTCGACCATGGTCGTCAGCATGAGCTGGCCCCCCGCCTGCACGCCCGTCAGCATCAGCGGCGCGAGGTTCGCGCGCGCGGCGTAGATGGCGGCGGTATAGCCGGCGGGCCCGGAGCCGATGATGAGCACCTTTCGCGTCGTTGCCATGCGGTCTTCAACCTCCTCCTGAGCTATTTGATGCAGGGCGCGTGCCGGGAGTTCCCGGCCGCGGGGCGTCCGGGCCGTCGCAGAGGTCAATCGCCCGCCGCGCGCCTCCGCGGTCCGGGATGTCGATCGGCTGTCGTGTGCCTAGAGCAGGATGCGCGCGAGCTCGCCGAGATCGCGAATTTCGAACGCCGGGGGCGCGATGGCCGGGGGCAGCGGCTCCGCTCCGGGATTGATCCACGCCACGTCCATGCCGAGGCGCTGCGCCCCCACCACGTCGATGTCGGCCCGGTCACCCACGAACAAGGCGTCGCGCGCGTCCACGCGCAGCTTGGCGAGCGCGACGTCGAAGATCTCGCGGCGCGGTTTCCGCCAGCCCACGGCGTCGGAGACCACGATGGCGGTGAAGAGGCGGGCGACGCCGGCGGCGTTCAGGATCTCGAGCGCGGTGGGACTGTAATCGAAGTTCGAGACGACGGCGAGGCGATAGCGTTGCGCGAGCTTCTCGAGAAGCGGGCGGTGATGCGCCGGAAAGCGCGCCGCCTTCGCGAGCTCGCGGCGGTGCGTCTCGAGGAGCCGCTGCACGAGGTCGGGCGGCAGCGCGGCCGTCGGAAGCGCGAGCCGGCCCAGGAAATGATCGAACCGCTCGGGCGCGGTGACCTCCCGGTGATCGACGGCACGCCGGCGCTCCGCCTCGTGCCAGCTGTCGAGGAGCGCGCCGTAGCACGCTTCGAGGCTCACGTCGGGAGCATGCTCGCAGAGCACCCGATGCAGGTGGCCCGCGGTCGAGCGCACGGTCTTGCCGCCGATCTCGATCACGGGAAGGCGGTCACGATCGAAGTGGACGAGCGTATCGAACAGATCGAAGAGGACGGCGGCGTAGGTCACTCGGCCCGCGTCTCCGCGCTCACAGCGGCTTGCGCTTGGCGTAGCCTTCATCGAGACCGTGCCAGTAGCGTATCTCGCGTTCGCCGTACCTCCAGCAGAGATTCACGACGCCCTCGCGGCGCCGGTGTGCAAAGTCCACCAGCCCCATCGAGAGGTCCTTCGGCACGCCGCCGAGCCGAGCGATCTCGGCGAGTCCGTCCCTGACCCGCGCCGTCAACGCCTCCAGACGATCGTTGGTCTCGCGCCACTGCCCACGGTCGATGACGGCGCCGCCCGACATGGCGACGCGCGTTTGCTCGCCTTGGAGGCGCGCGCCGAGCTCGGCCGCCTCGGTGTGGGCGGGCATGACGTCGTCCATGACGCGGGTGAGATCCGGGATGAGCGCCTCGACTTCTTCCGGCGTGAAGTACCGCTCATCCACCGGGCGCGGCCTCCACGAAGATGGCGTGGACCTCGCGCGGGCCGTGGACACCGCGCGTGAGCGTCAGCTCGATGTCCGCGGTGCGGCTCGGGCCCGTGATGAAGTTGATGGCGCCGCCGTCGGCGGGGGGATGACCATCGCCATGCCACGCTTCGAGGAACACGCCGACCTGGGCCAGCGACTCCACGAGCACGCTCCGGTCGAACACTGCCACGTGGTAGGCGGGCAAGAGCGACGTCGAGCGCGGCCGCCCCCCGCCGGAGACGAGGACGAGCGTGCCTGTCTCCGCCACCGCGAGATCGACGCCGGTGAGGCCGAGGTCGGCCGCCGCCACCACGTCACGGAGCCGCGGATCGTCCTCGGCGTCCGCGCTCCGCGGCATCGCCGTCACGTCGATATTCGCCGCTCGCAGCGAGGGCGCAACATCGAACCCGAGCAGCGCGGGATGCCAGCTGATCAGCCGCCGCGCGTCGCGCTCGCGCGCGATGCGGGCGACGACCGCGGCCACGTCGGCGTGGGCCGGCACACGGTACAAGACCCCGCCCACGCGCTCGAACTCGCTCCGGAAGCGCTCGAGCGTGGCTGGCCAGCGTTCCGAAAGCTCGCGGCGAATGGTGTCCGCGAGCGCCGCCGGCGCCGCCGGACGCTCCGACACCGCGGCCGGGAACAGACCGGACGTCTTTGCGAGCTCGGCCCGGAGCCGGCCCATGAACTCCGCGCGCGTGCTCACCGCCCGTCCTCCAGCTCGATCCACCGCTCGCTGAACGTGCGCGGCGCCACCGCGGGGAGGTCGCGCGTCGCCGTCCAGCGACCGAAGAAGAACGGCAGCCGCCGGATGCGGCGTCCATCCGCGAACGGGCGCTGGAGCACACGACTCACCGGCGCCGCGAGCCGGAACAGCGCGGGGCGGCCGAGCAGCGCCGCGAACGTCTTGAAGACCACCCGCTCCGACCACGGCGCGATGCGCTGCTCATCGACCTCCGTGCGGAGCTCCACCAGCATGCGGGGGATGTCGATGCGCACGGGGCACGCATCCGCACACGCTCCGCACAGCGAGGACGCGTGGGCGAGATCCTTCACGGAGGCGGGACCGTTCAGCATGGCGGTCAACAAGATCCCGATCGGCCCCGGGTACGTGTAGCCGTAGGCGTGGCCGCCGATCTGGCGGTACACGGGACAGACGTTGAGGCAGGCGCCGCAGCGCAGACAGGAGAGCGCCTCGCGCAGGGGGCCGGCGATCTGCCGCACGCGCCCGTTGTCGAGGAGGACGAGGTGGAATTCCTGTGGTCCCTCTGATTCCCCCGCCCCGCGCGGGCCGCGCACGAGCGTGGTGTAGGACGAGAGCTTCTGGCCGGTGGCGCTCTTGGCGAGGATGGCGAGGAACACCATGAGGTCCGTCATCGACGGAATGACTTTCTCCACGCCCATCACCGCCACGTGCAGGCGCGGGAGCGATGTCACCATGCGGCCGTTGCCCTCGTTGGTGACGAGCACGATGGTGCCCGTGTCCGCCACCGCGAAGTTCGCGCCCGTGATGCCCATGTCGGCCTGGAGGAACTTGTCGCGGAGCTCCGCCCGCGCCACCCGCGTGAGCGCCTCGGGATCGGCCGGCACCGCACGTCCGAGCTCGCGTTCGAACAGCTCCGCCACCTGCCCCTTCGTCTTGTGGATGGCGGGCGCGATGATGTGCGAGGGTCGTTCCCCCGCGAGCTGGATGATGTACTCGCCGAGGTCGGTCTCGACCGGTGTGATCCCCGCCGCCGCCAGGGCCGCGTTGAGGTGCATCTCCTCCGTCGCCATCGACTTCGACTTCACGGCCATGCGCGCGCCCGCGCGCCGCCCGATCTCCACGACGATGTCGCGCGCCTCATCCGCGCTCGCCGCGAAATGCACGTGACCGCCGAGGCGCTCGACGTTGTCCACGAGCTGGTCCACGTAGCGGTCGAGACGCTGGAGCGTCGCTTCCTTGATCGCGCGCGCGCGGTCGCGCAGCGCGTCGCCCTCCGGGAACTCGCGGAAGGCCTGCCGCCGGAGATCGATGAACTTCGTGGTCGCGATCGTGAGGGCCTGCTGCAGGAAATCGTCGTGGAGCGCGCGCTCCGCGCGCTGCCGGAACGGGGTGGCGAGGACGGCGTCGGGCTCGCTCATGTCGCGGCGTCGCCGAGAAGCTCCGCCAGGTGCAGCGCGCGGACGGAGGATCCCCGCCGGCTGAGACCGCCACTCATCTGCATCAGGCACCCCGCGTCGCAGGCGACCACGCAGCGGGCGCCGGTCGCCTCCACGCTGGCGAGCTTGCGATCGAGGATAGAGGTGGACACCTCGGGCAACCGCACCGAGAACGACCCGCCGAAGCCGCAGCACTCGTCCGCCCCCGCCAGCTCCACGAACTCTACGCCCTTGAGCGCGCGGAGGATCGCGCGCGGTGTCTCCGCCTCGTGCAGACCACGCAAGAGGTGACAGGAGTCGTGGTACGTGATCCTCCCCTTCACCGCGCTCTCGAACTCGGTGCGCCCGAGCACGTGGACGAGGAACTGCGAGAGCTCGTGCGTCCGCCCCGCGAGGGCGGTCGCCTCGTCGCGGAGGGCCGCGTCCGGCATGAGGCCGGGATACTCGTGCTTCACCATCCACGCGCAGGAACCGGACGGCACGACCACGCTCTCGGCATCACGGAACAGCCGCACCGTCCGCGTCGCCACCGCCGCCGCCTCCGCCCGGTAGCCCGAGTTGAACAGCGGGAGGCCACAGCACGTCTGGCCCTTCGGAAAATCCACGCTGACGCCGAGACGGCGCAGCAGCCGGACGATGCCGACGCCGACCTCGGGATAGAACATGTCGCCGAGGCACGTGATCAGCAGCGAAACGCGTGGCGACCGGCTCCCCGCCCCCGCGGCGGTCATGCGTGCGGCGGTGGCGGCGTCACCACGACGAGGACCAGCAGCGGGTTCTCGGTGGCGTTCACGAGCCCATGGGGCACGCCCGCCCGTGCCACCACCGCCTCCCCCGCATCGAGCATTTCCTCGTCGTCGCCGACGTGCACGCGCGCGCGTCCTTCCAGCACGAAGTAGATCTTGTCCTGGTCGGCGTGCGTGTGCGGCTTCTGCGCTTGCCCCGGCGCCACGCAGTAGAGATCGAGCTGCGTCCGCTCGGTGGTGGCGAGCGCGATCTTCGCGAGCTTGTCGGGCTGGAACTGCGCGGCGTCACGCACGCGGATCTTCATGTCGTCATCCTCGCGGAGGCGGCGGCCGCGGAGCGTGCGAGGAGCTGCACGGGATGCACGACCTCGACGGCGACTCCGCGCTCCCGGCATCCCTTGGCGATCTGGAGCAGGCAACCGGGATTGCCGGCCGCCACCACGCGTGCGCCCGTCTCCGCCACGCGGGCAATTTTGAGATCGAGCAACCGCTCGGCCACCTCCGGCTCCAGCACATTGTAGACGCCGGCGCTGCCGCAGCAGAGGTCGCTGTCCGCCAGCTCCACCAGCCGGAGCCCCGGGATCCGCCGCAGGAGCGCGCGCGGCTCGGCGCGGACGCGCTGTCCGTGCGCGAGGTGACAGGCATCGTGATAGGTCACGGTGACGTCGAGGGGATCGAGCGCGAGTTCGGCGGCGGCAAGGACTTCGGTGATGTCCCGCG